>ODAK010003973.1_pt1 | contig 15244 bp, 15 predicted proteins | sample 1539591 | NCBI WGS metagenome assembly ODAK01 (sample SAMEA3539303, study PRJEB22396) | soil metagenome | biome: tundra; feature: field; material: soil | place: USA | collected 2010-05 | depth 0.15 m | reverse complement strand
TGGCGGAGATAGCGCAGCGCACGGCCAGGACCCGGGAAAGCGTCCGGTTGCTGAGCATCGGCGAACGCGGCCCCGGCGAGTTCCCCCCGCCTGCGGCGCGCGGTGCGGAGCGGAACAAACTCTGGCGGTGGGCCGAGGTTGCCTCCTGGTTCGCCAGCGCGCTCGGCGAACCTGTTCACCTGGCGCCACCGCCCGCGCAACGCGCGGCCAATGCGATCTTGGACCTGCGCGCCAGTACTGCAGAACTCGGCCGGACAGAACTGAGCCAGGTGCGCCAGGAACTGGCCAGCCTCGGCCGCCGGGTCCGGCTGATCGAGATGGCGTCCCCGGCTTCGCTCGACGCTAAGGACGCGAGGTGGTCTCATGCTGACTCCGCCTGAGCTGAATCAGCAGTTCTCCTCCCCAGCTGAGCGCGCAGCCGCCCAGGCCGAGTTGCAGCGGCTCGGAGAGTTCTTGCGCGAGGTCGTTGCAGCCGCCAGCGGCACGGCCCCTGTTCCCGGCTGGCTTGCGGCCGAGCTCCAAAGGCCGCTCCATGGCCACAGTGAGCCACCGGGCGAACGCCTGGCCCGGTATCACACCGTGTTCGGTGACGAACTGCATGCACTCGACGACGTGCTGTCCAGCGAGACCGAGAACCGTCTCGATGACGACTCGCTGCGCGCTGCCAGGTACCTGGCGCGCCGGCTGCTGGCCACCCTGCTCGATTGCCCGCCCAGCGAAGTCTCCCACCGGTTTCCTGCCAGACCTGGCTGACGCTGTGGCCGGGCAGCCACCGCAACGCTGCGGGCTGCTGGATCGGCTGGCCGCAGGTCCGCGACGCGCAAGCGGGCACGCTCAGCGTCATACGCTGGTCAGCGTGAGCGAAAGACTCGCCGACGGCGAGGTAGCGGCGGTCACAGCCGGGGAGCTGGCGCGGTTGCGGGCCGAGAACGCCCGGCTGCTTCGTCTGCTGAAGCTGACCCGGCCGCAGGCTGCGCCGCCGGGACCGGCGCAGGCGGGATTCTTCGAGGCGCCACCGGGGCCAGTGCACGCGGGATCGCCGCCTGGGGTGAAGGTGGCGTTGTTCGGTGCGTTGTTCGCCGCCCGGACAGATCTGCACGCGGTCCGGTGGGAGAACACGCGCACCGGGAAGGCTGGCTGGCTTCCGGCGGTGAGCGGTGGGTGGCGCAAAGGAATACCGCACGCCGAGCGGCAGTACCTGCCGGTGACACCGGAGGTGCTGGCTGCTCATCTGTCCGGGCACGCGCACGTCGGGCTGTATCCGCTGCTGGATGGCGACAGGTGCTGGTGGCTGGCAGCCGATTTCGACGGGCCCGCGGCGATGCTGGACGCGCTGGCGTACCTGAAGGCGGCCAGGGCGCTGGGCGTGCCGGCGGCTTTGGAGGTGTCCCGGTCGGGGGTCGGGGCGCACGCCTGGGTGTTCTTCACTGCCCCTGTGCAGGCGGAGATGGCGCGCCGCCTGGGCACGGGCTTGCTGCGGGAGGCGATGGCGCTTCGCGGGCAGATGGACCTGGCCAGCTATGACCGGCTGTTCCCCTCCCAGGATGTGCTTCCGGCCGGGGGGGTGGGCAACCTGATCGCCGCGCCACTGCACGGCCGTTCCCGGCGGGATGGCGCGACCGTGTTCCTGGACCTGGCAACGCTGGAGCCGCATGAAGACCAGTGGGCGTACCTGTCGACCCTGGGGAGGATGAGCCCGCGGGAGGTGGCCCGGGCGGCGGACAAGGCCGGGCGGGTCACGGTCGGGGCGGAGGTCAACCAGATCGGCATGCCAGTCTCCACCCGGACTAGGCCAGCGCCGGCGCCGGTCATCCGTGCCCGTGTCGGCGCGGGCGTCCGGGTAGAGCAGGGCGAGCTGACACCAGCCCTGCTGGCGACGCTGAAGCACGCGGCGTCGATGCCGAACCCGCTGTTCTACGAACGCCAGCGCCGGCGGGCCTCCACCTGGGACACGCCCCGGTTCCTGCGCAGCTTCGACGAAACCCTCGATGGCGGCCTCGTTCTGCCCCGTGGCCTCGCCGACACAGTGAGGTCACTAGCCGAACAGGCCGGCAGCCGCCTGGAGGTCACAGATGAACGCTCCCCCGGCTCGGAGCAAGAGTTGAATTTCACGGCTACCCTCACCAGCGAGCAACGCGAGGCGGCTGACGAACTGGCCCGTCATGACCTCGGAGTGCTGGTCGCCCCGCCCGGCTCCGGCAAGACGGTGATCGCGTGTGCTGTCATCGCCGCGCACGCCACCTCGGCGCTCGTGCTGGTCGACCGTAAAGCACTGGCCGACCAGTGGCGGGCACGGATCAAGGAACTGCTTGGAGTCACGCCCGGGCAGCTCGGCGGCGGCCGGTCGAAGATCCGCGGGATCATCGACATCGCCACACTGCAGACACTGGCACGCCGCGAAAATGTCACCACACTCACCGCCGGGTATGGCCTGGTGGTCGCCGACGAGTGCCACCATGTCCCGGCGGCGGCGTTCGAGCACGCGGTCAAGCAGATCCCAGCCCGGCGATGGCTCGGCCTGACCGCCACACCCTACCGGCGCGACAAGCTCGACGACCTGATCTCCCTGCAGGTCGGCCCGGTCCGCCACACAATCTCCCACCTCACAGACCGCAGCCCGGCAGCAGACGGCCATGCGGCTGACCTGCCGCAGCTTGACCTGGCGCCGGCCGGTACAGTCTCCCGGCCGACTCCCGTTCTGCGCGTCCACCCGACGAGGTTCTGTTACACGGGAGACGCCGACCCGTCGGCGCCTGGCGGAATCGCCGCGATCTACCGGGACCTGGTCGCCGACGACAGCCGCACTGACCAGGTCGCCGCCGACGTTTGCGAGGCTCTGGCCCGGGGACGGCACTGCCTGGTGCTGACCCAATGGACCGCCCACCTCGAGCGGCTCGCCGACGCTCTGCGAGACAAGGGCTACGACCCGGTTGTGCTGCGCGGCGGAATGGGCGCCAAAGCCCGGGCCGCCGCCCTCGCCCGTCTCCAGCCGCAACCCGGCGAGCCACCGCTGCTGGCCGTGGCCACCGGGTCCTATGCCGGTGAAGGCTTCGACTGCCCCCCACTGGACACCCTGTTCCTCGCCGCGCCGATCGCGTTCAAAGGACGTCTCGTCCAGTACGCCGGGCGCATCCTGCGAACCTGCCCAGGCAAGGCCACCGCCGAGATCCACGACTACCACGACACCGCCACCAGCGTGCTCGCTTCCTCCCTGGCCAAACGCGCCCCCGGCTATACCAGCCTCGGCTTCCCCGACCCGCGCCGCCTCACACCGACACCCAGCGCCCCCACCGCGCCCGCCGGTAAGGCCTGACCTGCCCGTCTTGGCCAGGGGGATGGCCCTGCCCGGGTACCTGGGCGGAGGGGACCGCGCGTCGGGCGTGCCGGGGACCCGGGGTGACGATGATGGCGCCGGGCGGCGTTCCCGTTACCCGTGACCTCCAAGAGTCTCCGTGCCGTCTGGGCCCAGAGCCGGTATGTAGGGGATGAGCCCGCGCTGAAAGGCCTCCACCTGAATGCCCAGCGGAACGGTCCGGGCGTCCATGACAAGACCATTTACTTGCAACATCCAGACCATGGGGTTGTCCGCGACCATGTCGGCGCGCTGGAACTCCGGCGAGAAGTAATCGATCCTCAGCAGGTCGCGGACCTGCTTGGCCTTGCCGCTCATGGTGCTCTTAGCTACGCCGAATGCCGCACTGAGCTGATCGGCCGTCACGCACGGCTCACGCGCAGGGTCGAACAGGAAGTTGGCCTGGCCCAGGGCGTACACCACCCCCGCCGCCCAGGTGGCACGGCGGCCACCCAGCAACGGCGAGGGACGCTTACGGGCCAGCTTCGCCACCGCCCGCCGGGCGAGATCCGCATACTCCTCATCGATGATGGCTGAGCACCGCGTCGGTGATGCCGACGATCTCATCAGCCACAGGCCGCAGCCCTTTAGGAATCTTCAGCTCGTCCAGCTCAATCACGGCACGCCCCGCCACTCACTGCTCACCACGGGCGTTCGCGGCAGCGTTCCATGTGGCACTGTTCGCCGCCGGCCGGGCCCAGCCCTCCGCCGGCGCAACGACCCGGCGCGGATTTCCTTGCGGGCCCGGTGCAGCCGGGAACGGGCCGTCCCGGCCGGGATGCCGAGCGCCTCGCCCACCTGCTCAGAGGTCAGCTCCGCCCAGGCGACCAGCAGCAGCACGTCCCGGTCCCCATCGGAGATCCCGGCCAGCGCCGCCGCCAGCGGCGCCCGGCGGGCCTGGGCGTCGAGCCGCACCGCGACCTCGTCCGCATGGCCCTCACTGACTTCACTGACTCCGGTACGGGCCAGGGCCCGGTATCGCCGGGCCTCCGCCCGGTGGTGACCGGCGATCAGGTTCGAGACGATCCCGTACAACCAGGGCCGGGCGTCCGCGCGGGACACCTCGTACCGCTCCCGCTGTGCGAACGCGGCCAGGAACGTCTCCGCGGCCACGTCGTCGGCCATGGTCTGGCCCAGCCGCCGCGCGGCATAACCATGGATCTGGGCGTAGTAACGGTCGAAGATGGCGGCGAAGCACTCCGGTTCCCGCCAGGATCGCTTGATGATCTCGGAGTCGCTGGCTTCCTGCGCCAGGAACGCCCGCGTCACCATAGCCACGTCTGGGTCACTCGTATCATCGCCTGCCTTCCGCAGCGTGGGTGGTCACCCCTCCTTCGCCGATCGCCCCGAGACTGTTCGCCCGATTCATACGGCCGGGCCGGGAACGGTTCTCGCCGCGACAGCACCCAGAGCCAATCGCGGTCAGATTGATGCTTGGGGTAGCCAGCGCGTAGTGCAGCCCCGGCCGGCCGCGGAGAACCGCAGCCACCAGCAGACTGCCGACGCGACCGACTGTTCGAAGCGTGACACTGACGGCCAGCCGGTCAGCCGCGCTGGCGCCAGATCGGCGGTACGCGTGCGCTGCACGAGCGGGGCCGCAGGCTGGCTACATCACGCTCCGCAACGAGCGCTAGCAGCCTTCAGTCAGTCGGCAGGGCGCATCGGTACACCTGGCGTTTCAGTCCAGCACTTGTGGGCAACCCTTGAGGCCGAGCGACGAAGGGCCGCACAGGCTGCGCAAGCCAAACTGCGACCGAGGATCCAACGGGATGAGACGGACCGCAGCGTAACCGAATCGACTTGTAGAGATCGTTAGGTGTCGACGTTCTCCCAGCTCACGCCGTCCCAGACCTTGAAGGTCACACCGTCTTCGTGATCGGCTACGTCGCCGCGCTCATCCGCATACCTGCGCGCGAACCCAGTAGACGGTGCCGAGCACCATGAGTCTCTGCTGGCGCTTGGCGTGGTTGCCGACGAAGAACACCACATCGTGGTCGGGCGTGCAGATCTGGTCCAGGAATCGCGTCCGCAGGTCCGCACGTGGCGTCGGCGCTCCGCGCGGACACGGCCGACAACGTTTCTGATGATGATCGGGCGCTTAACCGGCCCTCACGGGCTCTCCAGCCAGTGTTCCCCTGCACGAGGACCGTGGATCTGACCCCTGCGTTCCTAATGAGATCTACCGGGCCCGCATACGGCAGACTCGGTGCCTGGTAGCCGTCGGCAGGTGAGCACTTTTTGTTCCAGGGCCTTGAGCCCTACCGGAAGATCGTGCCCCTGCCGGCTGGCCGGGAGAGTTGATCGCTGCTGGGATGTCGTGCGCGCCTGCTGGCGTGAGCACTGTTTCATTAGGTCGCTGATTGTTCTCCCGCAGGCTGCTGATCGGATTCGGCGTGGCGGACGGGAGATTTCATGCGGTTGTTCGTGGGGGATGACTGGGCTGAGGACCATCACGATGTGGAGCTGATGGACGCCGCGGGCCGGGTGCTGGCCAGGAGGCGGCTGCCGGAGGGCGTAGCGGGGATGGCCCGGCTGCACGAGCTGATCGGGCGCAGCTGGGCGATGATGCGGATGATGCGGAGGTGGTGATAGGGACCGAGACGGACCGCGGCCAGTGGGTGGCCGCGCTGGTCGCGGCCGGGTACACGGTCTGCGGCGTGAACCCGCTGCAGGCCTCCCGCTACCGGGAACGCCACGGCGTATCCGGGGCCAAGAGCGACACCGGCGACGCGCACATGCTGACCGACATGGTGCGCACCGGCTCCCATCAGCTGCGGGCGGTGGCGGGCGACAGCCCGGACGCCGGCGCTGTCAAGGTGGTGGCGCGGACGCATAAGACGCTGATCTGGGAGCGGACCCGGCAGGTGCAGCGGCTGCGGTACCAGCTGCGGGAGTACTTCCCCGCCGCGCTGGAGGCCTTCGACGACCTGGACGCCCCCGACGCCCTCGAGCTGCTGGGCAAGGCCCCGGACCCGGCGCGGGCCGCGAGGCTGACCCGGGCGCAGGTGTCCGCGGCGCTCAAGCGCGCCCGCCGCCGGAACATCACGGACAAGGCGACCGCGATCATGGCCGCGCTGCGCAGCCCGCAGCTGGGCCAGCCGCCGGCCGTCACCGCGGCCTACGCCGTCACCGCCCGGTCCCTGATCGCGGTGATCACCACCCTCAACGAGCAGGTCAAAGTCCTCGAAGAGCAGGTGGGGGCACATTTTGGCCGGCACCCGGACGCTGAGATCTACCTGTCCCAGCCCGGAATCGGGCCGGTCCCCGGCGCCCGGGTCCTCGGCGAGTTCGGCGACGACCCCGGCCGCTACGCCAGCGGCAAGGCCCGCAAGAACTACGCCGCCACCAGCCCATCACCCGCGCGTCCGGCAAGAAAAAGGTCGTCGCCGCCCGGTTCATCCGCAACGACCGGCTCACCGACGCGCTCATGTCCCAGGCCCTGTCCGCCCTGGGCACCTCGCCCGGCGCCCGCGCCCTCTACGACGCCGAACGCGACCACGGCGCAGAGCACAACCCTGCCCTCCGCAAGCTCGCCAACCGCCTCGTCGGCATCCTGCACGGATGCCTCAAGACCCGCACCCCCTACGACGAGGCAACCGCCTGGCCACAGCAGGAAAACATCCCTCAATCTGACCTCGCAGCTTGACATCTAAGCTCCTGGGATGTCTTCCGGTGTCCTCGCCCGTCTCGGCCACCGTGCTGGCCGGAGACATCGCTTACGTCACGCTGTCGAGCTTCGTCCCCGACGCCGGCACGCAGGTCCTGGCGGCGATCGGCGATCTGCACCTGGGCAGCCGGCTGCGCGGGATCGTCCTCGATCTGCGCAGCGGCGGAGGCGGCGCCCCCGCGGGGGTCTCGCAGCTCCTCGGGGCGTTCGCGCACGGGAAGATCTGGGGTTACAACGTGGACGGAAACGGAACCTGTGCCGCTCGAATACTCGATTGGGTGTGTCACCTGCACTTTTGCCGACATGATGGGCGCCGTAGTAGTTGGCTTGCTGGATGCTGCTCAAGATCGTCTACCTGCTGACGTGCCGGGTGCTCGGCTTGGCCGTCCTGGCGTTCCGCGGTGACCGGGCGAGAGATGCCGATCTGCTGGTGCTCCGGCATGAGAACGCGGTGCTGCGCCGGCACGCTGGCCGGATACGGTACGAGCCGGCCGGCCGGGTGTGGTTCGCCGCGCTGGCACGGCTCCTCCCCCGCAGGCGCTGGACCGGGATCTTTCCCGTCACACCCGCGACGCTGCTGGCCTGGCACCGCAAACTGGCGGGGAGAAAGTACGGCACGAGCGGGCGGCGCAAGCCCGGCCGCCCGCCGGCAGTCCCGGGCATCGCCCGCCTCGTCGTTCGGCTGGCGAAGGAGAATCCGCCGTGGGGACACCGCCGGATCCACGGTGAGCTGACGAAACCCGGCATCGCCGTGGCGCCGTCCACCGTGTGGGAGATCCTGCGTGCCGCGGGCATCGACCCGGCACCACGCCGCACGGGGCCGGCCCGACAGGCAGTTCCTGGCAGCCCAGGCCGGCGGGATCCTCGCCGCCGACTTCCTGCACGCAGGCACCGTCCTGCTGAGACGGCTGTATGTGCTGGTGTTCATCGAGCACGGCACCCGCCGGATGCACCTCGGCGGCGTCACCGGACATCCCACCGGCGCGTGGACGGTGCAGCAGGCCCGCAACCTCGCCATGAGCCTCGGCGAGGGGTTCGAGGACATCAAGTTCCTGCTCCGCGACCACGGGCCGGACTTCACACCCTCGTCCGGCGCCGTCTTCCAGGCCGCTGGCACCACGATCCTGCGCACCGCGGTCCAGGCGCCGCGGATGAACGCCACCTGCGAACGCCTTGCCGGCACCCTGCGCCGTGAACTCCTGGACCGCGTGCTGATCCTCGGCGAGCGGCACTTGCGCGCCGTCCTGACCGACTACCAGGCGCACTGCAACACGGCCCGGCCGCACCAGGGCATAGCGCAACGCGTCCCCGGCGACGAACCTGACCCTCCCCGCGCCACGGTGACCGGCATCGACACACAGCAGATCCGCCGAAAACCCATCCTGGGCGGCCTGATCGACGAGTACTCGCACGCCGCCTGACAGACCGAAGACCTGCAGGTCACCGACCGAATCCTATTTTCGAGCGGGACAGGCGGCGATGGCGCTGCTGGTCGGCCTGGTTGCCCTGCGCGCCCGGCGCCTGTATTTCGCGCTGCTGACCCTCGCGTTCTCGCAACTGTTCTACGTGGTCGTGCTGCAGCAGACGGGCTTTACCGGCGGGGCGAACGGGGTATTCGGGACGATCCTGCCGCCGCTGCTGTCCGATCCCGGCCACGCCTACTACTTCACGCTCACGGTCGCCGTCCTCGGCCTGCTCATCCTGTGGCGGATCACCCGTTCACCGTTCGGGATGACGCTGCGGGCCATCCGCGAGAATCGCGAACGCGCGGAGGCGCTGGGGGTCAACGTGTTCGCCCACCAGTTGATGGCCTTCGTCATCGCGGGCGGATTCTGCGCGCTGGCGGGCACGCTGTTCGTCGTCCTCGACCAGTCCGCCAACCCGGACCTGCTCAACTGGACACAGTCCGGCTATCCGATCTTCATGGCCGTGCTGGGTGGACAGTTCGTGTTCCTGGGACCGGCGCTGGGGGCCCTGATCTACGAGCAGGGCCGCGACGTGGTGCTGGCGAGCTTCTCGGACTGGCAGCTGGTGTTCGGGCTCCTGCTGCTGATCGTCGTGCTGTTCTCGCCGGACGGAGTAGCCGGCCTGCTGGTGCGCGGCCGGGACATCGCCAGGCGCAGGCTGCGGAGCCTGAGGAGATGACCGCGGTGCTGCTCGACATCCACCAGCTGGGCAAGCGCTTCGACGGGTTCGCCGCGGTCGAAGATCTGGATCTCGCGGTCTGGCCCGGAACCATCCACTCGGTCATCGGCCCGAACGGGGCCGGGAAGACCACGTTCTTCCGGCTCCTCACGGGGATCCTGCGGCCAACCCACGGGACCGTCATCTTCGACGGGCAGGACATTACCGGGCTGCGGCCACACGCCGTCACGCGCCGCGGGCTGACGCAGTCATTCCAGATCACCAACGTGTTCCCGCGGATGAGCGTGATCGAGTCGGTGCAGACCGCGATCCTCGCCCGGCGGCGGCGCTCCTGGGACTTCGTCACCAGCTACCACCGCAAGGTGGAACAGGAGGCGCTCGGGCTGCTCGGCCAGGTCGGGCTGCAGGAGCTTGCTGGAAACATGGCGCAAACGCTGTCGCACGGCGACCAGCGGATTCTTGAGGTCGCCCTGGCGCTCGCGACCCAGCCCCGGATGCTGCTGCTCGATGAGCCGACAGCCGGAATGTCACCCTTCGAGACCGACCGCATGGTCCGGCTGGTGACTGAACTGGCCCGGGAACGCGGCCTCACCGTGCTGCTCTCCGAGCACGACATGGACGTAGTGTTCGGCATCTCCGACGAGGTGACGGTGCTCCACCAGGGGCGCGTGATCGCGCACGGACCACCCGGGCAGGTCCAGGACGACCAGCACGTGACCGAAGTGTACCTGGGAGGCGAGGCGTGAGGCTGGCGCTGCAGGACGTGCACACGTACTACCAGGCGAGCCACATCCTGCAGGGGATCTCGCTGACCGTCGGCGAGGGCGAGGTGGTCGCGCTACTCGGCCGTAACGGCGCAGGCAAGACCACCACGATGCGCAGCATCATCGGCCTGACGCCGCCGCGCCGCGGCGAAATCACGCTCGACGGCGCCCAGATCGCGCGCAAGTCACCGCACAGGATCGCGCGTGCAGGCATCTCCTATGTGCCCAGCGGCCGGCGCCTATTCGGTTCGCTGACGGTCCGCCAGAACCTCGAGCTCGCGTTGCGCGACGCGCGCGTACACGAGCGGGAGAGGGCGTGGACGATCGAGCGCCTGTACCACGTGTTCGCTAGGCTGGCCGACCTCGACGGCCGCCGCGCCGGGTTCCTCTCCGGCGGCGAACAGCAGATGCTTAAGCTCGGCCGGGCGCTGCTCGCCCATCCCAAGCTGCTGCTCCTCGACGAGCCGACCGAAGGCCTGGCGCCGGTCGTGGTGCGCGATTTGCGCAAGTGGATCGAGCTGATCAAGCGGGAGGGCGAGATCAGCATTCTGCTTGCCGAGCAGAATGCCCTGTTCGCACTGCACCTGGCCGACCGCGGATACATCCTCGAGAAGGGCCGCATCCAGCAGGAGGGGCCCGCGGCCGAGCTGTCCGGCAGCGCGGAGGCCCGGAGGCACCTCGGCGTCCAGGAGAAGGGCATGCCCGCTCGCGGCCAGCATCCGGCGGATGGGGAAGCGCCGTCACCGACCGGGCTCTAATCCCCGGGCGGCCGCGCAGACCAGCGCAGGACAGCGAGAGCGCGAAGTTCCGCGCGAAGCCGCACAGCAGTCGGTGCACCAGAACCCGGCAAACCCGGACCCGGCCGGCCGCCAGGTTCGAAGAACCGATGCCTGCCACCCGGTACGACGCCGGGAAGACCACGAGGAGAGACTTCACGCTCAGGCACGACGCGAACGCTCATGTTAAACGGCAAGCTTTCAGCTTGCAGCGATTTCCGGAAAGAACGAACTCTTCCCTATGTGGATCACGGGGAAACATTCAGATAAGGATCCGAAACCGCAGAGCAATCCCTAAGGAATAGCGAGTTGCAATCGTCAGGCCGCAGAAACTCTCCTCGGGCCCGTTGCTTTACCCGGAGTTGGAACGATATTCTATGCGCGCACAGAGGTACGCTATGCGAACAAAGGAGCAAGCATGGCAAGAACCGGCAGGAGAATCTGGGTCCGCATGGCCCCTGCGGTCGTGGTGAGCATGGTGGCCGCCGGCCTGGCCGGCGGGCTAGCGCCAGCCAGTGCGGCGGGCGCAACGGCCTCGTACACGTCGTACTCGAACATCGAGTACGTGGCCGGCGGGACGTCCGAGCAAAACCTCGACCTGTACGTGCCCACGGGCAGTGACCGGGCCCGGCCACTGATCATCTTCGTCCACGGCGGCGGGTGGAGCGGAGGAGGCAAGAACGAACTCGACCAGACCAACAAGCAGGCATTCCTCGATGCCGGATTCGCCATCGCCTCTGTCAATTACACCCTGAGCGGTACCGCGAAGTTCCCCCAGCAGATCTACGACCTGAAGGCCGCCATCCGCTACCTGCGAGCCAACGCGAGGGAGTACGGCCTGGACGGCAGCATCGGGCTATGGGGCCACTCCGCAGGAGGCCAGCTCGTTGCCCTCGCCGGGACGAGCTGCGGTGTCCGCCTACTGGAAGGCAACGAGGGGAATCGCCAGGCGTCAAGCTGTGTCCAGGCGGTCGTCGATGGCTACGGGCCGACTGACTTCCTGCAGATGGACACCCACCTGACCGTGCCCGGGGCCGGCTTGCACGACCCAGCCAGCTCCGCCGAGTCCCAGTACCTGGGCTGCACGAGCGGCCTGCTCGCTTGCCCTGTGTCAACGGTGGAGGCAGCCAACCCCATCACCTACATCACGGCGAGTTTGCGGCAGGGCGATCGGGGCGATCGGGACAACCGGCTTCCCGCCTTCCTCATCGCCCACGGCGACGCCGACACGGCGGTGCCGATCTGGGAGAGCCAGATCCTTTACACAGCCCTGTCCCATGCCTGCGATGACGTGAGCTTCTACACGCTGCATGGCATCGGCCACGTCTTCTTCCTCAACTTCGTCAACGCCCTCAACCCGCCCTACCCGTCCTCAACCCTGGTGAAGTCAGACCATTGCAGCCCCACGAGGACGACTGAGAGCACCACGCTGACCTGGCAGACGCTTGTCGGCTTCTTCCACACCCACCTCAGGTAGCGCGGCGGCCTTCGTCGAGGGCACCTGCGAGCCGGCCCCGTCAGTTCGACGGGGCCGACCCGCGGCTGTGCGCCGGGACCACCGTCACCCTGCAGGCCACCATCATCCCGGCAGCCTGCCACACCTCCGGGCGACGGGCTGGCAACCGTGCCCCCGGTCGTCGCCTGCCCGGTGGGACGGAGGGCCGGGAATGGCTCCGCTGGTGACGGGAGTGACCATGGTGCGTGAGCGTGGGCCTCCCGGCTCCCGGTCACTCAGTGACCAGGCTCAGGCGTCAAGCTGGTGTTCCGCGCCCATCAGGACCTGATCTGGGAGCGCGCCCGGCATGTGCTGCGGCTGACGCTCGGCACTGGGGAGCTCTTCCCGGCTAGCGCTCACAGTAGCTGTCAGGGCCGTGGTCAGCCGCTCGCGGCGAGGTGGCCTGCGAGCCAGTCCGCCATCATCGACCTGCATTCATATGGCTGATCAGTGATTCCGTGATTGCCTTCCGGGTACGTGGCCTGTACGTCGCTGACGGGGACAGCATGCTCGGGGCGAGGCGGTGGAGCGGGTTCTTCCTGCCGACCAACCTGGATCACATCCTCGTGCTGTTCGAGTTCCGGCGCCTCCAGGAGGCCGAGGCCAGCAGGCTCGCCGCCACGCGCGCCAGCCCGGCGGAGCTGCGGGTAATGGAGACTGCGGCACAGTCCTGCCGCGATGGCTACGTCAGCGGTGACCAGGGGCAGTTCGAAACGGGCGATGACGACTTTCATCTGGGCGTCGCCACCGCCTCGCACAATTTCTTCCTGGTCGCCGCGGTCCGCGAGGCGCGCATGCTGCAGCGTCAGGTCAGCCTCATCGGCCTGCGCGGTGTCGGCGGCCATGCGGGCGACGCGGTCGACGAGCACGATGCCATCTTCGGTGCCATCCGGGACGGCGAGCCCGAAGCTGCGGCACATGCGGCCTGCGTTCACCTCGACAACACGCTGCAGGACTACCGGCGCGAGATCCAGCGGCGGGTGTTCGGGTGAAGGCTTGATGTGAGCGTGGACCGACCCGAAGCCGCCGCTCCGATCGACGCACTCGGCGCCATCGGGATCATTCCCGTCGTGGTGATCGATGACGCCGGCCACGCGGCCCCGCTGGCGGAAGCCCTGCTTGCCGGAGGCATCGCCGGCGCCGAGGTCACGCTCCGGACGCCAGCCGCATTCGGTGCGCTCGCCGTCATGGCCCGCTATCCCGGCTTCACCGCCGGGGCTGGGACCGTGCTGAATCCGGAGCAGGTCGCGGCGGTCGCCGACGCAGGCGCCCAGTATGCCGTGTCCCCCGGCTTCGATCCCGATGTCGTGGCGGCATGCCTGGGTCGCTCGCTGCCCGTGCTTCCCGGTGCCGTGACCGCCACCGAGATCCAGCAGGTACGACGCGCCGGCCTGCGGGCATGCAAGTTCTTCCCGGCCGAGGCAGCGGGCGGACTCCGGACACTCTCGGCTCTGGCCGCGCCGTTCCCGGATATGCGGTTCGTCCCGACCGGCGGAATCGGCCCGGAGAACGCCGCCGGCTATCTGGCCGCCCCGTTCGTGCTCGCGGTCGGCGGCACCTGGATGGTGACCCGCGAACTGATTGCCGACGGCCGCTGGGATCGCATCCGCGAGCTTGCGGCGCAGGCTGCCGCGCTCGCCGCGGGCCGGCAGCGCAGCCGGTGAGCGGCGACGCCCCGGCCTCATCCGGCCCTCCCGCATTGGCCGGCCGCCCCGCCGTATCTCGCGGGCTGGTCACGTTCGGTGAATCGATGGGACTGATCAGCACGCCCGACATCGGGCCGATCGAGTTCGCGCGGGAGTTCCGGTACGGCATAGGCGGAGCCGAGAGCAACGTCGCGATCGGCGCGGCCAGGCTCGGCGCGTCAGTGACCTGGATCGGCCGCCTCGGCTGCGACGCGACGGGCGACCTGGTCGAACGGCGGCTGCGCGCCGAGGGAGTTCGCGTGCACGCCATCAGGGAAGGCGGCTTCACCGGCCTCATGGTGCGGTACCAGCGGGTGGCCGGGCACATCAGCGTGGACTACCACCGGGCCGGGAGCGCCGCCGCCAGGCTCTGCTCCGGTGACATCCCGGACGACGTGCTCGCCGGAGCGGCGATCCTGCACGTGACCGGCATAACCCCGGCGCTGTCAGAATCGGCGCGCCAGGCCGTTTTCGACGCCGCCGACCGCGCTCGCGGTCTCGGCCTGACCATCTGCCTCGACGTGAACTACCGCGCGAAGCTATGGGAGCCGGCCGCCGCCGGGCCAGTGCTGCGGGCGCTGGCCGCGCGAGCCGACATCCTGCTGGCAGGTCCCGGCGAGGCGCGACTGTTGCTGGTCGACGAGCAGGCCGGCGTGGGACCGGCCATGCTGACGCACCTTGCGGCGCTCGGCCCGCATGAAGTGATCGTCAAGGATGGCGCGCGCGGCTGTGCCGCGCTGATCGAGGGCGCCAGCTTCACCCTTCCTGCACTCCCGGTGCCGGTCGTGGACCCGGTAGGCGCAGGTGACGCGTTCGCAGCCGGATACCTGGCCGGCTGGCTGGCAGGGGAGTCCGCCGGAGGGCGGCTGCACACCGCGGTCACGGCAGGTGCCTTCGCCGTCGCCGTCCCCGGCGATTGCGAGGGACTGCCCCGCCGCCACGACCTCGCCGCTTTGGGCACGCACCCGGAGGACGCCGTCCGCTAACCGCCTGCCGTGTGCGTCATCCGCCCGGCCGCACCTGAGAGGAACGCTCGATGACGCGCTTCGCGCCGACGCTGGCCGACAAGTTCTCGTTCGGGATCTGGACAGTGGGCTGGCAGGGGTAGACGTCTTCGGCACCGCCGTCCGCGCTCCGATGCCCGCAGATCGTGCCGTGACCGGGCACTCCTCGCGACCCTGCTCAGCGTGGTACCGAAAGCACGCGCGCCGCGACGGACCGCACCAACCTGGTCCCAGTTCCTACGATCGCAAGCCGAGGCCGCGACCGGGGTATCCGCAAACATGACTGCAGCTGCTCGGTGCCAGCAATCCGGTGTGGGAGTGCTGGCGCGGGCGACCACGTCGCGTAGCTGATGGCC
>ODAK010003971.1_pt1 | contig 15249 bp, 13 predicted proteins | sample 1539591 | NCBI WGS metagenome assembly ODAK01 (sample SAMEA3539303, study PRJEB22396) | soil metagenome | biome: tundra; feature: field; material: soil | place: USA | collected 2010-05 | depth 0.15 m | reverse complement strand
CGCGAGCTGCCCGCGACGATCGTGCAGCTCGCGGGCACCATGTGGAACCACTCGGTGGCGATGTCGCGCGCCATGCGGGAGCGGGGACTGACACGCCCGAGCTTCGACAGCCAAGAGATGGCGGACCTGGTCGCGTTCCTCTACAGTATTCGCAACACCGAGCCGGGTGGCTCGCCCCGTCTCGGGGAGGTGCTCTTCGCCGGACGAGGCTGCGACCGCTGTCACGGGGCGCGGGCGGAAGGTACCGAGCGCGGCCCCGGCCTGAGGGGACGCGGAAAGAGGTTCACGTCGATCTCCTTCGCGGCCGCGCTCTGGCGACACGGCCCGCACATTTACGGGCGCGCCCGCGAGAACGGCCAGAGCTGGCCCGAGCTCGCCGAGGGCGACGTCGGCGACCTGATCACGTTCCTGAACTCCTCGGCGGCCGTGAGACCTTGAAGATGGGAATTCAAGCGTCTCTCCGCAGGGAGCACCGCCTCGCCGTCGCGGGCTTCGCCACGGCCTTCGTCCTGGCCGGCGGTGCGACGACGGCGGCCCTCACGCTCGGAGGGCGCAACGCCTTCTTCAGGCCGGCCGTGCACCAGCCGATCTCCTTCAATCACAGGAAGCACGTCACGGAGCTCGACATCGGCTGTACGACCTGCCACCTCACGGTCGAGACGGAGGCGTTCTCGGGCCTGCCGGACGCCGACCTGTGCGCCGGCTGCCACCTCGAGCCGCAGGGGAAGAGCGAGGAGGAGAAGAAGCTCGTGGAGATGCTGAAGAAAGGAACCGCTCTGGCCTGGAAGCCGCTGTTCCGGCAGCCGGCTCACGTTTTCTACTCCCACCGCCGCCACGTGACCGTCGCGAAGCTCCAATGCCGCGTCTGCCACGGCGCGATCGCGGACACCACTGCGCCCCCCGTCCGCGTGAGGCGCCTCGTGATGGACGACTGCGTCTCGTGCCACCGAAGAGAGCGTGTGCGGACGGACTGCACGGTGTGTCACCGGTGAAAGAGCAGACCGAGCACCCGACCGCGCCCGACGTGAAGGGGATCGAGCGGCGCCGGTTCATCGGCCTCGCCATCGGTGCCGCGGCCGGGACCGCCCTCGGCATCCCGGTAGGGAGCGTTTTCAGCGGGATCCTCGGCTCCGCCGAAAGCCCGCTTTATCCGCCGAAGGGGCCGGAGCGGTTCGCTCTCTCGGTGTGCGCCCTCTGCCCCGGCGGATGCGGTTTGCGCGTGAGGAAGATCGGCGAGCGCGCCGTCAAGCTGGAAGGCAATCCGCTGCACCCCGTCAACGCCGGGCGGCTCTGCCCGAAGGGTCAGGCGGGGCTGCAGGGCCTCTACCACCCTGATCGGGTTTCCGGCCCTCTGCGAAGGGTTGGGCCTCGCGGTTCTCTCCGCTCGTTCGAGCGGACGTCGTGGGAGAGCGCGCTCGGCGTGATCGCCGCACGCCTCCGCTCGCTGCGGGACCAGAGGCGCCCGGAGTCGCTCGTGCTTCTCAGGAGCGGAATGGGCGGAATCGGCGTGCGCGTCGCGCAGCGATTCCTTTCATCGTTCGGCTCGCCGAACGACGTGTCGCTCGACCGCGGCGAGGCGGCGGCGTCCCTCGCCCTCTTCCTCGGGCAAGGAGTGCACGCGACACCCGCCTACGACCTGCAGTCGACCGACTACGTGCTCTCTCTCGGCGCCTCGCTCCTGGAAGCGTCGAGCTCGCCGGTGTATACGACGCGCGCGTACGGCGAGTTCCGCCAGGGCCGGACGGGACGGCGCGGCAAGCTGGTCCAGGTCGAGCCGCGGCTCTCGCCGACGGCCGCCTCGGCGGACGAGTGGATCGCCGTCCGGCCCGGCACGGAGGGCATTCTCGCGCTCGGCGTCGCGGGCGTGATCGTCGCCGAGGGCCTCTACGACAAGGAATTCGTCCAGGAGCGAACGGCCGGTTTCGAGGAGGCGCGCGACGGGCGGCCGTCTCTGCGATCGCTGCTCGAGAAGCACTACGGCCTCGAGCGCGTCGCCTCCGAGACGGGCATCTCGGTCAACGTGATCCTCCGCATCGCGCGCGAGTTCGCCGCCGCGCGCAGCCGGCTTGCCGTCGGGCCCCGCCGGGGGCCGCTCCTGCCGGGCCGCCTTTTCGACCATCTCGCGGCGCAGGTCCTGAACGCTCTCGCGGGAAGCATCGACACGGTCGGAGGCGTCCTCGTGCCGGAAGAGGTGCCTCTCGCGACGTGGCCGTCGCTCCCGCCCGACCCGATCGCGGCGGCGGGCCGCGCGCAGGCTCGGCTCGACGACGCCGGAACGGGCTCTCCACTGGTCGTTTCCGATCCCGAACGCCTGGCCGAAGCGATCCTGCAAGGAGTTCCCTACGCGGCCGACGTGCTGATGCTGGCGGGCGCGGATCCGATCTATGCCTCGGCGGCGCCCACGCGGCTCCTCGCCGCGCTCGAGCGCGTGCCGCTCGTCGTCTCGTTCAGCTCGATCGCCGACGACTCGGCGCTCCACTCCGACTGGATCCTCCCCGACGCGCACTTCCTCGAGCGCTGGGACCTCACCACGTCACCTCCCGGCGTCCCGTTCCCCGTCGCGAGCCTCGCGCAGCCGGCGGTGACGAAGCCGCGACACGACGTGCGCCCCGTGACGGAGGTCCTCCTCGACCTCGCGGTGCGCGTCGGGCCCGAGATGGCGGCCGCGCTGCCGTGGAAGGACCTGCCGACGCTGATCCGGGCCGAGATGAACGGGCTCTACGGAGCACGCCGCGGGGCCGTGATGGGAGAGCCGTTCGACGAGGCGTGGGTGCGGATGATGGAGGGCGCGGGATGGTGGGCGCCGGGCTACCAGTCCGCCGACGAGCTCTGGAAAAAAGCCGGAGAGTCGGGCGGCTGGTGGGATCCCTTCTACGACCACGGCGACTGGAAGCGAGTGCTCGCGACCGGAAGCGGCCGGTTCGATTTCCGCCCCGAGCTCCTCTCCCGCGTCGCGCGGGAGACGCCCGTCACCGCCCCGGGCGAGCGGACCGAATCGACGAGCTCCCTCGCGCTCTACCTCTTCGAGCCGCTCCCGATCGCGGGAGGAGCGGGAGCGGAGCTTCCGTTCCTTCAGGGGATCCTCGATCCCGGCCTCGAGGAGCGCTGGGAGACATGGGCGGAGATCAACCCGGAGAGCGCGGCGCGGCTCGGCATCGAGGACCGCGCCTGGATCCACGTCGCGTCGCCTCAGGGCGCGATCGTCGTCCGCGCGCGCGTCACGCCGCGCGTCGTGCCGGGCGTCGTTGCGATCCCGCTCGGCCTCGGCAAGCGCGCCGCGGGGCGCTGGGCCAGCGGGATCGGCGCGAATCCTCTCCAGCTCCTCTCGCCCGCACGCGACCCGCTGTGCGGCCTGCCCGATTTCGACGCGACGAAGGTCAACGTCTCCGCATCTTCAGCTCATCGTCTCGCTGGGGAGAGGAGGGCGTAGACGATGGCGCGCTGGGGAATGGTGATCGATCTCGACCGGTGTACCGCGTGCCAGGCCTGCGTCGTCGCCTGCCAGGTGGAGAACAACGTGGCGCCCCCGAGCGCCGAGCAGGCGACGAGGGGCCGCGCCATCTCGTGGCTGCGCCTCGTCCCGTTCAAAGAGAGCGAGCACGGGACGCGCCCCGGTCTCCGGCTGGTCCCGTTGCCCTGCATGCAGTGCGACCGCCCCCCGTGCACGAAGGTCTGCCCCGTGCAGGCGACACAGATCGACAAGGAAGGGCTCGTGGCCCAGGTCTACCCGCGCTGCATCGGCTGTCGGTACTGCACGACCGCTTGCCCTTACACCGTTCGGCACTTCAACTGGGAGCGTCCCGAATGGCCGGAGCCGATGGCCGAGGGGCTGAACCCGGACGTCTCCGTCCGGCCTCGCGGCGTGGTGGAGAAGTGCACCTTCTGCCATCACCGGCTCCAGCGCGCCAAGGACAAGGCGGCCGCCGAGAGCCGGCCTTTGCGGGAGGGGGATTACGTGCCGGCCTGCGTCGAGACCTGCCCCGCGGGCGCGATGGTCTTCGGGGACCTCGACGACCCACGGAGCGCCGTGGTCCGGCTTTCCGAGAGCCCGCGGGCATTTCGGCTTCTCGAGGAGCTCGGGACGCGCCCGAAGGTGATCTACCTGTCGAAAGGGGAATGGGGTGGAACAGTCTGAACAGCGCGCCGAGGCCGGACTCGGCGAGGACGGGCATCTGCTTCTCCCGATGGCGCGGACCGGACCGCGTTTCTGGCTATTCGTATCGCTCCTCCTCGGCGTCGCGCTCTGGGGGTTCTTCGCCTGGTCGACGCAGCTCCGCCGCGGCCTCTTCGTCACCGGCCTGAACGTCCCGGTGTACTGGGGCCTGTACATCACGAACTTCGTCTTCTTCATCGGCATCAGCCACGCGGGGACCCTCATCTCGGCCATCCTCCGCCTGGCTCACGCCGAGTGGCGCCGGCCCATCACGCGCGCGGCCGAGGTCATCACCGTCCTCGTGCTCTTCTTCGGCCTGGGGTGCGTCATCCTGGACCTGGGGCGACCGGACCGCGCCCTCAACGTGATCCTGCACGGCAATTTCACGTCCCCGCTCCTCTGGGACGTCGCTTCCATCAGCACCTATCTGACCGCGAGCACCATCTACCTCTATCTGCCGCTCATCCCGGACATCGCGATCCTGAGGGACCACTTTCAGGGCCGCCACGCTTTTTACCGCGCGCTGGCGCTCGGCTGGACCGGAACGCCGAAACAACGCCGGCGCCTCGAGAAGGCGATCGCCGTGATGGCCGTGATCGTGATCCCGATCGCCATCAGCGTCCACACGGTCGTCTCGTGGGTCTTCGCGATGACGGTGCAGCCGATGTGGCACTCGACGATCTTCGGCCCCTACTTCGTCGTCGGCGCGATCTTCTCCGGCATCGCCGCGATCATCATCGCGATGGCGGCCATCCGCAGGGCGTACCACCTCGAGGCGTACCTGAAACCGATCCACTTCAACAACCTCGGACTCCTGCTCCTCGTCTTCACGCTCCTCTGGTTCTACTTCACGTTCGCCGAGTTCCTCACGACCTACTACGGCGGCGAGCCGATGCACATGGCGGTCTTCCTTTCCAAGACCGAAGGGAAGTTCTCGCCCTACTTCTGGATCATGGTCGTCACCTGCTTTCTCGTCCCGTTCGCGCTGCTCGCGAACAACCGGACGCGGAGGACGGTCTGGGGCTGCGTGGCCGCCTCCCTGTCGGTGGAGGTCGGGATGTGGCTCGAGCGTTTCCTCATTGTCGTCCCCAGTCTCTCGAACCCCCGCCTCCCGCTCACCGCTTCTTCCTACACGCCGAGCTGGGTGGAGTGGTCGCTCTTCGCCGCATTCATCTCCTGCTTCATCCTCTTGTACGCCGTCTTCACGAAGCTCTTCCCGATCGTCTCGATCTGGGAGATCCGCGAGGGGCGCGAGCACGCCGTGAGCGAGGTCACGACGCGGATCGAGAGCTATCTCCCCGACGCGCTCGAGGCGACGCATGGCTGAAGGCTCCGCTCGGCGGCTCGGTCTCCTCTGCGTCATGATCCCGGCGATGCTCCGGCCGGCGCTGGCGGAGGCCGGCTTCGGCAATCCCGCGAAGGGGCAATCGCTGTTCGTGTCGAAGGGGTGCGTCGAGTGTCATGCCGTGAGGGGCGCCGGAGGCCGGATCGGGCCCGACCTGGGCCGTACGGCGGTCAAGGGATCGTTTTACGAGATCGCCGCCGCGCTCTGGAACCACGCGCTCACGATGAGCGACAAGATGAAGGAGTTCCGGCTCGTGCGCCCGAGCTTCCGGGACGACGAGCTCGCGGACCTTCTGGCGTTCCTCTATTTCCTGAACTACTTCGACGAGCCGGGCGACCCCAAGGTCGGCAAGGTCCTCTTCGCGCAGAAGCACTGCATCCAATGCCACAGCCTCGGCAAGGAAGGGGGGAGCGCCGGCCCGCGTCTCGACGCCCTGCCGCGCGGGACGTCGCCGCTCCGGATCGCGCAGGACCTCTGGAACCACGGGCCGGCGATGGTGCCGGCGATCCGGCGCCTCGGCCTCGACATCCCGAAGTTCAACGGGAGCGAGATCATCGACCTCTTCGCGTACCTGCGCAGCCAGGGGCAGAGGCAGGCCGCGCACGAGTTCCGATCGGCGGGCGACCCCAAACGCGGCAAGCGGCTCTTCAGGGAGAAGGGATGCTCACGCTGTCACGCCGTGCTCGGCGAGGGTGCGGGCATCGGACCGGACCTCGGAAGCGCCGAGCTGCGCGGCAGCGTCACGCAGCTCGCAGGCAGGATGTGGAACCACTGGCCGGCGATGGCCGAGGCGATGGGCGCGCTCGGCATGGCACCGCCGACCTTCAAGGGAGAGGATGTCGCAGACGTCTTTGCGTTCCTCTTCATCTCCCGCTACGAGTCGCGGCCCGGCGATCTCGCGCGCGGCCGGACGATATACCGACAGAAGGGGTGCGTCGTCTGTCACGGCCAGGAGGGACAGGGAGGCGGCATCGGCCCCTCGCTGAGGGGCAGCAGCGGAGAGGCGAAGGAGCAGATCACGCAGCGGATGTGGAACCACGTTCCGCTGATGCGCGACAAGATGGGAGCTCACCAGATCCCCTGGCCCCGCTTCGACGCGGAGGAGCTCGCCGCGCTACAGGCTCTTCTCGCCGACGGGTGGAAGAGCGAGCCCGCGTCGCAGGGAGCCTTGACGAAGAAACAAGGAGGAGGTTCACGATGAAACCGATCGCTCAGCTAGTCCGGGCGGGCGCCCTCGCAGCGCTCGCGGCGGTGGCCCTCAGCCAGACGGCCGGCGCCGAGCACGCCTACGTCGGCGTGAAGAAATGCAAGGCTTGCCACCTAAAGGAATTCACGTCCTGGTCGGAAACCAAGATGTCGAAGGTCTTCGAGCTCCTGAAGCCCGGCGTCGCCGCCGCGGCGAAGACGAAGGCGAAGCTCGATCCGACGAAGGACTACACGAAGGATGCGAGCTGCCTCCCGTGCCACACGACCGGCTACGGCAAGCCCGGCGGCTTCGTCGACCTCGCGACCACACCCGATCTGGTCGGCGTGCAGTGCGAGATGTGCCACGGACCGGGGGGCACGTACATACAGAAAGAGAACATGAGTCTTCAGAACAAGGAGTACAAGAAGGCCGAGCTCGTGAAGGTGGGTCTCGTCGGGCAGATCGGCAAAGACACGTGCGTCAACTGCCACAACTCCAAGAGCCCTTTCTTCAAGGACTTCAACTTCGAGGAGCGGAAGGCGAAGGGGACCCACGAGAAGATCCCGTTGAAGTACGCGCACTGAGTGACCCGGCGTCTTTAGGCGGTCCGGCGGATCGGGAGCCTGCGGCGAGAATGAGCCCGCTCCCTTCTGCGGCTATATTGGTGCAGGACCTGGGCCCATGAAGAGAGCGGAACGTGACCTGCACTGGTCGGGATGGCAGTGGGCCACGCTGATGCTGTCGAGCGTCAGCATCGTCGCCGCCGTCTTCGCGACGTGGGAGCTGGTGGAGAACCGCTTCTTCAGGAACGGCGACTACGTCACCCTTCACACGCTCTACATCACGCGCGGGATGACGTCTTCGCTGCTTTTGGCCTCGTGGGCGGCGTGGTACGTGCTCCGGCAGCGCCGGCAGAGCGAGGCCGAGCTTCGCCGATCGCGCGAGCACTACCGCCATCTCCTCGAAGCCTCGCCCGGCGCCGTCGCGCTCTACGACGCCTCGCTCAAGGTCACCGAGTGGAACCGGGCCGCCGAGCGCCTCTACGGATTCAGCAAGGCCGAGGTGATCGGCCGCCAGCTTCCGACCGTTCCCGAGGAGAAGCACGCGGAGCTGCTTGAGCTCATGCGGAAAGCGGACGCCGGGGATCCGACCGCGGTCGTCGAGACGCTGCGACGCGACGCGCGCGGGGAGCTGCTCGAAGTGCAGCTCAGCGTGCTCCCGTTCCGGGAGGGCGAAGGTCCGAGCGATTACCTGGAGGTCACCGAGGACATCCGCGAGCGCGTGCGGCTCCGGCAGACGCTCCTGGAGGTCGAGAAGCTCACGAGCATCGGGAAGACGGCGGCGGGGACCGCCCACCACCTCAACACGCCGCTCGCCGCCATGCTGCTGCGCGTCCAGATGATGAGGGAGCGAGTGCACGACGAGCCGACGGCCTCCGACCTCGAGCGCCTCGAGAACAGCCTCCAGTTCTGCCAGCAGTTCGTGCGCCGGCTCCTCGAGTTCAGCAGACGTCCGGCCGCGCAGAAGCAGCCCGAAGACGTCGCCCACATCCTCGAGTCCTTGGTGAGCTTCCTCGCCCCCTCGCTGAACGCGCGCCACACGCGCGTCTCGATGGACCTGAGCGCCGTGAACGGTACGAGGATCCTCGCCGACCGAAACCTGCTGGAGGCCCTCTTCTCGATCGTCCTGAGCAACGCGCTCGACGCCATCTCCGACGGCGGCGCGATCGCGATCCGGTGCCGCCCCCCCGACAGCCGATGGCTCGAGGTCGACATCGCCGACGACGGCTGCGGCATCGCGCCGGCCGACCACGTGCACGTCTTCGAGCCGTTCTTCTCGACGAAGGGGCCCGGCAGGGGAACCGGGCTCGGGCTCGCGATCGCGCGGGGCATCGTCATCGAGCACGGCGGCTCCATCCGCCTGCAGAGCGCGCCCGGGGGCGGCACGATCGCGACGATCTCACTCCCCATTCTGCAGCCCGAAGAAGCCGCGAGGCCCGCGTGACCGAGCACGACGAGTCGCCCCACCGCTGGCACATCCTGATCGTCGACGACGACGCGAGCCTGGCGACGACTCTTCAGGATTTCCTGCGGCAGGAGGGCTATTCGGTCGAGATCGCGCTTTCCGCCGGCGAGGCGCTGGTCGTGCACGAGCGCAACCCGTACATCGCGGTCGCCCTCGTCGATCTGATCATGCCGGGCACCGACGGCCTGGCGCTGATGGAGGAGCTCCAGCGCCGCAACCCCGACCTGGCCGTCGTGATCATGACCGGCTACGGCACGATCGAGACCGCCGTTGAAGCCATCAAGCGCGGGGCCGAGGACTACGTGACCAAGCCGTTCGACCGGCAGGCTGTGAGGAAGAAGATCGGGCGCCTGATGGAGGTCTTCGAGCTGAGGGATCAGGTGAGGCAGCTGGAAGCGAACCTGGAGCGCTGGCCCTGCTTCGCGACCATCGTGACGGTCTCGCCCCTCATGCACCGCGTGATCGAGCGGGCGCGCGTGGTGGCTCAGACCGACGCACCCGTCTTGATCCTCGGCGAGACCGGGACCGGCAAGGAGATGCTGGCCCGCGCGATCCACGCCGCCAGCCCGCGCGCGCGTGGGCCGTTCGTGCCCGTGAACTGCGGCGCCTTGCCGCGCGAGCTCGTCGAGAGCGAGCTCTTCGGGGCCCGGCGCGGGGCGTTCACCGGCGCGTACGCCAACACGCCGGGCGTCTTCGCGGCCGCGACGAAGGGCACGGTCTTCATGGACGAGATCGGCGAGATGCCGAAGGACGCTCAGGTGAAGCTGCTCCGCGTCCTGGAGGAGGGAGAGGTGCGGCCGGTGGGGAGCCCGACGGCCGTGCAGGTCGACGTGCGCCTGGTCTCGGCCTCGAACCGGCCGCTCGCCGAGCTCCGCGCCGAGCGGCTGCGCGGGGATTTCTACTTCCGCATCGCGACGGTCGTCATCGAGATCCCCCCGCTCCGCTCACGGCTGGAGGACGTCTTCGTCCTCGTCCAGCACTTCGTGGGCCGGCTGGCACGACAGTCCGGGCGGGAAATCACGGTCTCGCGCCCCGCGCTCGAGCTTCTTCTGAACCATCCGTATGCCGGTAACGTGCGCGAGCTGGAGAACGTGCTGCTCAGCGCCACCGCCGTCTCGCTCGAGAACCCCCAGACGATCACCGACAAGGACCTCTGGCCGCTCCTGAAGGACTCGGGAGTTCCGCCGCTCCAGGTCCTGACCGGGGACCAGCCGCTCTCGATGGAGCGCCTCGAGCAGGTCGCGATCCAGCAGGCGCTTCGTCTCTCCGATGGGAACCGTACGAAGGCCGCGTCCCTGCTCGGCATCTCTCGCGACACCCTGTACCGGAAGCTCCGCCAGGCCAAGGCGGAAGGCTGAACGGGTTACGGTCTCCAGCTCTAGGGTGATGCCGTAGCGGTTCGCAGCTAATGCTTTTCGACGCGGAACCCGAGCGTCTTCTTGAGCACGCCGTCCATGTACAGGTTGACGACGTAGCTGCCGATCCACCAGCCCTGAGGCGGCTTCATGCAGGTGAAGGAGCCGATGTACTCGCCTTTCGCCGAGAACGCCGTTTCGTTCTCGGCTATTTTGCTTTTTGGCTCGAGCCCTGCCACTTTCTCCGCGAACCACACGGCCTTCACTTTCATCCCCGACCCGGCGACGACCCGGTATACCGCGAAAACCTTCGGAGCATCGGGCGCGAAGACTCCCTTTTCATCCTGCGAAGACTTGTCGTTCGTGATCATGGCGATCTTGAAATGGGGTCCTGCGGGTGTCGACTGCGGGCTCGCTTCTTCGGACCCGGAGATCCCCGAGGCCCAGAGCGTCGCCGTCAGTACCACGAGAGCCATTCTCTTCATGGTTCCTCCTTCCCGCTTCAGGGAGGTCCTTCCGCCGATGTGTTTCTCCAGGGCCGAGAGGGGCACCCGGAGCGGGGGTGGTATTTTAGCGGAGTTCGGTCACGGAAGGGGCGCTCGTCATCGAGGTCTTCCCGTAGCATTCCCCCGTGGCTGATCTCCTCGACCTGCTGGAAAGAACGAGCCGGACGTTCGCTCTGTCGATCCCGCCGCTGCCGGAACCGACGCGCCGGGAAGTGACGGTCGCGTATCTCCTGTTCAGGATCGCCGACACGTTCGAGGACGCGGCGCACCTCGCCCCTCTGACCCGCATCCGGGCCCTTCGCGACTTCAACGGGCTGCTCGGCGCGCCGGCGCGCGACGAGGCGGTACGGCTCTCGCGGGAATGGACGGCCGCCGGCGTCGTGACGCATGCGGGATACCGCGAGCTTCTCGCGGAAGTCCCGTTCGTCCTGGATGCGTTTTTCGCGCTGTCGCCGGGCGCCGCCGAGGCGATCCAGCGGCACGTGGTCCGGTCGGCCGAGGGCATGGCGGGCTTCGTCGCGCGGACGCGTGACGGGCGGCTTGCGCTGGCCGGCCTCGAAGACCTGAAGGCCTACTGCTACGTCGTGGCGGGCCTCGTGGGGGAGATGCTGACGGAGCTCTTCCTCCTGGACCGCCCGGGCCTCGCCCTCGAGGCTGGTGCGCTCCGGGCACGCGCCGCCGCCTTCGGGGAGGCGCTCCAGCTCGTGAACATCCTGAAGGATGCGGCCTCCGACGCCGCCGAGGGACGCTCGTACCTGCCTCCCGGCGTCCCGCCGGGCGAGGTGTTCGCCCTCGCGCGCCGAGACCTCGTGGCTGCAGGGGAGTACATTGGCGCGCTCGAGCGGGCCCGTGCCCCCCGCGGGATTCTCGAATTCACGGCGCTGCCCGTGGAACTCGCGTGGGCGACGCTCGAGCGGATCGAGGAGAAGGGTCCTGGGGCGAAGGTGACGCGGCCCGAAGTCCATTTCCTGGCCCGCCGGGTCCGGCGCGCCCTGGAAATGGGCGAATCCGTGTCCCGGCGTCCCTGAAGCGCGGAGGATCTCGCTTGACAGCCCCCCGCGGGGTCTATATTCTTCATCGGTTTCCCCGGGGACCAGGCTCGGCGCTAAACGCCGTGTCGCGCCCGGAGAATGGCCGTAAGTCGGCCGGGTTCGCATCGTAAATTCCGGATTCACCGGGTCGTCCCATCGCCGTTCCACGTCCGAAGGAGCCTCGAAAGTCTCATGCCGACGATCAGCCAGCTCGTGAGGAAGGGTCGCGACGCCGTCCGTTACAAGACGAAATCGCCTGCTCTTCAATCATGCCCGCAGCGCCGCGGTGTCTGCACACAGGTTAAGACGACGACTCCGAAGAAGCCGAACTCGGCGCTCCGCAAGATCGCCCGCGTGCGCCTCACGAACGGGATCGAGGTCACGACGTACATTCCGGGCATCGGCCACAACCTGCAGGAGCACTCGATCGTCATGATCCGTGGAGGCCGCGTGAAAGACCTCCCGGGCGTGCGCTACCACATCATTCGCGGAACGCTCGACGCCGTCGGCGTCGCGAACCGCAAGCAGTCGCGCTCCAAGTACGGCGCGAAACGCCCGAAGGCTTAAGGAAAAGGGCTCAAGGAAACCAGATGCCGCGTCGCCGTGAAGTTCCGAAGCGCGAGGTCCTCCCGGACCCGCTCTACCAGTCCCAGCTCGTGACCAAGTTCATCAACTGCGTCATGGAGCGTGGGAAGAAGTCGACGGCAGAATCGATCTTCTACGGAGCCATGAAGCAGATCGAGCAGAAGACGTCCGACGATCCGCTCAAGACTTTCAAGAAGGCTCTCGAGAACGTCAAGCCGGTCCTCGAGGTCAAGTCGCGCCGCGTCGGCGGCTCGACGTACCAGGTGCCGGTCGAGGTCAAGCCGAACCGCCGCGCGTCGCTCGCGATCCGATGGGTCATCTCGTACGCGCAGGCGCGCGGCGAGAAGACGATGCGCGACAAGCTCGCCGGCGAGCTGATGGACGCCGCCAACAACCGCGGGAACGCGGTCAAGAAGAAGGAGGACACCCACAAGATGGCCGAGGCCAACAAGGCCTTCGCCCATTACCGCTGGTAGGACTGCACGAGACAGATCCGGGTGGAGGGAAACCGGCTGGCCCGCGCCGCAGGGCGTGACGCCGACCAGGTCCTTTTGGGAAACCCGGACCACGCCTCATCAGCGTGCGGAATTCCCCGGGCCGCGAGAAGCACGCAGGCCAGGGAATTCGACGGCGCAGACACCCCGGGACGGAAAAAACTCGTTATGCCGAGAAATCATCCTCTCGATAAATGCCGAAACATCGGCATCATGGCTCACATCGACGCGGGTAAAACCACGACGACGGAGCGCGTGCTTTATTACACCGGGGTCAACTACAAGATCGGCGAGGTCCACGACGGGACCGCGACGATGGACTGGATGGTCCAGGAGCAGGAGCGCGGCATCACGATCACGTCCGCGGCGACCACGTGTTTCTGGAAGGGCATCCGCGTCAACATCATCGACACCCCGGGCCACGTGGACTTCACGGCCGAAGTCGAGCGCTCGCTGCGCGTCCTCGACGGCGCGGTGGCCGTGTTCGACGCCGTCTCCGGTGTCGAGCCGCAGTCCGAGACCGTGTGGCGCCAGGCCGACCGCTACGGCGTTCCGCGCATCGCGTTCATCAACAAGATGGACCGCGTCGGCGCGGACTTCGACCGGTGCGTCGAGATGATGATCACGAAGCTCGGCGCCAAGCCGACGCCCGTGCAGATCCCCTGGGGCTCGGCGGAGACGTTCGAAGGCGTCATCGACCTCATTGAGGCCAAGGCATACGACTTCAAGGACGACGTGCTCGGCGCGGAGTTCGAGACGGTGGACGTGCCCGCCGACCACAAGGCGATGTTCGACAAGTACCGCGAGCGGCTCATCGAGCTCCTCGCGGAGACCGACGACGCCCTCATGCAGAAGTTCATGGACGGCCACGTGCCGACGCCGGACGAGCTGCGCGCCGCCCTTCGCAAGGCAACGTGCGCGGGCAAGCTCCATCCGGTCGTCTGCGGCGCGGCCTTCAAGAACAAGGGCGTCCAGCAGCTCCTCGACGCCGTCGTCGCGTATCTTCCGTCGCCGCTCGACATCCCCGCCATCCGCGGCGTGGACGAGGACGGGAAGGACGTCGCGCTCGACACGGACGACGAGGCGCCGTTCGCGGGCCTCGTGTTCAAGATCATGACCGACCCGTTCGTCGGCCAGCTCGCGTTCTTCCGCATCTACGCGGGCCACCTCGACGCGGGCTCGGGCGTCTACAACTCGACGAAGCAGACGAACGAGCGCATCGGCCGGCTCCTGAAGATGCACGCGAACAAGCGCGAGGAGATCAAGGAGGTCTGGGCGGGCGACATCGCCGCCGCCGTGGGCCTGAAGAACGTCACGACGGGCGACACGATCTGCGAGCGCGATCACATCGTCGTCCTCGAGTCCATGAAGTTCCCCGAGCCCGTCATCACGCTCGCAATCGAGCCGAAGACGAAGGCCGACCAGGAAAAGATGGGCATGGCGCTCGCGAAGCTCATGCAGGAAGACCCGACGTTCCGCGTCCACACGGACAAGGAGACGAACCAGACGATCATCGCCGGGATGGGCGAGCTTCACCTCGAGATCATCGTCGACCGCATGGTGCGCGAGTTCAACGTCGGCGCGAACGTGGGCAAGCCGCAGGTCGCGTACCGCGAGACGATCCGCAAGGACGTCGCGGGCGAGGGCAAGTTCATCCGCCAGTCGGGCGGCAAGGGCCAGTACGGCCACGCCAAGATCCGCCTGCGTCCGCATCCCGAGGGCAAGGACTACGAGTTCGTCAACGGCATCTCGGGCGGCTCGATCCCCAAGGAGTTCATCAAGCCGATCGACCAGGGCATCCGCGAGGCGATTCTCACGGGCGTCCTCGCCGGTTACCCGACGGTGAACATCCAGGTCGAGCTCTACGACGGCTCGTACCACGACGTCGACTCCTCGGAGATGGCCTTCAAGATCGCCGGCTCGATGGCGTTCCAGGACGCCGCGAGGAAAGCAAACCCGGTCATTCTCGAGCCGATGATGGCCGTCGAGGTCGTCACGCCAGACGAGTTCCTCGGGCCCGTGAACGGCGACCTCAGCTCACGCCGCGGCCGCATCAACCACATGGAGCCGCGCGTGAACTTCCAGGTCATTACCGCGAGCGTCCCGCTCTCGGAAATGTTCGGTTACGCCACCACCCTCCGGTCCCTCACACAGGGCCGGGCCAACTACTCGATGCAGTTCGAAAGATACGACGAGGTTCCCAAGGCCATCGCCGAGGGAATCATCGCTAAGGTCTCGGTTTAAGGAAGCGCAGAAGGAGATATCGCGATGGCCAAGGAAAAGTTCGAGCGCAAGAAGCCCCATGTCAACGTCGGCACCATCGGCCACATCGACCACGGCAAGACGACGCTGACGGCCGCCCTGACGAAGGTTCTGGCCACGAAGGGTTTCGCCGTGGCGAAGTCGTATGACGACGTCGCTAAGGCCGATGCCAAAACGTTCCGCCGTGACGCGACCAAGATCCTGACGGTCGCTCTCGCGCACGTGGAGTACGAGACCGCCAAGCGGCACTATGCGCACATCGACTGCCCGGGCCACGCCGACTACATCAAGAACATGATCACGGGCG
>ODAK010003970.1_pt1 | contig 15252 bp, 13 predicted proteins | sample 1539591 | NCBI WGS metagenome assembly ODAK01 (sample SAMEA3539303, study PRJEB22396) | soil metagenome | biome: tundra; feature: field; material: soil | place: USA | collected 2010-05 | depth 0.15 m | reverse complement strand
CCTGCGATGAGCGTCTGGCGCGAATCGTAGAGACGGCGGCGGCGGGTCGGGATCCCCGCAAGGCGAGTTCATGAATTTTCGCAAGTCGCGCTCGACTCGACTTCGGTCGCCACGCGAAGCCCCTCCGCCATGAGGCGAACGACCGTCATCTTCAACCCGCCTTCGAGCTGACCGAGCATCCGCTCGAAGAGGCGAACCAGACGCGCCTTGTCGTAGACGCCTGCGGCTCGTGAGACCTCCGAGAGGCCCGGTCCGTGAAAAGGACGAAATCTGCGCATGACCTGGCCAACGCCGCGTCTTCCATTTGTGAACACGAGCAAAGCAAGCACCGGCCACGCGCCGGACACCGGCCGCACGCTTCTCGAGTCAGGGCAGATCGCCACCGCGATCGCGTCGATCGCGGGCTCGAGGGGGTTCGTGGTGCCCTTGGGGCTTCCGCCGCTGGGTCCGGCGAGGGCCGAGCCAAGCACGGCCAACCATGCGGGCGCGATGGACGCTTGGCAAGGGCGGGCTGTGCGGCCGAGCCCTCCCATTCCCTGGGAGCAGGCGAGCGCCTTCGACAACGAGGAATCGCCGGAAGTCAACCTCGCCGCGTTGTGGGAAGACTTCGTGGAGAGACGCATTCGACTCTACTCGACCGGGAGCACGTCTCGGCGGATCTTCACGTTGCTCACGGTCGCAACGGCGCCAGCGTCGGCCTCCGAACGCCCCCACGCCGACGAGCTTCGCGCGCTCATGCCCGTCCTTTGTGGCGCACAACAGAAGCGTGTCGCCGGCGACCTCGGCATCGCCTGCTCGACCACCTCCAAGCGCTACACGAACGCCCTGAAAAGACTGGAGCTCGCGCCCGGGCCCGTCCCCCTCCCCCTGATCTTGGCCGCGCAAGCATCGGCCTCCAAAGGCGCGCCGACGGTCGCAACCCGCGCCAACTCCTTCGAACACGACCACACGCGCTACCTCCTCTTGAGCGTGGCCCGCCCTTCGATCAAGCACCATTCGCTGACGGCGGCGGAGCGGGAGGTTGCTGAGAGGTTGATCTTGGGCGAGACGCGCTCGGAGATTGCACGCCTGCGCTCGACGTCCATCCAGACGATCGCCTGTCAGGCCCGTAGCATTTTCTTCAAATGCCGTGTCTCTGGTCGTTACTCCCTCGTGGCGCGGGGGACGGAGCTCGGGTGGTATCGATAGAGCGCCCGTCGGACGGAGCCGCCGGCGCACTCTGTTCAACGTCCGGCGCATGTCGTATAGGACGCGTGGGCAATGTCGGGGCCAGCGAATCTGTCTTCCTTGCTCGAGGCGATCAACGACGCGGCGGAAGCCGCCTACCCGGCGTTTCGGGTTGAACGCGAGACCTTTCAACGAAGGCTCCTGGCGGGCATCGATCCCGAGGCGGACGGCGCGCGCGATGCGCTCCTGCGTTTGCACGCGGCCGACCTGTACCTAGCCATGGCGTGTGACCTTGGCATCGTGCAGGCGATCGAAGCGTTCGCCATAGGTTATCTCGCGCGAATAGACATGTACCTGAAACGCTTCGGAAACGCGGCGATTCGCCCCGAAGACGTGAGGCGCGAGGTCGAGGACACGCTGCTGTTCGGGCGCGGAGGCGCACCGGCGCGCATCGGTCAGTATGCGGGCCGGGGCCCGCTGGACCGCTTCGTCGCGACGGCCGCGCGAAACGCGGCGCTCAGTATGCTCCGCGCCCGTCGACCTGTGAACAATGCCGACGATCTCGACGAATTGGCGTCGCATCTCGCGGCTCCTCTCGAAGGACACACCGACGTCATCGCCGCTCGTTACGAAGACGTCGTGCGAGAGGCGCTCCGCGCCTCGCTCCGCTTGCTCGACCGCCGGCAACGCACGATCGTACGCCTACACCTGCTTCGGGGCGTGTCGCTCACGCAGATCGCTCGGATGCTGCGCGTCCATCAGTCGACAGTCAGCCGGGCGTTCGATGCGGCATCCGTCGCCATCTACGACGGGATACGGCGTCATCTTCACGAGTTGGAAGGCATGACCGACTCGGAAATGCAGTCGGTCGTCCGCGACGTTCGCCACCGCATCGACGCGAGTCTGTCGCTCCTCCTCGGCGACACGCTCCGAAGCGGTTGAGCGGCCCGAAGACGGTTGCTGCGACGTTCATGGTCACGCTATCGAAAATCGACGCATGCATTCGGCCGGTCAAGCGTCGATCGTACGAGATGCATCGCGATGAGAACGCGTGGAGAGCTCGACAGCTATTGCAGGTCGGGATCGAACGGGGCATCGTACGGGCCATGACGAATCCGGAGGAAAGACGATGAGCGAGCGGCAGAAAGTCATCATCGTCGGAGGGGGCATCGCCGGGCTGACCGCCGCACACGAACTCGTCGACCGCGATTTCGACGTCTCGATCTTCGAGCATCGCTTCCACTGCGGCGGCAAGGCTGCGAGCGTCCGGGCCGACGTCGGCGGCGAAGACGTCCCCGGCGAGCACGGCTTCCGCTTCTTCCCGAGCTGGTATCGGCACCTGCCCGACACACTCGGCCGCATCCCGAGCGACCGACAGCACAGGACGCGCGAGCGCGACAACTCCGTGCTCGACCATCTGGTCGACGTCCCCGTAAACCACGTGATCTCGTACACCCGCGAGCCGATCCCCGTCGTCCTTCATGCCCCGCGAAGCGCGGAGCAGGCGCACAAGCTCGCGAGCTTCGTGCTCGAGATGCAGCGTCTGGGGCTCTCGGCCGACGATACGATCGTGTTCGTCAAGAAGCTCGTCGAGTTCTTGAGCATCCCCGACGAGGCGCGCCGGCAGAAGTACGACGGCATCGCGTGGTCGACGTTCGTCGATCTCCCCAGCCGGACGGCCGCGTTCCGCATCTTGACGGCGAATACGCGATCGCTCGTAGCGGCGAAGGCGACCGAGGCGAGCGCGTATACGATCGCGACCATGGCCGTCCGCACGTTGTTCGCGCCGTCCCTTGGCCTCGATCGCGTTCTCGACGGCCCCACGAGCGAGGTCTGGATCGAGCCCTGGGTCAGGCACCTCGAAGGAAACGGCGTGCGCTTCTTCTACGGTTACGACCTCGACGGCATCGACTTCGACGGCACGAAACCAGAAATCGCCGGGTTGCGCTTCTCGTCGCTGTCGGACCGGTACGAAGGCTCGAAACTCGCAGGTGTGGACGCACGCAATCGGGACGCGCAGGCCAAGCTCCAACCCCAGCGCCGTACGGCGGATTACTACGTTTTCGCGCTGCCGATCGAGCAGATGGCCTACTACGTCAATCGCTCGACGATGACGACGTTCTATGACGAGAGCTTGCGGGACGTCGTGAAGCTGAGCGCCTCGGTCGATTGGATGAGTGGTGTGCAGTTCTTTCTGCGCTCCCCGCTCAACGTCGAAGCCGGGCACATGGTGTTCGCCGACTCGGAGTGGGCACTCACGGCTATCGATCAGACTCGCTTCTGGCGCGACGCGCGCATCCCGGCGGGCGTGCAGTCCATCCTGTCGGTTGACATCAGCGCGTGGGATCGTCCGGGCCGCTACAACAAGAAGGAGGCCTTTCGCTGCACGCGGGGGGAGATTGCCCAAGAGGTCTGGAAGCAGCTCGAAGAATCGCTGAATCGCAAGGGCGGTCAGACGGTCCTTCGCGAGACGATGCTCCTCAAGGGCGAGCTGGCCGGAAGCTACTACGTCGACGAAAACGTGTCCGAGCGGTACGACCGAGCAAAGCAAGCCGAGTACAGCCGCGCCCAGGCCGTGCGATTCGGCGCCGACGAGCGGCTCGCCGCACCCCTCGAAGAGCCCCCCTTCGTCTTCGGGGATCGCCTCGAGATGAACGTGGAGCCGATCCTCATCAACCGCCCAGGGTCCCTCGCGCTGCGTCCGAGCCCCGGGAGGAGCGCGATCCCGAACATGTTCCTCGCGGCCGACTACGTGGATACCGCGACCAATCTCGCTTGCATGGAGGGCGCGAACGAAGCCGCCCGCCTCGCCGTCAACGCGATCCTCGAGACCGCCGGCTCGAGTCGCGAGCCTTGCAGAACGTGGGACTTCGCCGATCGCGACGTATTCTCGACGCTGGCCGCCGTCGCTCGCGTCATAGAGCAATCTCCCGGCGTACGTCAATCCATCGGTGTGGCCACCAGCGCGGCTGCCACCTTCACCTCCCAGGCAAGGCGTGTCGCGTCGAGCGTTTCGCAGATATGGAAAAAACGATGATTGAGATGCAAATCCATTCGACCGCACCGCTCCCGACCGCCGCGATTGGCCGAGTTCCGGGAGGATACCGAATTCAGGTCACGTACGGACCGACGGTCAAGTTCTCCGGTCGGAGCTCCGAGGGTGAAAGCTTCGAAGGTGAGGTCGTCACCGGCAACGATTGGATTTTGCTTCGCGACGACGGGGTCGCGGTATTTGACGGGAAGATCACGTTCAAGGCAAACGCACCCAGGGAGCACATTTTCGACGCTGACATCGATGGCCGTGTCGACCTCACGTCGATCGGTGAATCGCAGCCCATCCGCGACGCGCAAGGGTGGCGGTCGCTAGGCATCCCTCGGAGGGCACTGCTGGTCGCCCTGCCAATTGCCTTCGAAACGACCGACGCCGTTCCGCCGAACGCCGCGAAAGCGATCGCCATCGCAGGACAGAACGGTTGCCTGTTCGCCGAGTTCGCGAAGCACCAGTTCGTGGCCAGGGGCACGATCGAGGTCGCGGGCGGACAGATCATGAGCCTGGACCTGCGTGTGGAGGCGATTCTGGAGCAGAGACTCTGGCCCGACAACACGACTCGTGGGGCCCTCATCGAGCATTACGCACGCGAGAACCGCGACTTGGGAAAGATCCTGAGCCTGCTGGGAAAGGCGCTGCAGCGAGACGATGGCTCGTGGCAGAACCTCTGCTCCATGCTTAGGGAAGCAGGACAGGTGAGCCGGGCGGTGAAGGGGCTGACCAATCCCGAGCGGAAGCGAGCGATCGCGGAAGCGTTGAAGATGCTGCCTATGGAGGAAAGCCCTGATTCCGCGCGCCCGTTGATTAACGAGATCTTCGGACGACTCGATCGCCGGAATGGTCTTCGCGCCGAGCGCCGCGGCAACTGAGGATCACGATCATGCGAAAGTACTTCTTCGACAAATCCCTCCTGTATCTGTTCTCGTACAACACCGAGATCGATCCGTACACGCAGACGATCGGCGTATCGCCCGAAGGGGTCCGGTTCAACGAGAACGCGACCGACGGCGACTCGCGCGTCTACCACGTGATGCGCGAGCGGAGCGAAGGCGGCCTCTCGCCGGCGTTCAGAGTGATCACCGGCAATCTGAAGGCCGGCTTCGATCGTGCGCTCTACCGCACCGACGACGTCATCGTCGGCGACGTGCGTCTGACGATCGAGACCGACGATGGCGCGCTCATCGGCGGGCGGTACAGGGCCACGGCGTACCTGGGCTACGGCGGGTACGACGCCTACGTGGCCGGAATCGACAAGGTCGGTTCACGACGTGAGCCCGTGCAATCGCCGATTGTGATCACGCCCCGCTACGAGACCGACGCCAAGGATTACAAATGGATCATGGACTACCAATGCATCGGGTTCGGGCGCGCCGACGTGGTTAAGAACCAGGTGCGCCGAGTAACGTATGACATTTACGCGATGACGTGAGTGGGACCATGAGACAGATGATTTGGCCCAAGATCGACGATCTCCGCGCGCTCCGCACGACGTTCCTCGAAAAGCAGCTCTCGTACGCACTGTCGTTCGAGTATGAAAGTGAGTGCACCGACATTCGCCCGCACGTGGTCCACCCAGGCGAAGAGTCGAGCATGCACTTTCCCGCGCGAACACTTCACGTGGATAAGTCTCACGTGTTCACCGTGCGCGGTGTGACGAGAGTTCCCGGCCTCGACGGCCTCGGCCACGACGTGCCGAGCGACTTCCGCATCGGCACGCACCAAGAAGATGTCTTCTTGCGGGTGTCGCGCGATTCGAAAGAGCGGCTCGAGGTCGCGGGCGGCTCCATCGCTTCGGGCCGAATGGTTCTCGTGGCGCCGGTCGGCGGCGACAAGAAAGACGGCGAAGTGGCGAAGATCTCGGTCACCTATGACGGGACGTTGCGGCTCGAAGATGCGATCGCCATGAAGCAAGTCGAGGACCTTCGCAAGGTTGGCGAGCACCCACTGCGCGCGCAGGCCTACGTGACGCCCTTCTTCGAGACGACCCACCCCAAGTACCACTGGCTCACCGAGAACGCTTGCATCGCCTTCGGCACGTGGGAGTTCGCAAACAATCGCGTGACAGCCAGCTTCGACGTCTACGCGGCGACGTGAGCTCGACGCGAGCTCGAGAGCGGTGAGTCGTCCTGAATCCCGAGCTGTTTCTCGAGATGGGTCGCCGAGACCGCCGCGTCTCGTCCCACAGGCTCGGAGGGCAGGTGCTCGGCGAGCTGCCGAAGCAACTGGAGCTCGCGATAGGGCACGTTGAGGCTGCGCGCGTGGAGTAGCCCACGTTGCCATGTCTCGACCGCGCGCTTCGTGTCGCCGGACTTCCAGCGGAGCGTTCCTTCGCACAAGCAGTGGCTTGGAACGGCGATGGGGAACAGTCGCGCGGACGCAGCGAGCGAGGCGCACGCGGCCCGGGCCCGCCGTTCTCTCGCGTCGGGACGCCTGCGCGCCCGCGGCGTCCATAGCGCCACTTGGACCTCGCCGATGCGCGTGTACGCCTCGATCAATCCGACGAACGCCGGGCCGGTCCGCTTGGCGACGTCGCTGGCCCGATCGGCGGCAGACTCGGCTTCTTTCGTTCGGCCGGTCGCGAGGGACACGTAGCTGCGGGTCGCCAGGATCCACATCTCCTCGAGCATGCCGAGCCGCGGCTTCATCGCCTCGACCTCGGCGACCGCCGCCGCAGCGCCCGCGAACTCGCCGCGCGCTGCGTGAACCTCCGCTTGTCGCAAGAGGTTCCAGCTCGTCATCTGCGGGTCGTCCCGAAGCCGGGCCGACTCGAGCGCGCGGGACGCCCATTCCAGTCGCTCGTCGAGATCACTCGTCGCGATGCAGAGCACCCCGGCGTTCTCCTCCCAACGACGCCGGGCCCCGAGATCTTCGGAGAGCCGAAGTGAGCGATGGGCCTCTTTGCAGGCCGCTTCCCATTGTCCCATGCCAAGCAGATACACGGCGTGGAGCTGACGCATGTACACCTCGACGTCGGGATCGTAGGCCTTCGCGAGCGTCGACTCCGCAAGCGCGAAGTAGTTCGCAGCGGCTCGCCGGAGAGGGATGATCCCCGCGGTCGCGCCGGCGTTCGCGTATGCAGTGGCGAGGTGCGACGAGGGAGCGGTCCGCTCGGATAAATTCAGCGTCGTGAGATTCGCGAGCACCAAACGGGAGTACTCGCCCCGATGATAGTAGACCTGCTGGAGGCGATCATAAGCGCGCGCGGCTTCGAGCAGGGGATCGCCGTGCCGCGCCTCGACCGCTAGCCAGCTCCGCGGCACCGCGCGGTGCAAGATCTGCCGGCCCAGCCTCGAGGCGACGGCGACGCCGATGTGGAGCGGATGCTCCGGCATCGGCCAGCCCGACAGCGCGACGGCCTTCAACAAATGCAGCTTGCTGGCGTCGAGGTCCCCGAGCCCGTGGAGCGCGTCGCCGGCCATGCGCTCCCAGGACGCGCGTCGGACGCGGCCGACCGGTACCCCCTCGGTCTCCGCCAGCCGCCCGGCCTCGTCGAGCAAGTGGACGGCGTCGGCGTTCGCCGAGCTGCGCAAGGCCTCCTTGCCCGCCTTCTCGAAATAGTCGACGGCGCGTGCCGCGTCGCCGGCGCGTCGCAGGTGGTACGCGAGCTCGGCATAGTGCGTCGGCAACTCGTCGCCGCCGGCATACTCCGCCTCGATCGCTCGCGCCGCGAGGGCGTGAAGCGTCGCTCGCCGCCGCGGCTCGATCCGCGCGTAGGCGGCTTCTCGCGTCTTGTCATGCAGAAAGCGCAGGCTCTCGTGAGAGCTTCTGTGGAGCACCTGACGGTCCGACAATTCGGCGATGGCGGCCTGGAGCTCGCCCGACGGACCGGCGACCTCGATCAGCATCGACTCGAGAAACTGGCGTCCCAGCACAGCCGCGGCCTCGGTGAGATACCGCGCCGAGGGGCTGAGCGCCTCGAGCCGCCGTTCGAGGAGCGCGTGGAGGGACGGTGGGAGACTGAGCTCTCGATATCTGCGCGGCGTCGCCGCCGGGCCCTTCGCGAGCCTCCAACCGCCAGTCGTTCGCTCGAGCAAGCCCTCGGCAGCGGCGGTCCGCAGATACTCCGCCACGAAGAAAGGGTTGCCCTCCGAGTGAGCCGCCAGCGCATCGACGAACTCCTGCGGCGGGTTGTCCGAGAGCATGTCGTCGACGAGCACGCGCAGCGAACTTGTGTCGAGCGCGTCGAGCCGCAGGCATTCGACGCGCGGCTTGCTCTCGAGATTGACGAGCGACTTCGAGACCTCCTCGCTGCGGTAGAACGCGAGCAGCAGCAAGCAGTCGAAATCGCGGCTGCTGCGCTCGGCGAACAAGTCGAGCAACGCGAGCGAGAGATCGTCGGCCCACTGCACGTCGTCGACGATGACGAGCAACGGCCCGTCGGCTGCGAGTCGCTGCAAGAGCTCGAGCATCGCGTGGAGCATGCGCTCGCGTTCGGCCGTCGGCGGCAGCGGCGCCGGCGGCTCTGCGTCCGTGTCCGGCAAGAGGTGCGCAAGCGCGGGCTCGTATCTCGCGAGCAGACGGATTGTTCGTTCCGATCCGAACAACCGCAACGCTTCCGCGTGGCCGCCGTCGCGGCAGCGATCGGCAGCGTACTGCAGCAAATTGCGGAACGGCGCGAGGGCGGCGCCCACGACCTCCGGATCTCCGCCGTCAGCGGGTGCGACGGGGATGCACTCGCCCGTCACTACTGTGAACCCGGCTTGCGCGCCTCGCTTGGCAATTTCGGAGCCGAGGAAGGTCTTGCCGATCCCGCTCTCGCCCTTCAAAAGCACGAGCCGGCCGCGGCCGAGCGCCGCGTCGGATCTCAGGACGCCGATCCGATCGAGCAATTCGCTACGACCGACGATCCGTGGTCGAAACAAATAGGGCGCGGAAGGCACGGATGTCGGTGATCGCAACGGAGAGCCCCGGATCAGGCCGACCAACACCTCGGACACCGCGTCAGTCGATCCGGCCCTGTCCGACGCTCGCTTCGCGAGCAGCGACGCGAGCAACTCGTCGAGCTTCGCTGGCACGCCGCCGACGCGAGCCGAGGCGGGCTTCGGCTCGGCACGAAGATGAGCCTCGAGGTACTCGTAGGCGGTCTTCCCCACGAAGGGTGGGCGTCCCGTCACGCATTCGTAGAGAATGCACCCGAGCGAGTACAAATCGGCGCGAGCGTCCGGGATCTGTCCCCGAATCAGCTCGGGTGCCAGATACGGCAGCGTGCCTCTCAGGTGACCGCCTATCTCGAGAATCTCTCTGCCGACCGCGCCGCGAGCGCGCGAAAGAAGGCCGAAGTCCATGAGGACGGGCCGTAGCTCGTCGCGAAGGAAGATGTTCGCTGGCTTCAAGTCACAGTGGACGATACCTTCACGGTGAACGAAGCCGAGCGGGTCGCAGATGCGGGCGAAGAGCTCGAGCACCTCGTTCAACCGGCCGGCGGCGGCGTCCCGTCCACCGCTCCCCCCTCCCGACACCCGTTCGCGGGCCTCGTCCCGGGAGGCTAATGGGCTCACAGGCGACAGCCCGGTCCACGAGCTTCGAATGAGCTCGTCCAATGTCGTGCCTTCGAGCAATTCCATCGCGTACCAAGGGTCCCCATCCACGATTCCGCTCTGAATGACCGAAACGACCCCCGGATGGTGGTGACCGGCGAGGAACGCAATCTCCTGCCGGATCGCGCTGAGCAGCCTCGGGCTGGGCGCTGCGACGGTCTTCACCGCGACCTGCTGTCCGGTTTCGCCGTCGACCGCTCGATACACGATGCCCATCGCGCCCCGCCCCAAGACCCCTTGGACCCGGTACGCTCCGAACCATTCGCGTTGCACTGGCTGTACGAACGTCGCCCGATCCGACCGACGCGCAAGCGCGGCGATGAGTTCTACGAGCACCGAGTCGGTCCGTGCGCTCGGCTCGCGATCGCGGCTCTCGACCGATCGGGCCACGTCCGCGATGCGGCCCAAGCATTGGTCGCAGTCGTCGAGGTGCGCTTCGAACAGAGAGAGCGCCACGTCGCCCAGTTCACCCTTCACGAATAGATCGATTTCAGCTTCGTTCGGGCAATTCATGACGGTCTCGATCGGTGCCGACGCGACATCGGCGGACTATCGCGCCGGTGAACGCAGGGCGCAAGCCGTCGAGGTTGCATGCATTCGTGCGAACTGGGGTGGTTCGAGCCGGCCGGTTCCGAGCCCCCTCTGGGCGAGCAGAGCCCCGCGTCGCCGCAGCTGCACGCTTGCACTGCGTCGCGAACCCGTCGCGGCGGCCGCGAACCCGGCGTCCCCGCAGTAACTGAAAGGTTCCGCGGCGTCTGGGTTCCTGGGGACGCCGCGGCGCTCGATCCGGACGGGCGGGTGCTCGCGCGCGGGAAGCGAGAAGCCGGTTCGCTCGCGTGGCAGCATCGGCGATCCGCGAGGGGGCGTCATGATGGCGGCCGGACTCGGTGCGCTGCTCCACGCCTTCTTCGTCGACCATCCCACCCGCCAGAAGGGCCAGCGGCGGTCGTCAGTCCAGAGGCGCGTAGGAAGTCCAAGCGGGTTTTCTCGAGCAAGGGCCTATCCCCGATGGCCGAGGCCACGTAACGCCCACCCTGGCCCCACACCGAGTCCTTGAGCGCGGCGAGGACGGCCGCACTCTCGGTCCGCCGCAGCTCTCCGCACGTCTCGACGTCGTCGACGGCACGGTCGTCGATCTCGTCGCTCGCTCTACAGCGAGACGATGGGCAGCACGACGCTCATCGATGGTTCACGAAAATCGTGAACGATACCTCGGTCAGCCAGGCCGGCCCCCCCTAGGCCGCTCGCCCTCGACGTTCGCAACGCCCGGCTTCAAGATGGCCGCGGACCATCCCTCCCACGAAGCCTGCCGCCGAGCAGACGCGCGGCGGAGGGGACGCTGAGCCGGCTCGTTGGCAGGCTTCGTGGTCGGGCCGTGGTTACTGCGGCACGAGTGCGGACTGCGCCTCTTCTTCGATGAGCGGCGCGTCCGCAGGTAGGATGAATCCTGCCTGCTGGCTCTTCACGGTTGCCGCGGTCACCTTCGCCACGTAGTCGTCGTGACTGGAATAGAGGGTTGCGAGCTGCGTGGAGGAAAAGGGTGTGAATCACCCGTGGAAGGTTGGCGAGCATGGGATTGAAGGGGCGCGCGTCGCAACCCAGGAACCCGCAAATGAGCTCGGAGCGGTCGGTGCCGCCGCCGTTCATCGTGATCGCGATGGGCAGATGGTTGGGGGGCAGAGCGTGCTCGAGGTGGAGGTCGGGCTCGCCGCGCATCCCGGGGGCGCTCGACATGACGTGCGCGTCGCCTTGCGGAAAGACGATGACATCCCCGGCGTCGAGGCAGATCGCGGGCTCGCCGACGACGCCGCCCCAGCAGGAGCCCCTGGTCACGACGTGGTACTCGATGACGTGCTCGACGCCGGGCATGAGGTGGGGAGCGAGCTCGCCGGCCCGGGGGCCTTCGGCCACCCAGGGAGCGCATGCGTCGACGGCGAAATAGACGGCGCCCGTGAGACGGACCGCGTGGAGCACCTCCGAGAGCGGGTCGGTGCTCATCGCGAGGTGTCCTCCGGGCAAGACTTCATGGGTCAGCGAGTCGCAGCGCGAGACTCCAGCGCGGCTCCGACCCTAGGTGGGCCCTCGTCGGCGACGCCGCGTATCACAAGGATCCCATCACCGCGCAGGGCATCTCCGACTCATTTCGCTATGCGGAGCTCCTCGCCGACGCGGTCGCCGACGGACTGTCGGGGCGTCGGCCCTTGGCCGAAGCCCTCGCGGACTACGAGCGACGCCGCAACGAGTCGGCCATGCCTCTCTTCGAGTGGGCGTGTCGAACCGCGGAGCTCCGGGCGCCCTCGAGCAAGATCCGCGCTCTCATCCAGGCGCTCCAGTCCAACCCGCTCGATGCGAGCCGCCTCATGGGCCTGACGGCAGGGACCGTCTTCGCGAGCGATTTCTTCCAGCCGGAGAACCTGTCGCGCATCATGACGGCCGGCGGGTAGGGCTCGCGGGACGCGCGCCTAGCTCGGCTCAGCGAAGAGAGCCGCTCGCCGCAGTGGCCTTGGTCACCGCCTCCTCGGGCGCTTGCGTCTCGAGCTGGTCGTCGAGCTCGAACACCCCACGGACGGCCACGACGTCTGCCACCGCGCTGATGTGACCGAGCGCCGAGGGGACCGTGCCTCGCATCGTCACCTTGCCGCGCGAGGCCGAGACGTCGATGGCCGGGCAGCTCTCGAGGAGCGAGTCGCCGAGGAGCGCGTTGCGGGCCCTCCAGGCGAGATCCGCGTCGGCCTTGGTCGTGCCCTCCGGCGCGGCGTCGTCGCGAAGCGCGCTCGGGTCCATCGTGGCCCTCGCCTCCGGCGCGGCGGCCATCGGAGCCTCGGCCTGCCGCGAGGTCACGCCCAGGGCGGCGCGGGTCGACCGGCTCGGGGGCTCGACGGCGGCCGTTCGCGACGGCGCGGTCTCCCGAGCGCACGCTCCGGAGAGCGCACTGAACACGAGGACGGCGATGAAAAGCGGATTGCGAGCGATGAGGTGGTTCATGGTCTTGCCCCCTAGAGCGACGAGAGGCGCCGCCCGCAGGCAGTGCAAACGGGGGCCCAGGCGACCATGTGCAGCCCCCCCGGGCGCGAAGCCCGTGAATTCGCGCTGCAGTTGCATGCGGGCCCGCGCGGAAAGACCCGAATAGACGCTCCCCTCACCCGACATTTTCTACTCAATGGCCGTAAATGGCACGCATGAGTCGATGTCTTCGTCTCGGGGGCATGCCCGTCACGCCTGACGACCGCGTCCGCGAGCCCCGGGACGGCACCTCTTTGCTCGTGACCCTCGACCGTCTGCGTCGAGAATGCGCCGACGAGACGGGAAGGATGGCACGCCGGCTCTCGGAGGCGCGTCCGTCTACGTAGAGCCGGGACGGATCGGGTGAGAGAACCGTGTCGATGAAGCCCGGACCCACACGCACGAGACTGAGAGCGGGATGTCTGAGCTTCGGAAGTGCATCCGTCATACAAGACGGATGCATTACCGAGTCTCGTGCACGCCGTTCCCAGTCATGCGGACGCACCCGTCAACCAAGACGGACGCGGTTCTGAGCTTCGTGCAGCGTTTGTCTAACGTGAGGGATGCATCCGTCAGCTTCGTGCAGCCCGGTCCGAAGCTCGCGGACGCACCTGTCACGTATGACGGATGCGGTTCTTATGTCTCATGGAGGTCGGTCTCAGCTTCATCCACGTCCGTCCGTGCTCCGAGCGGGCCTGTCAGAACTTCTGTGTCGGGAACGGAGAGCAGGGCCCCTGGTTGCGGACAGTTTGAGCGCCCTCCAGCTCGATGCCGAGGGTCTCGGACCGCAAGTGTAATGTGGTTGATTCCGCGGACGGGCATGTCGAGTTGCGAGGGTACAAGAGGACCAGGTTGAGTCGGCCGCGGTTTTCTTGAGATGGCCGGGGCGAGTCTTCGGCGACGTCCTCGGCGCGGCGTCCAGAAGCGGCCAGTGGCGGGGCGTCGGCGCTCCCGATAGCGTCGGCGACGGGGCGCGACGGCCCCCCGCGCGTGAGCTGGAGCCTTCAGATCCCGCGCGGCACGGACGGTGCTCCTGCTCCGAGCACGATGCCTCCTGGCGTGCGGTCCGCGTCTTCCATCATTCTGGTGCTCGCCACCACCGCGTGCTCGGCGGTGACGGTTCCCCCGCCCGCCACGCCGGAGCCCTCGCTACCCGACGTGCCTGCTCCCGAGCCGGCGGCCAATTCGGGGCTCGCGCGCGTCCTCATCGACGCGGACGTGCCGGCCAGCGTATGGCAATCCTCGGTGGTCTACGGCTACCGGGGACCCTATGCGGCCCGAACGCTCGCGTGCGCGGAGACTCCCTGCGCCCTGACGTTGCCGTACGGCGACCACGAGCTCGTCCTGGCGGCAATCGCCGATCCGGAGCGCCAGAGTATGGTGGTCGCGCACGTGCACTCGAGCACGGTCGTCGAGAACCTCGTGCTCGGACGCCGCTACATCCCGCGCGCGCAGGCCGCGGCCGCACCCGCCTTGCTGTTTGGCGTGGCGCTCCTGGCCGTGGGAGTCGGGTTGGCCGCCAAGAGCTCGAGCACGAGCGGCGGTTCGCCGATCGCTTCTCCGCCCGGCGTGGCAGCGCTCCTCCTCCTCGGCACGGGCTTGATCACGCTCGGAGGTGTTGTCGCGGCCGAGTATCCCACCCTTGAGCAGCCGGGCGCGAGACGCGAGTGGTCGCCGGTGCCCGGGCGGATTGCCGGTGGCTCGCTCGGCCTCAAGTTCTGAATGCGCGCGCCCGCTCCGGAAAGGCGGCTCGAGTTGACGCCAACAAGGAGCCTGTCACGTTGGCGGCGTCGGGGCGCCAGTAGCGCCGACGAGTTCGACGAAACTCCTCGTCGCCCTGTACCAAACCCACACGCTGCGCCCCGGGACACGCCGGCCGTAGATGGCCGTGTGCGGCTCCCCTGCGTCGCGCGGCGACCGCAACGCGATGAGGTCGTCCGGCCCCGGGATCTCGAGCTCGCCCGAGCCTTCGAGGGCGCGCAGCACGCAAAGGATGTCGCGCGACGTCGCGGTGCCTGCGCGGCCCCCCAACTGCCGGGCGCTGCTTAGGTATGCTGGCGTGAGGCGTAAGAGTCGAGGCACCGCTCCACACGCTCCGGGAGTTCTCCCGTCCGGAGGTAGTGCTCCGTCTCATCGGGCGTCAAGTCGACGAACTCGCCGCGTTCGGCTTGGTCGGCCCCGGCCTCGAGCGTGGCTCGCGCTTCAGGCGTGAGTTCGTCCCACTTTGCGACCGGCTGAGGACGGGTCCGCGGGCTCACGCCTATAGTGTAGTGGCGTTCGCGCCCATCGTCACGCTGTCGATCCGTGGGCAGCGCTGGCGCGCCCGAAAACTGCTCGACGGCGGCGGGAGCGTCGCAAGGTCCGATGGCCCCCCGATGGTCCTCGGCCGAATTCGGTCCGTGCGGGTTCACGCAGTGCGCCGGCCTCGTGTGCAAGTAAGGCGGAACGCGAGACCGCCGGTGCTCACTGCCGCGCGAGCTTCACGACCCGATCGAA
>ODAK010003969.1_pt1 | contig 15256 bp, 11 predicted proteins | sample 1539591 | NCBI WGS metagenome assembly ODAK01 (sample SAMEA3539303, study PRJEB22396) | soil metagenome | biome: tundra; feature: field; material: soil | place: USA | collected 2010-05 | depth 0.15 m | reverse complement strand
GCTGCATACCTTTGGCGGCAGTTTGAACGATGGACAGAATCCGGAAGGCGGCTTGGCGGAAGGAAGCGACAGAGGCCTCTACGGGACAACCTATTATGGCGGAACGAACTATCAGGGCACCGTTTTCAAGCTGGGCACGAACGGCACCGGCTATTCTGTGCTGCACCACTTCAACAGCTTCAGCGACGACGGATGGAACCCTGGAGCCAGCCTGGTCAAAGGGTGCGCCGGAGCGTTTTACTCCACCACCGAGGCGGGCGGGACTGCGGGAGTCGGAGTGGTATTCAAAGTCAATGAGGATGGCAGCGGCTATGGTTTGGTGCATAGCTTTGCGAATACCAACGGCGAAGGACAGGTCCCGGAAAGCGGTTTGCTCGTCGGCAGCGACGGCGCGCTCTACGGCACGACCCTCTTTGGCGGCAGCACCAGTGATGGCGGCATGTTCAGCGGCAACGGCGCTGTTTTCAAACTCGCCTCTCCCACCGCCTGGAGTTTTGATCCTCCCTCCGCTTCCAGCGCCTGCGGCAGCAACACGACTGCCATCATCGTCTTGGGCACAGTTACCAACGGGCCAGCCATCACCCGTACCTGGCTGGTCACCGATGCCTCCGGCCACACCAACAGTTGCAGTCAGACTGTCCTCAGGCCGTGTGACACCTCGACACTGCGGCCGGTACTCAGCGCGAGGTTGTACGAAGGGACGAACGTCACTCTCGTCTTCCGGGCATTACCTATGTCGTGCAGCATGCGAGCGATTTGAGCCAGGCTTCGGGGACGACTCTGGCGACAGTGCCGGGCAATGGTTTAACCGCAACGGTGGTTGACGTCGGCCCTCTGCTGCCCAGCCGGTTCTATCGTGTGGGCGCGATCCTTCCTTAAAGGCTTTGAAACTTATGGATAACATTTCTCTTGAACATACGGCCCCGCCGCTTCCGCAACGGGCCCTATCGGAACTCTGCCGCCTCCTGCGACTCGCTTGCCGCTGGGCGCTGCCCTTGCTTTTGGCGCTCGCCGAAGGCGGCCGCGCAGCAACCAGCCTGGACTCCTTGAGCAATCGAACCAGCGTGGCGCCGCCGGGTAGCCTCGATTACGTCATCCTCGATTCCGAAACTACCTCCGGCCACAGCAACATTCAGGCACAGGCCTCCTTCACGATGGACAACCCAACCGGTGCCGCCGTGCGGACAAATGTCCTGCAATTCCGGGTCATCAATGCCGCCACCGGTAACCCACATCCCATTTACGATTTTGGGAACACGACCACCAACCTCAACTACACCTATAACATCACCAACCGGCTCAGCTTCCTCGGAGCGACGCCCCAGACTCTTTCCACCAATGCCTTCATTCGGCCGGCAGCTTGGATGGACCAGTTCACGCCGTTTTATATCGAATGCACGATGTTCACCAACGGCATAGTTGTCAACCAGCGCGCCACGCCCCCCGCCAACTATTACCATTTCACAAATACCGTCAGCGGCGACGACGCCTACAACGTCCGGCTCAATTTCACCAACGCCGCCTGGTCCCGCACTTACGCGGTCCAAACCATTCTTGGCCAGAACACATTCCAAGTCAGCGCCGGCTATGAAGTGCGGCGCTGGGACGATTTTAATGCGGCTATTTCGGCGGCCAGCATTCCAATCGTGTTCAACTACACTTTGCGCGACGCAGGGGGGAACACGGTGCCGCTGGTCACCAGCAGCCAGACTTTTCACGACTCGGTGACCAACTATTTGCTCGACGTTCTCCAATATCCCACCTTTCAGACCGGCCAGCACACGCTGGACATCCAGCCCGCCGCTCAACTCGATTCGGTTACCAAAACCTATTACCTCACCGTCACTTTGGCTCACATCAACAATCCTGTGACCGGGCAAGTGCTCACCGCGAACACGCAACAGACTGTCGCCCTCGAGCTTCTCCATTTCAACGGCAACCTCTCTTTCGGCGCTATCAATACCACCATGACCAGCCTCGGCGGTTCTCCGCCGACGAATGCGCCTTCCGGCAGCATCATCCAGACCACGCTGCCCAGCGTCGGCGGGCTCGTGACGGCAAATCAAGCCGGCATCTTTACGGCCGCCAACCTTGTCGTGAACCTGGATTCCCTTGGCAACCCGGTTGTGACCTCCGGCTCCGCCACCCTCTTATCGGCCAATGACAGTCTGGCGCAGGTAAATTTCCAGCGGTCGGGCACGCTCTCTTCCGCGGGAGCTAGCGGGAATATCACCCTCAACCTGCCAACCGGCTTTGGCTACCGGCTCAACGACATGAACAGCCAGGTTCTCCAATCTACTATCCAGTTTTCCAACCCGCCGTTGACGCCTGCTTTGATTCCCACGTTCGACCTCACCTACTCTCCAGGTGGGACCATTTATGCCGTCGAGGAAGACAAGCCGGTCTGGCTCGTTTCCGATCACATTACCTGGCATGTCAATACCGGCACCTTTGACATTCCACCCACCGGCGCGGGCGCGATCTGCGTGCGCGCCAGCCGTTTCGCCTTTCTAAACTCTGTGTCCAACCTGTTGGTGGACCCGCCCGCAATGGGCGACAAACGCTCCAATGACAAATATTGGCTGGCGCTGACCGGAGCGAACCCGGGAACGACTGTGCAGCCGGACTTGGCTTCAAACGCGCTGTTGACGGCGAACTTCACCTTCGGGCCGGGGGACTATCGTTCGCATTTTCCTTACAACCTTGAGGTGCAATGGAGCGGCACGGGGGTTATGAACGTGACAAACGACCTGGCTCAGGGTGGAGCGCTCCAGGCCGCCGCGCCGATAAGCGTTTCCTACACGCGCGATTGCCCGGATTGCGGCGGAGGCGGCGCGGGCCTCGCGACGCTCACGCTCATTCCCTCGAACAACGTGTTCAACTTTACCCTCGATGGCGGGCTGATTGCGCTGGGAGGGACGGCTTCCGCCATCAATTTGCAATGGGGATTTATCAGCGCCGTCTCGGATTACGCGTAGCAGGCTTTCAATTTCACCAACGCCGCTTTTCACCTGCCGGGCCTGTTTGTGCGCGGCGACCAGAACCTGCTGCCCTCGGTTCAAGGACCGACCACGATTCTTTACACCGGCTTCGGCGCTTCAGATTTGAGCCTGATCGAGCGGCCGGTTTCGGCGGGGTACATCAACGGCCAGGCGGATTATGCCGGGTTGAATTTCCGTTGTGTGGCGGATGGCAACCATTCGGCGATCAGCACCATTGCCGGGACGACGGGCATTGGTTGGCCGCTCGAAGTATTACATCCGCAACGCGGGTGTGAGCAGCATCCATGAAGCCGTGCTCGGTTCTTTCCCCGCGACGCTCACCTTGTGGGGATACAACTTCGGTTTCTCCAGCTACGGCCTTTCCTACGTGGACAGCCAGAATAAGGACTCGGTGACCGACGGCCAAATCACCTTCCCCAGCACTCCAGCCGGCTTTGTCCAGCGCTTTAACAATCTGAGGTTTTCCTGTCTCGGCGCGCCGGTCTCGGGTGAAGTGCCGCCCAACGACGGATTCAAGGTAATGGCGTATTGGGCGGCGGATTTCGCAACGCACTCGATTCAGTTCAAGAACAACAATAGCCGCTCCCCCACCGCCGGCTACCTGGTGCTGGGCATCGAGGGCTACGCTTCGCACATGGACAAGCCGCTGTACGGCCACGTCGGCTTTTTCTCCAATGGCGATCAAATCCCGCCCTCGTTCGGTCTGAACGGCATCACCTCGCGGCTCAAAACTCCCAATATCCTTCATTTCGACGGGCTAAACCAGACCACTTATATGCTTACGCCGGTCCAGGATGCTTATTACAACACTTTCACCAATTCCCCGGCGGCGACCCCTGGCTGGATTAATCTGATCGGCAAGCTCGACCTCCCGTGGTTCGAAGACATGCAGGGGCATTTGCAGACCAGTTGCCACACCAATCGCGTCGCCGCGACCAATGCCCTCATCTATCTCTCCGGCGGTTGGCCGCGCCCAGGCAGCATCCACACCAACAATGGCTGGCTCGACGTCTCCCTCCGGACTCCCTTCGAGGCCAACCTCTTCGACGCGAACAATCTCGGCTGGCCGGGGAGCAGCGTCGCTTCGGGGAGCAGCGTCGTTTCGATCGGCAATTACCGCGACAACCAAAATGGCGAGCTATACCATCCATGCGCCCAGCGCCTCTGGTTCGGAGTCATCGAGTTCGACTATCCGCTCAATTGGGACACCATCTTGCGCTCCTTTTCCTCGATTCACGAGATTACTAACGATTTCCTGATCGTTACCGTCGAGCACCAGGTCAAATACATGGACGCCGTTCACGCCGAGATTGATTTTGGCGCCCAATACGACGGCCTCCCCCAAATCAGCCTCGCCAACTTTGCTTTTAATGCGATCGATGACGCGACGGGCATGGGCGATGCCATCGTCAAATCCGCCACTCAACCTGTCTTCGACGTGCTGACCACGGGCGTTGGTCAACTCAATCAGTTTGTGCAGATGCAGATCAAACAGCTCATGGATCCGGTTTTCGACCGGGCCGTGGACCCGGTTATCGACCGCTACTATAATTCTCTCTCCAACGCCTGATATAATACTCCCACCAACCAACGGCCGACCAGCTTTGGCGTGGCGGTCAACAGCAACGCCCTGAGTTTCTTCGTGGGGATTGGCCCATCGCCGGCCCAAACCAATCTCACGGAAGTTTTCAAGGGTCTGTGCGATGCGGCCAACGGGAACACGGAACTCGTTGCGCAAATCCGGTCCTATCTGAAGAATGCCATCAACGCCATCGAGTCGGTGGTAGGGGTGATCAGCCAAACCACCAATGGCGTGAACCTCGGCACCAACGTAGCTGGCCTCATTTCCCAGGTTGGCGGCAGCCGGCCGATACTTCATCGCCTCCTGACCAACGTGGTCGCCGATTTCGCCGCCCAATACGTTAACGCCACGATTGGCCCCACCGCCAGCAACGCCATTAAAAAGCTGGACCCGACCCTCATAAAAATCAGCCAAAAGCTGGCGCAAACGGAGAACGTGATTTCCAATGTGGATGCGGTGTTGGCCAAGGACCAAGAGTTCGCGGACGAACTGACCAACATCCTGGGCCAGTTCTCGATCGATTTGACTAACATCTCGGTTTCGGTCTCCTTGGCCACGACGCAGTATTTCGGACAATTCAATTACTCCGTTGACGACCCGTTCAAGCATATCCTCGCGAGTGACATCAAGCAGTTCATCCGGAAAAAGGCGGAGGACGCGTTTTTTGCGAGCACGCCCTGCGCCAAAATCCAGGTCGCCCTGCGCCAGCGCGTGTATGACGCGGATGCGGCGATGAATCAGGAGATCGATTCGGTCTTCCAGCAGGTCAACGGGGCCTTGCGTGATCTCATCGGCGAATACCTTCAGAACCTCGATAACAAGATCAACAACTGTCTGGGGGCCGTCAGCAATGTGATCGGCGCGGGCCAACTCAGCGGCCATGCGTTGCTCGACGGCGATTCGCTCACCGAACTCCGGATTGACGGGCATTTCCAGTTCAAAGTGCCTGACAACATGGAGTTCGATGCTTTTATCGAGGTTAAAGAGTTGAGTTCGGATGGGAGCGACAGCGGCTGCACGCCCGGTCACGGGACTTTCATGGAGGTCACGCTTGGCGCGGAAAAGATCCCGGTCAAATGGGTCAGCCCGGACCTGACGGCGGACGTCGAGAGCAAATTCACCTTCGACGGCACCCACCCCTTTCCAATCAATCTGGGTGGACAACTCGAACTCAACGGCGATCTCAAATTTGAAACGTTCGTCCTGCACGATCTGGCGGCCGCCCTGGCCTCGGCAAACTCGAAAATTACCTCGCTCTCAAAGGAGGCGTCAAATTCAACGACTACGACTTCTCGGGGGCGATCTTCTTCGGGAAGACCTGCAGCTTGGATCCGATCAAGTTGATTGATCCTGATGTGGCCGGTGTCCTGGGCAGCCCTCCTTTCACCGGCGCCTATTGCTATGCCCAGGGGTGGCTCCCCATTTCGGAAATGGTGCTGGGTGTCCCGCCCTCCTGCATGTTTGATATTTCGGCGGGTGTCGGCGCCGGCGCGTTCTATTTTGCGCAAGGGCCGACTTACGGCGGCAAGATGTTTCTTGGGGTCTCGGGTGAACTGCTCTGCATCGCCACCATCGAAGGGGACATTACCATGGTCGGCGTCAAGCATGGCAGCGACCTGAACTTTTCCGGTCACGGCCATTTCGAGGCTCAGGTCGGACATTGTCTGTTCTGCCTTAAACCGCACAAGGACATCACCATTACCTACGTCAACAATCACTTTCACATCCAGTGAGCCACACTATGAGCAAACTTGGTTTCGTGCCGTACGGACGTTCGCACTCCAGAATCTTCTTCACGCTGCTGCTTCTGCTCAGCTTGGTGGTTGGATTTCCTCACCTTTCATCGGCTCAAAGCGGAATTGGGGATATGGTTTACACGGTGGGAACGGTGGCGCGGGATGCGCACGGGCAGGACTGGGCCTACATCCTCTAGCAGGCCACGCAGCCCGGATTGACCAGCAACCGCGTTTTTGCCGTTTACGCCAAGGCCGGCGACCCCTCCAGCGTTTCCACCTATATCCGCCGTTCCATCGTCACCTTGCAGACGGATGCGCGGGTTATCGAGCCGCTCCTCCGTCGCGCCGAAAACCTGGGCGATGACATGAACAAACTGAACCAGGACTTACAGCAACTTTTTGTTACCCTGGTTCCTTCGGCCAGCGTCTCTCGCGCGGAACAACTCTCCGCCGTGATTCGCGGCTCGCTCGGCAATCCTGATTACTATCAAAACCTGCTCCTGCTCGCCCGGAATCATGCGGCAATTGACCTCGCGCTCGGATTTGCCGCGGCGGAACTGATCGCTCCGGGCAAGACAACTTTCGAAGTGCGCGCTTATGACCCCACGAGCGACCAGGATCTCGCCGTGATTGGCCGCGTCACCGTCGAGGCCGGCAATCCCACGGTCCTGCCTGCGCCCGGGCCGCCCGTGCTCGTCCCGCAAACCTCTCCCCGCGGAGATTTGAACCTGCTCTTCCGTTGGGGAACCCCGGACAACTTGCGCCGGCTGGCGCTGCTCCAATTCGGCTACAACCTCTATCGCGTTCCGCTGGACTACGCCACGGCGCAGGGGTGGAACGTCGCCAATCCCCCGCCCATCGTGGTCCTAACGAGTTTTGTCGTTTCCCAACCGGCGCTGGCGCGTCGCATCAACAGAGTCCCCATCACCCCCCCGTCACTGTTCACGCTGACCAATGCGGCGAATATCACGCCGGCGACGGGTGATACGAACGCCTTTTTCATCACGGATGACGATGGTCGAGGCAAGGCCGGTTACGTCAATTACGGGTTTACCAACGGCGCCCAATTCTATTATTGGGTGGCGGCGCGCGACGTTCTGGGGCGGGACGGCGCGCTCTCGCCGGGTTTGCTGGCGACGGTTTGCGATCGGATGCCACCGCTGCCGCCCACCGATGTCCATGTCCTTAACAACTACGTGTACAATCCGTCCACGCAGCTTTCCACCCAGGCGCTTCAACTCGTTTGGCAGCAGAATCTCCAAACCAACGATACCGTGACCAACTACTGGATTTACCGCTGGACGAACCTGGTCGAAATGAACGCCTGGTCCGGCAATCCCAGCAACAATCTTATCGCCGTGGTTCCCCATATTCCCAATGCAGCCAACAACACCTTCCGGGACGATGGCCCCGGCTCGCCCACCGTTTTGGGCGCCTACGGACAAACCTTTTGGTACACCGTCCGGGCCGGGGATGACGGGGCTTGCGGCCAGAATCTCTCCGGGACGGCGGGCCCGGCATTCGGCGTGTTGCGCCAGCGCGTCGGCCCCGGAGCGGGCGCCGGGTGTGTCGAAATTAACTGTTTCCAACCCAACGTGAGCTTCGCCGGCTCGAGTCTTTTCGCCCTTGCCAACGGTCCGGATGCCAACCATTACGACGTGCTGCTGAACTGCTCGCGGGGAGATGCACGGTTCGAGTGGGCGGAGTTTTATGGGACCGCCACCTACACCGGCCCCAATGGCGGCTCGCCGGTCGTGGTCAGCAATTTTCTGGGCCGCTTTTATTACGAAGGGACGGCCCCCGTCTCGGTCGGGTGGACACCGTGGCGGACCAACCAACAATATCGCGTTCAACTTCGGGTCGGCTGCCGCACCGCCCTTGTCACGGGCAAGACATCCGCCTTTACAACTGTGAACGTGAACCCGCCGGACTTTGCGTTTTATGATGATGTGGAGTTCAGGACCGTGGCCTTGGGCGTGCATGTGGTGGCCGGCGACACGAACAATCCGGATTGCCAGCAGCATGATCTCGGCGGCGGGTTCGGGGGCCTGGCCGGCACTAACAACATTATTGTTCACTTTCAGCCCACAGCGGGGAGCAAAGAATTCCGGCTTTACCGGCGCGTGGACAACGGCCCGGTTTCGCTCCTATGCCAGGGAGCGATTACCAATGTTGCTTTGTTGATGACTTGCTTCGAGGATGCCCCGCCGGTCAACGGCGGCACCATTTGCTTTTACCTCCAGCTCCTCGACGAAAACGGCAACGCTAGTCCCATGGCGCAGCTCGGCTGCGTGGATTCCGCTCCTTCGACTGCTCCGCCCATCCCGATCCTCGCCAAAATAACCTCCACCGGCGACCAGAATAGCGCCGGGATGACGCTTTCGTGGTTCTGTCCTCCTTACGGTGTCGAGCGATTCGAGGTCCGGATCGCCGGCCTGCCGACCCAACCCGACACCAACAATCTCGCGCTCTCCGCCAGTCTCGGCAGCCTGGGCGCCTCGGTGCCCATGACCGTGACCAATCTCGGCGTCACGACCATGCTGCCCTTCTTCACCTTTATCACGCCGCGCGTCGGTCCCGGATTCGGCAACAACGGCGCTGAGTTCTCCGTCCCGTGCAGCATCGAACTGGGCAAAACCTATTTCGTCACCGTCCGCGCGCTGGTCAACAAAAGCTACCCGGGCGACTTCAGCGCGACGGAGTCCTTCCTTTGGACCCCCACCAACGCCGTTTCTGCGCAGGTGCCCTGGCCGGCCCGCGGGCTGCCCGGAACAAACTCGAACTTCCCTTTGTTGAACGCCTCCTTCCTCTCGCCCGCCAGCTCGACGCCCGCGCAGAGGACCGGCGCCTACACCGGCAACGGGGTTTTGATCGGGGTGGCGACCTTGGGCACGAACGTCACCGTTGATAGCCATACCGGCCCGGCCTTCATCTCGGCGCTTTTCAACCCCATCCCGGCGCTCGTCACCAACACCACCGGCGATGCGCTCCTCCCCTGCGTGCTTTATCGATTCCAGGTGCCCAATACGAATTACCCGACCACCTCAGGCGACGTTATCCAGGTCTCTCCGCTGATGGAGACGGTGGCGTACGCAACCAATCAGACCACGGCATCAACGACCGCCGCACGCGAGGATCACACCGCCACCCTGCTGCTCAATGGGCAGGTCCTGGTTGCGGGGGGCCGTTCCACCTCAGAGATTCTTTCCAGCGCGGAGCTTTACGATCCGGTCAGCGGAACGCGGAGGCCGACCGGCGCTATGACCGCCCCACGCACCGTTCACACGGCGGCGTTGCTGACCAATGGCCTGGTGCTGGTCGTGGGGGGCGCTGGCACTAACGATATCCTTTCCAGCGCTGAACTGTACGACCCGGCTACGGAAATCTGGAGGGCGACCGGGTCTTTGACCAACCGACGCAGGTTCCACACCGAAACGTCGCTGCCCAACGGCCAGGTATTGGTCGCAGGGGGCTTTGGCGGCGGCACGCTTTCCAGCGCTGAACTATACGATCCGGCCAGTGGGAGATCGACGGCGACTGCCCCAATGACAACCAGGCGCCAGCATCACACCGCGAACCTCGCAGACTTAGGGGCCGCCGTGCCGTCGGTGTTTGTCGCAGGGGGCGATGGCCCCCTTTCCAGCGCAGAACTATACGACCCGGTCAGGGGGACATGGCGGGCCCTCGATGACATGTTCGATCCGCGCACGCAACATACGGCCATCTCGATCTTGAACCGTAAAGAGGTCTTGGTCGCGGGGGGCGATGGCGTCAACGGCGTTCTTTCCAGCGCGGAGATCTTTTTCTTTCCCAGCCTGAGCTGGAACTTTGAGCACCCCGGTCCCCTGATCACCGCCCGCTACGATTCCAGGGCGGTCTTGCTGAGCAATGGGAACGTCCTGATGGCGGGGGGGCATCATCAGCAACCACCGGGATGCCACAGCGCTCGCAGAGGTGTACGATCCCGCCACCGGGTCATGGACGGCAACCGGGTCCTTGACTGTCCCACGCAAGCAACACACGCTCACCTCGCTGCTCAATGGGCAGGTGCTGGCGATCGGCGGCAATGATGGCACCAACATTCTTTCCAGCGCCGAGCTCTATAATCCGGCCACCGGGACATGGACGGCGACCGGCTCGCTGGCCACCAACACTGTCACCGCGGTCAACACGGTTATCTACGATCCGTTTGTTACCGCCACCGTAAGCTCCGATAGCTCCCATACCTACGTGCATCTCTGGCTGCTGGATACCCAGCCGCAGATTTCCCGCGCCAGCTACAAATACGTCCTGATTCGTTTTAAACCCAATCACGAAATTGACCAACTCATCCCCTCCACCCCGGTGGACGTGCCATGAATAACTTAAGCATTTTTACCAAACCGCATCGCACCGAGAGTCCTATAAGGTGCATAATCCCCTGGCGCTTTCCCTGGGGCGCGCGGAGGCCCCCACTGCGTAGAACGTTCGCGCTTATCTTCTTGCTGGCCGTTCCTCGCGGCGGCGCAGCGCCCGCGTTCGTCTATGAAAGCGCTTACGAACTCCAAAGCGATGGCGACTTCGACGGCGATGGCCGGCGGGACCTCATCATTGTGGACAAAGCCACCGGCAATTACCGGATCGGCTACCAGCTCAGCGTAGGCTCGTTCACCTGGGATTCAACCCGGGCCAGCGGCATCGCCAACGCCACCAGCCTCGCCATCGGCAGACTCGATTCGCTCGCCTTTGACTCTTTCGCCTTAACGGGACCGGATGCCAACCGGTTGAACATCCTCGATGCGAACGACCCTGCCTCGGCCGCCCTGCCGCTTAGCGCCTTCATTCCGGCATTAGGGCCAAATGCCGTCGCCGCCATTGACATCGGCGGTGCCGACAATACTCCCCTGGATGACCTCTACGTGGCCAGCATGGACAACGGCGTGAGCGCTTACCGCGAAACCCTGCTCCGCACCAATGCCACCTCCGCTTCCGCTGCCCTGGCCGATAACGCGGTGTCCTTCCTGCGCGAGCGCGTCAATCCCGTTCTCCTTCACACCAATCGCGCTCCCCGCCTGGCACTGTTCGAGCGCAACACCGCTCCGAACAGCAACACCTTCCGGCTTTTTGACACCTCGAGCGGTGCCGTCGTCCCGGTTGCTTCGGTGCTAACCACTCGCCTGCCCACCCCTTCCGAATACGTCACCGGCCAGTTTGATACCGCCAATCCCTACACCCAAGTTCTTACCTACTCGCCTTCCACTTCCAGCTTTAACGAATATCAGGTCACCGAGCCGACACCGGGTACTTACACGCTCGTCCTTTCCGGCGCGTTTACACTGACCAATGTCATTGATCGGCTGTTCGTCCTGCCGGCCACGAACGGTATCAAACTGCTCGCGCTGGACGTGAATGGTGTTTCTGCCACGGTCTATGCCTTCGACGGCACCTACCCACCCGCTCCCGTGCAAGCCTTCAACGCCGCCCCCGGCGAGCATTTCACTGGCGCGGGCATCCTGGGCAACGGCGGTTTCACGGCTTATTCCGCCCCGGTCGGCCAGAATACTTCCGCAAAGTTCAGGAATTGGACTTGGAACGGCGCGGGTTTCACCAGCGGCCCCTCCGGCGATCTGCCGCGAGCCACGGCCTACAGCGCCGCCGGCAACGTGATGCAATTCGAATTCGAACCGCTGGTTGCCAACAACCCGGTCCTTCTTCGCCTGAACAACGCGGGCGACTGGGCCGCCACACCAGCGTTCTCAGGCGGCCCGGGCAACCTTTCCGTAAGCACCGAAACCTTCGCCAGTTCCAGTCAGGGCCTCGTTAACCCAACCAATACCACCCTCGGGCCCGCTCATCCTCTGGCCGCCTTTGCCCTCGCCAATCAATTCAGCAACATGGTTTCGCTCTTTAACTTTAGCGCTCCCGCGGGTGACAAAATCAGCGATGTCACTATTTCACCAGCGCCTGGCCTCTATCCGAACTCTGTCCAGATTCAATTCACCGCCGCCAACCCTGCGGACGTCATCTCCTTCCGCATCGGCCCGGGCAACTGGACCACCTGGTTCAGCAGCCTGGTCGTTCGTCTTTTCACCAATGCCACCGTTCAGTATTACGGCCAGCCCCCCGGCGGCCTCGCCAAATCGAGCATCAAATCGGCCTTCTACTCCTTCACCCAGGGACCGGCCACCTTGGACTCCAACGGGGATGGCATTCCCGATTATGTCGCCATCGCCCGAGGGCTTGACCCCAACGGCAGCCGTGATAGCGACGGCGATGGCTATTCCGATCTCGAAGAACTGATTCACGGTACCGATCCCAAGGATGCCTCTAGCGTGCCGACCAACTATCCGCACCTGGACGATCAGGCCGTGTTCGACCTGGACGTCACCCCGCTTCCGTAGGACGGGTTCTCAAACGCCGTCAGCCTCTGCGTCACCGGCGCGGTTTTGCACGCTTATGATCTGCAAGGCAGTCTTCTTAGTGATGGGATCGTCAGCAACGTCTATCCGGCTGCTCTGCTGGCGGATATCGCCATCGCTCAGCAAGCGCGCCTATTCGCTTTTGCCACCGACCTTCATTATCCCATTCTCACTACCAATCCGGACAACGTGGTCGGCCGCGAGATGGTTGGGCTGGCGCCCATCCTCGCGGTCCAGCTTCCCCCGGTGCCTTACACCTACGGCGGCGGCGACCTCGCCACCGAAGCCAGCAATTGGATCGCTGCCGCTGCGAGCGTTTACAACCATCTCCCCCGCGCCGCCATCACCAACTCCCTTTCCGTGAACCGGACTCTCGAAGCTCTGCTCTTTGAATTAAAGGCCGCCCAACTCCTGGGCGCCCGCGGCATCAACTGGTGGACCAACCTCACCCTTTTCCCGTTCCGTCCCTCGGACGCCGGACGCGTTAATCCGTCCCAGGACACCTTGCTCGCGCTCGAAACCCAAACGTCCTCGCAGCCCGGCTACAAGCTTCAGGTGATTTGGAACACGATCAGCAACCTCGTGGAAAACTCCGCCGGTCCCGACATCGCCAATCTGCGCGGTGTCGCTCAGGACATCTATCGCATTGACAGCGTCTTCAACAACACCAATCCCGCTGGATTTGTTTCGCCCGTGGACGAGATCCGCTACTTCCTTTGGAACGGGGCGCTCGATTCAAGTTACTCGACGCGCGCCCTCACCTCCGCCCAATTCCTCTCCGCGTCCAACGGCGCCACCGCGATCCTCGCCGCCGTCTCGCCGCGGCCGACCACCAATGTGGTGCTGGTGGTTCGGAACGACACTTTTTCCGGCGCTTGCCGCATTCTCGATCTCTTGAACCCCAGCGCCACATTTACGCTGCTCGACCCTACCGGCGTCCCGTTTGTCTTCCCCAACAATTTCAATCTTCTCCCCGGCAGCCTCGTTCAAATCTCCGGGTACACCGACCCAGCCACTCCAAACCGTGCTTATCCGGGCATTGAAGTGACGGCAGCCGGCTTGAACGGTGTCCCCATTGCCACCGACGATGATACGGATGGAAACCTCCTGATTGATACGTGGGAAAAGCAGTTCTTCGGCGCTCTGGGCCTGGCCAATCCGTTTGCCGACACCGATGGCGACGGCTACAGCAACCTCCAGGAAATGCTCGACGGCTCCGACCCGCGTGATTTCTATGGCCGCCCGTCGGTCCCGCCGGTCGTTTTCGGTCCTCCCGTGCTGGCCATCGTCCAGGCCGGCAGCCAGATCGAGATCCATTTTCAATGGCCCACAGCATACATTTCGCGGTTCCGTTTTGGTGTTCAGCACGCCAATGACTTGAGCAGCCCCTTCACGACGCTGGCAGCCCCCGATCCAGTGAATGTCTCCGGTGACGAATTCAAGATTACCGTAACTCTGCCCCCAACCACCCAGCAGTATTATTTCCTAGCTATCTCTTTGTATTGAAACGCCGGGGCGTTCTGTTGCGGCCGTAACCTACTGCTGACTCTACTCGCTAAACAGGCCATCCCATCAGGCCGCCGCCCACCTCCTGCCTCCCGCTCGCCTTTGGCGCACAACCCAGAACAGCGCCGCCTCGCCCCTTGCGCCTGGCTCTTTCCGCTTTCCGCTTTTCCGCCCGCAACCCTCAACTATCAACCTTCGACATATCTCCCCGCCTGGCAGCGTGCGGCCACAATGAGTGCGAGCGAAAACCAATTCTTCCTCACCCGCCCAACGTCAACTGCGACATGAAGTTGTATTCGACACTGCTTGGCGGGATTGGAATCCTGACCAAGTCCTGCGCGTCGCCGCAGGTATTCTTCGGAAGCAGGCGTGTGGCGGCGTGTCCCGAAAACTTTCGGCGCCACTACCAGAGGTTTGAAGCCTTCTGGACGCCGCGCCCCACCTTCAACCTGGAAAACGCGGTGGAACCAACGCAAAGGCGCAAAGGTGCAGAGACGCAAGGATTTCGGCTGCTTGACACCTTCACCCGTTGGGTGAATAGACTTAAGCCTGTCTTCCCCCTCCCCATCTCCCCATCTCCCCGCCCCTTGCGTCCTTGCGTCCTTGCCTCCTAGCGTCTTTGCGTTGACTGCCTTTCTTGGGTTCAAATGCGCCGGCGATTTGGTCCACACGCTCTCAAGACCGTCACCGTGCTCCATCAGTTACCCCGAATGGGGTTTCATAATCTAGCCCAGGGTCGAAGCGCCAGGGTTCAGGGGAGGCGCTTCCACCCTGGGTCAACCCGCCCGAACCTTCTCCAACCCTGAAAGTGGTTGCATCGCCAATTCCGCGCGGACCCACGCCAGAGAATCTGCCGGCTTACACGTTTTCGGCGGCTGTGGCTTGGTCAGCACGGACTGGACGTTGGTAGCGTCAATGCTGGTGGCATCTGGCCAAGAAAAGGCACTCCCCTTTGACCCATGAGCCGAGATCAGAAAGTCACCAGGTTCAACCCCATCGCGGTGGCGAGCTTCTTCTGCCGCGCATCGGTGC
>ODAK010003968.1_pt1 | contig 15258 bp, 16 predicted proteins | sample 1539591 | NCBI WGS metagenome assembly ODAK01 (sample SAMEA3539303, study PRJEB22396) | soil metagenome | biome: tundra; feature: field; material: soil | place: USA | collected 2010-05 | depth 0.15 m | reverse complement strand
AGCCGTCCCTGAAGCAGCAGGGGTAGTAGAGGTTACGGCTGGCCGTGCCGCGCGGTGCGCGCCGGCCGTCGCGCAGGACGGCCAGCTCGCGCACCTCGACGCACACGTACCATTCGTCGGGGCCGCACTGTTCTACGATCGTTCCTGGTAGCCATGGCCACTGCTCGCGGTCGCCCTGCTCTTCCTGCTTCGAGCGGGGGTAGCGGACCTCGACCGGGCTCTCATCAGGGAACTTGCCGTCGTTGTCCTCGTCCTCGTACATGCCGGCTCCTTCTCGGAGCCAGGCGGACAATGTGTGTCATTATCGTTTGCACCGGGGGTTATGACATCATTCGCAGCCCGCGAGATATCCACGACGCGTACATGATCGTCGTGCTCACCGTCACTGCCACCGGCATCGCCAGGGCCGGGGTGGCCATCGAAGATCACGAACGAACGCGAGTGACGTTCCTATGCTGGCCCCCGAGGGAGATGGGCGGGTTCACGCCGATGGGACGGGCCAGGAACGATATTGGCTTGCGCCGTGGCCCGTGTTTTTTTAGCGTTAGGTGCCATTCGTCCCTCTTCGTGCCGCTGAAGGGAGCCTCCTGTGACCGCTTCCACGGATGTGAGCACCGGCGCGCTGCCGGAACGCCTGGAGACAGCCCGGGGGACTATGCCGCTCTGGTCGGACAGAGGCTGTCGCTGGACCTGACGCGGGGCAAGCCGTCTGCGCGGCAGCTCGACCTGTCCGCCGGGCTGCTCGCGCTGCCTGGTGACCGCCACGCCTCCGCGGACGGCACGGACTGCCGCAACTACTACGGCGCGCCGCAAGGGCTGCCCGAGCTTCAGGGAGATCTTCAGCGGTTTTCTCCAAGTCCCGGCCGATCAGCTCATGGCCGTGGGGAACTCCAGCCTGGAGCTGATGCATGACTGTCTGGTGCACGCGCTCCTTGGCTCGCTTCCCGGGGCGCGGCGCCGGTGGGCGGACGAGGACCGGATCGCGTTCTTGTGTCCCGTCCCCGGGTACGACAGGCATTTCGCGCTGTGCGAGCGGTTCGGTATCGAGATGATCCCGGTGCCGATGACGGCCGACGGCCCCGACGTGGCCGCAGTGGAGCGCTCGGTGAGCGCCGACGCCGGGATCAAGGGCATCTGGTGCGTGCCGAAGTACAGCAACCCCGACGGCACCTGCTACAGCGATGAGGTCGTGCGGCGGCTGGCGGCCATGCCGGCTGCGGCGCCGGACTTCCGGATCTTCTGGGACCACGCCTACGCGGTGCACCACCTGACCGACGACGAGGCACACATCGCCGGCATCCTGGCGGCCTGCGCCGGCAGCGGGCACCCCGACCGGGCCTTCGTCTTCGGCTCCACCTCGAAGGTCACCATGGCCGGTGCGGGCGTGGCGTTCTTCGGCTCCTCCCCGGCCAACGTGAGCTGGCTGCTCGGCTACAGCGCCAAGCGCTCCATCGGACCCGACAAGATCAACCAACTGCGCCACGCGCTCTTCCTGCGGGACGCCGCCGGCGTGCGTAAGCACATGCGGAACCACCGTGAGCTGCTGCGGCCGAAGTTCGACGCCGTGCACCGCATCCTCACCGACCAGCTCGACGGCACTGGCCTGGCGACCTGGTCCACCCCCAAGGGCGGCTACTTCATCACTGTCAATGTCGTCGACGGCTGCGCCCGCGAGGTGGTGCGTCGAGCGGCCGACGCCGGGATCGCCCTGACGCCCGCGGGCGCTACCCATCCCTACCGCGACGACCCGCGGGACCGCACCCTCCGCATCGCCCCCACCTACCCGGACATCACAGAACTCGAGCAGGCCATCAGCGGCCTGGCCACCTGTGTACGGCTGGCCGGCTACGAAAAACTAGCCGTCCCGCACGATCGACCGTCCGCCAGGGGTGACTGCCGACAGCCGATGCCGTCTGGCGGCACGGCGTCGCGCGCAGCGATGCCAGGGCTGTGTGGTTAGCGCTCGCACGGCGGAGTGTGGGTCCGTCCATGCGCAGCCTGCCTCCACGGATCAGCATGGACAAATTGGGCAACGGCCACGGCGTCGCACCGGGCTAGGACGAACTAAGCCTGGGCGCGCTCAGACGCGATCTGCCCTGACCTGAGCTCCGGTAAGGTCCAAAGAGTGCAATCTGTCGATGATGTCCTGCGGAACCTGGCTGACATCACCGCCGACCTGATCGAGAACATCAGTAAACTCACCGAGGCCGATGCGCGAGGCGCCTCACTGCTGCCCGGCTGGACCCGAGGGCATGTGCTGACCCATCTCGCCCGGAACGCCGAGGGTGGCGTCCGGCTGCTCGGCTGGGCGCGGACCGGGGTTTCCAGCTATGAGTACCCGAGCGTGGCGGCGCGTGCTGCGGCGATCGAGGAGGGAGCGAACCGCCCGGCCGCGGTGCTGGTGGCTGACGTGGGCGCGACGGCGACCGCCTTTGCCGGTGCGGCTGCGGCAATGCGGCCGGGCGACTGGCAGCACCTGGTCACCTGGACGATCGGCGGGCAGACCGCGGCGCAACACGTCGTGCGCTCCCGGCTCGGCGAGGTGCTGATTCACCATGTGGACTTGGATCTCGGCTACGGACCCGGCACATGGCCGACCGCGTTTGTGCGCGAAATGCTCCCCACCATCGTCCGTCGCCTCACCGAGCGGGCGCTGGCACCGCTGTCAGCGCAGCTCACGGCGACCGACACGGGCCGCTCGTTCCAGATCGGCGGCCAAGTCGCCGAACAGATCAACGGGACCGAAGCAGAGCTAATGGCGTGGCTCCTCGGTCGCTCCGACGGCGCTGGCCTGGACCGGGACAAGCCCGGCCCGTTGCCGCCCGTCCCGAGCATCTACTACACATGAGGATGACTTGCTTGCCCCGCTGACCGATATACCGGCGGGACGATATACCGGAAGCCGATCCTCGTCCGAGAACCTGTTCCTTCGGTTCGGAGCTGGGAGACCTGTGTGGTTATCACTTGCACAGTGGAACATCGATGCATTCGCAGGTCCTGCCGGCGTTGGCGTCCGGCGCGCAGTCGGCTCTCCGCCGCCGCTTCCGTCACGTCGGCTGTGCCCGTGGTTGCGGCAAGGCGCGGCAACGCCAGGTGCCCGACACGCTTCTTGGGCCAGGCAACCAGCTTGTACTTCACTGTCAGCGCAGCGCCGAAGACTGGGAGCAATGACCGGCGGAGCGCTTGCGGCCATGGCCGGAATCCGCGCTCCCATGCTGCTCGGCGCGGTGCCCATCGCCGTCGTCACAGTCCTCCTTCGCTGGCGGCACCGGAAACCCGCGGACTCAGCCGCTACAGAAGGGTGAGTCGGCGCCTTCACGGAGCCGGACACGAACCCCGGGATCGTGGCGATAGATTCCGGTCATGGCTCCTGCCCACAGGCGAGCGGCTCTAGCCAAGATCGCCAGGACGGAAGTCGTCAAACCCGCGCGGTGTCCTTGCGAAATCGCCAGATAGCGGCGCCGATGAAGATAGCCAGCCATGCCACGGCGTTAACGGCCCAGGTCCAGTTCACGCCAGCGCCGAGCAGCGGTGCGTGCACTAGCTGGTTAAGCCCGTACTCCGGAGTCCACTTGGCGATTGCCTGCACCGCGCCAGGGAGCTGGCTGATCGGGATGAACAGGCCGCCCGCGAAGGCCAGTAGGGTCAGGATCAGGCTTAGCAACTGCGTGACGTTCTCGGCCGGCAGCAGGTAGCCCACGAACAGGCCGAACGCGGCGAACAGCAGCGAGCCGACCCAGACGCATACTGCGCTGACGATCCATATATAGCCGGGCATCGATGCCTTGTGGGTCAAGATGCCGGCCACGTTCACGATGACAACCGGGCCCAGGCCGAGAACCATTGCCGTCAGCACCTTCATGCTGATGTAGGCCGTCGGCGATAGCGGCGTCAGCCGCAGCTGCCTGCTCCAGCCCTGGGCGCGCTCAAGGGACACCGCCGCGCCGCCGTTGGTGGTCGCGAACACGGCCCCGTACAGCGTAAGGCTGATCATGACGAACGCCGCGTAATTACCGTGGCCATAGACAACTTGCACGGGACTGCTTTCCAGTCCAATGATCAGGAAGAGGACGACCGGAGCGATCATCGTGATGATGACGGTGCGCCGGTTGCGCAGCATGCGGCGGATCTCCAGCCGCAGCGCTGTCAGGTTGAAGCCGCCGAAGGCTGGGGCACGCCGGCCGCTCAGGTCGGGTGCAGCCGGCACTGGTGCGGTGCTCATCAGATAGCTCCCCTGCTCGCGGTGCTGGGCTCAGCCTCGTCGCTGGTGAGCGCGATGAACGCGTCTTCAATACTGCGCGCGGTGATTTCAAGGTCCCTGGCCTGGGTGCTGGTCAGCAGGTATCTGGCGACTGCATCACTATTGCTCGAATGGATCAGCACGGTGTCGCCATGGACCTCCACGGTGCCCGCGCCGGGAATGCCGCTCAGCTCAGCCTCGCTTGCCCCGGCCAGGGTGGCCCGCACGGTGCGGCCCGCCGCCATGGCCTTTATCTGTGACGCGGTACCGTCGGCGACCTTCTGCCCGTGCCGTAGCAGGATTATCCGGTCGGCGTAGGCGTCGGCCTCCTCCAGGTAGTGTGTCGCGAACAGCACTGTCCTGCCCTTCTCGGCGTCCTCGCGGATCGACGCCCAGAAGCTCCGCCGCCCTTCGACATCCATCCCAGTGGTCGGCTCGTCGAGGACGAGCAGCTCAGGATCAGGGACCAGCGCCATAGCGAACCTAAGCCGCTGCTGCTCTCCTCCCGAGCACTTTCCCACGCGACGATCCGCGATCTGGGCGATACCCGCCCGGCTCAGTACCTCGCCGGCCGGCTTGCTTTGCGAGAACAGGCTGGCCGTATACAGAACGGTCTCGGCGACGGTCAGGTCCTTTAGCAGCCCGCCAGTCTGCATCACCGCCGAAACCAGGCCGCGCGCGATCGCCTGCCGAGGGTGCATGCCGAAAACCGATACCTGGCCGGCTGTCGGCTGGGACAGGCCGAGGATAATATCGATGGTGGACGTTTTACCCGCGCCGTTAGGTCCGAGGATCGCCGCGATCTCTCCGCAGGAAATGCTTATGTCGACATCCCTGACCGCCTGCACATGCCCGAAGTGCTTTCTGACGCCCTGCAGCCCGACGGCCAGCGGCACCGCACCGCCAACTGCCGGCCCACGATTGGTGCTGCCAGTGAATGTCATGGCCCAAGTATTACAGCCAAAAGAAACTCAGCGCACGGCCGCACAGGAACCGCTCAGCCCCTCGCCCACGGCCATTCCAAGATCATATTGTTAGCCCAAGGTCGGTGAAGGGCCGGTCCATGGAGCGTGCGGCCGATCGGGTGGCTTCGGTGATATCGGTGCGGCCGGCCAGGTGGAGAGCGCCGATGGCGAGGTTGCGGAGTGTCGCGCAGCCAGTGCAGGGACTCGATCGACCACTGCTCCCGGATGTAACCAGCCAGGGCGGCGGGCGCCGCCTGATCTAGGGCGGTGGCCGCCCTGCCCGCGGACTGCGAGCTGCTCATCACGGGGTCGGCGGCCCGCAGCTGGCGCAGGCCGTGCACCGGATGACACCGAGAGCGATCCTGGTCGCCTACGGCCGGGCCGGGGGCGACGCTGCCACCGAGATCAGCGCCGAGCGTCTGCCGGAGCAGTGATCGAATCCCTTGGTGCGCCACCTGAATTCTTCCTGCGCCAGGCACCAGCATCAAGACCGTTCTCGGTCGATGCGGTAACGCGCCGGTCAGGGACGACGAGGCACGGGGCTGGCATCACCTGTGTCGTTATCGCTTGCACGGTAGCTCCTGCTGGTGCTCACAGATCCCACTGCTGAGGTCGCGGCACAGGAGGGCTGGCTGGGATCCATCCGTCACGAGTGTGTAGGCATCCTCGGCTGCCGTTTCAGAAAGTCACGGTCCAGCTCTTTCGATTGCTATCAGATTAAGCGGCGGATAATCTGATAGTCATCGTTGGGGAGGGATGCCGGTGTCGTCGTTTAGTCCTGGAGCTGATCAGGTCGAGGCTCGCGAGAGGCTGGAGGTGCTCGTCGATGCCGCGCTCGCAAAGCTTGGGGCTGGCGTGCTGCCCGATGCCATTGAACGGGAGCAGATCGACTTCAGGGAGGAGGCCGGGCGGCGCGGGCCTCGCGGCACTCTCACCGTGGGCGCCCCGCACAATGAGGAGGCGGCCCGGCACCTGGCCAACGAGGTCGCCTGCATGGCGAACACTCCTGGCGGCGGCGCGATCGTCGTCGGGGTTGAGGACCGCAGCGGCCGTCTGCTTGGCGCGGCGCTGGACGCGGAGTGGTTTCGCCACCGCGTGTACGAGCACGTGGGTGTCGCGCCGGGCGTCAAGGAAAGAGTTGTCCAGGGGATACGCCTCCTGGTGCTCTATATCGCGCAGGCTAGGGAACCGGTCGAGGATGTCAGCGGTCGCATCCGATGGCGTACGGGTGGCCACTGCACTCCGGTAGACCGCGCCGAATGGTGGCTGAGCCGGCAGCGCGACGCGGGCTATGACCAGATGGCGGCGGCCACGCAGCGTACCGAGTCGGATGTGGCCCCTGGGGCGGTGGTTGCCGCCCGGCGTTACCTGGCGTCCTGGGCCAAAGAGCGGGGAACCGATGCGGACGGCACCGACACCGGTGGGCAGAGCCCGCGAGAGCTGCTCACAACGCTAGGCGTGCTCGACCCCGAAGACCGGCTGAGCGCCGCGGGTGCCCTGATGTTCTGCCCCTCCGACCGCACCTACATCGCGCTGTCCGTCCTGGACGTCGAAGGGGGCGAACTGCTCGCTGCCCCCCGGGACCTGGCGGGACGCAGCCTGCTGGAACAGATCGAGTGGGTCGATGCCCGGCTGGACACCCTGAACACCTCCCTGCGCGTCACGGCGGATCCGGGTTTTGCCCAGCCGTCGGTGCGAAGGCTTCCTCCGGGAGCGATCCGGGAAGCCGTGCTCAACGGGGTCGTGCACCGGGACTGGATGCAGCACGATCCGGTGGAGGTCACCTGGATAGACGAGGACTCGGCCCTGCAGGTCGTCAGCCCCGGAGGCTTCACCGGGGGAGTGACCGCGGAAAACGTGCTGACTCAGCGGCACGCCCGGTACCCGGCACTCGCCGACCTCTGCCGGGCTCTGCACCTGGTTGAGAAACAAGGGCTGGGCGTGGACAGGATGTACCGGGACATGGTCGTGCTAGGGCACCGGCCGCCGATGATCGTGGAGGAGCCGGGTCCGAGGGTGCGCACACGACTCGCTGGTGGCCCCCCGGTGGTGCCTGTGGTGAACCTGATGTCGACGGTCCGGCCGGAACCGCGTCAGCGGGACGTCCGCGTAGCGCTGATCATCCACACCCTGCTCCACCATCCGTTTACCACCGCAGGCAGGCTGACGGGCATCCTGCAGCGTGAGATTCCAGAGGTCGAAGAAGCGCTGGAGACCGCCGCAGACTGCCTGACCGGTACCGAGCCCCTGCTCGTCAGGTACAAGGACGTATGGACGCTGAGCTGGGACGCGGTGTCCGCCGCCAGGCGGAAAACTAGCTACGAGGATCTTCACCGGCGCGGGGTGCTGACATATATGAGGCCCGACATCAACGTGGCGGCGACGATCGCCCGCGAGTGGCTGACCGACCACGAACGCTACACATCCGGTGATCACGTGAACCTCACCGGGCTGACGTACGCAGGTGCCCGCGGTCAGCTGGAGCGACTGGAACAAGCGGGACTCCTGGTCCGCGGCCCAGGAAGCGGGCGCAACGCCCATTTCATAGCCGGACCCGCACTCGCGTAACTAGTTGTCCCCTTGGAGCGTCGCTACGGAGCCGAAAGATGTGTGTCATTATGTCTTGCACGATGGGGCATGACGGCATGCTTAAAGGCATCCGGCTGCGGCAACAAGAACCAGCCCAGCGTGCCGATGGTGCCAGCGGTGTCGCTCATAAGGCCGTCGGCCGCGCCTAGAGCGTGCCCGATGGCACCTTCAGCACGCTGGGGCTGACGGCGCAGACTGGCGCGACTGGCCCGCAGTTTCGGCAAGACGCGCTCGGAACTCATCCGCGAGGCGGTGACCGGCGGGGCGTCGCGCGTGGTCAGGCGCGACACGCATCACGGCAGCGGGTCAGGTCCTCATCGCTGATGCCCAGCTCACCGAGGACCGCCCGGAATTCGGCCACGACATCGGCCAGGCCGACGAGCACGGCCGCAGGCGACGACCCGATGTCCGGCGCGGGTCGGCGTGCCGTCGGCGCTGTGCCGACTGCCGGAAACTGCCCGCCGCCAACCCACGGCACCGAAGACGGTGGCCGAACCGCGAACCACAGTCCGTTAGGACAAATGCCCTTAGAACTTGACGTGAGCGATCTCAGTGGTGCCAGAGCTAGGACGCCCCGACCTCGAGTTTCGCAGCAGCGGTCCGGAGTGCGTTGAGGGCGACCGCGATGTGGGGCGCGTTCGCGGATCCGTTGCGAACTGCCGCGTAGATGCTACGGGCGGGCGCCTGCGGCGATACCGGGAGCGCGGTGACGGCGTGGCGGCTGTTGATGAGAGCCAGAGCCGGGACGAGGGCCACGCCGGCGCTGACCGCGACCAAGGCGATGACCGCGTCCCAGTCGTTGGCGTGGTGGCTGATCCGCGGAGTGACGTGTGCCGCCGTGCAGGCGGCCATGGTGATGTCGAAACATGGATGCCCGTACGCTCCAGCGATCCACCGGTCTGCGGCGAGGTCGCCGATACTGACGACCCGATCGCCGGCGTGTGCGTGGGTGTCCGGAACGACCGCGAGAAGGGGGTCGCGGCAGAGTTCGGTCCGCTGGTACCGGGGGTCGTCCGGGCCCGGGCCGAGGGGGTACTCCACGGTGACCGCGATGTCCACCTCCCCGGCATCGAGACGGGTGAAGCACTCCGGTGGTTCTATCTCCTCGACCAGGACGCTGATTCCGGGACATTCCTCCGCCAGCACCAGCATCGCGGGGACCACCAGTCCGGTGATGGCGGTGGCGAAGGCGGCCAATCGCACCACGCCAACCCGGCCGGCCTCGAACATGGCAAGCTCCGCGCGGGTGGCCTCCAGTTCCGCGTGCAACCGATCCGCGTGCTCAAGCAGGATGACCGCCTGGGGCGTGAGCCGGACACGCCGTCCGTGCCGGGCCAGCAGCGGCGCGCCGACCGACCGGGACAACGCGGCTACCTGCTGGGAGACCGCCGATGGCGTCAGGTGCAAGGTTGCGGCGGTAGCCGTGATCGTGCCCCGCTCTCGGAGTTCTCGCAGCGTGCGGAGCTGAACGAGATCAATCGTGAAGAGATTCTGCACGATTCATTCCACAACTTTTAGCTGGACGCCGCAAGCCGGTTGCCGTCACGATGAAGTCATGACGATCGCAATCGTGGGAGACCACAATCCTCAGTCCGTACCGCTTGCGGCGACCGACTCAGCCTTCGCCAGGGCGGGAGTGCCAGTCACCTGGATACCCACCCCAGCGGTGGAAGCCGACCCGGCACTCCTGGCCGGTTATGATGGGGTGCTGATCGCGCCCGGCAGCCCCTACGTGAGCATGGCGGGCGCTCTGGACGCCATTCGCTACGCACGCGAAAACGACCTGCCGCTCCTCGGCACCTGCGCCGGGTTCCAGCATGTTCTCGTCGAGTACGCTCGCAACGTCACCGGCATCGCCGGCGCGGACCACGCCGAGGTCAACCCGGAGGCCGACGAGCTGGTGTGCGTACCGCTCACCTGCAATGTCGTCGGCCAACTGGCGCGCGTCCATGTCACACCCGGCACCTTCGCCGCGGAGCTGTACCCGGCTTCAGAGACAGTCGAGCCCTTCTTCTGCACCTTCGGGCTGAACCCGCGCTACCGGGAACCGCTGGAACGGTCGGGCCTGCGGTTCAGCGGTTTCGATGACGACGGGGAGCCGCGCATCCTCGAGCTGCCCGGGCACCGCTTCTTCCTGGCCACGCTCTACGTGCCGCAGGCCGCCCCGCCCGAGGACGACCCGCACCCGGTACTGGCCGGCTTCCTCAAGGCTGCCATGGGCTGACGACTGCCGCAGCCCCGGCGGAACGGACAGCTACCGGAGCAGTTACCGTGCGGTGACCAGTGTCACCACGGCGGGCGGGCTCACGTGAAGGTGGCGATCACGTGCTCGATCAGCGGCATGGCTGTCGCGATGACCGGCGCCCGGCCGGGGAAGCGGGCCAGCACGCTGAGCAGTTCGCGCAGGTGGATTAGCGGGGCGCGGTCCCCGCCAGCCTGCCTCGTTCATACACCTCCAGCATGACCCCGCCGGCTGCCGGGTGCTGCGTCAAGAAGTCGGGGCTGGCCCCTCGGCGAACGACTCGTACCTGCCGGGCAGTTGCCGCTCATCAAGGTACGCGGCCATCATCTCCTCACCTGGCGTACGTCGTCCGTTCCCGCTGACCGGTCTGCGCTCGCCCGTCACCACTACATCGTTCCACGCGGTGAGGCGGACATTGACTGCAGCGCAGATTGAGCGGCTCCCGTCGCCGATGGACGGTGACGGGGGCCGCTCGCAGCTCCGGCGCAGGGTGAGCGCTACCGGTCGTCCTTGCGCGGCATCATGCAGGCCAGGACCAGCGCGGCGGGCCACGCTACCGGGAAGGCGTTCAAGAAGATCACGACGCCAAGGCTCTCGACGCGGCGGAACACGCCGATCAGGGTCGGCAGGACCTACAGCACAGCCAGGGCGCCGATCAGGCCGATCCAGAACGCCCAGCTGTTCGCGACGGCACGCTGGTGGCCGCCCGCGGCCCGCGCGAGCGGCGCACCAGTTGCATTGCGATCTCCGCCGCGCCGATGCCGAGCCACAGCATGAACCGGGCCAGGGCTAGCGCGTCGCGGTCGTTGCGGGCCTCGTGCAGCAGCACGAGCGAGGCGGCCAGGATCAGCCCGTCCACGCTGAGCGGGAGCAGCCGGGCCGCCGTGCCGTCTTGCCCGTGGCCCCGGCCCAGGCCGTAGATGTGGGAGTAGCTGACCACCGCCGCGAAGCCGGCCACGGTGCAGACCACGACCGCCGTCGCCAGGCGGATCACCCGGTCGCCGGTCACCGGGCCGCCCTCGTGCCGGGGGTGCTTGAGACCGCACTGGTGCGCGCGGGGCGCGGCTGGATCTCCGAGCTGTCGCGGAAGCAGCAGGGGTAGTAGAGGTTACGGCTGGCGGTCCCGCGCGGCGCTCGCCTCCCGTCGCGGAGGACGGCTAGTTCGCGGACCTCGACACACACGTACCATTCGTCCGGGCCGCACTGTTCTACAATCGTTCCAGGTAGCCACGGCCACTGCCCGCGGTCGCCCTGCTCTTCCTTCGCTAGAAGGCGGCGATGTTGCCGCTATCCGCGGGTCTGACATCTGAGTGACGGTCGCTGCTGCCACTGCCAAGGCGGGCTTACTGCTGTCCGCGGCGCTGCCCGGGTGGCCGGCCCAGGCCATTTTGTCGGCACCCGGTGCGACACTGCGAGCCATGGACACTCTCAGCGACATACCGGACACCAGCTACGAGCTTCCGCTCAGCGAGGCTGATCAGGCCGCCCTGCGGCCAGCCTTGCTGCGTGATCTCGGGGCCATGCCGTTCACGCCTGATGCGCCGATCAGCCGCAGCCTCTGGGTGATCTTCATCGGCGAATGGGGAGCCTGGACCCATGCGGTGCTGCCCGTCGATGACCGCCTCGGCATGCCGGACGATGAGAACCTCACTGGCCTGTGCGACCTCATCGGCAGCCTCCTCAGGCCGCCCCGGTGTCACGACGATGAGAAGGCGATGATCGTGCTGCGCAGGCCGGGGTCACCGGAGATCAGCGAGGCCGATGCGCACATCTTCCGCCAGGTGCGCCAGGCGGCCGCCCGCCGGGAGACCGCACCCTGGGCATTCCACGTGGCGGGACCGGCCGGAACACGGGAGGTGACGGAGCACGAGGCCCGGCAGGACCCTGCGCGGACACCAGCCGGCATACCCGGGTCAGCCGAAGAGTTCCTGGAGGACGGCGGCAGCCCTGGGAGGGACCTGTTCCGGAGGGCCGTCTCGGCGGAATCCACCTCGATGATGCCGGCGAGGACACGAAGGTCATCGACGTCGCGGATCCTGGCGGCGAGTGCCTTCATGGCGAAGATGTGGCGCGGTGATGCCGCCGTCACCCGCAGGCCGGGGTGGTCGAATACGCGGCGCCTGCCCGGGTCGTCCTTGCCTGAGATGTAGACGCTGGCCTGCTCGTTGAGCCACCATGCGGGCAGCCCGAGGTCCTGCGCCACGTTCCTGGCTTCCTCCAGGACGACACCGTGCGGCACGAACAGCGAGTCGACGTCGCGCGGGTGGCATCGTAGGCCAGCGCCATTGCCGCACCGCCTACCACGAACACGTCGGCGACCACGCCCCGCCGGACCATGCGCTCGCCGAGGGCGGTGAACGCCCGCTCGAGCTGTACCCGGTCGAGGAGGACGTCCCCAGGCTCGGTCACGCTGCTTCCAGGTCCGCAGCGGACAAGTAGACCCCGTGCTTGCGGAATGCGGCCGGCGCGCGTACCAGTGCGTCAGCGCGCTGGACCTGAAGCTCGGCGGGGAACCACGGCCGCTGCAGGACACGCAGCTCAGCCCACTCCGGAGGCGCAAGATCGTGCTGTGCCGCCAGATGCTCAGCCAGCGCCGCCAGCAACGCGTCCCATCGCTCATCGCCAGTGCCAGGCGGCTCGTCCCGCAGCAGCGAGGGCTGCACCGCGCTTGACTCCCACCGGTACTCCTCCAGGAATTCCCAGGTGAGCTTCCAGCGCGTCCTGTCATCAGCCGCTCGTGACAGGTGCCCAGCCAGATCGGCAAGAGTCATGGGACGGTAGCCGGCCATGGCCGATCCTCCATTGATCGTCACGTTGCAACTTACGATACGGTGCCGGCCGTCCCGGCATGGCAGTACCGCCCCTCCTGCTGGCCGGCTGAGTCCGCGGCCGCGGGCAACCGCTCCAGCGGATGAGAAGCCGGACAGGCAACCTATGTCGTTATGGCATGCATAGCGGAATATGACTGCATTACGACTTGCGTACGGTAAGTGAACTTGCTGGCCCGGGTGGCCGTTTATAACAAACCGATAGCCGCAGGACGGCGCGAGGCTACCGTCTTCGGTTCGTCAATGGTTATAGATGTCGTGATTGCCGACCCGTAGCCAGATGACGACAGGATCGGCCGCTACCTCTGCCAGCCGGAACAGCGCCCGGCCGTCGGGGCCGGCGAAGCTCCAGGTCATCGAGTAGTCCCTGCCGATCCTGTGGATGCGCAGTGCCCTGGGCCAAGGTGCAGCGCCAGTATGTGCCCCAGCGTCCAGGGCGGGACGCAGCAGCTCATGGACCGCAGCGGCGAACATCTTGCGGTGCTCGTCAGGAAGGCGCCGGAGATCCGCCAGGAAGCCAGGCGTCCGGACGTACTTCACCCATCCGAGCTGAGGTCAGCCAGCAGCGCATCCATGGAGTCGTACACTTTTCCGTCTGGCGCATCGTCGCCGGGACGGGATGGGTACCTTGCCTCGTGAACGGCCCAGTACAGCTCGGCCTCTCGCTGCTCCAGCGCCTTCAGCGCGCGATACTCCTCCAGCGGGACCACAACCGCTTCGACCTGACCTCCGCGGATGATCACCTGGTGATCAGCAATCTCGTCGCCGGAGGTAACGGGACTCTCACTCACACTCAGAGCATACCGCGACAGCTCGTCGCCATGGCTGACGCCCGTCACGCCGCCGTGATGGCTGAGCTGGCAACGATAAAGCGGCTGCTCCGGCGACTACTGCATGGCCAGTCTGCGCCCAGCTGACTAGTAGTACTTTGTTATGTTGAGGAGAGGGCTGCGGCGAGCCGGTAGAGGGTTAATGGCTGATGGCACAGGGGGCAGGCGCCGAGGATGACGGCGAGCACGATCTGCAGTTCGCGCAGCACTTGGTAGAGGGTCATCCCGGCGCAGGGGCTTTTGGGTCGGTCCGGAGCAGGGTGCAGAAGGCCTGGGCGAGGGTGACGTGGCGGTGCCAGCCGGCGTAGGAGCGGCCTTCGAAGTGGTCCAGGCCGAGGCCGTGCTTGAGCTCGCGGTAGTCGTGCTGCCACCGGATCTTGGCTAGCCGGACCAGTTCGGCTACGGGGGTGTCCGGCGGGAGATTGGACAGCCAGTAATCGCCAGGCTCATCGGCTTCGGGGGGCCATTCGGCTAGCAGCCAGCATTCCGGGAGGCTGCCGTCGGGCCCGCGGGGTATGTCCCGGTTGGCGGGGCGGACGCGGATGGCCAGGAAGTGGCTGGTCATGGCGGCAGCGGGGTTTCCGCTGGTGGCCCTGGTGCCCTGCCGCCAGGTTACCGGCCGGACCTGATCCGCATGAGCGATAGCGAGCTGGCGCAGGTTCACCGGCGGGACGGGGCAGGCAGGCTTGGGCGGCCGACCGGGCCCGCCGCCCAGACTGCGGGTCACCGGCTGCGCGCCAGCAGCGTAGGCGCTGGTGACGCTTTTGACCGCGACCACGTACTGCCAGCCCCGTTTTTCCAGTTCCAGCCGGAAGGTGGTGTTGTCGCCGTAGCCGGCATCGGCTATCGCGGCCGGCGGGCGCCCCGGGCGCGGGTGACCTGCTCCAGGACGCCCCATCCGCCGGGGCCGGCTACCTCATCGATCATCTCCAGCGCCAGCCGCCACTTCTCCGTGTGCCGCACCTGATCAGGCAGGCCGGCACGCTCGCGGCGCCGCCGGATCGCCGCCGCGGCCACCTCATCGGCTGCGGCGGCGTCATCCCAGCTCCCGGGGCAGAACAGCCGCCAGTCCGCAGCACGCGAAGCACGCTCGTTCACCAGGTGCACGCTCACCCCGACCTGGCAGTTAGCGGTCTTGCCCAGCGTTCCGGAATACTGCCGGGCCACGCACGGCGATGCCCTCCCGTCCTTCGGGAAACCGGTGTCACCGGCAACCAGGGCCTCCACCGGCTGCCGACCGGCGAAATCCCGCGCGATGTTCCGCCGCACCGCCACGTAATCCCAGGTCGAGGACGTGATGAACTGCTGCAGCCGCTGATGGTCCACCCCCAGCCGGGCCGCCATCGGCTGCATCGGCTTACGCTGCCCGCCAGTGAGCAGCCCGCGCACATACAACTCCCCGGCGGCCCGCTGATCCTTACGCGGCAGCCCCCGCCGAGCATCTCCGCGGCAAAATCCAGCAGCCGGGGCCGGACCTCCGCAATCTCCTGAGGCGTCGTGCCAGGATCAGAGCCGGGCGGTTTTCGACCACCTTGTGTGATGGCAGTACCTTCGGCCATACAGA
>ODAK010003964.1_pt1 | contig 15260 bp, 11 predicted proteins | sample 1539591 | NCBI WGS metagenome assembly ODAK01 (sample SAMEA3539303, study PRJEB22396) | soil metagenome | biome: tundra; feature: field; material: soil | place: USA | collected 2010-05 | depth 0.15 m | reverse complement strand
ACGAGGCCACGGACGAAGTCATCACGTTTCCGCCGAATCACTGGATGATGGACTTGGGGCGCACGACGCAGCGGTTGTATTACCCCGAGTTCCTGCCGGATGCGACTCGGCCTGCGGGACTACCAGGCTCGTCGGCGCTCGACCGCGCGCCGGGCGTCGCAGAATGGTTCGGTACGCTGCGCTACGGGATGCTGGCGGAAGTTCTCATGTACACGGTGCGCACCACGATGACTCTGGCGGGTCCCAGCGCGGTCTTCGTCGACCCCGATGTCGAAGACTGGCTCAAGGCGCGCATGGCGGCGCGCGATGTTGCGCATGTCATCAACATTCCTTCGAATCCACCGGGTTGGAGCGCAGGCAAATGGGGCGAGTGGTATCCGGATCTGCTCGGGCCAGACGGCAAGCTTTCGATTGCAAGGCCAAAGCCGTACTGGCAGTCCGGATGGCTCAAGCAACATGACCGCCTCATGGCCGCGGCCTCCGCCATGCCAGGACGCATCCCGCTGATGGTCAGCGGCGACCTACATGCGATTGCAGAGGGCCGCATGATGCGCACAGGAACGGTCGACTTGAGCAAGAACCCGGTCAGCGTCGTGCTCTCTGGGCCTCTGGGATCGGGGGATCTGGTATGGGCGTCGGCGTTTCGCGGCATCGGTCCGATGCCTTCAGTGCACCTAGACATGCAGGAGGACCTCAAACCGATCGAGGAGAACGGTTTCATAATTGCCGATCTCACGCCCGACACGATTGTCCTGAGCTATTTTCGATGGAACGCGCACCGCGACAGCGTCGAGGCGATCGATACGCTCAAACCGTTCAGAACAACAGAGTTGAAGCGGCCCGCATGACGTTGGAAAACGACTTTGCCAATGAGTGACCGGTTCTAACTGAAACCGGAAGTTCAGCAACCCGTTATCTCTAACTCATGCCCAAGGTTGACTCCGTCTTCCAAGAATAACCGGCCCGAGAGATCAAACGCGGGTCATGCCCTCAATGTGTTGTCGATAATATGTTTGATGTACATCAGCTTTCTCCTGTCCTCGGGCATAGCATGGTAATTGACATAGCTATCCGATCCGAGGGTCAGGCCGTTATTGCAGTCTTTCTTGCCGGCCAAAATGCGACGCGGGTGTCTCGGGGCGTGGTTTTCGTCCTTGACATAGACCGCCACATAGTCATTCCAAATGTCGTCTGCCTGAACGCTGGTATAGGACTCGAGCAACGCCGGGTTCATGCCGTTGCGCTTGGCCCAAGTCACGAGGGCGCGCCCGCTATCGGGGTAAAAGCGCCAACAGTCAACCGGATACCGATGAAAGTCGCCATTGGACGGCACATTCAAATAGAAGAGGCCGTCCGGCCTGAGAATTCGCATAATCTCCAGGAACAATACCCAGAACATTTCCGAATGTTCAAAGCAGGAGCTGGATATGACGATATCGTTTGAATCCGTCTCGAACGGCAGCCTGTACGGATCCTCCAGGATCACGTCAACGCCTTTGCCGGAGACGAAATCAACGCCCACATACTCAAAGGCGGCCGGGCAGCAATCGCGCAGGCTGCCGTTCACGTCTTGGGAACCGATTTCGATTATTTTGGTGCGCGGGCCCTGGAATGCCGCGGCGTAGGTATCGAAGAAGTGATTGCAGTTGTGCTTCGCAGTGGGGTGCATAAAAACTCCTAGTATGCGCGCCCTGGTCCAGAGGACTCGCGGCAGAGTGCGTATTCCAGGGCGCTGTAACGATACCTACCGATCCTTCATCTTCCGTTGTCGTCGTTGCAGTAACACCAGGGCCGCGTCAACCCTAGTCCGACAGCATTCTACGCTTGAAGGGCTGCTCCGGAGCTGAAACCGGTCTCTCGGTGGCGTCGTGCCGGAGAACGCGCTCGTTGATTGCGCGAAAGCTCACATCGTCAATGTTGAACCAGTTGAAATCTCCGTTGAAGCACAGCGTCACTGGCCCCTGCTCAGCATCGGCCATCGCATCGACTGCGTCCAAAGCCGGGAGATTGCCGTATAACCCGCCGATCACATACAGGGTTTCTGCCAATCGCTCGCGCACTCTGGCAATGATGCCCGGTCCGTAGCGATAGCGTACAGGACAGACCCGGCCTGGCACGTCCGCTAAAGCCGCGTGGTTCATTGTTGAAGCTTCCTTGTAATCTGTCAGTCGATGTGATGATAGTACGGACAGATGATTTTGGGTTTCCGTGGAGTCTTAGTGCGGCCGTCCGAGCAAGCGACATGGTTACCCCTCTCGCTCCTCACTGACCCCACGTGCGGGATTAGCGCAGTGGGTTCGTCAGGTGCGAGTAGCCAACTTGCCCAGGCATCGGTGATGCGCGGACGCAGCAAGGGGTACCAATCCATCACGCTTGCGAATAAGCGGTACTCGCGCCGTCGGGCAACACCGGCGCGCGCCCGCGCCCGCGCTCTTGCGCCGGGACGGCCGAGGCGTATACTTTCCGTTGCCACAGGGAGCGAGTCGGCCAATGTCACGAACGCCACGCATTTCGTGCTGTTTCGAAATCCCCGCTTCGAGTTCTTCACCAAAATTCTGAACTTCATTAAGGAGTGAGCATGCTCGCACGCAGCCTTGTTGCCGCGGTGGTATTCGCCGCAGCCCCCGTCTTCGCGCATGGTCCCAACGAAGCCCCGCACCAGAGCTACTCGCTGGGCGACTTCAAACTGGAAAGCGGCGAGGCGATCAAGGACTTTTCCATTTCCTACGTTACCCATGGCACGCTGAACGCGAACAAGACCAACGCCATCCTCATGGTCACCGCTATCGGCGGCAACCATCACCGCATCGACTATCTGATCGGGCCGGGCAGGGCATTCGATCCGTCCAAATACTTCATCATCGCCACCGACGCCATCGGCAACGGGCTAACCACCTCGCCCTCCAACAGCAAGACGCAGCCGAAGATGCAGTTCCCGAAATTCAACATCCGCGACATGGTGAATTCGCAGCAGCGCCTGGTCGCGGAAAAATTTGGCATCAAAAAGCTGGTTACAGTGGTGGGCGCGTCTATGGGCGGCATGCAGGCGCTGCAATGGGCGGTCAGCTACCCCGAGATGATGGACAGCGTGGTGCCCATCATTCCGCTGGGGCGTACGCCGGCCTGGTCCACCGGCATCATGGAAATGCTGCGCCAGAGCATTATGGCCGATCCGCGCTGGAAGGGTGGCAATTACGCCGCCAACGAACCGCCGGAGCAGGGCATGCGACTATGGGCGGGATGGCTGTCCGGCGTGATCGTACGCACTCCGGGGTATCAGGAGTCGCTCTATCCCCGCAACATGGACGCGCTCGCCTACCTCAAGGGCGTGCAGGACAGCGGCTGGCGGCGCATAGACGCGGTGGACTGGATTTACCAGAGTTGGGCCTACGACGAGCACAACCTCGGTACCACGCCGGGCTTCAACGGCGACTACCACCGCGCGCTCAAGTCCATCACGGCTAAGACCCTCATCCTCGCGGGCTCGACCGATCTGCTGAATCCCGAGTACGAGGCCATGGAGGTCGCACATTACATCAACGACGTGCGCTACGTGGCGATCAACACGCGCCGCCCCATGGGTCACGTGTCCGGCGCGGGCATCAGCGCGCCGGAGAATGAACTGCAAAATCGCGAAATTGCGAGCTTCCTGGACATCGTCACAGAGCGCGGGCACAAGATTCAGTAAGGGCGAGTCTCGTGACCCTGGCAATCTCAGCCGTCGACAACGCGTAATACCCACGCATCACTCATTCCAGCTCCAGCAGCACGGTTTTGCAAACCATCAGCGGCCTGCCTGATTCCAGCAGCCGGCGCGCCGTCTCGCGCTGCTTTAACCCCCCGGCGTCACCCTCGTCCCGGATGTAATAACGCGCCAGAACATTAGTATCGAGCCCGATCGCTTGCTTCGTCCCGCCTTGCCTCAGGGTCAAATATGGTGATTACTGAGCTGGCTGTTGCTGTTTTGCTTCCTCAGCCCGGGCACGGGCCAACGCCCTTGCCTTAAAACTATCTTTGGCGGCGCAGGCAGCCGCCCAGTCAAGAGTCCTTTTAGCCATGTCGTACTCGTATTTATCAATGACTTTGGCGTCAAGCGTCCCGACCGATTCGCCGACATCCGCCAGTTTCGTATATTCTTCAATGACCCTTTCCGCCCATTCTTTTTCATCCGGAGTTGGTGACAGGCCTGAAACGAGTGGCTGGACAAAGGCAGGGTGAAGTGCTCCGGCCTGGCGGATGCCTGCCGCATGGAGAGCCTCGGCTTCTTTAACCGCATGTTCGCTCTGGTCGACACGCCCCGAGGGGTTATGGACAAAAACACCGCCAGTGGCCTCTATTCCCAGAGTCATCGCCGCCAGCGCAACATAGGCGGTAGGGAAAGCATACTGGTCGAAGCCGGCAAACATCTCAATCCCAAGGTTTACCGCCATATCGTAGCCAGTGCCCCCGCCCATCGACCATATTTTTCTGGGGGCAGCGGTTAAGATTTCATAGATATTGACCGCACCCAGCGCCGATTCAATCATCGGTGAAAGCTCGATATATCCCGCGGAAACGCCGTGTTCCTTCTCCAGTCTGGAGATGATTTCATGGGCATACTGCATTTCCGCCGCGGACTCCGTCTTGGGGAGCATGATTCTGTCAACTCCGGGCCAGACGGAACAGGGGAGGTCGGCATCCACAAACGGCTTATTTATTCTTACGTAAATGGAAGCCCCGCCTTTATTTGCCTTGTGTATCGATTCGCGAATCAGTGAACGGCATCTTTCCTTTTCTGCAGGGGGGATGGAATCCTCGATATCAAGGATATAAACATCGCCACCCCTCGTCCACGACTTATCGATAAAGCGGGGATTCGTGGGGGTAACGAACATCGCGCAGCGAGCGACTCTGTTATTCATTATTTCGTTTCCGGTAAAGTCGAATTCAACCGTCCCCCCTGTACCTTATGAAGCCAGCTTCTCGTGCGCTTTGGTTTTCTCTTCGTCACGTGCCCGAGCCCTGTCCGCCCACTCGAGATAAACCTTGGCGCGCAAATCGACCGGAATATCTATCATCTTGCCGTCGATGGGAACGGAAGCCAGCCCGCGTTTCAACCCCTCGGCAAAAACCTCTCTCACTTTCAGGTAGTAAGCAACCTCTTCGGGACTCGGACGGAAACCGTCGTTACAAGCCTTGATCCATGACGCATGGGGACAGACCGCTCCTTTAAAGCCCGTATCTCTGGAACGCCGAACCGCCTTCTTCAACTCCTCTTCACCGGCATCTTTTTGCGTCAAACTCAGGGGGTAGCATATTCCCTGCGCCTGTCCGCCGACGGAGGTGGCAACGGTTATCAGCTGGGACTTGATGTACTCAAGCGGTTCGAATTCCAGTACCGGCTCGGGATACATCCCTAGGTTCCTGTGTAATGCTTTCTCGTCCGCCGTGAAGGTGCCGAATCTCGGACTGGCACGGGCAATGCCCACCGAGTTCCAAACCCCGGCAGCAGTATTGACCTCGACGTCTATTTCAAGAGACCCCCCGGAGATACCCCGGCTTTGTTCAAGCCGATCGAGGCACTCACTTGCTTTTTTGATGTCTTCAGGTCCGTTTACCCCCTTCAGTACGACTCCGACAATCCCGGGGAATACCGTTGATTCGAGTTCGGCTGCGGCGGCGTCACTATTTATCCTGACAAAAACCTCGGCACCGCCTTTAGCCGCCTGGTTTATAGCCGCGGGCATCCGAGACTTCAATTCTTCCTGCAAGTCCCGACCCGGCCTCTTTATGAAGTCCAGAATAATAGAATCAGCCCAGGACTTATAGGCTCTTTCCCTGAGTTCCGGGTCTTCTATGGACAGGGCAAATATCGAACGGCGTATGTATTTTGGCATCGGTCTCTTTCCAATTGACTATTCATTCACAGGACAGAGTTACCTTTATTCAAACCTTGAGCTAAAGTAAATCCCTCGTTGACCGAGGCTACCTGTTCCGGTGTCGCGCAGAGACACCCGGTAAAGCCCATAAGCCCGGCTTCGTTAGCAGCTTTCATGGTTGCTTCTTTTGAGGCGACGCCGCCACGGGAGCCGGGCCTCCAAAAGGCCCCCAATGACTGTTTGCCGAGCATTCTTGCCGCAACGAGTGCCCGTGTCATGAGGAATCGGTAAAGACGGAACTCGCCTTGGGGTACAGATCCAAGCCTCATGGTGAGGTCGACCCGTCCTACCCCCAGAGCGCTTACCCTTGGGCTGGCTCCCGCCAGTGAAGCCGCATTCCAGAAGCCCTTAGCCGATTCCAGCATTAAGACAAGTTCGGTTATCCCGGGGTCAACGCCCCTTTCCTTTTCCATTTCCGTGATAAGTTCCCCAAGTTCCACAAGTTCCTCGGGTTCTTCAGGCCCGGGAACGATAATCCCCTTGATTCCACGGTACATCGCCGCCCTGATATCAGCCCACCTGGTTTCCCGGTCGACGCGGACAAAGGCCTCGGTTTTGCTTTGGCCGACCTCCCTGACCAGCTGCTCCAGACTCGCACGTGCGGCCTCCTTATGTTTCGGCGGGACCGAGTACTCAAGGTCAAGTACCGCCACGTCCGGGCTAAAATCCCGATAGCGCATCACCTCATCCGATTTGTGAGCGGGGAGTATCATCCAGGAACGCCTTGGATTCATGTTTTCTGCCATTCTTGCTGCCTCTCTAATCACTTGAGAACCGCCGGCGCATCGACCGCCCGGACACCCTGGGAGGGCGTTGTGGTGCTCTCAAGATCGGTACTCGACGGACTGCATCATGAATACTCGTTACCGCCGACGTAGACTGATCGATTATGTGATGTCAGTCGAAATCGGCGCGTCGCGAATATTTGTCGAGCACAGTAGGAATCGACATAGTTGAAATAATATCGCTTTTTTTGCTAAAAGAAAAATTGGATAATGCAATTGCGGTCGCCAGCGCAAACCCGGCGGCAGTATTCTGGCTCGACTGGATTTGGCGTTTGTTTCGTCCTGTTGATGCTGTATCCGGCCGGAGAGTCAATGGAAATCGAGCGCGCCGGGGCGCGCTGGAGTGGGCGCTTGCGGCCGGATCGAGAGAGGGAACATGGCAAGCAAAGAAGACGAGGCTGCAATGCCGCTCGCAGGGCTGCGAGTCATCGATGCGTCTTCCATACTGGCGGGGCCGATGACCGCTATGGTGCTGGGAGATTTCGGCGCCGACGTGATCAAGGTGGAACACCCGGGCGGCGACTCGCTGCGCAAGCTCGGCTTCAAGAAGGGCGAAGTGCCGCTGTGGTGGAAAGTCGTCAACCGGAACAAGCGCTGCATCACGCTCAGCCTGAGCACACCTAAGGGGCAGGGATTGATGCGACAGCTAGTGGAGAAGGCCGACGTGCTCATCGAAAATTTTCGCCCGGGCACGATGGAACGCTGGGGGCTGGGGTACGACGCGCTGTCGCAGATCAATCCGCGTCTGGTGATGGTGCGCGTGTCGGGCTTCGGCCAGACCGGGCCGCACCGGCATCGTGCCGGTTTCGGCACAGGTGCGGAGGCAATGAGCGGTTTTGCACACATCACCGGAGAAGCGGACGGGCCTCCCACTCTGCCGCCGTTCGGCCTGGCCGACGGCGTCGCCGCCTACCACGGAGCATTCGCGACCATGTTCGCGCTGTATGAGCGCGACGCCAAAGGCAGCGGCCGGGGGCAGGTGATCGATCTGTCGATTTACGAACCGCTGTTTTCGCTCCTCGGTTACCAGACGACGCTGTACGACCAGCTCGGCATGGTCCAGAACCGAATGGGAAACCGCTCCCTCAACAACGCGCCGCGCAACACCTACAAGACCGGCGACAATCGCTGGGTTGCGTTATCCACTGCCGCGCCGTCGATCGCCAAACGGGTATTGGGGCTTTGCGGGGGCGATGCCGCGGCCGAAGACCCTCGTTTCCAGACCGCTGAAGGGCGCGTCCAGCACATTGCAGAAGTCGACGGAATGGTGGCGCGCTGGATCGCTGCACGGCCTCTTGCCGAAGTACTCGATACTTTCGAGGAGGCCGAGGCGGCGATCGCGCCGGTCAACGACATCGCGCAAATCTTCACTGACGTCCAGTTTCTAGCGCGGCCGTCGATCGTCAGCGTGCCGGACGAAGATCTGGGCCAGCTGCGGATGCAAAACGTATTCCCGTTCCTTTCGCGCACTCCGGGGAAGGTGCGCAGCGCCGGCGCGCGCCTGGGACAACACAACGAACAGATTTACTGCGGAGAACTCGGGCTGGCTGCGACCGATCTGGCGCAGCTCAAGAGCGAAGGCGTCATATGAGCCGGTGATGCGCGCGCGGCGTCTGCTCGCACGCAGCGCATGGCAGTGAGCCGGGCCAACCAGGGTTCATGAAATGAGCGTATATCTGCTGGTCAAACGTATATTGGAGACAATCATGCGCATGAGATTCCTGGGATTGAAGTTGCTGATGTCGCTGATTGCGCTCGGATCGTGCATCGGCGCTCTTGCCCAGGAACCGCAGCGCGGTGGCATTCTGCAATTCGGCATTGCCGCCGAACCGCCGACGTATGACTGCCACGCAACGGGAACCTTCGCCGTGCTCCAGCGCGTGGCGCCGCATTACTCGACGCTGCTGAAGTACGAGCAATTCAAATACCCGAATATCGTCGGCGACCTGGCCGAAAGCTGGACCGTCTCGCCCGACAAAATGACTTACACGTTCAAGCTGCGCCCGAACGTCAAGTTCCATGACGGCAGCACGCTGACCTCCGAAGATGTGAAGGCGTCGTACGACCGGATCATGTCGCCGCCGCCCGGCATCGTGTCGGACCGCGGCGGTTTGTTCCGCAATGTCGCCAAGGTCGAGACGCCCGATGCGCGCACCATCGTATTCAGGATGAAGGAAGTGGACCTGTCGATCATGGAAAGCGGGTTTGCGTCACCGTGGAACTGCATCTATAGCGCCGCCAAACTGCGCGCGGACCCGAATTTCCCGGCGCGTAACGTCATGGGCACCGGCCCATTCAAATTCGTCGAACACGTGGCCGGTTCGCACTGGGTCGGCGTCCGCTTCGATGATTATTTTCAAAAGGGTAAACCTTATTTGGATGGCTTTCGCGCGATCACGCTGACCACTTCCGCGATGCTCAATGCCATGGAAGGCGAGCACATCCTCGCCGAGTTCCGCGGCTTCTCGCCGCCGGAGCGCGACCGCATCGTACGCGCGCTCGGCGACAAGGTGAAGGTCTATGAAAGCGACTGGCTGTTTCAGATGCTGATCAGCTTCAATACGAAGAAGAAGCCATTCGACGATGAACGGGTCCGCCGGGCGCTGTCGCTTGCGATCGATCGCTGGGGCGGCTCGAACTCGCTGCGCAAGGTATCGTCGCTCGGCCCGGTCGGGGGCTTGTTGATGCCGAGCGGCAAGTGGTCGGCATCGGAAGCGGAAATGGTGAAGTGGCCGGGCTATGGGAAAAACATCGAAGCGAACCGCGCCGAAGCACGGCGCCTGCTGAAGGAAGCCGGTGCGGAAAATCTGAGCCTCACGCTGACCAACCGCAATATCGCTCCGTTTGTGGCCTCCGGCATCTACGTGATCGACCAGTGGCGGCACATCGGTGTCAAGGCACAGCACAAACAGCTCGAAACGGCCGCATGGTTCGCTACGCGCGCCAGCGGCGACTTCGAAGCGCTGTTCGATTCGTTCGTCGATCTGGGCACCGATCCGAGCACCGGCCTGGAGAAATACGTTTCGGGTAGGAAGGGCAACCAGGTGATCACCAACGCCGAGGATCCCAAGCTCGACGAATTATATGACGAGCAGGCGCGCACGATAGACCCCGCAAAGCGCAGGCGCCTGGTGCGTGAGTTCGAGACGCGCGCGATGGAAAAAGCGTACGCGGTGCCGTTCCTGCACATGAGCCGCTACGTGGTTCTGAGCAGTCGGGTGCGTGGCTGGACCATATCGCCGTCGCAAATGATCTACCAGGATCTGGGCGACGTCTGGCTGGCGCCGGCGAAGAAATAATCTTTCATGGGTACGCGCAGGCCGCTCGTGCTGCAACGACACGGCCGCCGCTTGCGCCCGATTGCGTGTAATCGCGCCGGTTGACCGGGCGCTCGCCTGCGCAACATGTACCAGACCTCACACCACACCGAAGCATCGGGAGCGGCTGCCGCGAATAGCGTGCCCGATGCCCCGGCGCCGGCGCCGAGCCTGATTTCGGTCGAGAATTTGTCGGTCGAGTTCCGCACGCGGCACGGCACGTCGAGGGTCGTCAATCAAGTGAGCTGGTCGGCGCAACCGGGCGAAATCCTGGCGATCGTGGGCGAATCGGGCAGTGGAAAATCGGTTACCGCGCTGGCGATCATGGGGCTCTTGGCCAAGCCGGCGGGCAGGATCGCCGGCGGACGCATCCTGTTTAACGGGCGCGAATTGACCACCATGCCGGACGGCGACATGCGCGCGTTGCGCGGCCGCGATATCGCGATGATCTTCCAGGAGCCGATGAGCAGCCTGAATCCGATTCTGACGATCGGGCTGCAGGTCATGGAGCCACTGATGCTGCATCTGGGCATGAGCCGGGAACAGGCGCGCGCACGGGCAACCGAATTGCTGACCCTGGTCGGCATTTCCGAAGCGGAGCGGCGGCTCGATCAGTATCCGCACAGTTTTTCCGGGGGCATGCGCCAGCGCGTGATGATCGCCATCGGGCTCGGCTGCAATCCGAAGCTGATCATCGCCGACGAGCCGACCACCGCGCTCGACGTGACGATCCAGGCGCAAATACTGGAGCTGATGAAAGACCTGTCGCTGCGGCTCGGCATCACGCAGGTCATGATTACCCATAATTTCGGCACCGTCGCCCGCTACGCCCACCGCGTCGTCGTGATGTATGCCGGCAGCGTGGTGGAGGAGGGCAGCGCGGCGCAGATATTCTCCGACCCGCGGCATCCGTACACCAGGGGCCTGTTGCGCTCGGTGCCCCGGCTCGACCTGCCGCGAGGGCGCAAGCTGGAAACCATCGAGGGCCAGCCGCCCGACGTGTCCAGGCTCGGCGCCGGCTGCAGTTTCGCGCCGCGCTGCGCGTACCGGACAGCGCAATGCGAGGCGGCGCCGCCGGTATATGCGCTGCCCGGCGGCCGCCGTTCGGCCTGCCACCGCCACGACGATCTGGGCAGCGTGTCCACGGCGCTTGGGGCCGCGGCAACGATGTCGCCGCTGCCGGCTGGCGGCGCGCCGCTGCTGTCGGTGCAATCGCTGACCAAACATTTCAAGGCAAAGGCGGCGGGTTTCGGCGCCAGCTCACTGGTGCGCGCAGTCGAAAACGTGTCGTTCACGATCGAACCCGGTCGTACGCTGGGGCTGGTCGGGGAGTCCGGCTGCGGCAAAACCACGATAGGCCGGATGATCCTGCGGCTGGAGGAAGCGACGCAGGGCAGCGTGATGTTCGAGGGCGAGGATGTTCTGAAGGCATCGGCCTCCAGGATGAAGATCCTGCGCACGCAGATACAGGTGATCTTCCAGGATCCTTACAGTTCGCTTAATCCGCGCATCAACGTCGGCGACATTATTGGAGAACCGCTGCGGGTATACAAGAAGACCAGCGGCGGGGCGGCAACGAACGAACGGGTCGCTCATCTGTTGCAGCAGGTGGGCTTGCTGCCGGACATGGCGGCGCGCTATCCGCACCAGCTCTCGGGCGGTCAGCGCCAGCGCGTCGGCATCGCGCGGGCGCTGGCGATGGAACCGCGTTTCATCGTCTGCGACGAGCCGGTGTCGGCGCTCGACGTGTCGATCCAGGGCCAGATCATCAATCTGCTGGACGAGCTGCAGCGGCAGCAAAACTTGAGTTACCTGTTCATCGCGCATGACCTGGCGGTGGTGCGGCACCTGGCGCATCGCGTGGTCGTGATGTATCTGGGGCATATGATGGAAATCGCCGAGCGCGACGATCTCTATGCGTCGCCGCTGCATCCTTATACCCTGGCGCTGATCGATGCGGCGCCGGTGCCCGACCACGAATTGGAGCGCACGCGCGCACCGCGGCCCTTGGCAGGCGAGATCCCATCGGCGCTGAGTCCGCCGCAAGGCTGCGTATTTCACACCCGCTGCCCGCGCGCGAGCGCCGAGTGCAAGACCGGGACGCCGGCGCTGCGCGAAATCAGGCCGCGGCATTTCGCCGCCTGCTTCAAGCTGTAGGAGGAGGATCGCATGGGCGCATACATCGTCAAACGCTTGCTGCTGATGATTCCGACGCTGCTCGGCGTCGCGATCCTGATCTTCTTCATGCTGCGGGTCGTACCGGGGGACATTATCGAACTGAAGCTGAGGGGAGACGGAGGCACGGTATCGGCGGAAGTGGTGCAGCAGGAACGCGAACGCCTCGGGTTGAACAAGCCGCTTCCGCTGCAGTTCGCATACTGGGTAAAAGGCCTGGTGACGCTGGACCTCGGCATCTCATTGTGGACGAACCGGCCGGTAATCGAGGAAATCGGCATACGCATCGGACTGACCTTGCAGGTGGCCGTGATGGCGGCGGTGATCGCGGTGCTGATCGCGATTCCGCTCGGAACCCTGGCGGCGCTGTACCGCGATACATGGATCGATTACGTGCTGCGCGTGATCACCATCGCCGGCCTCGCGGTGCCCTCGTTCTGGCTGGCGATGATGATCATCCTGGTACTGCTGTCGGTGTTCTCTTGGTCCCCACCCGTCACTTACACACCCTTTCACGTGGACCCGGTCGCCAACATGTCGCAACTGATCTGGCCGGCGCTGGCGGTCGGCTACCGCTATGCGGCGGTGGTGGCGCGGCTGGTGCGCTCGTCGGTCATCGAAGTGATGCGCGAAGACTATATCCGCACCGCGCGGGCGAAAGGTTTGTTCGAGAAGACTGTCGTGATGCGGCATGCGATGGGCAATGCGCTGCTGCCGGCGATCACGGTGATCGGGCTCGAATTCGCGTTCCTGATCGGCGGCCTGGTGGTGACCGAGCAAGTTTTCAACCTGAACGGTATCGGCCGTCTGTTTGTCGACGCGGTTACCCGCAGCGACTACACGCTGGTGCAGGCGCTGGTGATGCTGATATCGGTGATGTTCATCGTGATCAACCTGATCGTGGACGTCCTGTACGGCGTGCTCGACCCAAGGATTCTTTACAAGTGAAGGCTACTGCATGGCTTCGGTAAGCGCTGCCGCTTCATCGCCGCGCCGCACGGGTTTCTTTGCGCGCGCGGCCGGCACGAGCATGCGATTCCTGGCGACACAGCCGCTAGGCGCAGCCGGCTTGTTCGTCATAGCAATCATGCTGGTCGCATCGGTTTTCGCCGGATGGGTGGCGCCATTCGATCCGGTCGCGATCGATTTCGGCGCAATGCTGGCGGCGCCGTCCGCGACGCACTGGCTGGGAACCGACCAGTTCGGGCGCGACATCCTGACGCGCATCATTTATGGCGCACGCACTGCGCTCGCGATCGGATTCTGGTCATCGTTCATCGGTTGCACCGCGGGGGCCGCGATCGGTGTCGCATCCGCCTATTTCGGCGGCAAGGTCGATCTCCTGATCCAGCGTCTCGTCGACATCCTGCTGTCGTTCCCGATCATCGTGCTGGCAGTGGTCGTGGTCGCGGTGCTGGGTTCGAAAGTCGTGGCGGGCGTCGACCTGAACCTGGTGTTCGCCATCGCATTGCCGATCGTGCCGAGGGCGGTGCGGGTAATCCGCGCGGCGGTGCTGTCGGTGCGCGAAATGCTGTATGTGGATGCCGCGCGCGCGGCCGGCTATTCGAACCTGCGCATCATGTTCATCCACATCGCGCCGAACGTGGCCGCTCCGTACCTGATCATCCTGACCGCCTATATCGCGCAGGCAATCCTGCTGGAGGCATCGCTGTCCTTTCTCGGACTCGGCGTCACTGAGCCCACCCCGGCCTGGGGCCTGATGTTGTCCGGGAATTCATCCGATTTTTACCGCGAGGCGCCGTGGATGATCGTTTTCCCGGGCTTTGCAATTTCCTTGTCGGTGTTCGCTTTCAATCTTTTCGGAGATTCGTTGCGCGACTGGCTCGACCCGAAGTTCAAGACTTGAGCCGGCCGCTCGGATCGATGCTTTGGACGTTCCCAAGACAGGGTGCTTGTGCGCCTCGTTGGCCGCGGCCATCTAGACGCGCGTGCGCTGTGTCAGGTGGATGCGGGAGGGCCCGCGCTGCGCTTCGAGTCCAACGTGCTGTTCAACAGCGGGGAAGTCCGGGTAGAAATCCCGGAAACGAGCCGCGTAGTCTTCCCTGCGAAAGGATCCAATTCATCATGATCGCGTTTCAGCCCAATGCAAAATGTCCCCTGGACGGCCTCGTTGTTCTGGATCTCACCCGTCTCGTGGCGGGTAATATGTTGAGCCTGCAGCTTGCCGACTTCGGCGCCGAGGTGCTCAAGATCGAAGACCCGGGCAAGGGCGACCCCTTGCGCGACTGGCGTGTGAAAGGCATCAGCGCCTACTGGAAGGTGTATGCGCGCAACAAGAAAAGCGTCACGCTCAGTTTGCGCGCGGCCGAAGGCAAAGCGCTGCTGCTGCGGCTCGTGGAAAAAGCCGACGTTTTGATCGAGAACTTTCGCCCCGGCACGCTGGAGACCATGGGACTGGGACCGGAAGTGCTGCTGGCGCGCAACCCGGGCATTGTCGTAGTGCGCATTTCCGGCTGGGGGCAGGACGGGCCCTACAAATTCCGGCCCGGTTTCGGCACGCTGGTCGAGGGCATGTCGGGTTTCGCCGCAAGGAACGGGTTCGAGGACCGGGAACCGGTGCTGCCGCCCCTGGCGCTCGCAGACATGGTCGCCGGGCTGTACGGCGCTTTCGCCGTGATGACGGCGCTGCGGCATCGCGATGCTGGCGGCAGCGGCCAGGTGATCGACCTGTCGCTGCTCGATCCGATGTTTTCGGTGCTCGGACCGGCCGCCGCCGCTTACCAGTTGACCCACAAAATAGAGCCCCGTACCGGCAGCCGCGCCAGCGGCGTCTCTCCGCGCAACGTGTTCCCGACCAAGGACGGGCGCTGGATTTCGATGTCGGCTTCGATGCAGGTGATGGTCGAGCGGCTGTACAAGGCGCTGGGCGTGCCGCAGATGCTGGCCGATTCGCGCTTTCGCACCAACGCCGATAGGGTGGCCAACGCCGAGGCGAGCGAGGCGCCGATTCGCGCCTTCATTGCGGCGCACACTCTGGAGGAGGGGATGGCGTTCTTCGAGAAGGAAGAGATCACCGCCGCGCCGGTCTACAATATCGACCAGTT
>ODAK010003963.1_pt1 | contig 15261 bp, 14 predicted proteins | sample 1539591 | NCBI WGS metagenome assembly ODAK01 (sample SAMEA3539303, study PRJEB22396) | soil metagenome | biome: tundra; feature: field; material: soil | place: USA | collected 2010-05 | depth 0.15 m | reverse complement strand
GATCAGGTACACAAAGTGGACGCCAAAGCTGCCGAACTCCTCTTGAGGGAAGCCGTCAGTGGGTAGGTCGAACGTTTAATTGCAAGCTTAGGAGAAGGGGGTCCGGTGGCTCGCTTTGGCAAATGCTCGCGGTAGTAGTTGCACCCGGTCCTGCACCAGGTGATTGAGGAACTCATCGAATCCTCAGCAACAAGGATCCGTTGTTCGGTTGAGGTCAGTTATGGTCGACTGCTCCTCCTCTATGGCTAAGAAACGAATGGCTCACCGCTCAACTTGGAAATGCCGGAACGAGCAGCGTCACGGAGGTGCACCGATGTGGCAAAGTCGGAACCCGTCGGTTCTATTGGTGACCCAATGACCACTGTGGCGGTAGCACGGCGGGGGAGGCGTGCACCTGGCCGGAGGATGTTGCGGGTCCCTCGGATACCGACTGGTACGACCGGACAACCGGCCGCGGTTGCGGCAGCGAAAGCCCCGAGGTGGAACGGCCGTAACCCCGGGGCGCGGTTGATGCTGCCCTCCGGGAAGACCACCAAGCGGTTGCCTTGAGCAAGCAGGGCCGTCATTCTCTCCACTGCATCGTCGGCCAGGGCTTGTTGGCCCCGCTCGACGAAGATGCAGCCAAGACGCTGAAGGAAGTTTCCGACGACCGGTTGTTTCTTCAGGTCGGTGCTTGCAACGAAGATCAGGGGGTCCTTGGCGACCATGAGCATGACCAGGCTGTCGACAAAACTCGAGTGGTTGACCACGATCACTGCCGGGTTATCGCGTGGGGGAAACGAACCCTCGACGTGCAAGGGAATGCCCGCCATGTCATGGAGCAGACCACCAGCCCCCCGGGCCAAACTCCAACGGGTGGGGAGCGAGAGCGGGAGATGGATCAACACTGCCATGGCAGCACAGATACTGATGACGAGCGACCATATGTAGGCAGCAACGCACCATGTCACAAGAGCAGTCCGCATCCGACGGCTACCCGGAAGTAGCCCCAACCAAGCCAGGTGGGCCATCTGCAACACGACAGGACTAGATTGCCGACCCAACTTCCCGTTCTCGAATGCCTCTCGGGTGGCGGCACGGCGGATCTTGCCGTTCGCAGTGCGCAGAAGTGCGTTCGGAGCGACGAGTACGACCTCGTCCGGCGTCACGTCAAGAAGTTTGACCGATTTGTCGACGATCTCCTCCTGGAGGTGGGTGCGCGCCGAGGGGTCCTCCAAGTGTGTTTCGATGACCACAATCAGTCGTTCGGTCCCGCGCGCAGGGTCCGTTCCGGCAAAGACTGCGACTCCACGGCGGCAAACTCCCGTGAGTTCTTCGATCGCCTGTTCGAGCTCTTCGGGATGCAGATTGCGCCCGCCACGGATGACGAGATCCTTGTCCCGGCCAGTCAGGAAAAGCTCGCCGTTTGCGACGTAACCGAGGTCTCCGGTGCTGAGCCACCCTCGGTGCCACAACTTCTGGTTGGCTGTTTCGTTGGCAAAATACCCGGCCGTTGCCGAGGGACCCCGGCATTCGACGTTACCTTCGTTGCGATCGGGCAACTCGTCACCCAGCGGGCTGGCGACCCTGATCTCGTAACCCGGAAGAGGGATACCGCAGCCTACGAGCGCCACTGCAGCGGGGTCGGCTGCTTCCACCGGCACCGCCCGGCCCTCCCTCTGGAGCGAGGTGCGCGAGACAGTATCCAACCGTGGCCCTTCCCCGAGTGGGGTGAAGGCGATCCCAACCCCGACTTCTGCCAGGCCGTAGGCAGGGCACATGGCCTGGGGTCGGAAGCCGCGTGGGCCGAATCGCTCGGAGAAGCGCGCAAGCGTTGTCGGGCTCACAGGCTCCGATCCGTTGAAGGCGATTCGCCAACTGGAGAGGTCAAGCTGGTCGAATTCAGCATCGCTGATTCGATCTACGCAGCTCTGGAAAGCGAAGTTCGGACCAGCCGACAAAGTGGCGGCATAGTTAGAGATGGTTTCCAGCCAGATGGCAGGTCGGGCCAAAAAGGTGAGGGGCGACATCACGATGAGCGGTATTCCGAAGTACATCGGCGCGTGCCACATCCCGATGAGGCCCATGTCGTGATAGAGGGGCAACCACGAGACCAAGATGTCTGAGGTAGTCAGTTCCGCAGCCTGACCCATTGCGCGAATGTTGGCTAGGAGCTGGGCGTGGGTGAGGACGACCCCTTTTGGATCGCCAGTGCTCCCCGAGGTGTACTGGATCAACGCCGTATCACCGGGCGCGACAGCAGGTAACGGTAATTGGTGCGCACCAGCGAGGGCTAATGCAGCCGGTGTCCGCACGATGCGCAGCGAAGGAACCAGCGGTCGCAAGAGGCGTGCCGCCACCATCGCTTCGGGCACGGTCACGAGAAGGCTGGCTCCTGCATTGTCAAGGAGCAAAGCCTGGCGGCGCAGATGCGCTTCGAGCTGGGAAAGGTGGGCTGGCGGGTAGATAGGGACCGGCACTAAGCCGGCGAGCCAAACGCCTACGAAGACCACGAAGTACTCGTGGCAGGTCGGCAGCATGATGGCGACGCGCTCGCCGTGGTTCAGTCCAGCCGCCCGGAGGCCTGACGCGACAGCTGACGCAGCACAAGCTAACTCGGAGTAGGACAGCTGGCCCAGGGGGGTGTCGTGGGCGTTGCCAAGAACTCGGATGCTGACGAGGTCAGGGTGCACCATCACATGCCAATCGAGTACCTCGGTCATCGTCCGCGCCGACTCAGGCCAAAGTTCCCCTGCCGGTCGCCTGAATGAAGTGACGTGGCGAGGACCAGTGGGACTGCGCCCTGAGCTGCGCTTCACGTCGTCCTGGGTGCGTCGAACGGCCTCTTCCAAGTCTGCCACGGTCGTGGCGTTCAGAAGGACGTCCTCAGGAAGGATCACTCCGAAACTTTGCCCGAGCCGATCGAGGAGCTCCACGAGGGAAAGACTGTCCAAACCGAGGTCGGTGGTGAGGTCACTCTGCAAGCGCACCGGGCGAGCAGTGCCACCGTGAAGTTCGGCCACCAACGACGCGATCTCGTCTATGACGAGTTTGGTTGTCTCACCGCTACTGGGTGGTTCGGTACTGCTCTTGTGGGTCGACTTCACGTCAGCCCGGTGTGAACTGGTAGACGAAGGGCGTTTCGAGAATGGGTCTTTCGCAGTCGGCGGTCAATGTGCCACCGGTCCCTCCGCCCAAGATGGCCATGCGATGCATCTAGCGACTCCGATCCTCGCCTCAAGCTTGACGGCGACTTTCCGAATCGGGCAGGGCCTAAGGTCCCTTCCAATTGTGGGCCCGATGGCCGGCTCGCCATCGCTCGATCGGCGCCAAGGACCTTTGCCCCTATTGGGTCCCGGCTGAGCCCCCCACACTGGAAAGACGAACCCACCGTCAATGTGGTTCACTATGCCTGCCGGTGTGGCGGAACGAAGCGAGGGAGTCTTCCATGGCCCATGCAGAGATCATCGGTGTCTTCCTCGTCGTCGTCGGGAGATCCTTCGTACGCGGCTCCGCCGTATATGCGAATCTGACCATCGGCTCACTCCCGTGAAGATCGTCGCTACTCTCCCGGACGTCCGCTGTATCGTGCTTTCTTCTCCTCGGGATGACACGACAGTGTTCGACGCCATTGCATCGGGGGCAAGTGCCTTTCTCCCCAGGGCAGAGAAGCGATGCGGCTCTCGTCGGCGCTATTCGCGTGGTGGCTGGAGGTGAGTCTCTCCTCGCGGCCACACCAAAGCGCCGGCTTATGCAATTATGTAGAAGGATTCAGCGCGGCCTCACGTCGGCCTCTCCATCGGGTTCTTGGTGATACGGATACTAAGGAGACAACCGAAAGACGTGACCGGCAGCAAGTCCTGTGCCCACAGAGAGTCTCTGAAGATGTCCGAGGCTTCAACGGAGGAGCACGCATACCCGAGAGCGGGGAACTCGCGTGGAAGATGGAACCAGAACTAGAGTTGTCGATTGATGTCGCAACATTGCCGGTCACCGTTCGCCTTGTCGGCACACTCCACAGCCAGACGGGTAAGAACGTCCGCTCGGTGATCGAAGAGCTCGTACAGGAAGGTCACAGGGACTTCTCCATGCAGGTTGAGTGTCTTCAACTGCCAGACCCCGCTGGGTTCTCTTCCTTGGTGGGTATCCAGCGCCTGATCAAGAGTATCGGAGGAACCATCCGATGGTCACGCTGGCCCGATCCCAGGAGATAACGGATGGCATGTCGCTCATGGCGTCGTAGCGAGACGAGCCAATGCGGAGCCGATTCGCCTCGGAGATGCACACAACAAAGAGGTCGATGAGGTGCTGAGAGCGGTCGTGTCCTTTGCGCATGGCGGGACCCCTCTTTGAATACCGGAATGCGCTCTGTTCTGTGGGAGCGAGTAGGGCCGAACGTCCGCGGATCTGCCTTGGGCGTTGGCGCCGGTCTCCGAAGGACCGCTCGGGAGCGGAATTGGCCGGTCATGTCGAGCCAACTCCGGGAGCGGGATCTTCTCCGCAGGGTGAAGGTCCAAGGACCTTTGCCCCTATTGGGTCCCGGATGAGCCCACCACACTGAGGGGAGATGTCTGGCGCGGCGATCTGATATTCCGACGCGCCGAGGTAGTCCCACGAAGCGAAGGGAGTCCGAAGTGGAAGGTTTGGTCCCATTGGTACTTATCGGTGGCGCACTGGCTGGTGTGATGGTGTGGTTCTTTCTTGTTCGAGTGCATCGTCATCTCGAAATCGCGGTCGAGACGGTTCCGGTTCAACCTCGTCCCGTTGTCCATGTGCTGCGGACCCAGGACGAGCTGGAGGCAGCGGTCAGGCGTGCGGCGGACTTCGAGCGTCGGGCCACCGATGAAAGGCGATCACGGGCTGATCGCTACGACGCGATGATCGCTCCGAGTGCGATCGCCCGCATCGAGGTTGGGCGTAGGGAGCAAGGGTTGTGCCTGAGCGATGATCAGGCCCACTCGGCTTAGGCATCCGCCGCGCTGAGGCTCGCTCTTGTGCCTCACACGCCATTGTTTGAATTCTGGGCGTCGTTTCCACAAGGAGGAAGGCCATGACCGATGTCGCCCGTCCCCAAGAGGCGGTAGAGCTCGTTGTGGTTCCCCCAGCCGACCAGACCGCTGACCATGGCGAGCCCCTCGGTGTGCCCCAACGCGAAAGCGGAGCGTGCAGCGATGGGGGAGTGCCAGCTGCCGGTGGGTGGATACTGCCTCCTCCCGCTCCGGTGCAGCGTCGCCGAGCTGGAGGTGCGCCCATCATCGCCCTGGTCGTAGTCCTTGGCGCCCTTGGCGCTGGGATCGGGTACGCGCTGTGGCCTTCGGGGCATTCGAAGGGGGTCGGGGCCAAATCGCCCACGTCGTCGAGGGCGGCCGTGCCAGCGAAGGTCGACCCAGGCCTGGTCGACGTGAACACGACGCTCGGCTACCAAGACGAGGCCGCGGCTGGGACCGGGATGGTGCTCACCTCTTCAGGCAGGGTGCTCACCAACAACCATGTGATCGACGGGGCGACGGCAATCCGTGTCACCGATGTCGGCAACCACAAGACCTACTCGGCGAGCGTGGTCGGTTACGACCTGTCGGCTGACGTCGCCATTCTGCAGTTGCGCCGCGCATCTGGCCTGGCCAGGGTCCCGGTGGGCAACTCTTCCGCGGTGCGGGTGGGGAACGCGGTGATCGCCCTGGGCAACGCAGGCGGCACTGGCGGCACGCCGCACGTCGCCCGGGGCAAGGTGACCGCCCTTAACCAGTCGATCACCGCCGTCGACCAGGCGAGCGGCGCTTCCGAGCAGCTGACCGGATTGATCGAGACCGACGCGCCGATTCAGGCCGGTGACTCGGGGGGAGCACTGGTGGACGCCGCCGGCAAGGTGGTCGCCATGAACACCGCGGCGTCGAGCGGGTACCAGTTCAGTGGAGGAAGCACCGAGGGCTACGCCATCCCGATCCGCCGTGCCCGGACAATTGCCGACGAGATCGCCCACGGCACCACCTCGGATACGGTGCACATCGGGGCCACTGCCTTCCTTGGGATATTGGTGGCTCCCTTCCCGAGCAGGTTCTCCACTGGTGCGATCGTAGAAAGGGTGTCGTCGGGGACCCCGGCGCAAGCTGCGGGACTGGCACCGGGCGATGTGATCGACTCGGTGAACGGAAAGAGCGTGACCAGCCCGACCGAGCTGACGACCATCCTTCAGGCACTCCGCCCCGGCGACACCACACAAGTCGGATGGCAGGATACCTCCGGCCAGTCGCACACGGCATCGGTTACTCTCGCCTCGGGACCTCCGGCCTAAATGATGGGTTCTCGCGGCAGGGTACTTTGACACGTCTGCACGATGAGGAGTGAGAGCGCCACCGGCAAGATGCGGCGTACGCACTGGCACTAACCAGATCGGCGATCGAAACGAATCCCCAGTGTGGGGCCTGATAACGAAAGCGGCTTCGCAATATTGGACGAGCCGTTCTTGATGCCGATCCCAGACATCGTGCTCCTACGCACCCAAAGGTGGTCCGGAGTTGTAGTGTCACCCGTCACTGTCGCTCAGGCCGACACAAGTGACCACTGGCCCTGGTGACCAGGCTCCAACGGGCGGAGGATGCTGCAATGAAACCCTCTGCATGAGCGCGCGCGGCTGTATTGCTTGGCCTTGGCATCGTGTTGATGGCCGCCGGATGCGGAAACTCCGCAAGCTACTCGTCCACAGCACGACCGTCGTCGGGGGAAATAAGGGGTTCTTCGCTTCCCCTGACGACCACAACGACATCGGCTCCTCTATCACCGCCTACAACCACGGCGACTGCTCCGGCTCAACAGGCCACCACACTGCTTGGGGTCCACATTGTGTGACGCAGGGTGTCCGTGACCGCCAACGCTGGCCAAGTCAGACATTAGATGCCTCCATGCTTCGTTCAGCTTTCTGGTGATAGCCCTTGGTCTGATTCCTTGGATCGCGTTTCTCGGATTGTCGCTCGAACCTGCTCTGGATCGGAGTCGACGCCGGGCTGGCATGGGTGCCGGTCTACGCTGCATGGGCAGCTTGGTCCCGTCATCAGATCGTGGCCTCCAACAGTTCTCGTCGCGGCTGTTCTGCCGATATCCGATGCGTGCCTCGGCGTGAGGTCCTCGCCCGGACACTCCGATCGGTGGATTGCGTCCTTAGGGCAATCGCCGGAGAACTGCTGCTTGCTGTTTCTTGTCGGATGCTCTACGGTCGTGTTGTCTTGAGCACGCTGGTTGCGTTCAACCAGATCCTGGGCGCCGGTTCCGCTCCTTATGGACTCCATGACGAGGGGCAGTCTCTGTCCATCGGAACCCACCGACTTCGGCTATCAGGGACTCGCTGTAAAGATGGTAATCCATGACCAAGCAAGCCACATCCCCACGTACGACAGACAATGGGGCTCATACCGCGCCACCGCCTCCGCCGGCGTGGCGTCACTTTCTCTGGCTCATCGCCACGGGTATCTTCATTGTCCTATTCCTCATCCTCCCCGCGACGAGCGGCCAACAGCAGGTCACGCTCAATTATTCGCAGTTCCTCCACGACGTTTCGGGTCACAAGGTGAAAAACGTGACCATTGCCACGAGCGGTTCGGCCAGCGGAACCTTGAAGGACGGCAAAAGTTACACGACCGCCATCCCGCCTCAGGCTGGGCAGTCATTCCTCGATCAGTTGCAAAAGAATGGTGTACAGATCACAGCAGATACGAGCGGGGCCTCCTTTGGCTCTGAGGTCCTCTCCTGGCTGATCCTGCTGCTTCCCTTCATAATTCTTGGCTACTTGTGGTGGCGCCTCTCAAAAGGAGCCGCGGGCCGGATGCAGGGAGTGCTCGGAGTTGGTCGATCCAAAGCAAAGGTGTTCGATGAGGAACGCCCCAACACATCGTTTGCGGACGTTGCTGGGTATGAGGGCGCAAAACTCGAGATTCGCGAAGTGGTCGACTTCCTGCAACAACCGGAGCGTTATGCCCGGGCCGGGGCAATGGCACCACGCGGCATATTGATGGTCGGACCACCCGGAACCGGCAAGACACTCCTTGCCCGGGCGGTGGCCGGCGAGGCAAAAGTCCCGTTCTTCTCCGTGAGCGGGTCGAGTTTTGTGGAGATGTTCGTGGGAGTTGGGGCGGCGCGCGTCCGCGATTTATTCGCCGAAGCACGTAAGCGGGCGCCGGCCATCATCTTTGTGGACGAGATCGATGCGATCGGTCAGCGACGAGCCGGAACCGGAGCGGTAGTCTCCAATGACGAGAGAGAGCAGACACTCAATCAACTTTTGGCCGAGATGGACGGCTTTGATCCGGCCACGGGAATTGTGGTTCTCGCTGCTACCAATCGGCCTGAAGTTCTCGATCCGGCGTTGCTCCGGCCAGGACGTTTTGATCGACAGGTAACGATTCCCCTGCCCACCCTGCCCGAGCGCCTGGCCATTCTGCAGGTCCATGCTCGGGGCAAACAGTTGGACCAGACCGTGGATCTCGAGGTCGTGGCCCGGGGAACTCCCGGATTTTCCGGAGCGGACCTGGCCAACTTGGTCAACGAAGCAGCAATCGTTGCCGTACGCGCCAACCGCGAGGTTCTCTCCGCCGCGGACTTTGCCGAAGCTCGCGACCGCATAATTCTCGGCCGGCGGGAAGGATCAAACGTCCTGATCCCCGACGAAAAGCACGCCGTGGCGGTCCACGAGGCGGGCCACGCACTGGTGGCCGCATATTCTGACCATGCAGATCCCATCGCCAAGGTAACGATCCTGCCTGCAGGCCAAGCATTGGGCGTTACCGAGCAACTCCCACTTGTCGAGCGGCACCTGTACGGTGAGGACTATCTGAATGACACGTTGGCCGTGTGTCTCGGGGGTCGCGCCAGCGAGCTCGTCGTACTCGGTCAAGGCTCAACAGGAGCCGCAAACGATCTGGCCAAGGCGACCGATCTGGCGATCAAGATGGTACGTGAATTCGGTCTCTCGTCGGCGGTTGGACCCGTGGGCTACCCGCTAGGAGGGTCCGTGTTCCTCGGTGAGGGAGGTGGTGCTTTTTCAAGCCGTCCGTTTGCCGAACAGACTCAGGCTGCAATTGATTCCGAAGTAGCGAAGATGCTACGTGAGGCGGAGCAACAAGCCGTTCGGGTGCTCAAGGAGCACCGAGACGTGCTCGATCAGTTGGTGCAGCTGCTACTCGTCAACGAGACAGTGGATGGTTCGGAGGTTTACCGGATCGCACATCGACCCGAGCCCACCGGGGGTGAGGGCATGATGGTGGCTCCGGACCGCACTACCTCTGTTGTGGGGGAGCATGTGGGCGCGAGTTCGGCAAAAGCGGCGGAGAATACCAAATCACCCTGAACAGCTGACGAACGCGACGCTCAGACTAACGATTCGCAGCGGCCGCAGATGGAAATCTCGCTCAGTCCAAATCTTCGATCGCCTTCACGTACGACCATAACCGGTCAATGAGCATTCGTCACGTAGTGCTCACTCACCGATCCGAAGCGTATTCCGACGGGCTCTCTGTGGCCGCCGTTGCCATCTGTGAACAAAGGCAGAGCATCAACGTAAGCCAGTCTCAGGTTGATCTGAGCGCTTGGGTGGGCGCCTCCTCAGATCGGGTTGGTCATCATCGGATCGGGTTCGTCCGATGGCCATAAGACAGTCCTTCGGCGAAGGGCTGCGCAATGAGGTGTGAGCGGCTCGCACCTATCCGTCTGCGACCGCGTCCGCCGGCTAGCTTTGGTTGCTACATCTTTCTCGCGATGCCCTGTCCCGCTCCCTTGCGCTTTAGTCGCCCATCCGAACATTGCTGAGCACCGGCCCGGTCCGTGATAGCGGTCGGGACGCGAGAAGACGCCCAGTCGATCCCGAGAGGGCCATTCGAGAAGTGGTCTACGACCTCAGAACCCAGATCGTGACGAATTCCCAAATAGCGGCTGGGTGGCCGGCTGCATCTATCGATCCCACCTTGTTCATTGCCGCGCCACCAATTCTCGGCGGTCTGGGGACTGTCGATTCAGCCGGTCCGGCTTCTGCGAAGCGGTGCCGAATTCACAGGGAAGATTTCCGGCCCCAACCTCCTCGAAGGAAGCGAGGTGAGGACCTTCATCGCCTACACCAACCACAGCTGAGCCGCTGGCTGTCAGCTGTGCCGACCCGGGTGTACAACCCGGATCCGGTTCTTCGGGCCGTGCCCCGGGACCATCGGCCCTAGCGGTTGACCGAGAGCTTCGGGCATGGTGGAGCAGGCGGCTAATCATGGCCACCTCGAGGCTAGGACATTCACGATGTTGACCCGACGGAAGAAGCGAAGATGGGAACACCTCCCGAAGGAAGAAGCTGACGAAGTGACCAGCGCCGATCCCTTCAGCCTCCTCGTAGTCGGAATTGAAGATGACGGGGGAAGCGGGCGCCTCGGTGTCTTCGATCGTCTTCACAATGTTTGCTCGGCCGACGATGACGTTCATCCGGGTGCCGTGATGTTCGATCACTGCTCCGCATCTCTCCGAAGTGGATGATGGGATGGCTCAGTCGGCTCAGTCCGTGGGCACCCAGGCCCGTCGTGTACCGCTGCCGGCGGCTCGTGCTTTGTCGATTCGTCCCATGACGGAGGCTGATGCGGAAGGTCTGATTGCCTTGTATGCCGGTCTCGACATGGACGACCTATACCGACGCTTTTTCAGCGGCCACGCCCCACCCGAGTCCTTCGTGAAGAAGATGACAAAGGTGACGCAACGTGGTGGATTCGGACTGATTGCAGTCATAGAAGGACCAAACAACACGAGCCGGATTGTCGGCGAGGCCACCTATGAAGTGCTCCCCGACGGCGATGGGGAACTGGGTATTACGGTCGCCGAGGATGCACGCGGGTGGTTAGGGCCGTACCTGCTCGATGCGCTAGTGGAAGCGGCCGCCGCCCGAGGTGTCCCGAACCTTGAGGCTGATGTGCTGGTCACGAACCGTCGGATGCTCACAATGTTGCGTGCGCGCGGCTACGCCATCGTCGATCACGACGAACAGCCCGCCATCGTCCGGGTCGTGATAGGCACCGCCCAGCGCGTGCCCACCTGGCCGGGTAATCACGAGCGTCCCCGGCTGCTCGTCGAGGCACCCGGCGGGCGCTGGCACGCCGAAGAGGCAGCCCGAGCGGCGGGGTTCCAGGTGCTGGCATGCCCGGGGCCCCTCCTTGGCTGGTCACACTGTCCAGCCCTGCGCGGCGAGCCGTGTCCCTTGGCGGCCGGTGCCGACGTCATCGTCGACGCGGTTCCGCACGAAGCCGGACGATCTCTCCTCGATGCTCACCGCCGCATCCATCCGTCCGTGCCCATCTGCGTCGAGCTTCCATCCGGAGAGGGCGGCCTCGACGCTGCCGTTTCGGAGATTCCACGTGGCACGAGCGACACCGTCGTCGTGGGAATCTTGGAGCGGCTGGCGAAGGAGGCGCTGCTCGACGGCCTGCCCGACAGTCCGGAGGCTCAGAGTGGCAGCGAAGTACCGTGACTGGCTCCCGAAACCTTGCGAAGACGGTCGCCAGCGTTCTCCTGCGCTGCACTACCGCGTCGTTCGCGGTGGTGCCGAGGGTGGTGCTGCGGTGGTGAGGTGGGCACCGATCGCCAAATCTCCCCGAGGGCATGGAGCGCCCCTGCCCAACCTTGTCGACTATGACGCGGCGCGCGCCGGGTTCAGCTGGGATTCTGCTCGGGAGGCGCTGGACGGTCTCCCAGATGGCGGGATCAATATCGCCCATGAGGCCGTTGACCGCCACGCGGTCGGTGCGGCCAGCGGGAAGGTCGCTCTCCGGTGTCTACGCCGAAATGGCGGCGTACGCGACATCACGTACGGTGAGCTCTCGGAGCTCACAAGCCGATTCGCGCAGGCGCTGGACCACTTGGGGGTTGGCGTCGGGGACCGGGTATTCGTGCTCTTGCCCCGGGTGCCCGAGCTCTATGTCACGGCGCTCGGCACACTCAAGCACCGCAGTGTCCTGAGTCCACTCTTCTCGGCTTTTGGGCCGGAGCCGATACGCCAGCGCCTCGAAATCGGCGAGGGCCGAGTGCTGGTCACGACCTCAGCCCTCTTCCGTCGGCGGGTGGCTTCGCAGCGAGAAGCCCTTCGCAAGCTCGAGCACGTGCTCATCATCGACGACCCTGCCCCCGAGGGCACGATATCCCTTCCAGAGCTTCTCGCCGCTATGCCCGGGACCTATGAAATCGGCTCGACCGAACCCGAAACGATGGCGCTCCTCCACTTCACAAGTGGGACCACAGGGACTCCCAAGGGCGCCGTCCACGTCCACGGCGCCGTCGTCCAGCACCACGTCACCGGGTCACTCGCGCTCGACCTCCATGCCGACGACGTCTTCTGGTGCACCGCTGACCCGGGCTGGGTTACAGGGACCTCGTATGGGATCATCTCCCCACTGACCCATGGCGTGACGAGCATCGTCGATGAGAGTGAGTTTGAGGTTGACCGCTGGTACGCCACGCTGGCGGATCAACGCGTCACCGTCTGGTACACCGCGCCAACCGCACTTCGGATGCTCATGGCCGCAGGTGCCGAGCCCACCCGGGCACACGATCTCTCGGCACTCCGCTTCATTGCCAGCGTCGGAGAGCCCCTCAACCCTGAGGTCGTCAGCTGGACGAATGAGACTCTCGGCATCCCCGCCCATGACAACTGGTGGCAGACCGAAACCGGGGGAATCATGATTGCCAATTTTGCCGCCATGACCATCCGCCCTGGCTCCATGGGAAAGCCGATGCCGGGCGTGGAGGCGGTGATCCTCCAGCGCAACGACCAGGAGAAGATCGTCCTCGGCCCAGACGGTGCAGCGGTGGAGGCGTCGGACGACGTCGACGGCATGCTCGCCCTTCGGCCAGGATGGCCATCGATGTTCCGTGGTTACCTCGGGGAGCCAGAGCGTTATGAAGCCTGCTTCACCGCCGGCTGGTACGTCACTGGAGACCTGGCTCGCCGCGATGAGGAGGGCTACTTCTGGTTTGTTGGGCGTGGTGATGACGTCATCAAATCGGCCGGACATCTGATCGGTCCGTTCGAGGTCGAGTCCGTGCTCATGGAACACCCCTCTGTCGTCGAAGCGGGTGTGATAGGGCTACCCGATGCGCTAGCGGGGGAGGTTGTGAAGGCCTACGTGGTGCTTCAACAGGACGTTAACCCAACCGACGAACTCCGCCTCGAGCTGATCGGGTTTGCCAGGAAGCGTCTCGGTCCAGCCATTGCTCCCCGGGACGTTGCCTTCGCCGAGCACCTGCCGCACACCCAGAGCGGGAAGATCGTCCGGCGGGTGCTCAAACAGCGCGCCCTGGGCCTTCCCGAAGGTGACACGTCGACACTTGAGGCCGCCACATGAGCGTGCCAGGTCGGTCCAACGACCTTGACGTGGAGACTCGACGCCACCTCCTCACCGAGATGCTCCGAATTCGGCGCTTCGAGGAGCGATGCGTCGAGCTCTACAGCGCCTCGGAGATTCGCGGGTTCCTCCACCTGAGCATCGGGGAAGAGGCCTGCGCCGTAGGCGTCATGCAGGCGCTCGGACCTCAGGACGCCGTCGTTTCCACCTACCGCGACCACGGGCATGCCCTCGCCCGCGGCCTGTCCATGCGCTCGATGATGGCTGAGCTCGAAGGCAAGGTAGACGGCTGCAGCCGGGGTCGCGGGGGCTCGATGCACCTGTTTGACGTGGGTTCCCGTTTCTATGGTGGCAACGCCATCGTGGCAGGCGGGCTACCGCTCGCCGTCGGTCTGGCGCTTGCCGATCACCTCACCGCACGCCAGCAGGTGACCGCTTGCTTTTTCGGGGACGGAGCGGTGGCCGAGGGGGAGTTTCACGAGTCGATGAACCTCGCGGCACTCTGGCACCTGCCCGTACTTTTCTGCTGCGAGAACAATCTGTACGCCATGGGAACCTCACTCTCGCTCACCGAGTCTGAGACCGACCTCGCACTCAAGGCCGCCGCGTACCGCATGCCGTCCTGGGAGGTCGATGGCATGGACGTGTTGGCGGTGGGAGATGCTGCGCGAGAGGCTGCGGCGAGCGTGCGAGCCGGGGGAGGGCCGCACTTCTTGGAGCTGCGGACGTACCGGTTCCGCGCCCATTCCATGTACGACCCCGACCGCTATCGCGACAAGGCGGAAATCGAAGCATGGCGGCACCGTGATCCGATCACACTCCTCGGGGACGAGCTTCGGGCTTCCGGTGAGCTCGATGACGGTGCGCTTGAGACGATTGAACGCGACATCGCGGGCGAGATCGATGACGCCGTAGCCTTTGCGGCGGCCTCTGGCATCGAGCCCGTGGAGGACCTCGAGCGTTTTGTCACGACGCTGGAGGCCGAGTGATGAGCGCGTGTACGTATCGTGAGGCTGTCCGCGAGGCGATTCGGCAAGCCATGCTCGCCGATGAGCGGGTCTTTTGCATGGGGGAGGACATTGGTCACTACGGTGGATGCTACGCCGTCACCATGGGGTTGCTCGAGGAGTTCGGGCCCGAACGCATCCGTGACACGCCACTGTCGGAGTCAGCGTTCGTTGGCGCAGGAATCGGAGCAGCGCTCGGAGGAATGCGGCCGATCGTCGAATTGATGACGGTCAATTTCAGTTTGCTCGCCCTCGATCAGATCCTGAACAACGCGGCAACACTGCGCTACATGTCCGGCGGTCAGCTGAGCGTGCCACTCGTGATCCGCATGGCGACCGGTGCTGGACGCCAGGTGGCCGCCCAACACTCGCACAGCCTCGAGGGCTGGTACGCGCACATCCCGGGCCTCCGAGTGCTCACCCCCGCGACCATCGAGGATGCCCGCGGCATGCTCCAACCCGCGCTCGACGACCCTGATCCGGTGATCATCTTCGAACACGCCGGCCTGTACAACGACAAGGGTGACCTTCCCGACGAGCTCGGGGCGGTGGCCATAGAAGGTGCGGTGGCTCGGCGGGAGGGTCAGGACGTCACCCTTGTCGCTTACGGGGGAACCGTTCGCGTCGCGCTCGGTGCTGCAGAGGAGCTGGCCGCGGCGGGCGTTTCGGCAGAAGTCGTGGACCTCCGCTGCCTGCGGCCTCTCGACTCTGCGACTGTGGCTGCCTCGGTGACCAAGACCCATCGGGTTGTTGTGCTCGACGAAGGCTGGCGCACGGGAAGCTTTTCCGCCGAGGTGGCGAGCCGCGTCAGCGAGGAATGCTTTTACGATCTCGACGCGCCGCCCGCTCGCGTGTGCACGGCCGAGGTCCCCATGCCCTATGCCAAGCACCTTGAGGACGCAGCGTTGCCCCAGGTGGCCGAT
>ODAK010003962.1_pt1 | contig 15264 bp, 19 predicted proteins | sample 1539591 | NCBI WGS metagenome assembly ODAK01 (sample SAMEA3539303, study PRJEB22396) | soil metagenome | biome: tundra; feature: field; material: soil | place: USA | collected 2010-05 | depth 0.15 m | reverse complement strand
CAGACTCAATTCAACAGGGACCTGAATTTGTGGCAAACATGCCGCAAGATCCCCCAGAAAAGTTCTAAAATCGTCCCCTTGGGCGCGCCACGTTTTGACTATCTGGATCATGGATGAGACGAGTCGTTCATATCGTGACGTTCCCAGCGATCTTGGCGATAAACCAAAACCGTGGTCTTTCCTTGGCGGTGGTCAATGGCGAAAGCGGGCGTATAAGCAGTACGTCCATAGGGCAAGATGCCAAGCAATCGAAGGGAATCTACCTGAATAACGGCGATATCCGTCCCCTGAGAAACATAATTGTCGACCAAGAAGGGAAATGCGAGCCGGGACCTGTCCACGGCTACCGCTACGACCTGAGCGTCAGGCGAGAGCGCTGTTGGGCCATGTATTTCCTCGAAACTTGGGAAATGAGCACGCTTGGGAAGAACAAAGCGGTGGATCGTTTGCGCCTGCATATTCACGCCCCAGATGGTGGTGCCCTCCCCGAATAGGATCCTGTTGGAATCGGGAACCGCAAAGGTGTCAGGGTAGAACCATAGGTCAGTTCGTTTCTTTCCTTGGATGGACGGTGTGAGCTCAGGCAGCGAGGGTCGATCTCCAGTAAGGCTCATTGAAGCAATTGGACACAACGGCTGACGAGACATCGGTGCGTCTACGGGCTCGCAGCGGAACACCCACAGTCGGTTATGGCTGGCGTCAGCAAATCTGTGGAAAATGTTTCCGTCGTCGGCGTAACGCTGAATGCGCAAGGGCATCAGCTGCCCGCCATTCGGATCGAACACTGCCGTGGCAAACAAACCTCAGTGCGTACCCGGCCCGTATTGTGTCTGTACCGGAGGTTCCCCACCGACAACGAGGGAGTTTGTTCCTTCGAGAAAGCCAGCCAGTGATGGCGACTTGAATCCAGCGTCAAGTGCAACTTCCCAATCTCCAATCCACTTCATGGCTTTCAGGTCGGCAACGGCGACTTGAAGTTGACCGAAACCACTGGAAATGCCAATAGCCACCAAATCACCTACGCGATCAAAATAAGTGTCGCAAGTAGTAGAGAGAATTGGGCCGTTGATTTGCGCCCGGTACCGCAACGGTAAGGTCAGGTGCGAGGCCTTTCCGGTGGGATCGGTCACGTCGAGTGAGATTTTCGTGTCATTGAACGTGGCTGCAGCGGAACCACCATCTGTAGCGAAAGCCGCACACGCGCCCAGGACTTTTGCACCAACTTCGCGATTTTTATCCGTTAGAGGTGTTGTAGATCCAAGAAAGGCCAGCAAAATGATGGCAGTACGGAATGGCATCATAACATCTCGATGGTAATTGTATCTCCCAAAGCTTACTCCTCTGCGACGATTGACTCCAATTCGAAAAAGTCGGCTATGCGAAACGGGCCAGGGCCTCTTAGATTCGGCTCAAAGCTTACGGGCAAGAGGAAAATGTTGTTGATCCGTCACAGTTCGGGTTGCATAAAGAGTTCGGAAGTCGTCCCCTAAGGCGCGCCACTTTTCACTAGTCTTTGGGTTGTTGGGAGTTGGAGTTTATGCCCGGTTTGGGATTTTGTGACGCGGCATGATTGCTCCTTCAAAAATCCGGCTTGCCCTTGTAAACCATGTTCTTCACATTGAATTCAAATCTGGTGTCGATTGGAATGAACTGACTGTCATCTCGACCTGGCCTACCCGTCTGAGTAGGCTGGATATTCAACTTTGTATTTATCACGAGCTTGCTCTTGCCCGGTTTGAATACAGGCTTACCGTCCATAACCTTCGGATACGAAACATCGTACGGACCACCAATCGCACATGTGTCTGAGTTAGCGCGGTAGCCCGGGAGAGGAGGTACTTTTCGTCCCGAGACGATCAGGTCGGGCGGCGTCTTGATGAAAATACCACTATCGCTGAATCGCAACACAATGCGATCGCCGAAACTCTCGGTAAGACAGGCACCGTATTGTTGCTCAATTGGCTCCGGCCGATACGAACCCGGCATAGGCCATCGAACGCCGAGTTCGCGTTCTCTCGCAAGTGCTTGCCGGACGACCAAAGAAGAAACCACGAGCGCCGTCGGGCCCCATGTGCCCACACGGTCCGCTGCGTTGTAGTCCCCAATTGCGATCGTCGAAGCCCAGGGCGAATCGCTAAGAATCTCCTGAATATCTTCCTTCGTCCACTGAGTCCAGTCCTTGTCCTTCCATGCCGGAGATTTTGCTTTGGATACGAATGCTAGAGACATGGCCAAGCCGAGCATTCCGAACAGCGTGCCAGTCCTGCAAAAGTTTCTACGCCAGTTAATCCGAGAGCGAAATCGCGAGCCCATTCTTGGCCACCTATCGCGGCAAATGCGCCGCCTGCCAAATCCGAGTGTCAAACCTGGGCACTTAGTAGCTGAGCTTCCCATCTACAACCATCTTCGACAGATCAAAGTCTACTCTCGCGCGCCTGCTTGAAATATGTAACCCCTCGAAATAGAGAATTTGCGGACTTTGAAACTCTACCGAGAATTGCTTTTGTCCGTCCTTGATTAGCGGCGCGCCGTCTTTCGTTCGCGGGAATATTAGGTCAAAGACATGGGTGTTCTTCTCGCTCATATCCGCACGAATCGGCGCTACTTGGGTTCCATCATCAGTGATGAGCAAGGCATTCAAGCTACCCGAGGATATCTCGCCGCGAACAGCGCCTTGCAGAAGGTCGCTGCCATTGCTCTGAGAAAAATCCACGTGAACTAGAATTATATCGTCATAGCTGCGGTTCAGTATTGACCCAGCTTTCGCATCGAACGCGTTCCGTGACGCATCGTTCATCTTGTCGTATTTCTGGTCGAGTTGAAGTTGCCGCACTATGGCTTTGCGGATTGGCGACGACGACCGAAGTTGAAACGAGAAAAAAGCTGGTCTACCATTGCGTGCGGCAGATTCGGGTCGGATGGCTCGGCTCGGTATCTCCAGACATGGGACCAGGGAGATTCGAGAAGCAGCCCTTCGCAGTCCCCCTTCGACCACTGCTTCCAGTCTTTGGTGAGCCAGAAATCGCTGCCTTGGACGGTGAGGACTGCAATAATTAAGATAGCTAGGAGTGCCAGAATACAGCGGCGCCGCATATTTGTTCCTTCATTGTGTTGGGGTGAAGTACGAGACGAGCGTACTCTTCAAATATTTGATGGTCAATTCAATAGGGCGGCTAGGCTCGGAACGGTTTTATTGACCGGGGGGAATCACGGTGCGAAATTACGACGAGTTGACGCCAGGAATCAATGGCTGTTGACGATACCAGTGAATAGAAGACATAAAGCTGTACTCACAGTAGCATTGCTTAGGCCATTCTGCACGACGTTGCGCAAGGACGTCTAGTTTCTGGCAATGCGGAAAGAAAGGAGACACCTAATGTTCGGAGGACGAAGAGTCAACCACAGGATCTTCTATTTTGTTGCAGCTCTCGAGTTTGCTTTTGCTACGACCGCGCAGTCCCCACTATATCAAGATTGGATGAAATGGTCGAGCGATAAATGCATGAAAATCCTCACCGCCTCTCCTTGGGTAACCACGGCGCAGCTGTCCCTACCAATAACTCCATCGGAAGTCAAAAGCCCTCTGCGAGCAGTGAGGAAAAGACCTGAACGGGCTGTACCCGACATCTTCCTTCGCGTGGGATGAGTTATTGGTAGGGACAGGTCCCCAGATAACGAACGAGCACTACCGCTCCTGGCCTGTATGGAAGCGCGATGGATGAAAGACAGCATTCACGAATGTAGATAGTCGCCACCGAAGAGTCCTTCTGATGGGTCTCGTGAACGCTCGAAGCTGGCACTGGTAACTCCCCTTGGGGTACTTCGCCCGGATCGACCGAGCGCGCGCCTCAAGATCCGCTGCCTCAGTCCCTCGCCCAATGTGGCGAAGCAGGGCGGCGTAAGTCTCCAAGGCATCGGCCACGGTCGGGTGTAATGTTCCGCCCCGCGCTTTCTCCTTGATATCGAGTGAACGTTTGCGGAGTGGTTCGGCCTCGGCATACTTGTGCTGGTCCTCGTATACTTCAGCCCAGCGATCCAGCGCCGCGCCAACGGAGAGCTGGGGCCCTTCGATCAGAGTCTGAAGAGTGCGCCGATTCCATCTCAGACGGCTCCACCTCTTGGTATACAGGGACGTCTGCAGCGCTGCAGTTTTCTCCACGATCGCCAAAGCCCTGCGGTAATTTGTCTCGGCCTTCGGGTAGCGACCCGTGGCGCGATAAAATCCCGCCAGTTCGTATATTGCATGAACGGTCATAGTGCTCTCTGGACCATGGGTCTTCTCTGACAGGGCAAGCGCTCTTAGGTAAAGTTCCTCGGCGGCTTCGTTCTTTCCCTGATCTTGGTAAAACTTCGCAAAATCAGCCAGATGCGTTGGCAAGTAAGAGTCGGCCCGGCTCTCTTCGCTTTCCAGTATCTCCAGTGTGCGTCTAAAGTGTGGCTCAGCCTCTGCATAGCGACGCTGAGAGGCATAGAATTTTGCAACCCAAATGGAAGTTGATGCCAGCGGCGCCCGGTTCGGCCATAACTCCAGCTTCTCCGTTTCCGCTAGCGCTGCCTTGTAGTGTTGTTCAGCTTCGCCGAACTTTTCCTGATCTTGATAAAGCTGTGCCAAGCTCATGTGTCCAGCGTGAACGAGCGTCGTTGGCTGGGGGGAGTCCTGTGCATTTCTGAGCAAGCTCCAGTGGATTTTCTCCGCCTCACCATACCTCCCTTGTTCTTTATAGACTTGCGCCAAGCCGTGTTGCGCTAGATGCAGATGTGTGGCGAGGTCAGATGATTTCTGCGCTTCTTGAATCGCGGTCAAGTACAGTTTTTCGGCCTCTGCGTAGTTCTTGGAGTGTCGAGCATTTTCGGCATCAATTGTTAGCGATTGCATACGCCTCCGCTCGACCGGTTCAAAAGCCGGATAAAGAGCCAGCCGCAGGGCGGTGGATAATCTGCCGCGTCTCTGTTCTTGGGCCACGTCAGCCTCTCGGTAATTATGCCATGCTCGAGACCGAACATAACCACCAACGATCCTATGGTGCCGCGCGCATTGAATTTGGAGGGCTACCCGTAGTCTCTATCGCAGCGGCAACATCACTGTCGAGTTCGGTCTGCGCGACGGTAAGTCCTGCGGGTTTAGGTTTCGATGGCATCGCCAGATTCTAACATCTGTTTAACCGGATAAGCTTGCTCCCAAAGTGCTCCGTACGATAGGCTCCAACAATTGTGACAAAACACACTCGCGAACTTCGCGTAGGTACGTCGGCATTCACGGCGGCGGGATGGGAAGGCAGTTTCTATCCGTCTGGAATGAAGCCCGCTGATTTTCTAACTTTCTATGCCACTCGGTTTAACACGGTCGAAGTAGACAGCACCTACTACCGAACGCCATCGGCTTCCACGGTCAAAGGATAGGCGGCCAAGACACCGAAAAATTTTATTTTCTCGCTGAAAGTTCCGCAACAGATCACGCACGAAAAGGTTTTGGTAGATTGCGAAAAGGACTTTGAGAACTTTGTGGAAGTCGTATCTGGTCTTGGCAAGAAGCTAGGGCCGATGTTGCTCCAGTTCCCGTATTTCAATCGCGCCAAGTTTAAGGCAGGCTCTGAATTTACGGCTAGGCTCCAACCGTTCCTAAAGCGACTCCCAAAGGGATATAAGTTTGCGCTCGAAATTCGGAATAAGAACTGGCTCGACGCTAAGTTTGCCGATCTGTTGCGCGAGTATGGCGTAGCACTAGCCTGCATTGACCAAGCGTGGATGCCGCCGATTGATGAGGTAACTGCCAAGCTCGATCCAATTACGGCGGATTTTTGCTACGTCCGTTGGCTGGGAGATCGAAAAGGGATTGAGCTGGAAACCAAAGTGTGGGACAAGACCATCATAGACCGCCGCGCGGCTCTGATTAAGTGGGTGAAATTCTTCCACAGTATCAACCATAAGGTGGACATCTACGCATACGCGAACAATCATTACGCCGGACACGGCCCTGCTACTGTTGAGTTGTTTACAAAACTTTGGAATAAAGCCTAAGATCGGGAAGTTCACGCAGGACTGATGGCGAGCAGAATCAGACAGAAAAGTGCTGGGCTGGACGGCTTACGCGGTCGGTGGAATTCCGCGATAAAAAGATGATGAACTCCTCCCATCCTTGGTTAAGGCCCTATTCGCGCTTTTTGATCACGATATTCTGCGTGTGTTTTCTAACTCGCTGTCCGATATCGGCCCTTCAGACTGATCCACCAATCCTCCTCTGGACGAAAGACCTCGCGTCGCTCGGAGAGGAGTTTCCGAAGACGGGTCACCGTGAAGGAAGTCTTCGAATCTTCCAGACCGGTTTGGTCTTTACCGAAAAAGACATGCTTATTGCATATTTCCCGTATAGGAACACGGGCGTACTATCCAGTAGAGATCAATCATCGCCCGACTATCCCTATCACCTAAGAGCGTTCTTCTTTAGTGGACGCCAAGGTGGGCAGACGGCGTCCATGGATTGGCCTGCTTTGGAATCGAGCCATTTGGCCATACTCTCGGCCGCTGGCGGACGTTTTCTCGTGTTTACGGGAACCTCGTTGGAACTGTATTCCGAACAACACGTGAAAATTAAAGAATATCCAATAGAGCGTACAGAAAACGAAACGCGAGAGTATAGGACTCTGTCAGTAGGACCTGACGGAGAGACCGCTCTACTCATACACTCGTTAAACTCTCCGAGTTCCAACCACTATCACTTTGACTTACTCCGCACCGACACCCTTGAGCCTGTATTTCAATCCGACGGAAACTTGAGCACTCTTTCGTTCTCGGGCGATAGATTCACGGCTAGAACCGGTAATATTGTTTGGATGCATGCCGCCAAGAATGACCCGGTCATGATCTATCAAGCACCGCGAACTATTTGCTGGGAGCCAACCTTCGTAAGTCTTGACACCTACATAATTGCTGAGCGAACGCGGCAACAGTGTGACTCTTTCGAACTTATCTCAATTGATGGGAGGCCCTTACTCGAACAAAGATTTGAGGGAGAAGAGTTGTCTAACTTGACCTCCACGGTGAATGGGGGCTCCCATGGGCACGGAAGCGCATTCGCCATCTCAAGTCAATCACTTCGGGGCGGGCACTTCGACACGACCCCAACAGTAACGCGAGAGCGCATCAGGGTGTATGACATTGCGTCCCGGCAGCTCATCGCTGCGCTCGACGTGAATCCTCTGCCGAAGGTCTTCTTCACCTTCACCGTATCTCCCGACGGAAGCCTACTGGCGGTATTGACGGACACTACGCTTCGTGTATATAGGTTGCCGTCTCTCCAATCTCATTAGGCTGATCGGATGATGGCGTCGGCTCCTTTGACCGAGTAAACTTCGCAGCTGTATACGACTAGGGCTCGGAAGAAAGGAGCCGAGCAATGCTGATTATAGGATGTGATTTCCACACGCACTTCTAAGAAATTCGCAATCAACAGATGCTCCGCCAGGACAAGGCCGACAACATCATCGCCGGAATGACCTTGCTCGAATTAATCGTGGCAATGCGGCTGACGCAAGGATCACCAAGATGCCAATGGCCACGATCAATTCGAGCAGTGTCATCCCTGAAGGGGAGTCTGCGGTTTTTCGGAGGGGGAACATTCCTTGATTCCGAATCTAATTGTACCTCGCCGAAAAGTGAGAGGCGACAGACGGAAAAGTCCCACCCTTTGTGTGCCGCAAAGGATGGGCCGCCCTCACTTCAAAGGCTGAGCCACCCGCCTAATACCCAGTGGGATCGTGGTATTTTTGAGGGTCGTATCCGGTGATCTTACAACCCAAATTCACTCGATAAGTTTGAAAATACCAGAGTCCCTTCGGAGTGGTGAATGCGGAGTCAAATGTTGCGAGCACATCGCACAATCGGGAAGGATCCATATATGCTTCGCACGAACCGCTGCCACAACTGACTAGAAATTGCACCTGATGGAATCCCTCACGGGGTAAGTTTGCGTCCCCGGGGAAAAGAGGAATGGTGTGGTCGTAGGCTCTCCAATTGAGATTCGCGTCGGCCAACCTTTGCAGCAGCGCGCGCAGCTCGGTGGGCGTCACACCAATGACTTCCCTGTCGAGCACCCCCAGTCGCTGGTCGAGCGGAGACATTGGCAGAAAAACGCGGGGGTAATGAAATAGGAGGTTTGGAGGCGCGTAGAATATCCTGATGCCGAGATCTTCCTCATTCTTCCACTCGGTAAGTCGCTTCCTGCAGTCCTGTTGCTGTCTTTCGTTTTGAGCCAGCTGCCGAACTGGGATGGTGCCTACGACCAACGTCGCCAGAGCAAGTAATAGTGATGGCGCGAGTATTGTCTTCATCATAGTCAGTGACCCGGCACGGTCCAGTTCGGGAACTGCTTTAGAAATACGGATATAGATTGATTTTGTTGAGCCGCTGTACCAGCGGTGACGCCATAATACGAAGGAGCGCTTGACGGACTGTTACCGGCTGACACGCCGTATCCCCAGGTCATCGTGCCGATGGGGGTGAAAGAATTACCGCTGACGGTTCCGAGTGTTGTGAGAAAATTGTAATGTCCAGCGGCCCCCGCAGGCATGGCGGGATTGTCTTGGAATTCCCCATTAATTTGGCCTCCTGGGTAGAGCGGCCCTTGCGACGTATTGCATTGTGGCCTTCCTTCACAATCGACACCGCTGTAGAATTGTGGAGAAGACGACACGGTTTGACTCCAGCGACAATTGGCGTCCGTACAATTCGAGGTTACGTTGATGAAAATGTCGGTGTCAAGTACGATGGTGTTTCCAGCTGAGGTCTACCCTGACGAGACTCCTCCACACTGTTTCGCGGTACGGGTGCGTTGACTGTCATCGTCCGCCCGAAACGTTGCGGAAGCGCTGAGGGGTGTATCACTTTTCCCCGCTCTGTAAGCTATCCCCTTCGTTCGATCACCCGTCTTGTCAGCGTCCTGCTTCAAGTCCACCTCCGCTCCGGACGACAGAACGCCACCGAAACGCAAACGCACGATGAGCGGTGTTCCTTTCACAGTTCTTAATTGACAAAGTATTTTATTAACGATAGAAAAAGCGGAGCGGAGGGCAGTATGAAATGTAAACCGATTCCGCGCGGCGTGATAATTGCCGCGCTGGTGTGTGCGGTTCTGCCGGTAACTTTTGCGTACGCGAGCGCGACAATAATTGGAGCGGGCCAAGCGGCAAGCGCCTCGGAACAAGTCTTCGCGCAGGCTACTGCGCAGAATTCGGCTTCGAGCTCGGCGCAAGCCGAGCCGCAGCCGCCGAATCCGGACGACCCCAGATTTGCGGCGTTTGTGTACGCGGTCGTCTCAATCAAACCGTACAAAGACGACCCAAAAGCCACAGTACATTGGATGGGTTCGCAGGATTCGCCAGACGGCTTTACGATGCATAACGCGCCAATGGCGCTCATGATCAGTCAGGCGTATCGCACCGAACATTCCAGGCTCGCCGGAGCGCCGGACTGGGTCAAGAACGAACGCTATGACGTGGAAGCAAAAATGGATCCTGAAGTGGCCGATGCGCTCCAGAAGCTCAGTCCGGCCGACCAAAAACTTGCGCGTCAACACATGCTTCGAGTGCTCGTGCGAGATTACTTGAAGGTCGCATTCCACATGGAAACGACGCAAGTTTCGATCTACGAGTTGGAGATCGGGAAAAACGGACCAAAACTTAAGGCGGCTGATCCGAACGCGCCGGAGCAAGGCATGAGAGTCTCCGGATCGGGCGGCATAACGACGTGGGATGCCAAGGGCACGAAGCTTTCTTCCATGATGGGCCAACTTTCCTACGTAATGGGCCGCCCGGTTTATGACAAGACCGGGCTGACAGAAAAATATGACTTCACGCTGAAATATACACCCGACCGCACTGCGTCGGCGGGGGCGGCTGTAGACAATCCGGCTCCGCCGGATGAGGCGCCTCCAATCACAATCGCAATTGAAGAACAACTCGGATTAAAACTGGTTTCTGGAAAAGGTCCGATGGATTCTATCGTTATTGATCATGTCGAGCGGCCTTCGGGAAATTAGAAGTGGGAGGCGTTCGGGTGCGCACATTTCGTAATGCGTTTGGAAATCGCAGAAAGGTATTTCTCAGCGCGGCCGGATCTTTAGCCCTCAGCGTTCTGATCGTGCTTGTCATAGCAGACGCAACGTCAATCCACGCTCAATCGCAAACTCAAAAGCCAGCCGCAACCGCGCCCGAATTCAAGTACGAGCCGATTTCGATCAAGTTGCTGAGGGACAAGGCTACGCCACAATTCCGAGGACTCGTCGCTACCATGGATCCCGATGGAATAAGTGTTAGAGCCGTCACGCTTGTGGCCCTCATACAATCGGCGTATGCCGCAATAGACAGGAACTCGATCGGACCTGGATTAAAACTTGCGCAAATCATTGGATTGCCAGACTGGGCCAGCACTGACGAGTACGCCATTAACGGAAAAATGGACCCATCTGTAGCGATTGAACTCAGCAAGCTTAGTTCGGCTCAGCAAGAGCTCGCGCGGGCGCACATGCTGCAAGCGATGCTGGCAGACCGTTTCAAGTTGCAAGCTCACTCGGAAAACAGAGAGGGCGCTGTATATTTCCTGGTCATAGCGAAGAACGGTCCCAAGCTGAAACAAGCAACGCCTGGTGAAAGCTATCCAAAGTCCCGCTTCGGAGGAGATCTAGCGGGCTTTGTGGTGATGGCCCCGCCTGATCCGGGAGCGACAAAACGTTTGGGTTTAGGTGCTGCCATAGACAAATTGACACCGATATTGTCGGCATGGCTGCACTGCCCCGTAATAGATAAGACTGGACTTACGGGAAAATATGATTTTCAGCTCCAATGGACAGAAAACGAAGACGCAGAGACGGAACCGGAAGCGAATTGGCCTTCACTCTTCACCGCGATTCAGCAGCAGCTCGGTTTAAAATTGGAGTCGGCGAAAGGGCCAGTCCCTGTCCTTGTGATCGAGCATGTTGAGAAGCCATCGGGAAATTAGCAGCGGGCCGGGCTACTGCAAAGCTACCTCGCCAAAGTAGAGGACTGCGATGCTGTTCCAGACGTTCACACGTTGGATCGAATTGCGGCGGCGCTCGAAGTCCCGCTCTATATGCTTTTCTATGAAGGAGGCGAGCCCCCACAACTTCCGAATCTTCCTCAGCGGCGGACTGCGGCAGACATTGCTGGTGACGGGTGGCGCAAGGATCGCAAATAAATTGGCGACTTGAATTGCTGGCGTGGCTCAACCAAGCATCACGTCACAGGTCTTTTCCGCGAAAGCTAGCCGGAATGCAGGCTTTGTTTTTGTTCGCCTTCGTTGTAACCTAATAACCTATCTGGGACGGATTTTGAGGTGATGTGTAGCCGTAAGTCCGACACGCGACAAGACTTAGGTTTTTTAAACGTACGGCTACGAACCAGAAGGTCGGGAGTTCGAATCTCTCCGGGCGCGCCATTCCCCGCGACCTGTACGTTCAATCGACCGCCGCGATTAACCACATGGCTGCGGGTTACTTCATCGCGATGCCCAGGAAGATCTACCTGCCAATCCGGGCTAGCTACTTTTGAGATTGGAATTTATCGCCTCTACGCAGGTGACCCAGCTGGCAGGAAGCAAGAGGCCCGGATGCCGAAGGCGGGAAATGATTTCCATCAAGCCTACTTGCGGCGCGGAATTGAGGCTGCTGACTCGCTTGGACGCGGGCTCAAAAGTCGGACAGCTGCTTAGGATTGAGGGCCAGTTCGAGACGGTCGCCGCAATCACCGAGGTTGCGGTAGCGCATGTAAATGACAGCTCCAGCGGGTAGAGATTTTTCGCTGGCCGGTTGAGCGGAAAGATTTGCCCGCGTTGCATCCTTGGCCGGCGTGGCAGGAGGTGGGTCTACGAGGTGCAAGAAGAAGTTGAATTTGGTTTGGAGACCGTCGATTGTGATACGGAGGACGTAAGGCCCTGCAGGTGCGTCGAGGGTGACGTGGCCGGCGGCGTCGGTGACCGCTTCATAGGTTGCGCCATTGAATGCATCTTGCAAAGCAAAACGGATTCCCTTGCGGGCGAGGTACTGGCCGTCGTTGTTCTGAAAACCTGGAAGGGTGCCATCGGGGTAGGAATAGAGTAGGACGGTTATTGGGCTTTTCACGATCTGGCTGCGCTCGGCGCTGTTGAAGAGGCCAAATTCTGGGACCAGATATAAGTCGTGGATGGCGTTATCGCTCGCGGCGACCTTGAAACAGACAGTGTTCTGCAGGCCCCACAGATCAAGCTGGGCAAACGCTTGCCCGATTGGCATGTTCTTCAGATGGATCGTCCCGTCCGCACTAGGCGTTCCAGAAAACAACGTATCGCTTCCTTTAGAAACGGAGGTGATCGTTACACGCGCGCTCAGCAGCGACCGGCCGTCAACCTGCAGATGGAAAACGGCGTCGGGTGAGACGTCACTGGTCATGCCACAGGTGATCACGCACGAGTTTGCGCGCGGGACAATTACCAGAAGGTTGAGGGCTGCCAAAGCGACGGCGTGGAGGCGCATGGATTTGTACAGCAGTACAGCAAGGATACCATGGTAGTCGGAGTTTTGTGAGCATTGCGATGTTGCGGCAGCGATTCCGCAACGAATAAGGAACGGGGTGAGAATTAGGTATATTTGGCAGGGCTTTGAAGCGTTTCTGGTCAGGAGGGAGATCAGAAGGGGGATTCGTATAGCTTTTCGGGAGAAGAAAAGGGTGGGCAGCGCCATGGGAAGAAGCCACGAGCAGGAGGTCGCAGAATGAAATCTGCAAGTGTGCCCAAAGATTTTGTCTCACCATATGGGTTCAATCCAAAACTTGGGTCCGATGTGAGTCCATTAGCTGCCGAATACCGGCCCAAACGGGTCTGTTCGACGCAGAACAAAGCCAAACGGGCCAATAAGATAGTGTTTCTGCTGCTGGTTCGGGACCAGGAGGTCGAAGGTTCAAATCCTTTCGCCCCGACGATTGAAATTAGACCACGGCGCGAAAGTTTTGGTCACAAGCTCGTGCTAAATCCCGATTACTCGCCTACTCGAAAACTGTCCACAAACGTAGTTCCGGGAAATCTGCAAGTGTGCCCAAGGAATTTGTCTCACTATAGGGGTTCACCCCATAAGCTGCGAACAAGTTGCGAACAATTGATGCCGAATAAGGTCCTAAATCGTGATGTGAGGTGAGGGAGAAGACGTTTAGAACCAATAACATAGTATAGATGGAACAATCGACAGGTCTCCGGTTCAAGTCCGGATCTCGGCTCCAGATTTTTTTAACTTACTTCTTTTCAATCAGTTCAGTTTCCCATTTTCTGTAGCCGCTGAAAACTCGGGAACAGTAGGGAACACTAAGCAAGCCACCTTCGCCACCGCACGTTTTTGTGATTCAGGTATCGCGTGCGTGTAGATGTTGATCGTCGTCTTTAGGTCGGAGTGCCCAAGAATCGCCTGAGCTGTCCGCAATGACTCCCCTACTTCGCCGAGTAATGTTGCATGGGTGTGCCGGAAACTGTGCCAGCTAATAACTGGCAATTGAAGTTTGCGGCAAGCCGGTTGCAAGACTCGACGAAGAAGGTTCTTGGGATTCATCGGGCTACCATTGCGGCTGGTAAAGATAAGTTCATCCGCATCCGCAGCAGCGCGCTCATTGTGTTGTGCCATGAACGCCTCACGTACGGGCTGGCTCATGGGCACATCCCTACGACTGCTCTTCGTCTTGGGTGTTCCGAACCGCCCTTCGTAGACTGTTTCGCGCACTTGGATTACGTCGTGAATAAAATTGACGTGTTTCCAACGAAGCGCGAGTAATTCACCAATCCGAAGTCCGGTCAGTACAGTAATCACCACAAGTCTGCGACACGGTTCGGGTAGGGAATTAATGAGGGGCGAGAGTTGTTCAGGCATGAGATAGACTCGCTCCTGAACTGGTGCGCGATCTCCCAGACGTATACCGCGAGCAGGATTTTGCTCCAGATAATTCCAGTCCACTGCAGCTTGCAGCACTTTTCCCAGTGCCGTTCGCATGCCGTGAACACTAGATCCAGAGAATCCCTGCGTGCGTTTTCCTCCGAGAAATCTTTGCACCGCTGCCTTCGTGATGTCCTTGATGCGCGATGTTCCGAACGTCGGCAGCAGATGACAACGAATCTGCAAGCCGTAATAACGAACGGAACTAGGCTTCAAGTGAGGCACGACAGCAGTCTCCCAACACTGTGTTACGAATTGGCCGAAAGTGATAGTTGCTTCTGGCCGGTATCTCCCCTCATTGATCGGACGGAGAAGTACCGCCATTTGGTTGCGGGCCTCTCGTTCGGAAAGCTCTGTGACCAAACCAAGAACTTCTGCTCTAAGAACTCTCTTGGTTGTGCCGTCGAGTTGCATTGCCGGTTCTCTCCAACGTGCGACCCATGTCTTACGTCTCTTGCCCTTCTTAAACAAACAGCCAGATTGAAAGCAGTGTCGAATCATACGGTCCTCTCCGTTGATTCGTCTGCTCTTTCCTGCGTCACTTTTCAGTGTAGACCTCATGTCAAGCAGCATGTGAATCTCGCCGTTGCGATTCAATCCACGCCAAGACTTCGGCCTCACGGAAGCGCCAGTATTTTCCGAGACGGTATCCCGGCAATCGTTCCACGGATCGTTTGCGCATCCTTCCGTAGACCCAAGAAACTGGAACCTGCAACATCGCTGCTACTTCGTGGACAGTAAGAAGACGGGCTTCTTCCTTTCGATTCCCTGCGGCGGTCCCTGGTACATCGTTGTGCGACAAACTAGATGCGAACTCTTTTGAGGGTTCAAAGCGCGAGGCATGCAGTCTCGACGACGCCGTATTCTCGCGCGCACCGAATTGAGTTGAATGGGATTTCATTTTGTTACGCAGTCTTTTTCAGAGCGTCTCCTTGAACTGATTCGTGATTGTCATTGGTTGTGTGTGGGTGTGCATCGGCCCAGCGTTTGAACTCGTCATCTTTCCTGAACAAAAACTTAAGCGCTTCTGACACGACGTAAGACGGGTTTGCGTCAAGAAACTTGGCGTACCTGTCTAGATTGCGTCTGACTTCTTCCGCCAAACGAACTTGAAGGTTTGTAGTCTTCGGTTGCTTTGATGGTGCTTTCAGCAGTGCCATGTGGCTCGCTCCTTTTCTGTTGAAGTTTGTAGTGCAGCTCGCATTACGGAATTTATGTTTCGATCGGTGCATGCGGCCAAGACGGCTTCGCGCAAAGTGCGCGTGAGGGCGGGAGCGATCCCACGAAATTTTGGGCGGCTGAAA
>ODAK010003961.1_pt1 | contig 15266 bp, 10 predicted proteins | sample 1539591 | NCBI WGS metagenome assembly ODAK01 (sample SAMEA3539303, study PRJEB22396) | soil metagenome | biome: tundra; feature: field; material: soil | place: USA | collected 2010-05 | depth 0.15 m | reverse complement strand
GATCGGCCGCCCTGCCGAACGCAGCGAACATGATGCCCGCCACCGCCACCAAGAACAGCAGCACGAAAGGCGCGAGCAAGATGCATCCCACCACGATGAATGCGTTGCGCCAGAAACGGCCCGAAGCTGCGCCGGTGCTGGCCGGTGCGATTCCCACGCTGGCTGCCGGTGGGCCAGGATGAATCCAGTTCCTCATCCGGCGGCCTTGAGCATCCGTGAAAACGCCGCAGACGAGCAGTATCCAGTCAATCGTGGCCCAAATGCCGAAGCCGCCGCAGGTGCATATCTGCAAAACCGCCGTGCCATATTTCCCGACGTAAAACCGGTGCGCGCCGAACATGCCGAAAAAGAACGCCAGCAAAAATGCCGGGAGAATGATCTTGTCGCTCGCATCGGCGGCCGGGGCGGAGGCCAACGGCGGCGCTCCGGCGGCCAAGGCGGAGGCCAACGGCGCTGGCGTTCCAGCAATCGTTTCCACCGCCGTCTTGACCTGGCTCGCCTGCTGATAACGCCGCGCCGGTTCCTTTTCCAGCGCGTGCAAAACCACTTCGTCGAGCCGCACGTCCATCTGAACTTTCTGCGACGGCGGCGCGAATTTTCCCAGCGGCAATTCGCCGGTGAGCATTTCGTAAAACACCACGCCCAGCGAATAAATGTCCGCGCGATGATCCACGGTCAGCGGCTTTTCGATCTGCTCCGGCGCCATGTAATGCGGCGTGCCCATCACGTCCTTTGCGCCGGTCAGCGAAAAATCTTTCGATTCGAGGCCGGCGATTTTCGCGATGCCGAAGTCGGCGATCTTCACCCGGCCTTGTTTGTCCAGCAGGATGTTTTCCGGCTTGATGTCGCGATGGACAATGCCCTGCTCGTGGGCGAATTGCAGCGCCTCGCAGATTTTCGGGACGATGTTGAGCGCCTCGGCGGGCGCCATTTTCCCGGTTTGCAACAACTGCCGCAGCGTCAGGCCGTCCACGAATTCCATCAGCAGATAAAACTGTCCCGACACCTCGCCGAAATCAAAAACGGTGACGATGTTCGGATGGTTCAGCCGCGCCAGCGCGCGGGCTTCGCGCTCAAAACGCTCGGCGAACTGCAGGTCGTTCTGCTTTTCCGGCGCCAGAATTTTCAGCGCGACGAACCGGTCCAAACGTGGCTGGCGCGCTTTATAGACTGCCCCCATGCCTCCACGACCAAGGCATTCCATGATTTCCAGTTGCGGAAAAAGTTTCGCCAGTTCAGGAATGGGCGGCGGCACAAAGGACGACTGGCCGGCCGCCGCGCCACCTTCCGTGGCAAACCCGCGTTGCAGCAGGCAGGCCGGGCAAAGTCCTTCGGGCACGTCCGGCTGTAGCGTCGCGCCGCATTGCGGACATTTGCGTGGCATGACTTCCGTTTTGGCGACTGGCTTGGGTTGCAGCGGCGAGGCGGGAGCGGCCGTGACCGGCGAGACCGGCAAGGTTGGAGTCGGCTGGGATTTGGTTTTGCTGCGGTTGGCGACAAAATAAACAATCGCCACCACGCCTGCCACGGGGACAACAACGACGCAGAAAAAAATCACCAGTGCCGTTATTGAGAGCAATAACGTGGTGGGTTCTGCAAGCATCGGTTCAAAGTGTATATTCATTCCACTGGTTACTGAAGGAAAACCGGCGGAAGGTTACGCGAAATTTACGATTTGCGATTTACGATTGACGAGCAAACTGCCGGTCGGCGCGTAAATCGTAAATCGTATATCCAAAATTCATCCCGCCAGCGCCGCGAACAGGTTTCGCAACTCATCCTCCACTTCGGCGGGGCTGGCGACGGTGTCCGCGATTTCTGCCCGCAGCACCTCGCGGTAACGCTGCCGCAGACGATGCACCGCCACCTTCACCGCGCCTTCGCTCGTGCCCAGGCGCACGGCCATTTCGGCATAGCGAACGGTGCGGCTGGCTTCGGTCAACGTCGGCTTCAACTGCTCAAATAATTTTTCCCGACCCGCCTGAACGTATTCCTCGCGCAGCCGGCGCAACACCTGGGCCAGCAATGTCAGCGCCCAGCGCCGCTCATAAATTTTTTCAGCGGTGACGTTGTCAACCGGTTCAAAACCGCAAGAAGTTTCAGCGGTGCCGATATTAATCGGAATGGGAATCCGTCCGCCGCCGCGTTTTTGCGCGCGGGCCTTGTCCCATTCGTTGGCGAGAAAATGTTTCAACGCCGCGAGCAAGAAGGAACGGAACCGCCCGCGGGATTCGTCCGCGCCGGCCAGATAATTTTTTTCCAGCAGGCGCGCGAAAAATTCCTGCGTGAGATCCTGGGAGTCGTGCGGTGAATTGCCCAGCCGCCGCACATAGGCATAAAGCGGATGCCAGTAGGTTTGGCAAAGCCGGGCAAGCGCATCGCGGGCAAGCGTGGTGTCGCTGTGACCGGCGGTCAGCACCACCGACCAATGCGTCGTGACAAAAACGGATCGTGGCTGAACTCGGTCCGTTGATTCAGGCTTTGGGTGATCGCTGGCGCTGGCGTCGGGGGTGCTCACGGCATTCCAAAATGACCGGCATTCAGTTGAACTGCAAGATTATGTCAGCCGGAGTGACCGCTTCAAAATTTATATTGTAATAGGCAATTGAATTTGTTCAAATCCGGCCAATGGCAAAGCAAACGACTGGTGGCTGCTCACGGCACTGGTTGCGAAACGTCCGGGCGGCTGGCTTGACGTTCACGCTGATGGTCGGGCTTTGTTTGGGGCAGGTTCTTCGGGCGGCTGATTTTGTTCTGTCCAGCTCCCCGTCCTCCAACGCGATCACGGCTTTGCTGGAATACCAGGAAATGGACTTCAGCGTCGTCAACTGGGGCGTTTCCTTGACCACGCGAGCAGTCCCTTTCAAGAACGAGCCGGCGGCGGCGGCGGGCAAAGTCTTTCGCGGCGTTTTGAATTTCGGCGGCGATTCGAGCAATTCAATTTCGTTTGTCTGGCAGCGCGATGCGGGAAAACTGTTTCTCGACCTCAATCGCAACCAGGATTTGACCGACGATTCCGCCGGCGTTTTTTCTGTGCGCGGGACGAAGCCGGCCAATTACCAATCGTTCGCGGGCGTCCACCTGCCGCTCAACACCGCTGCCGGCAGAGGTCGGGTGCTGGCGGACATCAATTTCTGGGACTATGGTTCACGGCCCAATTGCAGCCTCGCGGTGCGCTCGTTCTGGCAGGGCAAGGTGACATTGCAGGGCCGCGACTGGCAGGCGGGCATCATTGAAAATTCTTTGAAACAAACTGGTTCCTTTGACCGCTGCCAGTTGCTGCTGCGTCCGTGGGAAAAGCGGAGCCAGGCCTTCAACGCCTACGGCAATGCGCCCGACACCGTTTCATTCACGCGGAAACTTTTTGTTGATGGCCACGCTTATCAACTGGATCCGATCACCAGCGCGCAAAACGGCGCAAACCAAACCACGTTGCGATTCGCGAAACAGTCCGTAGCGCTGGGCGAATTGAAAATCACCGGCAAATTCATTCAACATCTTGTCCTGCCGGGCGGGCCGTATCTGGTTCTGCTGGATCAGCCGGCGGACATCGTGAAAATTCCAACGGGCAGTTACAACCAGCCCACTGTCCGGCTCGATCAAAATGGCACGGCGGCATTCTGTAATTCCAGTCAGCCATCAGGCGTTCGGCGGATTTCGGTGGACGACAAAACGCCGGCGGTGTTGAACGTGGGCGGGCCGTTGACCAATTCCGTCACCGCCAGCCGCCACGGACAGGATCTGCGGCTGGATTACCGGTTGGTCGGTGCGGGCGGCGAAACTTACCAACTGGTAAATGAGAATCGTTCGCATCCGCCGGAGTTCGCCGTCTTCAAGGGCGACAAACAAATTGCGTCCGGCAAATTTGAATTTGGTTGAGGCGGCACCTGTTCGCACTCATGGCGAGTGCCTCTCACAGCCGGTGGTAAACTGTCCATCGTGGCTTCGTCTGACCTCGGCGCGCTAGGTTCCAAGGCGGGTTCTCCCATCGCTTACAACTGGGTGATGCCCGGCATTGCACCGCTGCTGTTGCCGTGGCTGGCCATTTTGGGATTGCTCGCCTTGAAACCCAATCGGTGTGCGGGTGCGTGGCTCATCTGGTTGCCGCTTGGCTGCTTGTCCGCACTTGTTTTGGCGACTCCGCCGATCCTGCCGGCGGGAACCAACTTTTTTCTGGATGTCATCGTCGCGCTGGCCGTTGGCCTGGCCGCCGTCTGGCTTCTGTCAAATTATCTGCGCCAACAACATCGCCTGCTCACATTCCTATGCGTCCTGCTCGCCTTGGCGGGCTTTAGTGCGCTGGCGGCGGTGGCGAAGCAGGGCTTGAGTCTGTTGGAGGTTGAATCGCTGCAAATTGGAATTGTGCTGGCCATCGGCGTTCTCGCGAGCACGGTGGCGCTAAGTCTTGTCGGATTGATTAACCGCAGTCGCTTCCGTCCGCTCGGACTTTATCCGTGGCTGCTGATCTTCCTGCTCGGGATCTGGCTGGTAATCGCCGCGCCGTTCTTTTTGTTTGCCGTGATTTCTTCCGGTGGGAACATTTCGTGGAGCGATTTTTTTATTCCCATTCTCGCTGTTGCCACAGCCAATTTCGTGACGCTGCTGCCGTTCCTGATTCTTTCCTCGGCCAGTCCATTTTTCCGCGAGCGCCTCAAGGCGCTGCTGAATGTGAAACCGGACGCGCCGCCGATGATTCCGCCCGTGCCCGATACCGGGTTGAGAACTTGAATTCGATGGATAAAACCCCAATCGCCACAACATGAAACTTAAATTGATTCTGGCCGGAATGTTTTTTGCCGGCACCACCTGGGCGCAATCCGAACAATGGCTGGAATACCATACCGGCAACGAAGGCCGCGCCTACAGCCCGGTAAAGTTGACCACTAATGCGCCGCCCGGCGTCGCGCTGCCGCAACTGAACACTGCAAACGGCACGGCCTATTTCGCCCGCTGGAGCACGCCGATGGATCCCTCCGGCGGACGTTGGCTGTGCCTCGACCGCACGCGCAAGTCCGGCCCGTATGACCGCCTGTTCATTGACGCCAACGGCAATGGCCGGCTCGACGACGAGACGCCGGTAATGGGGCGCGTGGACTCCAACAACGGCACGTTCCCAGCAACGCCGGTGGTATTCAAGGGCGAGGACGGACCGGTCACCTACCATCTCGCGTTCCGGTTTTATCAATACGAAAAAAGTCCCGCGCAACTTCTCGCCTCGTCCGCCGGCTGGTATGAGGGCATGGTGAATTTCGACGGCGTAAAAAAACGCATCCTGCTGGTTGATGGCAATGTCAACGGCACGTTCAACGACATGTCATCCGATCCGTATAAATCCGACCGCGTTCAGGTGGATGGCGACAAGACGGGCGAACGCTTCCTGGGCCGGATGCTGGAGGTGGATGGGAAATTCTTCAACGTCCAGGCCGACCGCGACGGCGCGTTCATCAAAGTGCAAAAAGCGGAAAATGTCGCGCTTGGTTCCGTGCATGTGCCGGAAAACATTGTCAATTGTTCCGTGTATGGCACCAACGGTCATTTTGTGCGCAAGCCCGCGAACGGCGAGTTTACCATCCCGACCGGAATATACCGGATGGTTCGCTGGGAAATCCAGCGCAAGGATGACAAGGGCGTGCCGTGGACGCTTTCAGGATACAACTTCCCCAAGAGTTCCGATTTTGAAGTCGCCGCCGACAAGCCTGTCACGCTGGACATCGGCGAACCGGTGAAAGCCGAGCTTTCAACCGAAGAGGGCAAACAGATTGCCTTCAACCTGAAATTCGTCGGCAAGCAAAATGAAGCCATTGAGATGATGCGCGACAACCAGCGTCCGCGCGGGCCGAAGCTGATGCTGGCCAGCGCCGACGGCTCGCTATGCTACACCAACTCGTTCGAGTTTGGATGAGGTGGCGTTTGTTCGCTCTCATGGCGGGAGCCTAAAAATGTGCAGCGTCCGTTGACCGGCAGCATCAAGATTTTCAGCCCCTTCCAGGTGCTGACGAGTCCGGTGAAATTAGAAGCAAAACAATAACTGAATCGGAGCGGTGAGGTTGAATCGAGACCGCGCGCGATATGCGCGCGGCCTCTTGTTTATTTAAATTTTCGGCACAACCAATTGAATCAAATGAAAACAACACGACAGATGTTTCTAGCCGCCGCCGTCGCCGCGCTCGTCTGCGCGGGCGCGAACCTTCGCGCGCAGGTTCCCGCGCCCAACGCCGACGGCACGAACACGGCCGAATTTTCCGGCACCGTCACTGACGCCGACGGCAAACCCGTCGCCGGCGCAACGGTGGAGTATTGGCATTACGGAGAAAATTTTGTGAATCCCTCCCTGCAGGGACTGCCCGAAATGGGCAAACAAACCGTTATCTCCGGAACCGACGGCACTTTTGAATTCCAAGTTTCTTCCACCATGGGAATCGTCCTGGCGCAAAAGCCGGGTTTGGCTCCGGCTTGGAAACTGTTGAATCAGATGATCAATTCGGCGCGCGAGACGGGAGGCAAATTGATGTTGACGCCGCCGGGAATCCTGGCGGGCACGGTAACGGATGAATCGAACCGGCCCGTTGCCAACGCCGAGGTTTACGTGGCGATGGCGATGGGCGAAAGGACGCGCAACAACGGAGTCATGGTTTTTAATTCGCTGTTCGGCAAGTCGGCGCGCGAATGTTTTTCCACCCGCACGGATGCGGCAGGACATTTTCGCATTGAAAATTTTTCAACCAACGCCTCGGCCGTGCTGGCGGTTGAGTCGCCGGTAAAAATTTTGCGCCCGCCCGAGCAGGAATCTAACAGTTTTCAAGAAGCGGGATACCGCGCCGGCCAGGCGGACATCAAACTGGTGATCGAACCGGCCGGCGGCATCGAGGGCAAAATCGTTGGCGGCGAAAACAACCAGCCGCTGTCCGCCGCTCAAATTATGTTGCCGCCGGACGAACCCCGCAGTTTCATGGTGGAAGGAATGACGCCGGCAAAATCTGGTGCCGACGGTGTGTTTCACTTCGACAAGGTGCTGGCCGGATCCTACCGCATCCAAGTCATGTTCGGCACCAACAACGATGCCGGCTGGGTTGCGGAAATGGTTCCCGTCTCCGTGACCGCCGGGCAGACAACACGCGACGTGCAGGTGAAGGCGGTTCGCGGCGCATTGCTGGAAGTGAGCGTGCTCGGTCAGGCTGACCGCAAGCCACAGCCCAAGGTAAACGTCACCGCTTTCAGAGACGAGTCCCAGGTTCACGGCGTCTCTGACAGCAAAGGCATTGCGAGGCTTTTCGTGGTGCCGGGAGATTATAGTGTCTCGGCGTTCCGGCAGCCCCAGATGTCCGGCCAGGCTTCGGCCACCGTGGAGGCGGGCAAGACCAACCGGATTGAAATTGAACTGGCTGAAAGGTTCCCGGGGCAAATTGGATCCGCGCCTGCGAAAAAAATCTTCGGCGTCGTTCATCAGCCGGACGGGCCGCCCGCCGCCGGAGTTTCGGTTCAGTTGGTTGGTGGCTACGGCCCGCGCGATGAACCCCTCAAGACCGACGCGAACGGAAAATTTGAACTGGAATGGAATCCGCGCCAGTTTGGCGGACAAAGCGACGCAACCGCGTGCGTTCTCGTCCGCGACACGGAACACAATCTGGCCGTGGCGCAGGATCTTGAGGAAGACACCACCAACTTGGATTTGAAACTCGCGCCAGGATTCACGCTCGTGGGCCGCGCGGAAGCCGGCGGCAAGCCGCTCACCAACGCAACCGCGCAACTGGTTTTCTGGACCGGCCGCAGCGGCATGTGGCTGCAAGGGCTGGCCCGCACCAACACGCCCGGACAGTATGAAATTCCCGCGCTGCCGCCTGGTCGAAAATACGGCGTCATTGTCTCCGCTCCGGGATACGGCCAGAAGCAAAACCACAACCTCGAAATCTTTTCAGAACCCGGTCGCCAGCAACTCGACACAGTGGAACTCAAGCCCGCGAACCTCAAGCTTGCCGGGCAAGTGCTTGACGCCGACGACAAGCCGGTCGCGCGCTGCAACGTCAACGTTAATGGCGAAGACCAGCCCAGTGCCAACACGCGCACGGATCGTGACGGACGCTTTTCTTTCGCGCACGTTTGCGAAGGAACGATCCGCCTTTCCGCCAACAGCCAGCGCGCCTTTGGCAGCGTTTCCGCCGAAGGTGGCGACACGAATGTCATCCTGCATCTCGGCGAAAACATGAATTATTCGTCCGACACCAAGATGCACAAGCTCAAGGGCGTGGTGACGGATGCCGGCGGCCAGCCTGCCGCCGGCGTGCGAGTAGCCGTGCTCCCAAATTCCAACGGCACGCGCTGGGTAAGGACGGGAACCAACGGCGAATACAGCCTGAACTGGTCGCTCCAATCGTGGCAGTTGCAGAATGGCGGCGCACATCTCGTGCTTCTCGACAAGGCGCGCAATCTGGCGGGCACCGAAGAGTTGCCGGAGGAAACCACAAACCTCAATGTGAAATTAAAACCCGCGCTGGCATTTTCCGGCTTGGTAAAAAGTGCTGACGGCACCACGCTGCCGGGCGCGCAGATGACCCTTTGGATCAAGATGGGCAATAGTTATGACTATCTGGACGAACCGGCGTCCACGCCCGTGAACGCCGAAGGCCGCTTCGAAATCAAATGCCTGCCGGCGGACGCGCAATACATGGTCGCCGCTTCCGCCAAAGGTTATGGCAAACATCAGCAGAACCTTTCACCGGAATATGAAACCAAGCAGGTGGAACTGGAAACGTTCGTCCTCAAACACGCCGACAGCGTCATTGCCGGACAGATATTGAAGGATGACGACAAGCCCGCGTCCGGCGTAAATGTGCAACTCAGCGGCGATGATCAGCCGGATGGCAACATGACCACCGACAGCAAAGGCCGGTTTCATTTTCAAGTTTGCGAGGGGCAGATCCGCCTGTTTGCCTATTCTCAAAGCGGCGGTGGCAGCGCGCAGGCCACGGTCGAGGCGGGCGACACCAACATCGTGATGAACCTGACCGCGTCGCCAGGAAGTTTCCGCGAGCAGCCGCGCCGCATTTCGCTCAAGGGCAGTCCGCTGCCGGATTTGACGTCCGTGAATCTTGCTGCCGACGCCGTGACCGCCGGCCAGCCGGTGCTGCTGTTTCTGTTCGACGCCGGCCAGCGTCCGTCGCGCCATGTGATTCAACTGCTGGAGCAACAGTCCGCCATGCTCCGGCAAAAAAATGTCTGTGTGCTGGGCGTTCAAGCCGCCGTCACCAGCGACGAAATTTTCAACGGATGGAAGAGCGCCAGCCCGGTTTCATTTCCTGTCGGGCGCGTCACAGAAAAATCCGCAAAAACAAAATGGGCGTCGGAAGTTGCCGCCTTTCCGTGGCTGATTTTGACGGACGCCGGCCATAAGATCGTGGCCGAAGGCTTTCCCCTCGACGATTTGGATGCGCAAATCCAGAAACTGGCGAAGTGAGCGCGAGCGAGCGGTTTGACTCGTGCAAAATGTTCTTGGCATTGTCAGGCGATGGCATAAACGCCAATATGGCCGGGTAAGACCTATGAAGTTGAAAACAGTTCTGCTTGCGGCTGCGGGAATATTTGTTGGCTGCGCTAGTCTTGCTGCCTCCCATGACCCTGCGGCGAGCATTACGACTGCGGATACCGGGGTGGATCGTGCCGATCTGGCAGGCCGCGCAATGCTGCTGGAGGCGCAGCGGATTATCGCCGCCTACCATCAGGAACAACTGCGGACAACCCACACGCTGCGGGTGGTCTATTTCGTCCCCAAGGACAGCGAACCGCTTCCCCACTACGCGAAGCGTCTGGACCGGGTCGTAAACGATGTCAGCGACTTCTACCGCGACGGCCTTCGACGTTTCGGAATCGAGACACCCGGGCTGCCGCTCGAACGCAAACAGGGCAAGCTGTTGGTTCACCTCGTCCGGGGACAGTTGTCCGCCAGCGAGTATAATTATGAGTCCGGCGACCGCACGGCGCAGGAAATTCAGCTCGCCCTCAAAGACACGCTGAACCTTGATCGCGAGTATCTGCTGGTGTTTTATGCCCTCTGCCGCAAGGAGAGCGACGGGCGCTACGTGTTCCATGCCCCGTATTATGGCGGCGGTTCACAGGCCGGCGGATTGTGTCATGCGGCGGATTGTGAGCTGCTCGATCCGCTGCTGCTGACCGAGACGAACCAGACGATGGTTTATACGGAGCACTACTACCAGCGCGTCGGGCAAACGGTGGCCAAATTCAATAGTTGGTATCTGGGCGGTGTCGCGCACGAACTGGGGCATGCGCTCGGACTCCCGCATGATAATGGCAGCGACCAGGAGAGATCCTGCGGGACTTCGTTAATGGGAGTGGGAAATCTCACCTACCGCCAGAACTTGTGGGGCGGTGGAAAGCCAACCTACCTTGCCCGCGCCTCGGCGCTGCAACTCCTGTCGCACCCGCTGATCACCGGCTCGGATCGGGGACGCTGGGAAGCCGCGGAGGGCGGTTTTCGTTCGCTCGCCTTTTCCGCAACCAACGGCACGCTCCGAATTCAAGGCGTGGTCACCAGTGCCATTCCGGCTTACGCGGTCATCGCCTATGTCTGGCCGGAGAATGACAAGACCGACCATCGGGCGCGCACGTTTCCCTGCGTCCTCAAAGACGGAGCCTTCACGCTGGACCTCGACGGATCTCCTCCGGACAACGGGCAGCGGTTTCATCTCAAGCTGGCAACCCTGCATGTCAACGGGGCTGCCGCCGCGGAGAAATTCCACCTGACCTTCGACGCCGCGTCCACGCCGGATGTGGCCGCCTTGAATACGGAATGGATCATTGATCGTGCGGAAAGCGCGGTGATGACTCACCGGCCGGATGCGCGAAGATTTGTCACCGACGAGGCGCTGGCCACCGCGCCCACGCCTGAGGCCGCCCGCAAATTACAACTGCTGCGCTCTGTGCTTGATCCCGTCACTCCATTTGCACTGGGCACCGTAACCGGCAACAGCGCCTTTCTTTCCGATGCGGTTTGGACCGACGCCAAAGTCGGCTGGGGCCAGGTCGCGCGCAATTATTTTTGGTTCGACGACCGGATTCAGAACGGCGTTTTTCTGACGCTCGATGGACGATTCTATGACAAAGGGCTCTACGCCCATTCGTCGGCCCGGTTTGTCTTTCCGGTCGCTGGCAGTTGGAAAACCTTCACCGCCACCATTGGCCTGCGCGACGGAGCCAGCCAAACTCAGGGTTCGGCGGTGTTTAGCATTCGTGGCGACGGCCGAGAACTTTATCGCTCCCGGATTTTGCGGGTTGGAGAACATGAGGATGTGAACGTGAGCATCTCGCAAGTAAAGGAACTTGAACTGCTGACTGAAGGCGGCGAAGGCCACAATCACAACTCTTGGGCCATCTGGGCGGAGCCAAAAGTGCAACGATGAAAATGACGTCATGCCCTTGCCCTCCACATGGGAAGCTGGCCGCAGCTGATTCGGATTGTAATTACCTTTCAATTCTGTCCAAATGCTGGGGTGATTCAGCCCGCCGGAAACCCATTGCGCTGGTCGTCAGTTGACGACACCGCTCACCGGCGTGGAGGTGTGGGGCGACCTGGTGGCGCTCCTGGTCTTCAAAACCAGCGTGGGGCTCAACAAAGTCCCAGGTGGGTTCGATTCCCATCCACCTCCGCCAATTTTCAAAGGCTAAAGGCTAAAGGCTAAAATTTATGAATCAACGTCCCGCATCCATCTCGTTTCAGCCTTTAGCCTTTAGCCTTTAGCCTTTTTTATGAAGCGCGTTCCCCAGCCGCCCGTGAATCCCGCCCTGCGCGATTTGGAGCGGCACGATTTCTGGCCCGGCTTCGTCGCGACGCTCGCGGGTCTCGCCGTGGTGTTTTGCGGCGCACGGCATCTGACCAGCGTGGACACCACCGACGGCAACACTGCGTGGGAGACGCAACTGGTCAAGGCTTTTTCCTCCGGCGGAGTTCAATTCGCGAGCGAACAAGCGCCGCCCCCGCCTCCGAATCTGGAAGGCGTGGCCAATCCCGCAGAAGCGCTCGACCGCTGGGCGAAACAACAGGCTAATGTCCAGCCGCCGGCGTGGAAAATCCGCGTGGATGTCGGCGCAAAAACGCCCTGTCCGACCTGAATAAAATAAATTTACGGCCACATGGCGTGGCCGATCAATGCAAGGCTAAAGGCTGAAGGCTAAAGGCTAAAACTGTTTTGTTATGAATGAAGAACCGCAGGACTTGAAGCCGAGGACAAAAACATTTGCGCTTCGGGTCATCCGTATGTATTCCAAGTTGCCAAAGAATGACACGGTCGCGCAGGTGCTCGGCAAGCAGGTGCTGCGTTCGGGGACGTCGGTGGGCGCAAATTATCGCGAGGCGTCGCGCGGTCGGTCGAAAGCCGAATTCATTTCCAAGATCGGTGATTGCCTGAAGGAAATTGAGGAGACGGAGTATTGGCTCGAACTGCTCGTGGACAGCGGTTGCGTCGCGTCGAAACGGATGGCGGGGTTGCTCGACGAAACGCGCCAGCTCATCGCCATTTTTACAACCATTGACAAGAATTCTAAAGGCTGAAGGCTAAAGGCTAAAGTGAATGAATCAACGTTTCCACAACCATCATGTTTTAACCTTTAGCCTTTAGCCTTTTCATTTATGCCCCCGCAGGCACCAACCCCGTTGCCGTCCACCGCTCTTGGCCGGACGTTGTCCCGCATCCGTCCGTGGGTGCAGACCGGCTTTCTCGGCGTGTGGCTCGCGCCGCTGGGCCGGTGGCTGCACGGAATTCCCGGCTGCGTGTTTCATTGCTACTCGTGTCCGCTGTCGGCTTTCGGCTGTCCGGTGGGCGTGATGGCGAACTACGCGGCGCTGCTGCCGGTGATCGGCGAAGTGCCGTATTTATTGATCGGAATGCTCCTGCTCGTCGGCGCACTTGGCGGCTCGCTAGTTTGTGGTTGGGCGTGTCCGTTCGGTTTTCTTCAAGACTTGCTCGGCAAAATCGTGCCGCAAAAAATCTCACTGCCGTCCTGGACCGGTCACATTCGCTATGTCGTGCTGGTCGGGTTGGTGATTCTGCTGCCGATGATTTTAGGCTTCAAAGGAATTCCGTTTGAGCGACAGGTGGTTTCCATCTGCCGGCTTTGCCCTGCCGGCGCGCTGGAAGCCGGCGTGCCTTATTCTGCCCAAAGCCTTCTCGCCGGCAACGGCTGGACGATGAGCTGGCTGAAGACCGGCATTTTACTTTCATTCCTTGCCGCCGCGCTGTTCATTCATCGCCCGTGGTGCCGGATGCTTTGTCCGCTCGGCGGATTGCTCGCGCTCTTCAACCGTTTCAGCCTGTTCCATCTCCGGTTCAATCCAAAGGAATGCGTCGAGTGCAACCTCTGTCGCAGCCGCTGCTCGATGGGCGTGAAAGTGGATCAAGCAGTCAACGTCTCCGGCTGTATCCGCTGCCTCGAATGCACGACCTGCGGCGCACTGGAACCGTGCTTCGCCCTGCCGAAAAAAGATTCGGAGCAGCTACCGAAATGAGTTGAACTTCAAGCCGAATTATTCGCGATACACGGTGACAGCTCGACTGGCGGTAACTTTGCCGTAAAGTTCCAGCGTGTCGTAAAACACCTGAACGTTGAAGGATTCTTCCTTGCCGTCCAGTTTGAGATCTTTTGGTATTCGCCATGAATACCCGCAAGTGCCGTCTCAGCCAAAGGGCATGACGCCCTCCGCCACTTTTTCGCCGTTGGTCCGCGTGATGATCACGATGGGATCCAGCGACAGATTTCGTTCGTAACCCAAGGGCTTGCCGTCGGCGTCCTTGGTCTGCTTGCGCGACGTGTCTTCCAGCCGGCGGATCATGATGTCAAGTTTCGGATCCACCAGCACGGCCGCCACCAAAAGCGTGTCGCCCGGTTTGATATGCTGGCTGTTCGTCGGTGACGTGAACATCACTTCCGGTTGGTTTGCAAAATCGAGCACGAATGGCTGGTCTTTGCGAATCGTTATGCCATAAACATTCGGCCGCCCGTCCCGGCTCTGGCGTTTGCCTTCCGAATGGTAATTTTGCGAAAGCCGAATTCGCAGTTGGCCGAAGTTCAGCGTGAGAAATTCCGGCAGGTAATCGCCCACCGGCACCTGACAACGGCTGACTTCGACTGGCCGGCCATCTTTGATGTCGCCGCCCGCCGCCACGGCCCAATCGCGGGCTTCCAGCGAGCCAGTCAGGCTGAAATTGGGCTTGGTCAATTTCCGCGTGCCCGGTCCAACCTCAAACGTCCCCAAATCTCCTGAATACGGATGCACGGTCAACTCATCGCCGGCCGGGCTGGCGGAAAAGCTAAAGAAGCGGCCATTCACCTTGTGCATGGCCGAAATCCGGTCGCCACCCCACCAGTCGAACGAGGATTTTCCCCCGCTCAACGCGAGAGCCGCGCCGGGAGAACTGAAGTCGGATACGGCATAATCATTCCCGAGCTGGGCGCGGAATTTTTCGCCCGCAATTTTGATGTTGCCTTCAAAGAAATGCGTGCGCACGAAGAACATGAACCGGTAGGTGTTCGTTTCGTTGCCGGTCAACAGCAGGCGCGGCATGATTTCCACCGGGTTGAGGGTGCTGCCGTTGGCGTCGAGGCTGACTTTCAGAAAATCAAACGCGGCCACCGCCTTGATGCCGGAGAAGTTTGGTTTGTAGCCGTGATCGGGCAGCGTTTTCTGGAGTTTGACGACCGGATCATTGCGCAGATCAAGATCCCGGTTGGCGTCAAAATAAAGCCGGTCGTAGCCTTTGCCGGTCCCGCAGCTTTCATCCACGGCAAAATAATAAACCGCCCCGGAGTTTGTCTCGTCCGGCCTGCCGCCGAATCGAACCGATCCATAAATCGGCACTTGCGAGACGAACGCGGGATAATGCGCAACTTCCGAAAACGCCTTGTCCTGGCACCGGCACATCTGGCCCCGCAGAAAGTTGTCGTTGCCCGCGCCGAAGACCGAAACTTCACGCAGCTTGAAAACTCTGCCTGAAGCAGCATTGGCCTCGGTGAAAGTGTTGTGAGCGAGAACAAATGCGATAACGACCAGCAACAGGGAAACAACACAGCTTCCAAGAACCAGAAAACGCCGGCTTGCTTTCATGTCGCCGATTATGAAACTGCCCCGGAAGAATTACAATACTTATCCCTGCATTCCTGATAGAACATCTTCACCGGCGCGCCGCCCATCGCAATGGCGCACCAAGCCGCCTCGTCCAGTTCCGTTTGTGAAATGCCCATTTCGCGCGCCTTGCGAAAAT
>ODAK010003960.1_pt1 | contig 15270 bp, 12 predicted proteins | sample 1539591 | NCBI WGS metagenome assembly ODAK01 (sample SAMEA3539303, study PRJEB22396) | soil metagenome | biome: tundra; feature: field; material: soil | place: USA | collected 2010-05 | depth 0.15 m | reverse complement strand
TGGCGGAGATCACACCGGGGGACCTGTCCTGCACCATGTTCGGCACCGGCGGGGGAGAGGCAGTCGACTTCGCCATCAAGCTGGCCCGGGGAGCAACCGGACGGCCCCGGATCGTCTCCACCGTAAACGGATACCACGGTCACACCGGGTTCGCTCTTTCAGCCGGGGGCCGTGCGTCGTTCCGGGCCCCCTTCGAGCCGCTCATGCCAGAGTTCGTTCAAGTGCCATTCGGCGATGCGGATGTCCTCGCTGCAGCGGTCGACGATCGTACAGCCGCTGTGCTGCTGGAGCCGGTGCAAGGCGAGGGGGGGGTCGTTGTGCCTCCGCAGGGTTACTTGACGGCGGCACGCACAGCCTGTGACCAGGCTGGAGCGCTTCTGATACTGGACGAGATCCAGACTGGTCTTGGCCGAACCGGTCGATGGTGGGCGAGCGAACACTTCGATGTCGTCCCCGACATCATGACGACCGCAAAGTCCCTCGGAGGATCGTTGGTGCCGATTTCGGCCACGATATTCACCGAGGAACTCCGAGAGTTCTTGATTCCTAACCCCTTCATTCACCTCTCCACGTTCGGGGGCTCGGATCTCGCGTGCGCTGTAGCGCTCGAGGTGATCGCGGTCATGGAGGAGACCGATCTTGTCGCTCACGCTGCAGAGATGGGTACGCGGCTCTTCACGGGGCTTGAATCTCTCGCCAAGGCCCATCCTGGTGTCGTCAGCGAGCTGCGGGGACTCGGGCTCATGGCGGGCATCGAGTACGTCGAGGACTCCATGGGGCCACGTATGTCGTACCACCTGGCGCGACACGGCGTTCTTGCCATCTACAGCGGGAACCAACCGGCCGTGATGCGTCTCATGCCCTCCTTGGTAATCGAAGACGCAGAGGTCGACTTTCTCATTGCCGCGCTGGACGCCGCCATCTGTGACCTCGTGTCGGGTACCGGTCCCGAGGACGCGGCTCCGACGCGGCCCCGTCGCCGACCTGTGCATCAGGTCGCGACGCCGACGAACTGAGCGGGGACCCGTGGCAGACTGGGGCGAGCTCGCAGAAGCCCTGGCCGACTACACGCTCAGCTGCAACGGGAACGACCGGCTGCGCAAGATGCAACGAGATTGGTCGAGGACCCTCCACTTCATCTGCTCGGACACAGCGACGATCTTCTCGATGATCGTGGAGCGAGGCGAGATCCTGGCAACGCCGCAGGGACACCTGGGCACGCCGGACATCGTCGTGACCACACACTCGGAAGTCTTCTGCGACATGTTCTGGGGCGACCTGAACCCGGTCCAGCGGTACCTGCGGGGAGAGATTTCGGTGAAGGGCTCCCAAGAAGACGTCATGCGCCTCGACGCGATCAGTTACGTGATCTGGCCCGAGTCCTGATGCCCGACGCCGAGGCACCGCGCCCTGTCGCGACGGCGCTGCGCCGGTCGATCGGCACGGCAACTGCGACGGCGACATCGACGGGGCTTGCCTTCGCCGCGATCGACTACCTGGGGGTGGTTTCAGTCCTTGCGTACGCGCCGGGGGACACAGCGGCGCTTGCCATCTTCATCGGCGGGTTGCTGGTCGTGTTGGTCTCGGGAATCTTCTCCGAATTGAACGGCCTCTACCCTTCGGCAGCTGGCATCCGCCTCTACCTGGGTCGAGCTGTAGGGGACCGCACCGCACTCGCCGTCACGTTCACCTACATGACGACGGTCGTCTTGGTCATCGCCGCCGACGCCTTTCTCATCGGTGCGGCGATCCGCCACGTCTTGAATGAACCGCCGGTGTTGGCGTACGCGTGGATCGCCGTATTGCTTGGCATCGCGACGGGCGCCAATCTTCTCGGCATTCGAATGGCCGGTTGGGTGCAGACGATCGTCACCTACGTCGTCCTGACCGGAACCGCCGTGCTGTCGGTAGTCGCTCTCCTCCACGTGGGCGGCGCTTTCCGACACCCGTTCAACCTGTTCGGCGGCGGCGGCTTCTCGTGGATCCAGGCAGTTGCCTTCGCCCTGTTCCTCTACGCCGCATTCGAGTGGGTCACGACTACGGCCGAGGAGGCGCGGACCCCTCCGGTCATCACCAGGGCCCTGTTCATTGCTCCGGTGCTTATCTGGATCGTGTCCACCCTCTTTTCGCTGGCCCTTGCACACCTCGTGCCGTACGGCCACCTCCACGGCAGCGCCTTCCCGCAACTGCTGCTCGGTCAAGCGGCTCTCGGAACCGTGGGCGAGCTGTGGATGCTGGCGCTGACAGTGCTCACGGCGCTCAACACGTTTAACGGCGGCTTCCTCGTTGCCTCGCGATTCATCTACGCCGCAGCCAGGGAGGGCAACCTTCCTCGGCAATTCGCGTGGCTGAACCTCCGCGCAGTCCCTTGGGTGGCCGTGAGCTCCCTGGCGATTACGTCGGCGATCGTCGCGGCACTGGTCTTCGCGAGCGGACAGTGGCTTCTCTTGGTGGCCGTCGGGGCGACCATTGAGGCTGGGATCTACGCGATCGCTTCGCTGTGTCTCGTGGTGTTGCGGCGCCGAGAGACCAAAGAGCGCCCCTTTCGTCTCATTGCCGGGAGGCCACTCGCCGCGTTCGGGATCGTGGTCTTCAGCGTGTTGTTCCTCGCGACGGCGTTCTCCGATCCCAAGAACTCCCGCCACTTTTCTGTGGCTCCCTTCTGCGTGATCGCGATCATCGCCATGTTCGCGACCGCCTACGTGCTGATCGGAGTGCCCAAGGTTCGGGCGACTGCTGCTGCGCGAACCGCTGCGTCCCGCCCGCGCCGCCGCCCTCCAAGGTCAGCCCCCACCGACGAAGGAACGCCCCCAACACCCGAGTCGACTGCGCGCTTCCGCGACTGAGTCCGGATTGCGTCCCGAGGTGAATTGTCAGTGAGGCGTCATCGGTTGGTTCGCGCTCGATCGAGTGCGAGCTATGCACGCGCACGAGCGCTAGCCAACCACGGGTGTCGGCGCGCGCACTCCTCGTCCGGCGGGCCATGTTGGACTGGCCAAGCCGACTTGTTCCTGGAGGGACGATCGCGTTGCACCGTGACTCCACCCGATCCGATTACACGCGAGCAGACCTGTCGACTCCACGATGGAGCGACGGGCGTTCCAAAGTAGGGTCAGGCCGTGTGCGACACGGTCGTCACGATCACCGATAAAGGTGTGCTGTTTGCGAAGAACAGCGATCGGGACGCGAACGAGAGCCAGGTGCTCGAGTGGCTCCCGGCCGCCCGGCACGACACGGGGAGTCGAGTCCGCTGCTCCTGGATCGAGATCCCCCAGGCCCCCGTCACCTGCGCCGTGCTGATCTCGCGGCCATGGTGGATGTGGGGCGCGGAGATGGGGGCAAATGAGCACGGTGTCGTGATCGGCAACGAGGCGGTCTTCACGAAGGAGCCCTACGGCGAAGCTGCCCTTCTCGGCATGGACCTTGTCCGTCTCGCGCTCGAGCGAGCGAGCGACGCCGCCGGAGCAACCAACGTGATCATCGACCTGCTGGAACGCCACGGGCAGGGTGGCTCCTGCAGCCATGAGAGGCCGGGCTTCACGTACCACAACAGCTTCCTCATCGCGGACCGCGATGGGGCCATGGTGCTTGAGACAGCTGGGCGCCGCTGGGCGACCGAGGAAGTCCGAGAGGGCACTCGGAGCATCTCGAACGGCCTCACCATCGCCGGATTCGCCGAGCGGTACGCCGATCGGCTCCGTGGAAGGATCGCCGCCTGCGCCTCCCGACGAGCTCGGACCGAAGCTCTGGCAGCTCACGCAGACGGTCCGGCGACGCTCATGTCGGTGTTGCGCGACCACGGGGAGAGCGGTACACCTAGATGGTCCCTGGTGAACGCCGCACTTCGTGCACCGTGCGTGCATGTGGGCGGGCTCGTCACGTCGAGCCAAACAACCGCGTCGTTCGTCGGCGACCTGCGCGAGCAGCCGATCCACTGGGCTACGGGGACGTCGGCTCCTTGTACTTCTCTGTTCAAACCTGTGCGCGTCGAACAACCGATTGACCTTGGCCCTGTTCCGACCAACCAGTTCGATCCGGCAACGCTTTGGTGGCGACACGAACGCCTGCATCGTGCGACGCTGGTCGACTTTCCTCGTCTGCATCCTCGCTACCGCGAGTCGCGGGATCGGATTGAAGCTCAGTGGATCTCCGAGCCGCCTTCGTCAGCAGAAGCGTTCGCCGTAGCCGAGCGGCTCGAAGCCGAGTGGTTGGAGAGCCTCCCAACCGTCGTTGAGGACCGCAGGCCACGCTGGCTGCGGCGAACATGGCGCGATCTGGACGCAATGGCAGGGATGGACCAAGCAGGGGCGTGACGACGGCATCCCTCAATGAGTCTTCCTATCGTTCCACGGTCGGAGTGAGTCGGCAGGGTGGCAGCTGTCTCGCTGCCGTTCGCGTCTGTTCGACCCTGAGGATGCGGGCGTTAGGTAGGTCCGAGCCGCACCCGACTGAGAGAAGCGTCGAGGGGAGCCGGTTAGTCGACCCCCAGGCTGCTCTTGGCGGCTCCTTGGAAGACCCGGAATGGCAGCAGGCGCTTAGCCAGCAACCCGACACGCTCGTTGGTCTTGCCCACCGAGACTCGCCGCGGTGGATGTCTGGCGCCGAGAACCTTGTGAATGGTTGCGGCCACCGCTGCAGGTGCAACGCCGTTCACCTCGTCGTGTTCCATTACCCCCACCGCCTTCCGAAGCGCTTCGCTATAGGCGTCGTCGCTATCCCCCCCTTTGGCCATCCGCCGACTAGCGGTGAAGTCAGTGGCGACGTTGCCTGGCTCGATCAGTGTCACCGCGATGTCAAAGGGCTCAACTTCGTACGCCATGGCCTCGGCCATCCCTTCGAGGGCGAACTTGCTGGCGCTGTAGAACGCCTGGAAGGGGATGCCGATCAGACCACCGATGGAGCTGACGAGGACCACGTGGCCGCCGCCTTGCCGGCGCATGGTGGGTAGCACGGCCTGCACTGTTCGCACGGCTCCCCAGAAGTTCGTCTGGAGCTGTGCCTCGGCTTCCTCAAGGCTCGTTAGTTCCACCGCGCCGGCCAGTCCCCACCCGGCCGCAGCCACCAAGGCGTCGACCCTGCCGTGGCTCTCGATCAACCCCGCCACGCCGTTGCGCACGGAGGTGTCGTTGTCGACATCCATAACGAGGCCCGACCAGGCACCAGTGGAAGTTCCACGACGACTGGCACCAACGACCACCCAACCAGCTGAGTCCAATCGGTTGGCGCAAGCCAGGCCGATCCCCGCCGATGCTCCTGTGATCAACGCGACCTTCCGCGCGCTCGCCATCGCAGCTCCCCTCGTCGTCGAGGCGGACTCTAACGGTCGTGAGCGTCAGAGGGAGCTCCTGTCAGGCACATTCGAGAGGCGGCTTGACGGCGCCTGCTAGCCACAACGTCGATGGATCCTGCTGTGCTCCTTGCGGGGACAACAGACCGCCTTCAAATGCACGAGATCGACTCACGACGCCCCATTCGGCGAGCCCTTGGCGCGGAAGTTGCGGCCGGTCTCGGAGCGGCAACGAGCTCGGATTCACCGCTTCACAACGTGGCGGCGCGAAGGTCCGACACTTGAGATGGGAGAGCTTCCGAGGGACGCGACGCGGCTTCGCATTGCTGCGGCTGCAGCAAGGTTGACCGCCGCGGCGGAGCGTCCCGGATCTGGGTGCGTTGAGATCTCAAGACCTCTCCATGAGCTCATCTCGGGACTCAGAGAGGTTTGTACGCTGTCCGCTCAGGTCCACGCATTGTTGGCCAGGATGGCGTAGGCACCACGCTCTTCGACACCTGGTTCTGGTCGCCGGGGTCGAACGTCGCCGCGCCGAAAGTGTCGAAGGTCTCTCCGAACAACGGTCCGCCAGGGGGCGGCACGGTCGTCTTCGTCACTGGCTCGAACCTGTCCGGAGCGACCGCGGTCCACTTCGGCTCCAGCGCCGCCCACATCGACAAGACGGTGTCGGTGAACGAGATCGAGGTGACCTCCCCGAAAGGTCCGGGCACCGTCGACGTGACGGTTATCACGGCCCACGGGACGTCGACCAAGACCGCAGCCGACCACTTCAGCTACGTCGCCGCGGCGAAAGTGTCGAAGGTCTCTCCGCATTCCGGAACAAGCAGCCGGCACTGACGGCGGCAATGGCGTGGCCTTCTTCACTCGAAGCAATGGTCAGCTCGCATTCCGCCTGGCGGGCTCGACCGGCGCGGAGACAGGGTGATCGTGGAGAGGGGCAAGAGCGGAGTACTACAGGGGCCCGCTGCGGGTCATATGGACTGTCTCGGCCGACGGACACGAGTTTTGGCACGTCGTCCACACGGCGACGCTGACGAGGCGAATCGCCTTTTCGACCGCGGCCCGGGACGTGAGCGTCACGCGCCTCCGCGCCCACTGGTCACGTCGAGCGTCCTGGACTGGCACGCTTCGGAGCGACGTCGAAGTCGGCAATTCGCGGGCGCAAGCCCGGGCTGACGTGGAAGGACCTCACCTCACGCTCCGCGGTTCCCGGACGCTCGTCACTTCTATGTGATGTATACTTACATCATGCAGAGGACGCAGATATCCCTGACGGCCGAGGAGCGACGCGCCTTGGACGCGGAGGCGGCAAGGACAGGCAGGTCGATCTCTGCGCTCATCCGAGACGCGGTTGAGGCCCACTACGGATCAGGGCGGTCCGCTGACGAGGATCTCGCCGCCATGCGTCGTGCGTTTGGCGCATGGAAGGGCCGTCGGGCTGACGGCGAGGCTTGGGTGGAGCAGCAGCGCTCCGGAACCCGTCTGCACCGCCAGGATTCATGACCGTCCTTGTCGACACCTCAGTGCTGATCGACTACCTACGCGGTCAAGCGGACGCGGCGGAGGTTCTCGAGCGCGAGCGTGCACTTGGTCCGCTGCATGCGAGCGAGATCTCGCGATTGGAGGTGCTCGCCGGGATGCGCTCCTCCGAGGAGGTTGACACGCGATCACTGCTCTCGTCACTGGTCTGGCATCCAGTCGACGAGGACGTCGCGGAAGCCGCGGGTGCGCTTGGCCGCGAGTGGCTACCGAGCCACCAGTCGATCGACTCAGCGGACCTGACGATCGCAGGGACGGTACTTGGCCTCAACGCCGAGCTCCTCACCTGCAACGTCAAGCACTTTCCGATGATCCCGAATCTCACTGCACCGTACTGACCCGGGTTGGACGATCTCGCGTAGCAAGACAAGCGCGCAGAGGCGCGATGCGGGGAGCACGTACTCAAGCATGCGGTCCGATCGAGCCGCGAGTACCTGCGTCAAGCACAGGCGGTGGTGACTGCGCGCGGCCACGCGGGCCTCGAGCGCCCTGCTGCAGGCGCCATCGAGGACCTCGGCTGACCACGAGCCCGCGGGGTGCCTGCCTTGGCCCGTTTGGGCAGACGTGTTGGTTCGCCGAGTGACTTTCGCGCTAGAAAGGCCATCCGGCGTGTTACTCAAGACAACGCCCACGCGGAAGGAAGCAATATGCCGAAAATGGTGATCACGCACAACGTCGTCGACGTGGATAACTGGCTGAAGGGCAAGGCAGAGCGCGCTGAGAGCATCACTGCCATGGGATGCAGCAATGTCGTGGACTACGTGGCCGAAGACGGCAGCAGGGCCGTGGCCATCTCCGCTGACGTGCAAGATGTGGCGGCCGTGCTGGCCGCGACAAGCTCGCCCCCGCCCGATCTCGGGAGTGCCATGGAGCGACACGGCGTCGTGGCGCCGCTGACCATCTACATCGAGAAGTAGCCCGGCGCTGGGGCCTCCTCTCTGCATGCACGCCGCCCGATCGCGGCGCTGCCGGCGCCCCGATTGCCGATCGAGAAACAGACCGGCGGCAGGGGAGACTTCCAGCGGCGCTGATCGCGCGGTGCGTCACGTTTCGCACCGGCCCCGGGGTCCCAGGTGTCAACCCAGCGCGGCCTCTGTCACCTAGGGACTCGTGAGGACCAGTGGGCCGTTGAGTGAGTTCCCGCCGACGACGACCCAGCGCCCGCAGGGGCACTGCGCGATGTTGTTGAGGACAACGTCGGTCGATGGAAGCGTCGCCGTGGTAAAGCCGACGCCGGCGCCGCTGACGGCTCCGGTCCACAAGGTCGACACCTGCACGCCGTTCGAGGGGCCCGATGTCGCGATGCCGGCGCACTGCGACGCGGCGCACACGATTGATCCCAGCGTCTTGGGCGCCGACACCGGTGTCCAGTGCAGGCCGCCATCGAGCGTCTTGGAGACGCCGGTCGTGTACGTGTCGGGTCCCGACTTGCCCATGAGGCCGAGCACGAAGCAGGTCTGCCCCGAGCTGCAGGTCACCTGATAGGGGTACCCAGGAGGAGCCGCGCGAGGGCTCCACGTGGCGCCGGCGTTGGTGGAGAAGAGGGCGCTTCCCAGCCATTGCTGCTCCTGGTTGGCAGTGGCAGCGACAGCGATGCAGTCGGTCGCCGAGCCGCATGTGACGTCCCCCAGCGCGCCGAGGGTGCCGACAGGAGGCGAAACGGATCCCCAGGTCTGACCTCCGTTCACCGTTCGCAGGATCGCGTCGCCAAAGGGGCCCATGCACACCTTCGCGGACGCGCACGTGAGGCCAGTGGGGACGCCGGCCGGGTCGGTCGACGTCGACCAGGTCGTGCCGCCGTCACTCGAGCGGAATGTCTCTGGCACGTCGCTGCGGCTGGCAGCGTCAAATGCGGCACCGATGGCGAGGCAGCTGGCCGCGGTTGCGCAGGCAAGCCCGGACACCGACACATTGGCCGGGAGCTGTGATGGCGCCTGCGACCAGGTCGTCCCGCTGTCGAGGGAACGCAGCACAAGGCCGTGGTCGCCCATCGCGACGCACAGCGAAGTCGGGCAGGCGACGAACGTCAGTGGCGGGGGTCCGACCGTGACACCGACGCGTCGCCAGGGGGCGCGCTTGGTGGCTGTCGAGAAGATGGAGCCGTTGGGGATGCCGAAGCCAGCGACGAAGCAGCGTCCACTGATGGGGCACTCGACCCGGCCGTTGACGTTGATCGCCGGGTCCGGATAGGGCACGAACGAGGAGAGCGGTCGCACGGACCACGCTGTCCCTCGCGTGGTCGTCGAAGCGGAAACGAGCGCGGTGGTGGTCGAGGCGCGGCTCGCCATGGCCACGACGGTGCAGGTGCCCGGACCGCTGCAGTTGACGCCGACGACGGATCCGAGCGAGGCGGGAACTACCGTCGACTCCCACCTTGACCCGCCGTCCACGGTCCACAGCACCCCTCTTCCCGAGAGCCCAATGCCGGCCACGGCACAGCGGGTCGTCGAAACGCACGAGATCGACGACAGCGGCAGACCCCCCGGGGCTATCGACAACAAGCCGCTGGCCACAGTTGAGAAGGTCCTGCCGGCATCGTGGGACTTGAGAATCTTGGAGCCCGCGATGGCAAAGCAGGTGGTGACCGAGGGACAGGCGAGCCCGTGAGGTGCAATCGACCCTGAGACGTAGGAGCTGGCCGCAGCGGGCGTCCACGTTGCCCCGTCGTTGCGGGAGCGATAGAAGCCGGCTGCACCACCCGCCGCCTCGCAGACAGAGGCGCCCGCACAGGCGACCGCCTCCATCCAGAAGATGCCGGTGGTGCGTGTGACCCGCCAGGTGACGCCGCCGTTGCTCGAGGCGAGCCACTCTTGGTCGACATCTTGGCCGACTGCGACACAGTCGTCGACGTTGGAGCAGCTGACCCACTCGAGCCAGTTCGTCCCTCGAGGGACCAGCTCGCGCGACCAGGTCATGCCACCGTTGATGGTCCGGAAGATCACCGCACGATTGTCAGGGCCGCCACCGACCGCGATGCACTCGCGCGGCGCCGGACAAGAGAGGTCTTCGATGACGCTGGCGCCCGCCTCATTGAGGTGAACCTGGAATGACGACGATGCAGCGCCCGCAACTGCAGGCATCGCGAGCGGCGTCACCACTGTCGCGCCAAGCGCGGCCGCGGCGGCGAGGCACCCAAAGCGTGCGGTCATTCGCCCCATACCACCCCCGGTTGTCCGCCTTCGACGGTACCACCAGCGACTGTGCTACTTGCGTTAATGGTGTGTGCGACTGGCAGTGCGATCGAGCTGTCGTCTGGTCTCTGAACCTGACGCCTTGTCCGGCTCAGCTCCCATGAGAATGGGGAGTTGAAGCAACTGCGGCCCAGGTAGCGTGATCCTTGGCCCAAGGGGGGTCAAAGGAACGCTGGTGACGATCGTCATCTTCTCCTTGCGTCGGAGGTGTTCATGACCCGATGGCTCGCAACTCGATGGGTCGTGGCCGCAGCCGTCGTTGCGACTGCGGTCGTCGCGGTTGAAGGCGCTTCGCGATCAACAGCTCTGGCCTCTGGGGGCCCTGGCAATTGCGCCACGTCCGCCTATCCAACGCATTGGCCGGACGATGCCAATGGTGCCAACGAGTCTCTCGTATGGGGGCAGAATTGGAACGTCAATAGCCTGCCCGCAACGTGGTATCCGTTCAATGGCTTCTATCCCAGCCACTCGCTTACCTACCAGAGCGGCGACACGACCGACCGCCTGCAGTCCCAGCTCAGCTATCCAGGCGCGTACGTGCAGCTCAACAATTCGGTTGGTGGTGTCTCACCGAGCTACATCAGCGACGCCGGCATCGGCACGCTCTCGTCCCTTGACGCTGGCCCATCGAAGGGCACTGTCTTCTACGCCTGGTGTGCTCGCTTCAACGACAACAGGAAGTTCGACACTGTCGCAGAGGTGCAGGAGAGCGGCAATACCTGGCCACCAGAGGTGGCCTTCGTGGGGAGCCCCGGAAAGAACGGCATCGCCGGCAGCGTGAGCGTTCACGTCTACTGGCGGACCTCGAGCGACGCCTACGCCAACGGCGCTCCCTGCAACGGCGATTGCAATGTGCATGGCCTCGCCACCTGGTCGTCACCTGCCAATGTCTGGAACGAGTTTGCGGTTGCCTGGAGCGCCAGCGCGATCCGCGTGTACGAGCGCGTCGGCAGCCGTTTCGTGCTCGAGGCCAACGTTACCGACGCCGTCTGCGGCGACCTCGCAGACGGCCCGGGCTACACCGAGCCCTGTGTCCCCAATGGCAGCGACTTCCAGTGGACGTTCCAGCAGAACTCCCTTGACGGGATCACCACGATGAACAACGGCACCTATCCGACTGGCCTTGCATGGGTGGCGTACTACGCCGCGAATCCCGGAGGAGTCTCGCGCAGGCATCTCAGAGGAGGTCGATCGCAAGGAAGTGAGCATCGGCTGGGAAGTGCAGCACGATGAGGCGACGCCGAGCCTGGAGTGTGGTTGGAGTCGCACCACTCCTGCTCCTTTGCTGCGCATCGCTTGCCGCGGGTGCGGCGATGCCATCTGCGACGGCGCGCGAGGCAACCGGCGCACCGCCCGTGCGGCTCGCGGCCCTCTCCTGTCCCACAGCGATCATCTGCGTCGCATTTGGGACCGACGCCAACGGTGCGCCGATCTTCTTCCGCACGACCGACGGGGCCGCCGCATGGACACCGCAGGCCGTGCCCGCAGGCACGCCGACCAGCTATCCGAGGGAGGGGCTCAGCTGCGCCACGGCAGCTCAGTGCCTCGCCTTTGTCACAGGCGAGCGCAACGGGATTGCCAGCGTGCTGTACACCGCCTTCATCGAGACGACTGATGGCGGCTCGAAGTGGACGACGCGACCGGTGGACAACTTCGGTGGCTCCAATGCGACGGACCCGACGTGCGCGGCCCCTGTGGGTTGCTACGTCATCCGCGACATCTCCTCGCTCATCCGGTCGACCGATGGCGGTGCGAGATGGAAGGCGGTCCCCGGCAGCGGTTGGCCGCCCCCGGCGTGTGGCGGCTGCTCCTCGGCGGGCTTCGATGACCTCTCGTGCGTGCATGCGTCCACCACATGCTTCGCCGTTGGTCGGAACGCAGCCACTGCGTTCGAGTTCGGAACGACTTCGCACGCGGGAGCCCGCCTTGATCGGACGACGCTCCTTTCGAACGTTCGGGGGCGCGGCGGGTACCTCGTGTCGTGTGCGTCCGTGCACTCGTGCATGGTGGTGAACCTGTTCAGCTCGAGGGTGCTGACCACGTCAGATGCCGGGGCGCGATGGGTGTCGCGGTCGCTCCCGACGTCGGTTGATGCCGTGCACGCACTCAGCTGCGGAACGACGAACGAGTGTGTCGCACTCGTCCATGAGCGCACGCACAGGGGCCTGCTCCTTGCTGCCACGACGCGAAATGACGGGTTGAGCTGGGCGATCGCCGCGGTGTCGCCAGCTCCCTTTCCGCTTTGGACCGCGAGCATCAGCTGCCCCAACGCCACCAGGTGCTATGTGGACGGTCCGGCGGCGACGCCCGATGGTTCGGTCTATGTGAGGGTCGGTCCGAATGCCCGATGGGTGCGAAGTGCGGTCTCGTGAGGATGCCCGCCCTCCTTGCGACCGCGGGGCGGGGCACGTCGCAGGGCGAGCCGGCAACCGCCGTCAGCCACGATCTCGGATCGGACTGCGCGAACGTGACCTGAAGTGGGGCCAAGCCCCGTGACCCGCGGCGGCCCCACCGGCTCGAGCAAGGGCATGCTGCGGCTGCCGTGCGCGTGGCCGGCACCCGCACCGGTGCCGGGGGAGTCCTACGATCGAGCCGGCACGACGAGCCGATGCCCTGTCGCAGCCCCCTACCCATGACGACCTCCCCGCCCCGTCCCCGCGCGTCATCCGGTACCTCGCAGCGAGCACGTGCGCTCGCCGCGCGCCGCCGCGTGTACCGGCGCCGTCGGTTCGTCGCGGGCGTGGCCGCGCTTCTCGTGCTCGCGTTGGTCGTGTGGTTGGCCGACGTCCTCGTCAGCGGCGCCGCCCCAGGGCGAGGCACCGCGCGCACCATCGCGTCGATCGAAGCGGGTGTCGAGCCCTGGCAGCTGCCCGCCGCCGTGTCGCGCGAGGCGGTCGTCCCATCCACGGGCGGCTTCACCGTGCTCGGCGGGCTCGACGCCACCGGGGCGTCGGTGTCGACGATCAGCTCCTTTACGACGAAGGGGTCCGGGGGGGCCTCCAGCGTCCACCTCCCCGACGCGGTCCACGACGCCTCGGCTGCGCGTCTCGGGACCGAGACCTTCGTGTACGGCGGGGGCTCGCCCACGACCGTCTCCACGGTCCAGGTATTCGGGTCGCACTCCCTGGGTCCGGTGTCGTCGTCGGTCGTCACGTCCCTCCCAGAGCCGAGATCCGACAGCGCGACGGTGATCGTCGCGTCGTCGCACGGCACGACGGCGTACATCGTCGGGGGCTACACCGGCTCGAGCTACCTGTCCGACGTGCTCGCCACGAGGACCGGGGACTCGTTCCGCAAGGTCGCGACGCTCCCCGTCGCGGTGCGCTATCCCGCCGTCGCCGCGGCGGGCGGCACGCTGTACGCCTTCGGCGGCGAGATCCCCGGCGCCGCGACGGCGACATCGGACGTCCAGGCGATCAACCCGGGCAATGGCACGGCCAGCGTGGTCGCGAAACTTCCCCAGCCGCTCTATGGCGCGGCCGCGTTCGTGCTCGGCGGCGTCGTCTACGTCGCGGGTGGCGAATCGCCATCCGGCACGACGCTGACCACCATCTACGCCTTCGTGCCCGCGACCCACCAGGTGCTGTTCGCTGGCCTGCTGCCACAGGCCGTCGCGTTCGGCGGCGCCACGACGCTCGGGAGGGGGACCAGCGTCGTCGGCTACCTCGTCGGCGGCGAGGTCGCCTCGCAGTCCGGCACCGACGCGGCCGGTGTCGCGTCGGGGACGCTCCGCACCGTGCTCGCCCTGCGCCCGAGCCCCTACGGCGCGCCCGCGGGCAGGCCCGACGCGGGCTCGCCCTACGGCGGCCGGCTGCTCATCGCGGACCGCGGCAACGACCGCCTCCTCGTGCTCACGCCGTCGCGGCAGATCGCATGGACGTACCCCAATTCGAAGGCACCCGCGCCACCCGGCGGCTTCTACTTCCCCGACGACGCGTTCTTCTTCAACAAGGGCAACGGGATCATCTTGAACCAGGAGGACAACGACACGATCGTGGAGATCGCCTACCCGTCCGGCAAGCTCCTGTGGGTCTACGGCCATCCCCACCAGCCGGGCAGCGCCCCGGGCTACATCAACCAGCCGGACGACGCGTACTACCTGCGCGACGGCAACGTCTCGGTCGCCGCGGCCAGCAACAACGCCGTGCTCATCATCTCGCCGTCGAAGAAGGTCATCTCGCGGATCGGCAACGGCGTCGACGCCCACGTGCCGGGCACGTCGATCGCCTACCCGAACGGCGACACGCCGCTCGCCGACGGCAACGTCTTGGTCTCAGAGATCAACGGCTCGTGGATCGACGAGTACACACCGCAGGGTCACCTCGTGTGGAGCACCCAGTTCCCGTCCGTCGCCTACCCGTCGGACCCCCAGCAGCTTGGCTCGGACCTCTACCTCATGACGGACTACAACCCCGCCGCCGAGGGGCGCATCGTCGAGTTCACGAGGCAGGGCGCGATCGCGTGGCGCTACGACCCGCTCTCGGGCGACGCGGCGCTGAAGATGCCGTCGCTCGCCGAGCGTCTTCCGAACGGGTTGATCATGGTGAACGACGACTACCGCCACCGAGTGGTCGTGATCGATCCCGCGACGCACTGGCTCGTGTGGCAGTACGGGCTGACCGACGTCCACGGGACGGCACCGGGTCGGCTCTCGATCCCGGACGGCTTCGACCTGCTCGAGCCGGGCGGTGTCACGCCGACGCACCCGACGACGGGCTAGAGCCTCCCTGTCGCTTTCACCTCGCTGGCGCGCGCGGGACGAACGCGGCAGGCTGCGTTCCCATGATGCCCTCTGTGGTCGAAGCAGCGCGGCGGATCCGTGCCGGCGAGCGCACGTCCGAGCAGCTCACCAAGGAGTGCCTTGACGCGATCGAGTCAGCCAACGGCGCGCTCAACGCCTTCGTGCACCTTGACCCCGAAGGTGCCCTGGCAGCGGCACGTGCCGTCGACGTGGCCGTGCGGTCCGGTCGCGCCCAAGAGCTCGGGCCGCTCGCGGGCGTGCCGTTCGGCGTCAAGGACCTCGAGGACTGCGCGGGCATGCCCACGACGCGAGGCTCAAGGTGGTTCGCCGGCGGGCCCCCAAAGCAGGCCGACTCGATTCACGTCGCACGCCTTCGGGCCGCGGGTGCCATCCCGATCGGCAAGACCGCGACGCCGGAGTTCGGTGCTTGGGCCTACACGGCGAGCCCGCTCCTCGGCGTGACGCGCAACCCATGGGACCTCAGTCGGACGCCGGGCGGCTCGAGCGGCGGG
>ODAK010003958.1_pt1 | contig 15276 bp, 15 predicted proteins | sample 1539591 | NCBI WGS metagenome assembly ODAK01 (sample SAMEA3539303, study PRJEB22396) | soil metagenome | biome: tundra; feature: field; material: soil | place: USA | collected 2010-05 | depth 0.15 m | reverse complement strand
GAGAAAGCGCGGCAGATGGCGCTGCGCACGGCGGAGAAAATGTGCGAGCTGCAGGGGCCGCTCGGAGAATGGTGCTGGCACTACGATTCTGTGAGTGGGAGAGTTGTGAGCCGCTATCCGGTGTATTCCGTGCATCAGCACGCCATGGGGCCGATGATGCTATTCGCGGCAAGCGAGGCGACCGGCTGCGATTTCAGCGAGGCGATTTATAAGGGGCTGGCCTGGATTAGCGGCAACAACGAACTGCGCCGTGATTTTGTTGAGCCGTCGCTTGGGCTGGTGTGGCGCTGCATTTACCTCGATTCGATGGACGCGTACACCGATGCCGCGCTGCGATTTCTCCAGTTTCGCATTGGTACGGCCGACGTTCGTCGGCTGAAAGTCCGCTATGAATGCCGTCCCTATGAGCTGGGATGGCTGCTCTATGCCTTTGCCGGTCGGGAGCCTTCGTCAAATGGGGTTCGCGATTAAACAGCCAAAAACAGGGATCGCGGGTTCTGCCTTCTTTTGGTCATTAAGCCATGTTGTTTCAGGCATTTGGCTATTCGACAGTTGTACTCCGGGAAGCCCAGGCATGTACTTCCGACAGTTGGCATTTCCTGCCACTCACTTGTAGTCTCAGAGTGATTCCGTTTCCCCCGAGGTCACAATGAGGAATTGTCATTTCGCCCTTGTTATTGCCTGTTCGGTGTTTCTGCTTTGCGGTTTGAACGCCTTCGCTACGAACACCTATTACATCGATTACGGCGCAGGAAGCAACTCGAACAACGGTACATCGAAAACTATACCCTGGAAAACGCACCCCTACATGCAGGCGGCGGCAGCCTGCACAGGTTCCGGATCGGCTCCGAGGTACACTCATTCCGCTGGAGACATCTTCATATTTAAGCAGGGCTCAAGTTGGCCCAATGCCTGCTTCGACATGAAGATCATGAGTGGCGGCACTTCTTCAACCCCAGATCAATACACCTACGATCCAACTTGGGGCACAGCGGGAGGGACGACTGGAAACACGGGCCAAGCGGTGGGCGTTTACCAGTTCACTGCTGGCGGCTCAGTCATCAAAGGCGCAGACGGATTCAACAAATTCATCGACATCGCTGCTAATTATGTCACTATCAATGGTCTGGAGATGACGGGCATGACGTGGACCGGCTCAGGGGGTGCCTATGGAAACGTAATTATGGTGAACCTTGAGACAAGTCAGTATGTCATCGTCTCGAACTGCTATGCTCATGGTTGGACGCATTCCGGTGCAACCAGTGATGTCTTAGTTGTCGTCTATGCCGATGTGGCCAGTCCGTACAACCCCGGCTCGCGTATGACTGGCTGCGTGATTGATGGTGCGAACAGCGGCGGGTCGCGCGTAGCCGACAGCGGATCAGCGACCTATGCCCTTCAAAACGCAGACAACAACATTATCCGTAACATGACCAACGGCCTGATCGTCGGGTACAATTCAACCGTCCATGACAATCTAATAGGCCCAATTAACCAGTCATTCGACGCAGGGATGCACGAAAACTGCATCGAACCTATTGGAATGGGCACTAACTACTTCTATAACAATGTCTGGCATGATTGTACGGCGGTGGGCATCTTGACGCAGGGCGGTGCTCCTAGTTCGGTCGCCGAGATAGATTATCTCTGGAACAATGTCGCCTATGTTGGTTCCGTCTCCAGCCCGCCGATACCTTTCCAGTTCGACTCGGTAAGTACCAACATGGCTGGGTCAGCGGTCTACGCCTACAACAATACGATCTACAGCGGCGCAGGTGTCTGTATGCGAACCGTGAACCGGGGGAATGGTAATATTGGAACGATAGACCTGCGCAACAACCACTGCATTACGGCAAACGGAACGTTCATTGCTCCCGGGGTAACCGGGAACACTCATATCAATGCGAACAACCTGGTGGATACATCAGCCACGAACTACAACTCGCCGCCCTCGGGGAACCCCCCGCCTCGTGCCTATTCCCCCAGTTCATCCTCGGCAGACACAATAGGCTATGGGCAGAATCTTAGCAGCATTGCAACCGGGAGCCTTGCGACTCTTGCCGACGTGACTACTTACGGAGGGTACGGTCCCGTCACTTCTCGCGGCGGTTCATCTTGCACGCCGACCCCAGGAACGCCGGGATGCTGGGATGCTGGAGCCTATCTGTTTGGGTCAATCGGCCCTCCGCCGCCAACTGGCCTCCAGGCCGCCGTCCACTAATTTGGATGCCGAGGACGTAGAATAAGGTCCTGCGCTTTACGCAGATTGAGGGAACACTTTCTGCGCGGAGAGTTAGCGGGAGCGGCGGCTGCTTGCACTGCTTCACTCATATTTCGAGATGCCGACCGTCAGACCTATCACATTTGTTGTTCCAGTTAGCAGTCAGGGAGAGATATTGCAAGACAATTTTCTCTCTTCACCCTGCCTCAACGAGCCTCATAATCATCAGATTCTAATTCAGGAGAACTTTACTTCGGCAGCAGCGGCTTTCAATGACGCGATCGACCGCAGTCTCAACGATCTTATCGTTTTCATCCACCAGGACATCTCGCTTCCGAAATCTTGGCTATTACAGGTCAATCAGGCGCTTGGACATTTGGACGATACGGACCCAAATTGGGGTGTATTGGGGTGTTGGGGAGCAAGCCCGGAGGATGGTTGCCGGGGATATATTTATTCGAATGGGCTGGGAGTGCTAGGGGCTCCGTTTGCACACCCCGTCCCTGTGCAGACGCTCGATGAGATCGTTTTGATTTTGAGAAAATCCTCGGGTTTGCGATTCGATGAACGTTTGCCGAATTTCCACCTCCACGGTGCAGATATTTGTATGGCAGCAGCGGAAAAGGGCATGAGGAGCTATGTCATTTCTGCGTTGTGTGTACACAACACGAACATGTACTTGATTCTCCCGAAGGAGTTTTACAAGTCTTATAAGTATCTTAAGCAGAGATGGGAGGCGGAATTACCAATACAAACCGCGTGTATCCAAATCACAAGATTTGACGTCCCAATGTACACGAGACGGCTCCGGGAGGTTTACCTCCGCTACTTTAGACAAAAACAACTTCACAAGGCTCGCGCTCAAGACGTATCAAGACTTTTGGAAGAAGTGGATACGATACTCCACAAAACGTCAGTCTCCGAGCAGTCCGCGTAATTCTCCGCAATCATCCTGCTCTATCGAAAACGACCAACCCTGTTGTCAATGAACGCCAAACCTATGAACGTGATCACCGACACACGACCGGAGGGCCTCCTCAGGCGGATTTATGGGCGATTCAAGGGGCCTGTCGAGGAGAACCTCTTTGGCGAGAGCCTGAAGGCCAAGGTGTTTCGCGGGGGGGCGTGGCTGGGAACGGGAAGCTTTTCCGAACAGGTGGTTCGGTTCGGACGAAACATGATCCTGACGCGTCTGCTGGCTCCGGAAGCCTTCGGCACGATGGCGATTGTACTCTCCGCCAGTTCGGTGGTTCAGACGATCATGGATGTCGGGGTCAAGGAGGCCCTGATCCAAAACCCGCGCGGAAACGAAGAAGAATACGTCGGAGCAGCCTGGTGGATGGCATTCGGCCGCGCTGCGATGTTCTGGGCTGTCCTCTCCGTGGTTGCTCCCTGGATTGCAAGATTTTATGGCAATCATCTGCTCAGTCCTTTGCTGCGGGTCTGTGCAATAGGGGTACTGCTTGATGGAGCCATAAGCTCTCGTGCATACGTTGCGATTAAGAATATGAAGTTCCGGAAATGGGCAATTATCAATCACGGGGGCGCGATTGCTGGTGTATTTGTCACCTTGGCGCTGAGCTTCCTCTTGAGGAACGTGTGGGCTCTCGTGATCGGGTACTGCGCTGAGAGTGTCGGAAGATTCACATTGTCCTACGTAGTTTGCCCGTATCTGCCGCCGCGAAGATTGCCGCTCGTTGCGATTCGCGACTTGCTGAAGTTCTCGAAGAGGGCGTTCGGGTTGTCGCTGCTGAACCTCATTTTCGCGCGAACGGACATTTTCGTATTGGCCAAAATGTTTTCCCCGGCCGCGCTGGGCCTGTACACGATGGCAATCTTTTTGGTCCAGACCCCGGCCAGCTTTGCCATGAACCTGCTGGGGCAGACGTTGCTGCCAACGTTCTCGCGAATTCAAGAAGACAAGGCCCGCACGAACCGCGTACTTATCCAAGTGACGTCTGCCCTCGCGATTGTAGGAATGCCGGCCCTGGTATTCGTAGCTTTTTGTGGACGTTCCTTGCTGGGATTGCTTTACGGACCGCGCTACACAGCCGCCGTGGGACCGCTTATCGCAGCCTCTTTTGTGGCGCTGCTCAATGCGATGAACGGTCAGGTGACAATCGTTTATTATGCCAAGGGCATGCCTCAACTTCATCGGCGATGCGTGTTGATTACGGCGGCTACAATGATCGTTCTTACCTATCCCTTTGTGCTGAAATTTGGTCTAGTGGGCGGACAATTGGCGGCACTGGTTGCGATCAGCGCAGGGTTTCTGTTTCAAGTGGTGCGCTTGCGTGACCTCACGACGCTCGATCCGATGCGATATGTGAAGGTGTTTGCCGTCTTCGGTGCAATCTCGGCAGTTATCGCTGGAGTTTGTCTCAGTGTGCGCACAGTAGCCGCCGTCAGCCAGCCCGTCCCCAACATCTTGGTCGGCGCTGGGGCGTGTACTATCGCTGGTGGTCTCGGTCTATTCGCGTTTTTCAGAAACGTTGCCGGGGAAATATGGTAGAAAAAGCGGCCGACTTCTCAGAAACGAACATAGCAAAAGTGCAGAGTGCGATTGCGCACGGAGGACTCCAGGCCTATTCGACGAAGGCACCCAGTTACTTCGCGGGCGTGCGCGGTGCGCGCACTGACTACCTTAGAGAATTGCCGAATGACCGGCACGCAAGGATTCTGGAGATCGGATGTGGGGATGGTGCAACCGGTGCTCTCGCACTGCTGGAAGGAAAGTGCGAACAATACTGCGGCGTCGAACTGTGTCAGAGCGCAGCTGACAAAGCAAAGGATCGAATCACCGAAGTGTTGGTAGGCAACATTGAGGATCGGGAACTGCCGTGGCCGCCGGAATGCTTTGACGCGCTGATCTTGAGCGAGGTACTCGAACATCTGGTAGACCCATGGGCGGTTCTCAGAAAGATTCGCCCCCTGATGAAGCCATGTGCAAGGGTGTTTGCCAGTTCCCCCAACGTCTCACACCACAGAGTAATCCGCATGCTGATTGCCGGAGAATGGAGCTTAGCCGACCTGGGAGTCATGGACAGAACCCACCTGCGTTGGTTCACCCCTCGAGCCTACAAGGCCCTGTTTGAATCCAGTGGGTACATAGTGGATTCTGTCGGTGAAGTAGCGCCGTTAAGTCGGAAGGCAAGGGTAGTTTCGTTCCTGACCTTTGGCCGCTTCCGCCATCTATTTGTGGGGCAAGTCAGCCTGAAAGCCCACTGCCCATAGATAATTGCTTCGGGTCGCCATGGTTTGTCCTTGCAAACGACCCTTTACCCTGGTCGCCTTCTCCGCTTCCGAACATCGTCTTCGGAATTGTGGGTCGCGTTCTAGCCTACAGTCTTAGTATGGCCGTCTACGCCCGGGCCAGACAAAACATGACCGCATAGGAGAGTTTGGGCGGAAGGTTATCGACTTTGGATCCATCAACACTATACCCGTCGCGCAATATTCACGATTTTGGTGCAGGGGGCGAGACCATCGTCAGCCCGTTCGTGCTAGTGGGAGTGTTGCTGGCTGGGCTGCTAATCCTCGTGCTGCCGCGAAAGTACCTGATCTGGGCCTACCTTGTTCCCTTGATTTTGATTCCCATACCTCAGGCCATCATGTTAGGTGCTCTCCACCTGCGGATGGGCCAGATCCTTACTGTAATTGCCCTTGCCCGCCTGGTCAAGGATGGCTTGCTGACTCGGTCGATACAGAAGAACTCGCTAGACCGGGCGTTTGTGTGGTGGGCATTGAGTTATGCGACGATCTTCACGCTGAGGTTCCAAAGCAGTGGCGCTCTAATCAACCAGGTGCGCGGAGTTTTTGACGCTATCGGGACCTACTACGTTCTCCGTTGTCTGATCCGGGACGAGAAGGACGCATGCCGCGCCATACGCGTGCTTGCGGTAATCGCTTGCATTGTCGGCAGCCTGATGGCGGTTGAGCGCCAGACCGGACGGAATCCGTTCGCGGTTTTGGGGGGCATCGCTGAAGTGTCTGAGGTCCGGAACGGTACTGTCAGGTCGCAGGGCCCCTTCGAGCAGGCGATCCCGGCGGGTGCATTTGGAGGGACACTGGTTTCATTATTTGTCGGACTGTGGGTGCGCGATCCCAAGGGGAAATACTTCGCACTGTTGGCAATTCCGGCGGCGTTGACGATTGCTTATACTTCTGCTTGCAGCACGCCCATCCTGGCCGCTGCAGGAGCACTCGCGGTATTCAGTCTTTGGCCTGTTCGAGGGAAGATGCGGTACGTGCGCTGGAGCATCGTCGTGATACTGCTGGGGCTCGAATTGGTCATGAAATCTAATGTGTGGTGGTTGATTGCGCGCGTAGACTTAACTGGTAGCTCAACCGGTTGGGACCGTGCCGCGCTTATTGACCACACGATCCACCACTTCAGCGAATGGTGGTTGCTCGGGACGAATAACAATCCCAATTGGGGTTATGACATGTGGGACCTCTGCAACTGGTTTGTGGCCCAGGCTGTGCAAGGAGGGTTACTGACTTTTGTGCTGTTCATCCTCGTCATAGTGCGTTGCTTCGAACGCTTGGGACGAGCCCGCAAGGCGGCAGAGGGAGAGTTTCGAAAGGAATTCTTTATCTGGGCCATGGGAGCTACCTTATTTGCTCACATGTGCAGTTTCTTCGGCACATCGTACTATGATCAAATGACGTTTTCGTGGTACGCCCTGCTTGCGATAATTTCTGCAGTAACAATCTTACCGTCTTCGCGCCAGACGAACCGGAAGAGGCCCGTGGTGTTCGACAGCGAAAAACTTGACCTTGCGGCAGTGGGAGCGAGCGCCGACGGTGGTGGGCAACCGTGAAACTCTCCATTGTGATCATTTGTTGGAATGACTGGAAGGTCATAGAGGACTGTCTGCGCTCGATTTTCGAAAGCAAACCGAAAATCGAGTTCGAAGTGATCGTGTCCGACAACGGATCGACAGACGGTTCAGTTGAGCGAATCCGCGCCCAATTCCCATCGGTGCGCCTGGTTGAAAACGGCTCAAACCTAGGATTCGCCAAGGGGAATAATGCGGGTATCCGAGATGCTCGTGGCGAGTATGTCCTGATCTTAAATCCCGATACCATTACGCACCCTGGTTCACTGGATCGTTGGATCGAGTTTGCCGACCGACATCCGGAAGCTGGCGCTTTCGGGTGCAGAATATTGAATCCGGATGGAACGTACCAGGAATCGGCACGTCCATTCCCTACCGTTCGGCGTTCGCTCGTGGCGGCCCTTGGATTGCGACAGGTTGGCCGCTTGACACGAGCATTCCTTTCCGACAAATACGAAGGTTGGAAAGGAGATAGTGAACGAGATATCGATTGGCAGTCAGGTTCCTGCGTCTTGTTTCGCGGCGACCTTCTCAAGAAGCTTGGCGGCTTTGACGAACGATTTTTCTATCATTACGAGGAGGTAGATCTGTGCCTTCGTGTTTGGGCGGCTGGTTATTCGATTCGCTTCACCCCAGAAGTAACGGTTACACATTTGGGAGGCCAATCGGTAGGGCGCTTTCCGGTCAGGTTCGCCCTCGAAACCAATCGTAATTGCTATCGATATTTCTACAAACACTTTGGAGCGCAAGGTGCGACACGCTGCAGACGAGTCATGCTTATGCATCTACGCATTCGACAATTTGCGTACAGCCTCAAATATTGGTTTAGGCCCTCCGAGACTCTTAAGGGACGCCTCGACACGTACCGGGTGGCAGTCAGATGGAACACGCTGATCGACCCCGTCAAATTCGTCGAGGATGGTACCGAGCCGCAAATTGAACAAGGAACTTCGCTGCCGGCGTCTTGAGCACCCGCGGCTTGGCAAGAATCACCAATTACTTAACAACATAAGGAGCTTATCCAATGCCAACATCTTTAGTCACTGGGGGCGCGGGATTCATGGGATCTCATGTCGCCGAGCGTTTGCTGGCGGCAGGGCACGACGTGGTAGTCCTCGACGACTTGAGCGGAGGATTTCGAGAGAATGTTCCCGACGGGGCGACCTTTGTCCAAGGATCAGTGACGGATTCCGAGCTGATAAATAGTCTTTTCGATCGTCACTCCTTCGATTACGTCTATCATCTGGCTGCGTATGCGGCCGAGGGCCTTAGTCACTTCATTAAGCGGTTCAACTACACTAATAACCTGATTGGCTCAGTCAATCTGATCAACGCGTCGGTAAATTGTGGTGTGAAGTGTTTCGTGTTCACTTCATCCATCGCGGTATATGGTGCTGGACAGAGCCCCATGTCAGAAGACATGATTCCTGTTCCCGAAGACTCTTATGGCATCTCAAAACTGGCAGTGGAGCAGGAACTTCGCGTTAGTCATGAAATGTTTGGGATGGATTACATCGTATTCCGTCCGCACAACGTATACGGAGAGCGCCAAAATATTGGTGATCGATACCGCAATGTTGTGGGAATCTTTATGAACCAATTGCTTCGCGGCGAGCCGATGACCATCTTTGGAGATGGGACTCAGCAGCGAGCATTTACCCACATAGATGACGTAGCCCCGATTATCGCCCGATCTGTCGACCACCCGGCCGCCCTGAATCAGATTTTCAACGTCGGCGCTGACGTACCGTATACGGTGAACAAGCTTGCTGAGGTTGTGGCTGAGGCCATGGCTTTACGCTGCAACGTGCTTCACCTAGACCCACGTAACGAAGTTAAGATTGCATTTTCGGATCACTCGAAGGCCGAACGCGCGTTTGGCAAGCGTGAAATGAGAGCGCTGCGTGACGGCGTGGGTGCCATGGCAGCATGGGTCCGAAAACATGGGGTTAGAGAGAGTAACATTTTCGAAGGGATCGAAATATCGAAAAACCTGCCAGCGAGTTGGGCAAAAGTCGCACGGGTGAAAGTGTGAGCTCTACAGCTATGGCTTCTGACCTGGTGGTCTGATGATCAAGTCCTTGCAGGGAGGTCTGGTCGAATTGGATAAGGATAATATGACCTTAATGCAGCCAACATATGTAGTTATCACTCCGGTCCGAGATGAGGAGAACTATATTCGCTTCACAATCCAGAGCATGATAAACCAGACACTGCGGCCTCAGGAATGGATTATCGTTGACGATGGTTCCACGGACAAGACCGGCAGCATTATTGACGAATACGAGGGCAAATACTCATGGATCCGCGCCGTGCACCGGGAAAACCGGGGACATCGAAAAGCTGGCGGTGGTGTTGTGGAAGCGTTTACCGATGGCTATCGCGCCCTAAGCAGCCGAGATTGGGACTTCATCGTCAAATTTGATGCGGACTTAACTTTCGATCCGGACTACTTTGAAAGGTGCTTCAAGAACTTCGATCGTGAACCCACACTGGGTGTTGGAGGGGGAACGATCTGCCACATAATTGATGGCAAGAAGCAACCTGAAGAGTGCCCGGTCTTTCACGTCCGGGGGGCCACGAAGATCTACCGAAAGAATTGCTGGGATGCTATTGGGGGATTGTGGCCAGCGCCAGGCTGGGACACAGTAGATGAAGTCAAGGCAAGCAGATTGGGATGGACTACAAGGAGCTTTCCAGATTTACAGCTTATCCACCATCGACGTACTGGCACGGCTGAGGGTATTTGGACTGGCCTGGTTAAGAACGGTAGAGCAAATTATATTTGTGGCTACCATCCCATTTTCATGCTTTCTAAATGTGTCGTACGCCTTGTCCGCAGGCCATATGTTGTAGGTTCGGTTGGATTGCTTTGGGGGTTTCTGTCCGGTTATTTCGAGGGCGTACCCCAAGTGGACGATCCCGCAACCATTAAATATCTGCGGCACCAGCAGATAAGTCGGCTTTGGGGCGGAGAGACTATCTGGAAATGACGCATGCATGGGTTGCATTGCATGTCACGCCTTTTCGGTCCTGAAAAAGTAAAGCAGAAACGCTCGTTCTGAGGAACATACTTAATGATAGAAAGCCAAGTGACATCGAAGAAGGGGCAAGTCAGGTCTTGGTTCGAGAATCCCGACAAGTATCTTCGGCGCAGGCAGTTCGATATTCGAATCCGAACGGAGACCGTTGAGGAGCTTACCAAGAATCTAGCTTTTGAGCGAGTTCTGGATATAGGCTGTGGCGATGGTTCTATTTCACTTCCGTTACTCCAGCGCAGTAAGAAGCTTACTTTACTGGATCTGTCTACCAACATGCTGGCTATCGCGCGCAATGCAATCCCGACAGAGCGTGCAGATGATGTAGAACTAATCAATTCTAGTTTTCTCGAGTCCAGGCTAGAGACCGAATCTTTTGACCTGATTCTATGCATCGGTGTCCTCGCTCACGTCGGCTCGCCGGTTGCCGTTGTCTCTGAGATCGCGCGGATCGCCAAACCCGGAGCTTGCATAATCCTTGAATTTACTGATAGCTCTCATTTTTGGGGTGTACCCGGCATTCTGTATCAAAAGATGTTGGACCTCGTCAGACCTGCCTCGTATACCTTGAACCGCCTCAACAACCGATACGTCATGCAGTTGTGTGGGGAGAACGGCTTGAGGCCGACAGCACTTTACCGATATGGTCTGCCCCCTCCTGGAACCCACAAGATAGCCAGACAAGATCTGATGTACCAGGTCACGCGCTATTTGTTTGGAGCATCAGACCGGAATCGAAACGGTTGGATGGGAAACGAGTTTCTTTACCGCATGGAAAAGAGTTAGCCGTCATGAGCCAACAGCGTGCTCTGGTCACCGGTGGCGCCGGTTTTTTGGGATCTCATCTTTGCGATGCCCTGCTTGGTGAGGGCTGGAGTGTGGTTGCAGTCGACAACCTGCTCACCGGACGCCGCTCGAACTTCGCGCATCTGCGCAATGAGCCCCGCTTTGAGTTCGTCGAACACGATGTCTGCGAACCGTTTGACGTGGGCAGAGTTGACTTCGTATTTCACTTCGCCAGTCCGGCCAGCCCAGTGGATTACGGCAAGCATGGCATCGCCACACTGAAGGTGGGATCGCTGGGGACATTTCACGCGCTGGAGCTGACGCGCAAGTACGGAGCAAAGTATCTTGTCTCGTCCACTTCGGAGTGCTACGGCGATCCGCTGGAGCATCCGCAGAAGGAAACCTATTGGGGCCACGTGAATCCGATTGGGCCACGATCGGTCTACGACGAAGCCAAGCGATTCACCGAAGCGGTGACGATGGGTTACAGGCGAAGCAAGCGCTGCGGGGGGAAGACCTCACCGTGTATGGCGACGGTAGCCAGACGCGGAGCTTTTGCTACGTCAGCGACGAGATTGAAGGCTTCATGCGGCTGGCAAAGTTGTCAGAACATTTGCCGGTGAACATCGGAAATCCGAATGAGTTCACGATTCTTGAGTGCGCTGAGTGTGTGCAGAGGGTGACGGGATCGACGAGCAAAATTTGCTACGAGTCGCTGCCGCAGGACGATCCCAAGCAGCGGTGTCCTGATATCAGCAAAGCGCGGCAGTTGCTGGGATGGGAGCCGAAGGTCGATCTAGAGACCGGCCTGCGGATGTCACTGGATTACTTCAGGGAGGCTGTGACAGAAGAAACAGCCGTCGCGAAGTAACTACTATTGCTCGCTCTCGAAGTGGGAATGGGTCGCGAACCCAACTAGGATTGAGCCGGTCGAGGAGGAGGCCTTCGGTGGCAGTCCCGAGAAATAAATCACAGTCGAGCCGTTAGCTAAAATAGCGGGCAAGTTGCTCCCCCGAATCCTGATAAGAGCCATCAAGATAAACATAAAGCCGATAACCGCGAACCTTTACCCTAGGATGTACTCTGGTTGGAGCGCATTAGGATTCTGCACGGGCTTGATAGCATGATTCGCGGCGGTTCACCTCGTAGACACAGCGCGCATGTTCCGTTAGCCGGGTCGGATACATTATTGCTGTGGGCAAGAGCAATGCCTTTATGAATCTGGAATCTTCAGGAATCGATGAGTGTTGCCAGGAAAGTGCAATTGCGGAGTTCCTTCGCGTGAATTCGAGAAGTGTTTTTGTAGTTGATCCATTGCGAGATAAGCGGTGGCGGGAGCTAATCAAAAGGCATCCAGCGTCATCGGTGTTTCACAGCACAGAGTGGTTATCCGCCTTGCGCTTAGCGTACGGTTACGAGCCCGTAGTCTGCACGACCTGTAAGCCTTCCGCTGAACTTACATCGGGCATCGTGTTCTGCAAGGTGAAGAGTTGGCTTACGGGGCGCCGCCTGGTATCACTACCATTTTCGGATAATTGCGAACCTTTGGTGGAGAGCCATGCGGAGTTTGATGATCTCTTGTTACCGGTGCTGGAAAGCGTAGACGGTGGGGAATGGGACTACTGTGAACTTCGACCGGTTCGCTTCGAGCCGGGTGTCGCGAGCACGTTCGGTGAAAGCGATCGATACTGCTGGCATGAAATCGATTTACAGCCGAGCATTGATGCTATTGTTCGGAATTTCCATAAGTCTGTGAAGCGCAAAATTCGGCGCGCAGAGCGCGAGGCGCTAGCCTATGAGGAAGGCAGCTCGGAGCGATTACTGAGGCAGTTTTACAAATTGCTTGTGGCGACCCGGAGGCGACAGCACTTACCTCCGCAACCGATGAAGTGGTTTCGCAGCTTGATGGCGAGCTTCGGCACGAACCTGAAAATTCGAGTTGCATTCAAAAGCGGCATGCCAATTGCTAGTATTTTAACTTTGAACTACAAGAATACGGTCACTTATAAGTACGGCTGCAGCGATGCCCGATTGCATCCGTTAGGCGGCGTTGCGCTGGTTTTCTGGAATACTATCCAGCAAGCCAAAGCCGCTGGTTATGAGAAGGTCGATCTGGGGCGCAGTGACATCAGCAACGAGGGTCTGCCCGCTTTCAAGGAGCATTGGGGCGGGATCCGCTCCGACCTCTCCTATTGGCGTTACCCGAATCGTCCGCGATCTCACGAAAGCGTCGGGAAGAGAGTAATCATGGGGCGGATCGTCAAAGCGGCGCCCGATCGATTGCTCGCCGCAATGGGAAATCTGCTCTATCGGCACGTTGGCTGAGTACACGCTGGCACATTGAGGGGACTGACAGGCAGTAGCACGCGAAAGTATGTACGTTGGTCGAAGCTCTTAAGTGTATGAATCAAACTTTTCTAGAATATTTTCGTTGTCCAGAGCGCTACGTTCGGCTCGCTGTGAAAGACGGGCTTTCCGAGGGTAGCGGATTCTTTCAGTTCGGGCAGGGAGTGGTCGGCTATGGCAGGTATGCTCGGCACCGACCGGCCGATTCTCCGCGAGGCCAGCTTCGTGATGCGTGGGAAGAAGTAGATTGTGCGTCTGGTTCTGTGTGTTTGCCGTTTGATTTAGAGGAGGTTGTAGAAAATCTTCGACTGGAGCGGTATACCGAAGATCCCCAATACGGCAGCTCAGGAAACGGCATCGTCGCACGGATGTACTACGCTATCCGGCCTTTTCTACCAGTTGGCTTCCGCAGGCATTTACAGCGCGCGTACTTAAGTGATTGGAGCAAGATCGCTTTTCCCAACTGGCCAGTGGATCATACCGTGGACAGCATTGTGCGGGGATCCATGCAGCTGTTGCTGCGCACACAGCAACTGGAAAGGATCCCGTTTATCTGGTTCTGGCCGGACGGCGCATCCAGTGGCGTCAGCATGACGCACGACGTTGAGACCATTGCTGGCAGAGATTTCTGCGAATCCTTAATGAACATCGACGAGTCCTTTGGAATAGGGGCCTCTTTTCAGATCGTCCCCGAAGATCGTTATGAGGTCAGCCAGAAGTTTCTGGATTCAATCCGCAGACGCGGCTTCGAAGTCAATGTTCAGGACTTGAACCACGACGGCCGGTTGTACAAAGACCGCAGTGAGTTTGCGAGACGTGCGGAAAAAATCAACGAATACGGACGGCGCTTTGGGGCGTCCGGCTTCCGGTCCGCTATCTTGTACCGCAGGCAAGAATGGTACTCGGATCTTGATTTCTCCTACGACATGTCGGTTCCCACCTCGGGGCACCTGGAGCCACAGCGCGGCGGGTGTTGCACGATCATGCCCTACTTTATAGGCAAAATGCTGGAACTGCCAGTCACTACCACGCAAGATTATTCGCTTTTCAACTATCTGCGAAGTTTCTCGATTGACCTCTGGAAACGGCAGATTGATCTGATCCTGGAGCAAAACGGACTGATCAGTTTTATTGTGCATCCGGATTACATCATGAAAGACCGCGAAAGCCGCATTTATCAGGAGCTTCTTGCTTATCTGGCATGGCTTCGCACCCGGAAAAGCGTTTGGGTGACCGCACCTGGTGAAATTGACCGATGGTGGAGACAACGATCAAAAATGGAATTGGTTAGCGACGGAGACGGGTGGCGGGTCGAAGGTGCGGGAAGCGAGCGAGCCCGCGTTGCATACGCCAGGGAAAGGGACGGGGAGCTCGTCTTCACCATGCAGCATTCGCCAGCCGGCGAACTTGAAGGCGGCGCACCATATTGTCCACGTTCGGGGTCGACTGGACGTTCTGTTTGTCCTGCTAGGGGATGGGCCGAGGTGTCCAAATCTTAAGCGGTTGGCTTGCTCTCTCGGGGTCGAAGCGCACCTCCGTTTTCATGGCTGGGCTAATGATGCCGAGGTCCTGGCTCATATTTCGACCGCAGATGTGTGTCTGACCCCGGATCCGCCACTGGTCATAAACCAGCTGTCCACATTCGTGAAAATCATGGAATACATGAGTTGTGGCAGGGTCACGGTCGCGTTTGACCTACTGGAGTCACGCCGCACAGCCGGACCTGCCGCCATCTACGTTGAAAAGGATGACCCCGCACTCTTTGGTGACGCAATCTTGGCGATACTGGATGACACCAAAAAACGGGAAGAACTCGGCCGGATGGCCTTGGAGCGAGTAAGAACCTCGCTGCATTGGGGACTCTCACGTCAGGTGCTGCTTCAAGGCCTATCAACAAATGAATGGCCCGACTGGGGCTCCTATACGTGGTCATCGTGCAGGCATAACCACTGCAGGACATCGAAGTGAGCTTGGAGGGGGAGAATGAATACCGCTTTCACAGCATCAACGGCGAAAGCGAACGGGGCCGGAATTGGAGCATTAT
>ODAK010003957.1_pt1 | contig 15279 bp, 9 predicted proteins | sample 1539591 | NCBI WGS metagenome assembly ODAK01 (sample SAMEA3539303, study PRJEB22396) | soil metagenome | biome: tundra; feature: field; material: soil | place: USA | collected 2010-05 | depth 0.15 m | reverse complement strand
CGGGCAGGGGTGCCTCGCCGACGGTGACGACGGTGACGTCTGGGACGGCTGCGTCGAGTGGCGACAGCTCGACGCGCGACACCTCGCATAGCTCGGCAAGGTGCAGGAGATTTTTCTGCCACAGGGGTCGCTCGGCGGACGTCGGCGTGACCGTGACGCTCGCCTGCAGAGCCTTGTGTCCAGCGGCGCGGAATGCTTCCAGCTTGGCCAGAATCGCCTCTCGCAGCGGGCGCAGCTCCTTCTCCCAGCGCGAGTCGGACGCCGTTGCTGGCTTCGGCCACACTTGCCCGTGGACGTCGAACGGCGTGCCGGTGAGACGCAAAAGCTCGTCGGCCACGTCTTGCGCGGAGAAGCACAGAATCGGCGCCATCCACGTGGCCACCGTCTTCACCATTTCGTAAAGCGCGGTTTGTACGCTGCGACGCTCGGGCGACTGGGCGGCTTCGCAATAGAGGGCGTCCTTGATGGAGCCGAGGTATTCGGCCGAGACCGTGACGAGGTAATCGACCATCAGGCGGACCACATCGTGGAAGCTGTAGCGCGCGTACGCGGCGTAGATTTCGGCGCTGCGCTCGCGCAATACGGCCAAGGCTAGGCGGTCGAGCTCCCGCAATTTCTCGTCGGGCACCACGTCCCTCGACGGGACGAAATCGTAAAGGTTCGACAGCAGGAAGCGGCTGGTGTTGCGGATCTTGCGGTACGACTCGCTCAAGTGATCGAGGATGGTCTTGGAGAAAACCACATCCGACTGGTAGTCGGCCGCTGCCGCCCACAGGCGCAAAAGCTCGGCGCCGTTCTTTTCCATCCACGCCGTGGGTTCGACGTAGTCAGTCTTGATTCCGGCGGCGCGGGCGCGCTCGATTTCGGACTTGGAATACACCTTGCCGCGTTCGTCGAGAACCCAGCCGTGGGTCAGCACGGCCTTGTACGGTGCGGTTCCGCGCGCGGCGACGGCCGCCAGCAGTGACGAGTGAAACCAGCCGCGATGCTGGTCAGCGCCTTCGAGGTAGAGGTCCACCTTGCCGCCCTTGGGCACGAGCTTGCCGTCGGCGACCGCCGCCCAGGAGACGCCCGACTCGAACCACACGTCCACGATGTCGTGGGTCTTGTCGAGGTCGTTGCCGTGGCAACGCGGGCAGGTGGTGCCTGGTGGAACCAATTCCTGCACCGGCTTGCTGAACCACGCGCCGGCACCTTCGGCCGCGAAGATCTTGGCGACGAATTCCATCGCGGGCGCTTCCAGGAATGGCTCGTTGCACGTTTTGCAAAGAAGCGCCGGGATAGGCACACCCCAGACGCGCTGGCGCGACAAACACCAGTCGGGACGCACTTCGATCATGCCGCGGATACGGTCGCGTCCCCACGCCGGGATCCATTGGGTGCCGTCGATCTCGTCGAGCGCTTGCTGGCGCAGACTGTTCTTATCGCCCAGCTCGCCCAGGCGCGCGAACCACTGGCTGGTGGCGCGGAAGATCACTGGATTCTTGCAGCGCCAGCAGTGGGGGTACTGGTGCTTGATTTGCTCGCCCGGCTTGTTCAGCAGGAAGCCGGTTTCGGCCAGATGCGCGACGATCTTCGGATTGGCTTCGAAGACCTTCATGCCAGCCCAATGGGGAACTTCGGCGGTGTAGCGGCCGAGGCCGTCGACGGGTGCGTACACATCAAGGCCATCGCGGCGGCCGACGGAATAGTCGTCCGCGCCGTGCCCAGGCGCCGTGTGCACGAGGCCCGTGCCGGCGTCGAGCGTCGCGTGATCGGCGAACGTCAGACGGAAATCCTTGTCGGATTTCGGCGTGGCAATGAACGGGTGCTGGTAGCGCAAGCCGCGCAGCGAGCGCAGCTGTTCGCCGGATAGCTCGACCCACGACTCCTTGGGGCTGGCGGCGAGGCCACACGCGGTGAGAAATCCCTCCGCCAGCTCGCGGGCGACGATGAGAAATTCGCGCTGGCCGCCGCGATCGACGGGAATGGCGGCGTAGACCAACGTGGGATTGGCCACGATGGCCAAGTTGGCAGCCAGCGTCCATGGCGTCGTGGTCCAGATGACCAGCGCGGCGGGCGTCTTGCCGAGCACGTCTTCGATGGCCGCTTGCCCCGGCACCACCGGAAAGCGCACGTAGATCGACGGCGAGGCATGGTCCGCGTACTCGACCTCGGCCTCGGCCAAGGCGGTCTGGTGCGTGAGACACCAGTGCACGGGGCGCTTGGCACGGTAGAGCAGACCCTTTTCAGCAAAGGCCGCCATCACGCGCACGATGGTCGCTTCATAGTCCTTGTTGAGCGTCAGGTACGGCTCGTCCCAAGTGCCGAGGCAACCCAGGCGGCGGAAGTCGGAGCGCATGACGTCCACGAACTTGCGCGCGTGCGCTTCGCACTTCTTTCGGAAATCCTGCGTGTCTTGTTTGGCCTTGGCTCCGAATTGCTTCTCGACCTGCTGCTCGATTGGCAACCCGTGGCAGTCCCAGCCGGGCACGAAACGCGCCTTCTTGCCCATGAGCAAGCGCGAGCGGACGATGACGTCCTTGAGCACCTTGTTAAGAAGCGTGCCGTAGTGAATGCCGCCCGTAGGGTAGGGCGGCCCGTCGTGCAGCACGTAGGGCTCGGCACCGGCTTGCTCGCGCGCGGCCAGCAGCGTTTCGTACTGCTTTTCGTCGGACCAGCGCTTGAGCCAAAGCGGCTCGCGGCGAGCTCCGTCGGCACGCATGGGGAATTCGGTCTTGGGCAGATTGAGCGAGTTTTTCCAGTCCACGGAGCCGCGGATACTAGCAGATGGGACGCGACTTCCACGCCGGTAAAGAGCCGCTGGCGCAGAGGTGGTCGGACCAGAGTAGGATGGCCAAGCCTGTCCTTCGAGCGTAACGCCCGCTTGAGCTCCTCGATCCTGGCCTCGACATTCTGTCGGTGGGACTGCCGGGCACTTGGCGCAGATATTCCTGGTATGCCGCAAGCGCTGGTTCGGCGTCGCCAGCGCGGCGGTAGCAAAGACCGATGTTGTAGAGCAGGTTAGCGTCGTTGCCAGCGTCGTAGGCCTTTCGGAATTCTCTGGCAGCATCGGCAAACTGCTCCGCCTCGAATAAGGCCTTTGCCTTCGCCCCGCTTGCAGAGGCAGCCTTTGTTTGCGTATCGCTTGGCTGTTCTTCTGATCGTTTGTCCTGATCGCCCCGTTGGGTCGTTTGCCATGTCGCCATGCTCTCAGAGATTGACACCGGTGGCAACGTGAGGTGCCGACTCTCTGTGGGCGATTGACCGCGGATTTTGCTAAAAACACAAACCATGGCCGAGCGAGCATCTTGGGACGAGTATTTCATGAACATTGGCGCTGTCGTCGCTTCGCGCTCGACGTGTCCACGCAAATTCGTGGGTGCGGTCATTGTGCGGGAAAAGACGATCTTGTCGACGGGCTACAACGGCTCGATTCGCGGCATGCCCCACTGTTCGGAAGTGGGGCACATGATGGAAAACGATCATTGCGTGGCCACCATTCACGCCGAGAGCAATGCCATCCTCCAGGCGGCCAAGAACGGCGTGATGATTGATGGAGGGACCCTTTATGTCACTGCCAGCCCGTGCTGGAATTGCTTCAAGCAAATCGCGAATTCGGGCTTGCGCAGGATCGTTTACGGCGAGTTTTACCGGGACGAACGCATCTTTCAGGTAGCGGAACGGCTGGGGATCGAGCTCGTCCACCTACCCCCCCCTAGCGCAGAAAAAATCAGTAATCCATCGCACGGGAGTTGACAGATTCATTTCCGCAGCTAACTCTAGGAAGACATGCTGCGGTTGATGTTGATGTTGCTGGCCGTCATGGTTGGCGCTCAGACCGCGGGGGCTTCCGGCAGCGCCCCGAAATCAAGCTCGTCCAAAATCCGAGCGTCCAAGGCGGCCGGCTCCAAGTCCGCCGGCCTCAGCCGAGCCGAGCGCAACCTGATCAAACACCGCGGTAAGCGCGTGGGCCGCATGGTCGGCTGGCCGGTCCCCGAGAAAGACCTGTTGCCCGAGCCGCCTGCGCGCCCGTCGGGCAAATTGCACATCTACTCTCTAAGTTACAAGGACGACGCCGACGTCAACATCTACAACTCGGATGGCTCGTTCAATCTCCAGGCCCTGGCCGAGATCAACCATATCTTCAAGTGCCGACGGAGCGGGCTTGAGCACGATATCGACACGCGGCTGATCACGATCCTTGCCCAGATTTACGATCACTACGGCGGCAGGCGTATCGAGCTACTTTCGGGCTATCGGTTCCAACGCCGGACCACCAGCAATCACTTCCACGGCGCTGCGGCCGACATTCGCATCGCCGGTATCGATCCGCGCCAAATTCGCGCCTACGCTGAATCGCTTGATGCTGGTGGCATGGGCGTCGGGTGGTATCCGAAGGTCGGCTTCATCCACGTGGACGTTCGCGAGCCACCGAGTTACCGCTGGATCGACAACTCGAAGTCGAACCCCGATGCTCGCGATCGGAAGCCACCCCGCGGGTTCAAGCGCAGAGATCCTCAGAGCTGAAGCGCGGAAACGGCCTGCACCGTCGCGCCGCCAGCCGGCCAGAGTTAGTCGCCGCTCAAAGATAACTCTAGCAGGCGCGCGGCCGATCGATTGCGGAACCCCGGGAGGGTTCCGCACTTCCCGCGATGGCTCCGGCGAGCAGAGCTCGCCCTCGCCCACGCGATCCATCCCGGCTGGCTGCGTCGCTCGTCGTTCACATACCGACGGGTATGCTCGCTCCTCGCTCCTTGCCATCCGGGCGCCTCGGACGCGCTCTTTGCACAAGTTATCTTTTCGCGGCTCCTTACTGCGTCAGCGACCTTTCTTGATCTCTGCGTCCGGCTTTCGTAGCTTGGGGCGGGCAGGGCCGTCGCCTTGCGAACCATCATGTCCGCAAAACAGCTCGATCTGCTCGAAGAAAATCCGAAAACGCCAGCCGCTTCGCCCAAGCCAGGCAAGGGCGGTGGGGGACGAGGAAAGGGGTCGGATGGTGATGGTGGCGGCGGCTCCGGCCCGACGGTGCCGACGGACGCGTCGCTCATCGACGAAGCCCAGCGTCGCTACCTGAACTACGCAGTCAGCGTCATCACTTCGCGTGCTTTGCCCGACGTACGCGACGGCCTCAAGCCGGTGCAGCGGCGAATCCTGTACGCCATGCACAGCGACTTGCACCTCTACCCCGACGCCAGGTTCCGCAAGAGCGCCACCATCGTGGGCACGGTCATCGGCAAGTATCATCCGCACGGCGATTCGGCTTGTTACGAGGCCATGGTGCGCATGGCGCAGGATTTTTCGCTGCGCTACCGACTCGTTGACGGGCACGGCAACTTCGGCTCGCTCGACGGCGACGGGCCGGCCGCCTACCGCTACACCGAAGCGCGCATGGCGCCGCTGGCGATGGAGCTGCTCGACGAGATCAAAGAAGGTACGGTCGATTTCCGTCCGAACTACGATGGCACCACCGAAGAGCCCATTGTGCTGCCGGCGCGCGTGCCCCAGCTCCTGGCCAACGGTTGCTCGGGCATCGCGGTCGGCATGGCGACGAACATTCCGCCGCACAATCTGTCCGAGGTTTGCCAGGCCGCCATCGCGCTTCTCGACAATCGCAAGCTCGAATGCAAGGATCTGCTCAAGTACATCAAGGGCCCGGATTTTCCCACGGGCGGCTTGTGCACGAACTCGAAGAAAGAGCTGCGCGAGATTTACGAGACCGGGCAAGGCCCCATCCACTTGCGCGGCGAATGGAAGACCGAAGAGACTAAAAAGGGCTCGCCGCTCATCATCCTGACCTCGATTCCGTACAACGTCAGCAAAGCGGATCTCGTCGAGAAAATCGCCGAGGTCATCATCAACAAGAAGCTGCCCATGCTGGTCGACGTGCGCGACGAATCGACCGCCGAGGTTCGCATCGTGCTCGAGCTCAAGCAGGGCGCCGATCCTGCGCTGGTGATGGCCTATCTCTACAAGCACACGCCCATCGAGCTCTCGTTCCACGTGAATATGACTTGCCTGGTGCCCACGCAAAACCGCGAGGTGGCGGGGCCGATGCGCCTCAACCTGTGCTCGATTCTGAGTGAGTTCCTCGACTTTCGCGAGGAAGTTGTCCGGCGTCGCTTCGAGTTCGAGTTGGCAGAGCTGCGCCGCCGCATCCACATTTTGGAAGGCTTCGCGATCGTGTTCGATGCGCTGGACGAAGCGATTCGCATCATCCGCAAGTCCGACGGCAAAGCGGACGCGGCCGGCAAGATCATCAAGCGCTTCGGCCTCGACGAAGAACAGACCGATGCGATCTTGGAGCTGAAGCTGTACAAGCTCGCGCGTCTCGAGATTCAGGTCATTCTCGACGAGCTGGGCGCCAAGCAGGCGCGCGCCAAGGAGATCGAGACCATCCTCAAGGACAAGCGCAAGCTGTGGGGAGTCATCCGCGGCGAATTGCGCGAGATCGCGGAGAAGTTCACCGACAAGCGGCGCACCAAGATCGGCGGCGGCGGGGGTGAGGATATCGAATTCCAGGCCGAGGACTTTATCGTCGACGAAGAGGTTACCGTGATTCTCTCGCGCGACGGCTGGCTCAAGCGCGTAAAGGAGATCAAGGACCTCTCCACGACCCGCGTGCGTGAAGGCGATGCCGTGCTCACTGCCCTGCGCGGCTCGACCAAGGAGTTCATGGCTATCTTTTCCAATTTCGGAAGCTGCTACGTCCTACGCATCAACGACGTGCCCGCGTCCACGGGCTACGGCGAGCCGGTGCAGAAGCTATTCAACTTCCGCGACGGCGAGCGCGTGATCGCGGCCTACGTGGTGACGGGCACCGGGCCCTCGGTGCTCCCCGCCGATGGCCAGATCATCGCGGTGACCAAGCATGGCTTCGGCTTTCGCTTGAACCCCGATCCACACCGCGAGATTTCCACGCGCGCCGGCCGCCGCTACGCCAAGCTCGAAGAAGGCGATGAAGTAGTGAACGTGTTGCCTTTCAAGCCGAAGGAGGTGATCTGCATGGTCACGGCGCAGACCCGCACGCTTATGTGCAAGGCCGACGAAGCGGCCGAGCTGGCCAACCCCGGCAAGGGCGTCACGATGATCAAGGTGGAGGACGACGACGTCGTGGTGGGCTTCGCGGTCGGCGATCGCTACGGCGACGAGCTTCTCATCGCCGAGCTGGACAACGGCAAGAAGGTTTCCATGGGCCCCGGCCACGACCAGGTCACCTCGCGCGGAGGCAAGGGTCACACCCTGGCCCGCAAGGCGAAGGTTGTTCGCGTGCTCTATCCCGAATCCGAACCGGATCCCAAGCAGGTGAACTGAGATGGCCTCCGACAAGTCCTATACCGCTGAACACATCCAAGTCCTGCAGGGCTTAGAGCCTGTGCGGCGCCGGCCCGGCATGTACATCGGTGGCACCGATACCAAGGGCTACCACCACCTGCTGTGGGAAATCGTCGACAACTCGGTGGACGAGGTCATCAACGGCTACGCCACGCACATCGAAGTGACCCTGCACAAGGATCACCAGTCGATGACGGTCGTCGACAACGGCCGAGGTATTCCCGTCGATACCAAGAAGGAATTTGGCAAGTCCGCGCTCGAGCTGGTGCTGACCACGCTCCACGCGGGCGGCAAGTTTTCGTCGGGCCAATACCAATACTCGGGCGGTTTGCACGGCGTGGGCGCGTCGGTCGTGAACGCCCTATCCGAAGAGATGATCGTGCGCGTTCGTCGCGATGGCTTCGAATGGGAACAGTCCTATGCCCGCGGCGAGGCTGTCTCGAAGCTCGTCAAGAAGGGGACGGCGCGCGGCACAGGCACCACCACCTTCTTCCGGCCTGACCACCAGATCTTCGGCAAGCAGGAGTTTTCCGCGGACACCATCCGGTTCCGGCTGGACAGTAAGACCTTCCTGCACAAAGGCCTCAAGATCACGTTTCGCGACGAGGCGGCGGGCACCTCGGATGTGCTGCAACACGAGGGCGGCATCTCCGACTTCCTGGCTAAGATCATCGCCGACCGAGGCAAGGCAACCACGACGCCGCAGGCTTTCTACTTCAGTCGCGAAGAAGGCGGGCGCATCGAATCGGCCTTGCAGTGGACCGAATCGCACGAAGAAACGCTGCGCACTTACGTGAACGGTATTCCAACCACGCAGGGCGGAACCCACGAGCAAGGCTTTCGCGCTGCTGTCGTGAAAGCCATGCGCTCGTTCATGGACGACGCGGGCCTGACGCCGAAGAACCTCAGCATCACCGCCGAGGATATTCGCGAAGGCATGGTCGGCGTGCTGTCGATCTACCTTCAAGAGCCGCAGTTTCAGGGGCAAACCAAGGAGCGCCTGGGCAATCCCGAGGCGCAGGCGCTGGTCGACAACGCCATCCGTCCGGCGCTCGAAAACTTCCTGCACCACAACCGCACGGCGGGCGCGACGATCGTCGAGCGCATCGTGCTCGCCGCCAAGGCCCGCGAGGCTTCGCGGGCGGCGTCGCAGGCGGTTTCACGCAAGACTGCTATTTCGCACCGGTTGAATTTGCCGGGCAAGCTAGCCGACTGCTCGTCCACCGATCCCGTGAAAAGCGAGCTGTTCATTGTCGAAGGCGATTCCGCAGGCGGCTCGGCCAAGCAAGGGCGCGAGCGGCGCTGGCAGGCGATTCTTCCTTTGCGCGGAAAAGTGCTGAACACCGAGCAAGCGTCGCTGCAAAAGGTGCTCTCGAACAAAGAGCTTCAAGACGTGGTGTCGGCTCTCGGCTGCGGCGTTGGCGAACAGTTCAACGTCGAGCGGCTGCGCTACCACAAGATCATCTTCCTGATGGATGCCGATTCCGACGGCCACCACATCGCAACGCTGCTCTTGACGTTCTTCTACCGGCACCTGCGACCGCTTATCGAGCAAGGACACGTGTATCTGGCTCAGCCGCCGCTCTTTCGTATCGACCACGGCAAGGAAACGTTCTGGGCGCTTGACGAAGGCGACCGCGAGCGCATCGTGAAGGCACTGCCTAAGAACGCTCACCCGGACATCATGCGTTTCAAAGGCTTGGGCGAAATGCAGCCCGAAGAGCTCAAACGCACGACGCTCGATCCAAACTCGCGCCGGCTTCTGCGGGTGAAGGTTGAGAACATCGAAGAAGCCGACCGCATTCTCACGGATCTGATGGGCAAAGACGTGGAGGCGCGTTTCAACTTCATCATGGAGCGAGCTGCCCAGGCCGACCTAGACTTGTAGCTTCGTAGCTATCGCCGTCCGCGCCCGCCGACGTGCATCCCGCCTCCGCCTCGCGGTGCCGAGAAACTGCGGGGCGCGATGCCACCGCTCGGAGCAGCTCGGGGCGCCATCCCCGGCGCGCCGATACCGCGCGGACCGGCGGGCGTTGCACGCATGGGACCGCCGGCTCCATGCCAGGCTGTCCCGTAGTGCAGCGGCCGCGGAACGGAGACGATTCGCGGCGCGACGGCATGACCCCGGAAGAACGCCCCATGGGCGTAGTAGTGCGGGTAGTGGGCGCGATAGTAGTAGTGGTAGTACGGCCAGTAGGTCCAGAAGAACGGATCGTACGGTCCTTCCCAGTAGAACCACGGCCCGACGGTGACGAACAGGGGCGACCACGGCCGCCAGAAGTGGCGATGCGGCCCGATCATGAAGCACCAGCCGCCGCCGTAAGTGTCCAGGACGGGGTGGGCGCCGTAGTAGTTGTAGGTCTCGCCGGCGTAGCCGAAGTCGGTTGGGTCGCCGATGAAGTAGTAGCAACCGTTCTCTAGGTTGAAGAGGCGCAGGTCGAAGGGCGGATAGGGATGGACGTGGCGTCCGCTTGTCGCATCCCAGGTCACGCCGGGTACCACCTGGCTGTCGACCGGGTGTGGTCCTTCGAAGCAGTAGCCGCCACCCTGTGCTTGAACAGGTGGCCGGTCAACGAACGGTGGGATGGGCGGCGGCGGACCTTCGGGCTCGGCGGCGGCTTGGGCAGCTGGACTTGCTTGCGCCGTAGCATAGCTTTCCGATTCGCCAGCTGACTGTGCGTGGACGGCCGCACCTTCCATCGAGAGCGCGAAAACCATCGATGTGATGCTTGCAGCGAAACGCGACATCGGAATCTCCTAATGGTGGTGCAGCAAGACCGGCGCCAAGCCTGGCGCGCGAAAATGCACTTCTTTATAGGCCTCGCTTCGCCCTAGACAGCGGATTGTGGCGCAAAGTCCCGTCGACCTGTGAATAGGTTTCACGCTCGGTTCGCCCGCGCCGGCGACTTGCTATTGCGGCTTTGCAAGGGTAGGAGAATCCACCATGTCGATCGAAACCCAGCTTCAGGATTTGCTCAAAGAGGCCATGCGTAACAAGGATTCGCGGACGGCGGACTGTGTTCGCATGATCAAGACCAAGCACATGGAACGTCGGACAGCCGCCGGGTTCAAAGGGGAGCTGGACGATGCCCTTTGGCTGGACGTTATCGGCGCCTACCAGAAGCAGCTGCGCAAGGCCCGCGAGGAGTACGCCGGCCTCGGTGCGCGCGGCGCCGAAAGCCTGCCCCAGCTGGATTTCGAAATCGAGCTGTGCGGTCGTTTCTTGCCCAAGATGGCCGGCGAGGACGAAGTGCGGACCGTCGTGAAGGAGACTATCGCGCGCATGGCGGTTAGCGACGCCAAGCAGGGCGGCAAGGTCCAAGGCGACATCATGAAGTCCTACAAGGGCAAGTTCGACCCGGCGATGGTCAAGCGCCTCATCGAGGCCGAGCTGGCGCGATGATTTTGATGGGAACCCTGGGCGGGTTCCCAAACCCTCCCGCGATGGTTCGCGCCGAGCAGAGCTCGGCGGCTCCCCACGCGATGATTAGCTCCTCGCTATCCCATGCCGGCGATGCGCAGAGCGGTCAGGATCATGCGCGTCGCTGGCGACTGGTTGAGCGTGTAGAAGTGAATGCCGGGCGCGCCGCCCGTCAGAAGGCCGATGCACTGGGCGGTGGCTTGCGCGATTCCGAGCTGCATGGTGGCTGCGCTGTCGTCGCGCCGCCGCTCGAGCTCGGCGCGCAGCAGTGGCGGCACCGTTGCTCCGCACATGCGCGTGATGCGCTCGATTTGCGCGGCATCGGTGATGGGCATGATGCCCGGAACGATCGGCACCGTGATACCGGCTTTTCGGGCGCGGCTGACGAAGTCGAAGTAGTACCGGTTGTCGAAGAACAGCTGCGTGACGATGAAGTCCGCCCCGGCGCGAACTTTCGTCACCAGGTGTCGCATGTCGCGGTCGAGGTCACGGCACTGCGGGTGGCCTTCCGGATAACCCGCAGCGGCCAGGCATAGGCGGTTGCCGTGGCGTTGCCGAATGAAGGCTACCAAGTCCGAGGCGTGCTCGAAGCCGTCGACCGAGGGCACGAAGTCCTCGGCGCCCGCTGGCGGATCGCCGCGCAGCGGAATCATGTTTTCGATACCGGCCTCCACCAAGTGATCGACCAAGGCCGCAAGTTGGTCTCGGCTCGCCGCCACGGCCGTCAGGTGGGCCATGGCGCGCATGCCTTCTTCCTGCTGAATACGTAGCACCAGGTCGACGGTCCGGTCGCGCGTCGACCCGCCGGCGCCGTAGGTGACCGAGACGAAATCCGGCTGCAGTTCTTTGAGGTCGTGGATGGTGCGCGCCAGATTGACGGCGCCAGCTTCGGTCTTGGGCGGAAAGAACTCGAAGGAGAACAGTCGCTTGCCCGAAGTAAAGAGATCGGAAATCTTCATGGTCGAGTCCTAGCGCGCTCGGGCTCGATGAACAAAGGCTAGCTTCGTATTCGCCGCTCGGTTCTTCTCATCTCTGGCTCGATTCCCGTTGGACCTGTAGTCTCGCTGCTCCGGTCAGCCCAGGGGAAAACATGGTCAGCACATCGTCCACACTCGCTCGTCGTTTCAGTTGCTCTCGCGCTCATTTTTCGCTGGTTGCCTGTGCAACCGCACAGCTCGCCGCCTGCGGAAGCGCGCAGAACCAAGGTCCGGTTTCCACCGCGCCGCTAGTGTCCGCTTCGGTCCGCGCGGCCGGCGTGCCGGCACCCGACATCGAGCAACTGCTTTCGCAAATGAGCGTGGCCGAGAAGGTCGGTCAAATGACTCAGGCGTCGCGCACGGCTTTGCAGGGTGCCGAAGTGCGCGAGTCCTTCCTCGGCTCCGTGCTCAACGGCGGCGACGATCTCGTCAATCCGAACACGCCGCAAAACTGGGCTGACACGGTCGACCGTCTGCAAATGCAGGCGCTCTCCACCCACCTTGGGATTCCGTTGGTCTACGGTATCGACGCCGTTCACGGCCACGCCGGCTTGCGAGGCGCGACGGTTTTCCCGCACAACATCGGGCTTGGCGCCACTCGCAACCCCGAGCTTGCAGAAAAAGTCGGCCAGATCGCCGCGCAAGAGATCTCTGCCACCGGGATCAAGTGGACCTTCGCTCCGTGCATCGCCGTGCCGCGGGACGAGCGTTGGGGCCGCACTTACGAGGGCTTTGGCGAGACGCCGGAGCTGGCGAGCATGTTCGCGCCCGCCCTGGTGCGCGGCCTGCAGGGCGATAAGCTCGGCGGGACAGACTCGGTCATTGCCTGCGCCAAGCACTACGTCGGCGACGGCGCGACCGACAAGGGCATCGATCAGGGCGACGCCAAGATTTCCGAACAAGAGCTGCGCGCCATTCACTTGCCGGGTTACATCGCCGCGGTCAAAGCCGGTGTCGGCAGCATCATGGCCTCCTACTCGGCGTGGAACGGGCAGCGGCTGCACGGTCAAAAGCATCTGCTCACCGACGTGCTCAAGGGCGAGCTGGGATTCCAGGGCTTCGTGGTGTCCGACTGGGAAGGCATCGACCAGATGGGCACGAGCTACAAAGAAAACGTCGAAAACGCCATCAATGCCGGCGTGGATATGGCCATGGCGGGCAACGGCTATAGCAAGTTCATCCGGACGCTGAAGTCGCTGGTTGCCTCGGGCCGCGTTCCCATGTCCCGAATCGACGATGCGGTTCGCCGCATTCTGCGCGTAAAGGCCGCCGCCGGTATGTGGGAGCACCCGATGCCCGATACGCATCTAGCGGCGCAGATCGGCTCGCCCGAGCACCGGGCCGTGGCGCGCGATGCCGTTCGCCAGAGCGTGGTCTTGCTCAAGAACGACAAGAACGTCCTGCCCCTCAAGAAGAACGTGAAGGTGCTCGTCATGGGCTCGAAGGCCAACGACATGGGCTCGCAGTGTGGCGGATGGACCGTGGGTTGGCAGGGACATACCGGCGCGGTCACGCCCGGTACCACCATTCAGAGAGGCATCGAGCACGCGGTGAAAGCGCGCGCGATGGTGACCACCGGCAACAGCCCGTCGCAGGCCGACGTCGTTGTCGTGGTCGTCGGCGAGACGCCCTACGCGGAAATGTCGGGCGACCGCAAGGATTTAGGGCTGAGCAGCGCCGACCGCAGCTCCATCGCGAGTGCTCGCAAGTCCGGCAAACCGGTCGTCACCGTCCTCATCACAGGCCGGCCGCTTATTGTTGAAGACGTGTTGCCGCTGACCGATGCGCTGGTCGTTGCGTGGTTGCCAGGCACCGAAGGCGAGGGCGTCTCTGATGTGCTGTTCGGCGACTACAAGCCGACCGGCAAGCTGCCGCATTCGTGGCCGCGATCGATGGACCAGATCCCCATCAACCAGGGCGACACCAACTACAATCCGCTGTTCCCGTACGGCTTCGGCCTGAGTTACTAGCTTCGCAGCCGCCTTTCTCTTGCTCGGCACCTGAACATTCGGATAGTATTCCGGCATGTCAGCAACCCAGGTGATTCTCGCCGTGCTTGCCGCGTGCGGCACGCTGGTCGTCGGGTTTGCCGTCGGATGGATGTGGGCGGCGGCGCGTGAACGGCAGCGCGCGGAAGAAAAGCCGCGCGCCCTTGAGGCCGAGCTGCGCCAGATCGAGCCCAAGCTACGCGAGGCCGAGGGCACGGCGCGGGCAGCGCAGGCAACTGCCGACGAACTGCGGCGTTCGTTGGGCGTTGCGGAGGATCGGGCGCGCGAGCTTGCAGGCGAGCTGGCGCAGACGCAGCGGGCGCGCGCCATCGCCGAGACGCAGACGATTGAGCTCCGCCGCAACCTCGACGAGCAAAAGGAGCTGCTGGCCCGCGCCGAGGAAAAGCTGGGCGATACGTTTCGTGCGCTGGCGGCGCAAGCGCTGGCCGCGAACAACGAAGGCTTCCTGACTCTGGCCGCGGAGAAACTGGGCGCGGACCGCAAGCAAAGCGACGAAGCCCTGGCGGCGCGCCAGACTGCCATCGATAGCCTCCTCAAACCGGTCAAAGAATCGCTCGACCGCGTGGACTCGAAGATTCAAGAGCTGGAGCGCGAACGGGGCCAGGCTTACGGCCGCCTGACCGAACTCGTGCGCAACCTCACCGAGACGCAGAGCAAGCTGTCGACTGAGACGGGCAACCTGGTACGAGCGCTGCGCGCACCGGCGGTGCGTGGTCGCTGGGGTGAGATTCAACTGGCGCGCGTGGTCGAGCTGGCCGGCATGGTCGAGCACTGCGACTTCGTTCAGCAAGAAACGCTGGAGGCGGACGGCGGCCGTTTGCGCCCCGACATGATTGTGAAGTTGCCGGGCGGCCGGCACGTCGTCGTAGACGCCAAAGTGCCGTTGGAGGCCTACCTGGATGCGCTGGACGCCACCGACGAGGACTCGCGACGCAGTCATATTGCTCGGCATGCGGGGCAGATCCGCAGTCACGTCCTCAAGTTGTCGGCGAAGAGCTATTGGTCGGAGTTGCCGTGCACGCCGGAATTCGTGGTGATGTTTTTACCAAGCGAGGCGATGTACAGCGCGGCGTTGCAGGAAATGCCGTCGCTCATCGAAGACGGCGTCGGCAAACGCGTGCTCATCGCTACGCCGACCACGCTGATTGCGCTGCTCCAGGCGGTACACTTCGGCTGGCGGCAGGAGCTGCTTGCGGAAAATGCGCAAGCCATCAGTCAGCAAGGCAAAGAGCTGCATCTTCGGCTGGCCACGATGGTGGAGCACTGGTCAAGAGTCGGCATTGCTCTCGACCGCGCGACCGAGAGTTACAACAAGGCCGTAAGCTCGTACGAAAGCCGGGTCTCACCAGCGATCCGCCGGCTCGATGAGCTGGGAGCCGCAAGCGACAAGTGCGTCCCCGAGTTGAAGCCGGTGGAAAGCCGCCCGCGAGGCCTCGCTTGGGATGAGGACGGCCGGGCGATGGTTCCTACGATTTCGTCGAAGGCGTGACCTTGAACGACTACCACTACTGGTTCAATTCTTCGATTCACCGACGGGCGACGATCCGGGTCGGGGGCG
>ODAK010003956.1_pt1 | contig 15279 bp, 10 predicted proteins | sample 1539591 | NCBI WGS metagenome assembly ODAK01 (sample SAMEA3539303, study PRJEB22396) | soil metagenome | biome: tundra; feature: field; material: soil | place: USA | collected 2010-05 | depth 0.15 m | reverse complement strand
CCGCTTATCTCCGAGTATCATGGCTCCAGGTTGCAAGTCATCTACTTTACCGCGAATGTTGCTACCAGCGGTATTGCTGACCTTCGCCTCACGAAGTTCAGACACAGGATGGTCAGATAGCATCCAATCAACCGCACCCTGCTTACCTTTCGCTTCGATGAGATTGTTCAAACTCTGAAGAGCAAAACCATAAGCATTTACGCCACGTGGTCCCCAAGACTTCCCTGTCTCTGGATTCATCGGAGAGAAAAATCCTGTCTTCATATACTCGTCATGAGACTTCAATGCTGCGTTCAGGTTGTTATAGGGGTCGTAGCCAGAACTCAGAATAGCTTCGTTGAATTTGAAGATACTCAAATTCGTCGGGTCTTTTAGTTCTGGGCGAATTTCACCCATAATCCGGTCGTGGTCAGCCATCTGTTCGGTATACCAAGTCGAGGCACCGTTGTTCTGAGCGAGACCGTAGCGTCCTTCGTCTTCAGCAAGAGAGACAGCCCTTTTCATCTGAGCTTCTGGTAACGCTTTACCGAACTCAAGAGGAGCGAGTTTTGCAGTCTTAGTCGTGTACTTGTTCAAGGCCATCGCCACATCCGTGGTCAACGGTGTGTTTCCCTTTCCGGTTGCTTTAATCTTGAGCGGATTATCGAACAACTCTACCGTCGAACCGTTTGGACGAACAGTAGTCGCAGCTTGGGCTTTTTCCACAGGCGTGACGGGAACCTTATCGAACGAGGCAATCACGCCATCGTGTTTATATCCAGAGAATCCCGCATCATGGATGGCGTTTTCAGCGTCAGTCGCAGTCCCTTTCTGTAACGCCTTCTGCCAGACACCGTTTGGGTCTCCACCTTGTTTCGGGTCATCAAGGTCGTAAATCTTCGCTGTAGGAATCTCGCCCTTATATTGGTTCGGCTGGCTTTGAACTACAGGCTCTTTATACTTAGGCGTACCATCCGCCCGAAGACCGTCTTCACCGAAATATGTACGTGGTAAATAGTTGGGGTCTTTGGCACGAAGAGTTTCTGCGCCGGTTGCTTTACCAGTCCCGTGGAACGCGGGGTCGGTTTCATCCATCTTATCGACGCTAGTCCAGTGATTCACTTTGGTAGTCGGCTTAGGCGTAGCAGGAGTCGGTGTCCCTTTACCTACACCACCCTCTCCATCTCCGCCAGTAGGAATCTCTTCGTGATTCTTTAAATCCCAGATAGCTTTTTCACCGTTGCGAGTTCCCATAGCAACGGCTTCTGCGCGGTTCGCAGGCGTCTTCACCAACTCGGTAGTTATCTTGCCGGTCTCTTTGTCATGCCACGTACCAATACTGGCATCGGTATGTTTCGCAAGAGCTGCTTGCACCTCCGGACGATTTCGGAAATCCTCCATATTCCGAGGAGTCAGCGTACCACCATCCGTAGTCATCTTCAAAGCCGGGTCTTTAAAGTCTGATTCACCACCGACCGCGAAGAAAGGCTTACCATCTAGATTTCCATCGACCGGGTGAAACGTAGAACCACCCTGTCCGGCATCAAAATTAGAGTTGTGAACTTTGGCTTGTTCAGCAGAATCCCACTTCAGTTCATGAGCGGCGAGTTTCGCTTGCACAGCCTCAGGAGTTACCTTATCTGCATCCAAGGCAAGGGTGCTACCGGTCTTCTTAGAAGTGAACAGAGTTTGAGGAGATACTTTTCCGGCACCCTCTTGCACACCTTCATACTTTGCACCACCCGCCGTCACCACTAATTTATTCCATAGTTCTTGCAATTGAGGTTTGACTGTGTCACCGAGGACACTGACCATCTTCGTTGACCAATCCTCAAATGTCGCCTTAGCAGCATTTTTCAATGCTTCGAAGTGATACTTCCCTAGAGTCATGAGGTCTTTTGGTGAAGGCAAATCGGATTCCCCAGGCTTATTGGATATCGACCCTCTCTGACTCTTTAAGCGCTTCAAGGCTTCGTTGTAGTCATCTGTAGTTACCCCAGTATTCGACCCACCATACTCACTCTTACGTCTGTCCATCTCAGCGCCAATTTGCTCAGACGTAGCTCCTTCTCCGAGTTTTTGACGAGCCTGTCTGAACAATTCTGTAGCCTGTACCTCTTCATCCGAAGTACGTGCACGAGCCCTACGTTCTGTAGATTCACTAGTTCTAGGTACGCCTTTTTCTCCAGCACGAACTTCGGCTCCAATATCTACAGCAGGTTTATTCTCCAACGCTCCACGTGCTAACAAGTCTTCAGGCGAAACAGGTTCACGTTCAGCATTCGGCGGCTCTTTCCCAGCAGGCGCAGTGGGAGATTTAAGTCCCATCTCTTCAGGAGTAATCAGAGGGGCTTCTGTCACAGGCGCAGTCTTCGGTTGGAAAGTAACAGACGGAATTCCGTCTTTATCGTACTGTACGTCGTAATCGTTGCCCAATTTTTTCCAAGCGTTTACGGCTGAGTCTGACTGGACAGACCCACCTCGCACAGTGACAGGTTTTCCGGAATCTGTGGCCCGTGTTTGCGCGTTGTCTAACAGACTCTGATACGACTTGAGCCCAGAACCCTTTCCATCACCTTGAGCGTCCTGCACCGTCCACGTACCCGGTTGGTCAAACGTCTCAACAGCCTTTACTCCACCAGAACGGTTTCCCGTTGTGTCAAGGATATCGGCCTTGTGAACGTTGACCAGTTCCCCCGGTTCTGTAGAGAATTTGACTTGAGACTGAGGCGCGCCGGGCGCAACAGGAGCGAGAGGTGCTTCAGCCTTCGCCTGGGCAGCAACGTCAGGTGGCGCTCCTAAGCCTACATCCACCCCAGGTTGGTTCGGAGCCGCAACAGGACCGTTAGCGGCTGGGGGAGCGGCGGCTTGACGGTCGTGTTCGAGGTTCGCCATATATTCAGCGGTTTTCGCCGACCACGAGGGGTCAGCGTTGTTGATAATAGTGTTCACTTTCGGACCAACTATCGCAGGGTCCGCGCCTAAAGTACTGGCGTGGGTCATCAATTTCATTAACTCCGGAGTTTGTAAAATTTTACCTAGATACAATTGAGAAAGTTTGGCGACTAACTTGGGGGCACCAATTTCACCCGCCAATCCACCAGCTACCGCACCTACAGGACCTCCTGCAAGTCCAACCACTCCGCCAACCACACTACCAATAACTCTAGTCGAAATAGCAGTCATCAGTTTGTTCATCGGAGAAACATTCTGTCCTGCAATCTTACTTTGTTCATCCCATGCACGAGCATAGTTCTGAAGAATAGGTTTCGTCTCTTCGTACTTGTCACCAAACAAAACCTTGAAAGGTTCATTCGGATTTTGAAGCAGTCGAGTAATCGTAGTGCCTAAAGTCTGGCCGGGCTTCAAATCAAACGGACGAGTGGGGTCAGATGCAAGAGCCGTAGTCGCCTTCATCGATTGGTCAATTTTATCGAGTGCGGCCTTTCGTGCCCACGCACCTTTCGCTTTCTCTACGTTGTAACCTTCAGATTCAAGCTGCGGTTGATGCTTATCCCATAAGTCGGTAAGAGCCTGATTCTGTTTCTTCCACTCCGCTTTTCCCTCTGTAGTAAAGTTGTCTTTAGCCCGAGCCCTTGCCTCTTGGGCGTTAGAAAAAGCGTTGTTATCAATAGCGTCCATACGCTGAACAGGACCTTGATACGTCGCTTTCTCACCTTCGGACATCGACTTTAGACCGAAAGGGTCCTCTGTCGTCCGGGAGTGCTGACCCTCGATATCCGCGCCCTGTTGAATGGTTTTAGATACACCTTCGGCTACGGCAGGACCTTGAACGTTTGTACGAAAATCTTTGGCAACTCCAGGAGCGCGCGACTCCGCTGCTTTCGCAAGCATACCAGTAGGACGAGTCGGAACATCTACCGGACCGCCGACATCGTTCATAGTAACCTGAGATTTTGGTGTCAGTGCATCTCTGAATTTTCCGGCTACATCGACTGTACCGTGATACACATTCGTCCCCGCCGCTGCGCCCGTCAATCCGGCAAAAGTAGCAGACTGTGAGAGGTCAGCAACCCCCTTTGTCTTCTCTTCAGGACTCAAAGTATCCCACTTCGAGCCTAACTCCGTTGCACCTTCAATAGTAGATTTACTCATGTCATAAGCGAAGCCTGCTTCAACGATGAGTCTAAGAACGGCTGGTCCACCACTCGCTGCCAGAGCGGGCCAGTATTCCGGATGTCCAACAATTGAACCCGCTGTCCCACCTAAACTTTCAGCAAGTCCAGCAACGATAGGATGGTCTTTCTTAAAATCTTCGTCGGAAGGAACAGCTACCTTCGGAGTAGGCTCTCCTCCTGTAGCTTCATTTAACGCAGCACCCGCATTACTAAACGCCGGACCTACGTTTTTTGCTACAGTAAGAGCCGCTTTACTACCCACAGCAGGAGCTGCTGCTGCAATCCGTTGCAATCCCGGAATAGCGCCCACAATCTGCGCCTCTGGGTCACCACTCATACCCACACCACCTGAGTCTCCTTCAGTTTCACCACTCATAGACGGTCCACTAGCGGCTGAGGGCGGACCACCGGCAGCGGGCGGAGGATTTTGAGCAAAGTCTGGGCGAACGGGTGGCGGCGTAAGTGTAGGACCAACAACCGCACCCGCAGGAAGTCCTTTAATCTGCGATTGTGTTTGTAAGTTTGGCCCAACGACCATCCCTGCAGGTAAACCCGTAACCTTAGGCGGATGTTGAACAGCATAACCCGCAGCCTGTACCGAAGCCTTGTTCCGTGCAAGGTCATTCAACTGGGATTGAGACTCTTGTGGAACGTCCGGCTGGTCTGTTGCACCCGATGAAACTGGAGTTTCGATATCTGTATCGGTTGCCATTTATTTTGCTCCTAACGCCACGAACGCTCCGTTTACGATATGACCTGTAAGTGTTTTTCCATCAGCAGAAAAAACCTCATTTGTCGCTCCCGAAACCATCTGAGATGGTTGAGAGGGTTGAACTACTGGAGTAGGTTTGGATGCGGGTTGTGCAATCTGTCCGTTTACACGAGTTGCGTACATGGGGTCAAGTTTAGCGCGAGCAGCTTTTGCAGCATCAGAAAGTCCTGGCATCGGCGGATGATACCGTGAGGACGGAGAAGCTTGATTCCAACGATTCTCGGTTTCGTCCAATCTATCACCCATGGATTTTGCCTGAGTGTGGATTGCAGCATCACGGTTACCCCAAGTTTGTGACAGCAACGTATCCTCATACCCTTTTATTCCCGGAATCGTATCATTGTTGTAGAACTTGCCCAATTCAGCGGAGACTGTTTTTACCTTATTCAAGTACGCTGTATAGTCGGTTGTGCTAGGAGTGTACTTCCCCTCTCCACCTATATGACTCATAGGAGTGTTCAAATCCTTCAACTCTGCCAAATGCTGAAGAACGGTACCACCGGACTTCAACTGTTCAGCAGTCTTTCCCGAAGTAAAGTCTTTTACTGTAGCGGGATATCCTGCTGCCTTCGACGAATCGAAAGTGGGCTTACCCGTCGCAGGGTCAACAGACGCCTTTACTACAGCATCAAGCAACTCTGGCTTCTTCGCCGCGAGATATCCAAGACGGTCTACAACTATCTGTCCACTCGCCATCGAATTTACGAGAGTCGCATCGTCCCCCTTTGCCGCTTTATCTGACTTGGCGTCTTCGGCAGATTGCTGCTCCTTCGCTTTCACTCCCATATCTGTTTGAGCCTTCAGAACATTCGAGTTCATGGCATCAATTTGGCCCCAAGGCGTACCTGCCGGAACCTTGTGTTGTTCAATATCTCCCTGCGAGTTGATAGAAGGAACACTTATCTCGTGATTCGTCACTCCTGACGGTACCTGCATCACGTCGTATTGATTCTTACCCTTTTTCGCGGGGTCAATTGACGGAAGCACACGATACGTCCATCGGTCTGTATCAGCTCCGTTAGTGAAACGATTTTTTGCCTCCGTGATAGCAGCTTTTTCATCACCACTAAACAGAGGCTTCCCACCCTCAGCCTGGAGTTGAGCGTTATATCCGGACTGGGCTTCAGTGCTTTTCTTCTGCCAATCTGGATGCATATTGTCATACTGTTGCTCGTATCGCATCTGGTCTAACATACCTGAAGCGACGTGAGCCTGATGCATATCATTCGCCGTCTGGTCTTCCCTCGTGTTCTTCAAGTCCGCCTGTTGTTGTTGGAAAGCACTCGCCTTTGCTTGCAGTGTAGCAGCCGCTTCAGCACGTGCACCTTCACCCAATCCATTAAGAAACGACGGACGACCGTGAGAAGGAACGCCCTGCAACCCACTCAGTGCTCCCATCAAAAGACGAGAGAAGAACGGAGCATTTTGTCCGACACCCCTGAGTCCCGCGTTGTCCATCGCGGGGTCAGACGGTGACTGTGTCTGGTCTTGCCGTGCTTGGGCGGCGTCTGCAGCAGGCTTTTGTCCTGGTGCGGCGAGGACGGATGGGTCAGACTGGTCACCTATCGCAGCGGACGGAGCGTTGGATGGATTCACGTCTCCACTCAAAGCGGGCGGAACTGCGGCAGGCGGACCGCTGTTAGGCTGAGACGCGGGGGATTCAAAGTTCGGCGCGGTCGTCGACGTTTGGAAATCAGGTGCGGTAGACTGTTGCGGAGTATCTTCAGCCATAGTGTACCTTTCAAAACTCAACGCTTGACAAACGGAAGAGTTTGTGCTATATTAAAAAATATGACAAATTTTTGTTCGTCTTGTGGCATAGCAAGAAATTCAGAAAATACGAGTCCGTATTATCTTCAACGAAAAAGTGGAAGGTGTCGAAGTTGTCGAAGTATGGGATATCGAAAAACTTCAAAACACAAGACACAGAATCATCAAACACTCGGAGAGTTTCACACTTTTCCATGTGGGTGTTCGGGTATACTACAAGAACACTCCGACAAGTTTGCCAGACATAACCTCACGGGTTGGTGTTGTCGTATATCAACCATCTTAACCGGAAGTGCTAACGCTGCAAAAAGAGGAAAACCTTACGTTGCGATAGATATAAACACCCCACACTCGATTATTCGAAAGATGATGGAAGCCTCTGTTTGTGAACGGTGTAAAAAACCACTGTTGTGGGATACCAACGCTAAAAAACTTCCCCACCTTCATCACAACCATGAAACAGGTGAAATCTACGGTTTTACTCATCCTCGCTGTAATCTTCGTGCGCTGGAAGATGAGATTGAACACCTACGAAAGGAAATACGCCAACTTGGTGTTTCCATGAATAGTATCATCTCTTAAAGCCGCTCTTAAAAACTTAGCCCACGCCGTCGCCGTCGTCACTTCCAGAGAATACGAAATCGCTAAATCCTGTAGTGTTGCTTCTTCTGGGTGAAGTTTTGCCCACGACTTCCCTGTAATCTTCAGGTCGATATCGAACAGAAGCGCCTGGACGCCGTCGATGAAACTATTGAAGATGCGATACCCCTTCTCGTTCTTCACATGACGCATACTCGTAGATTTCAATGCGCCAGGGTTGCGTGCGAGGTAGAGGTCCGAAGACGGTTCTAGGTAGCCTGAATAACGAATGACCGCCTCGGCGAGGGCTTCTATCTTTCGCGAGTATGCTGGCATTGTGCTCTCCTTACTTATTTCCTAAATATGAACCAAACGCTCCAAGACCCGCACCAGCAACACCACCAAGGATAGAACCGATTGTCGGACCCGAAGAAGCCGTGACTGCGTTCGAGAGATTAGCAACAGCACCCGCACCACTCGTTGCGTTACCAGCCATAGCAGCTGGATTATTCTGGGCGGAAACGCCGTTCAGAGCGTTCATTGAATTCCAATAGTTCGACTGTTTCAACTGCTCATTTTGCATCGTAATCTGATTCTGCGAAGCAGCATCACTCGCCGCTTTTTCACTCAAGAGCGCGCCGGACAACTGGGCATTTACTCCCGAGGGTAGGTCCCCCGACTTCAACGCTTGATTACCCTGCAGCGTCTTCTGAGCGTTTTGATACGCGGCAGCGTTTTGGTCAGTCGCAGACGTACGAGCAGCGGCAAGAGCGGCGTCTGACATCCCTGTTGGGTTGTTAATCATCGGCTGAAGCTTGCTCGTCATGAAATCCAAGGTCGACTGTTGTTTAGCAAACTGGGTCTGTGCAATAGTCTGCATCGTTTGGTTGAATTCAACCTGGGATTTTTCAGCCGCTTGCGCTTCTGGGTCACCTTTACACTCAGCGACGGGACCGTCGTAGTCAAAGCCCTCTTCACGAATGAGAATGTAACCGTCCCATCCATCCCAACAATATTCTAGCAGTGTGTGGACTCTCATCTTACTCCTCTGTGGGTAATGCGGGCTTCGCGGGTACAAAAGGAATTTTCTTTTTCAAGAGCCGGTACCCCTTCATTTCGGTAAACCCATGTTCGGAACAATAGTCCGCCATGCGGTCATCCTTACAAATGAAATAGTGCTCCTGAATCCCTGTATCTTTGGTAATCCGTTCAAGCAGTTCACCTAGCCGCCACAACGCTAAGGCTTCTTCACGAGGGGTAATCCCCGGCTTCGGGGCCAAAGATTCCAGCATTAGAACAGGTTGAATAGGAAGATATAGGATGGGTTCAGACGTACCCTCGGTCTCCTTGTCAGCGGTCAACATCACAGACCTTGGGTACGAAACAACATCGGGGTCGAAGTTGTTAATCTTTCGAGCCTCCCAGACCCACGAGATGAAATTCTCCCAATCTTCTTTAACCATTCCGCCAACGGGTACACACCTTGTCGTAATCTTCATAGGTCTCCTAAACTAACTTTACCGTACTTCGTGCACATTTCGCCAAGTCAGAAACTGCTCCTGTCGGACTAACAGTCTGTACTATTACAACGGCGTGTTCACCTGTCGAAGTGTATGGAAAGGTAACTGGGGATTGCACCCCACTCGCTAAAAGCTGAGGCTGAGAATTTTTTTGATAGCCAGCGAGCCAAACTCTGACAGAAGCAAAATTTTTATCGGAACCGTTACGAATGAAAGGAACTGTCACCATACCCGTCGTCGCATTCGCTTTAGCAGAACAAGTGACCACGTGACGAGGAACACTGTTCGCTCCAACCTGTGTAGTTGAACCAACCGGCTTGACAGCCGCGACCAACTGGCGAACTTGTGTCGCAAGGAAGTCTGGGCGGGCTGAGAGAGGGTTCTGGAGGGGACGAGTAGGCATATACGGCGTACTCTTAAGAACCCCTACCTGTGCTGCGAGCGTATCAAAGTTGGCTTGAAGCATAATCCGTCCTAGTTTAGCGCGAGCGACAATAACTCGTTCTTGACAGAATCGATTCCGAAGTCAATCTTGACTTGGACGTGTCGTACCTGTTGTGGCAACGGAACCTGTGCCGCTCTCATGTAATGCCGCTTTGCAATAATAGTTGTCTGCGGTGCTAGGAGAGGTGGGTCGTTCACCGGATTAGGTAGAACGACAAACGGGGCCGAAATCTCGTTACACATCACGCTGACTATCGCATCGCTTCCAACAGGCATACGTTCGGTCATCACAGAATCGAGGATTGAAGTAGTCCCTGGAGGCGAAAGAATCAAAGTTCCGACCACGGTGTATGCAGGGTAAGAAACACCACAATCCTGAAAGACAAGAGTGTTTCGTCCAAGAATGTAATTGGCAGGCCACGCACCACTTATCGATTGTCCAGTAAGGAGTGTGTATTCTCCTGGCGCAGTTTCGATGCTAGCGAGCGCGCCAGAGCCACCTACGACCTGGGTCAATGGAGACCACGCTTGTTGGTCGATTCTATACTTGTACATCCTCGTAGACCCGTCCGAGATAAACAACCCCGAATCTGGACCGTGACGATGGAGTGCAAGTATCGCAGTCGAAGGATTGAAGCCTACCGAAAATTTATCACCAATAGCAAAACCGACTTCGGACATCTGGCCACTGAACATATACAACTGTCGACCGGTCGTGTACATGAACATGAGGTCGCCATCCTGAGCAATGCAATTCTGAGATAGTACCCCAAAGTTCTTCTGATACAACGTCGAATAGAATGAAACTAGACTTGTTCCGTAAATAACGAACATGTCTTCCGACGTAAGTACGATGAGTCCTGCGGAGGTAGATGCAAGTCCGGTAACCTTCGCCGGAAACTCAAACACGTTCGCTGGAGGCCACGCCTCGGTACCGACACCAATTGTAGTGTCTGACCCACCGGAGAATTGAACGTAGTTCTTCCAAGCACACCACAGGCGTCCCATGTGATGGACAAGGAGGTTTGCACCAACCGGAGGAGGGTCGTTCGAATGGTCAATTGGTGCGACAATATCCGTATTTAAACCAATATCCGGAATTGTGTCGGTGAAAGTCCACGTCGACACAGAGGGAATGTTCGGAATGTCAATGAGATAGTAGAACAAGCTTCCGCCATCAGCGTTACGATAAACCTCAATCGTATCTACCTGTGGGTCGGAGAAAGTTGAACCACTGACGTTGATAGAAACACCCGCAGTGCCTGCTCCCGACGAAGTTATGTACGAAGGGATGAAACCTGCACCCGCATCTGCAGCGGCGAAAGTATATACACCAGCGTTCACTGTGTACTCACCCGCAGTAGGAGTACTAGGCGTATAGGTAAACGGAAGACCGTTAGATGTCCGAATTACACCACCGTCTGAAATATAGTTTGCCGCGTTCACCACCGAGTACGAGTATGTCGAAGGTATCGAGACAGCTGACCAGTACGTGAGATTTGGCGGTTCCGTATCCACCGAGGCGTTCCCAGTAAATTTAACACAAGTGTAAACGTAAGGACCGTTTATAACTTGCATACCGGGAACATAAGGAAGACCCGCTTGCCAATTAAGAGGTAGTACTGGGACAGTAAGTACCAAAGACGCGAGTCCAGTCAAATCGTTCAAGGTGACGGTAAAAGCCTGCGGGGCGGAGAAAAGTCCACCAAGCCACGGAATAGGACCCAAAGTCCCTCGAAACGCACTTACAATCACTGTAGATGTAGTACCAGGGAGAACGATAAGTAACTTTCCGTTTAAAATACCCGCCGCCGCATTGACCCCGGTTGTCGGTAGTCCGGACATTGTAAAATTCTGTCCAACAGAGAAATTATTTGAACAACCAATCGTAAGAGCTGTTGCGTTTGGACCTGGGGCGTACGAGTTTGCGGGTATGTAATTCCCAACAATCGAAGTCACAGGGGCTATGACGTTTTTTTCCACGGTCGTTTTATTCTCAGCTGACCCTGTTGGAGACGAAGTTGGAGAAGCTGTGCCAACGTGTCCGGTATAACTGTTCTTTCCCGAGAAGAGATAAGTATAACCAACGGTCGGTAAGAGTGGACCTACAGAGAAGGATGTAGACGGAGCGATTCTAGGCGTTTGAATGCCCATCGGAGTCAACCCCATCCCGGTTTGAGAAGCGACGATGGTCTTATCCAAACCGATGTCTGGAGTATTATCGGCATAAGTCCACGGTGCCGGATATGGGTTTGAGATGTCCGCCAGAAAATAAAAGATATCTCCGCCATCTTCGTTTCGAAAAATCTCGATAGTAGTGATGTTGGTGTCGGAAGATGAAACTCCGGCTACGGTGATAGTCTCGCCGTTGAACCCACTATCTACACATGTGATGACGATGGGTCTTCCTAAATCCGCTGCCGCAAAGGTATACAACCCTGTGATGTCGTAAGTGTACTGTCCTGTAGTCGGAGAAAAAGGTACATACTCCAGAGGGATGAGCTGGGAGGCGTCGGTGAACACTACTCCACCGTCTGAAACAAACGAAACCGCGTCATTGACCTTGACTTGATAGGGAGCATCGGGTATTACAGTAGCCTCCGCCGACGTTCCTAAAACTCCTGTCGATGTAGATGGAAGAGAAGCGAATCCTACCTTCCCAGAACCGTCTTTGAAAGCATACCTATACCTATATCCGATAATCGGCGTGAGTTGTCCAGGACTTACAACAAAGACTGGAGGAGATGATGGTGTCGTTATACTAGCAAGAGGAGCGAACAACCCGTCCCACTTCATCGCAACTCTTCCGTCTACCATATAGACGTAATCGCTGACCTTAGCGAAGCTAGTCTGTTGTGCAGTCTGTTTCATGTACAAAGGATTGTTGATATTTGTATCAAAGATGTAGACGGCGTCGTTCGTATCCATCATCAGTTTAATCAGACCCGAGTTGTTCTTGAAAGAGAAGAACGTGAGTGGAAAAATATCTGATGCGGCGTCAATAGGAGCGTTCGGAGTGTCGTTATAGAGAGATAGAGTTGGAGATGGGGTGTTTGGCGCACCTACAAACGAAGAGATGACTAAATCAACCCCTATCGCTATCGGAGTCGGATTTACCAACATGTCAGAAAAATAAACGTTATATCCTGTTGCATACTGCGAGGGGTCTTGGAGAGGAGAAGTCACAGTATAAACTCCATAGGTCCCCATAAGCGATAACGTGGTCGTTACGGAAGCGGTTGTTTCCCCGAAAGGGGTAACATATGTCACTTGCCACGATTGAACAACAGGCGCACGAAAGCGTATAATCCTATCTTCATCGGATGGAATCACTGTTGGTGCCGAAGGAGGTGGAACGTAGGTGAAAGTTTCAGCACCCGCCGAACCGTAAATAGAGACAATAGGCGATGCACAGAAGATAGGAAATCCCGGTCGTCTCTGAATGGTGTTAGAATTCGACAACTCCATGTTCAGACCATCGGCCAGAGTGTCATATCGACTAACTATCTGGAGACCCATGGCAGACAGAGGAGTGAAAATTGGGTTCCTCTGGGTGTACAGACCACTATGCCACGAGGGGATGTAAATCTGGCCGGATTCGAGATTCCTGTGGATGTTTTGCTGTGCCATAAGCTCCTAGAAAATATATCCGCTCCAACCACTGTCCATCAAACTCGACTCTGGATATAAACCAATGTCCGAAGCCTCGCGGTCGTCCGCTCCTGCACCCTTCATAGCCGCCGCCTGGGCTTTCTGATACTCAGCATCGGCGCGCGGGCTGTTGATGTACCTGTACATCCGATAAAGGAGCCCCTGACGATATACGAAGCTCAATGAATCCGGGAAGGGTGCCCAATTATCACCGAGCGAGGTCTTCGTGGGTGCCGCTGCTTGATAGACGAGGTCAACCCCCCAGACAGTACTCGCAGGAACAAACTGAAATCGAATTTTCAACGTGCCGTCGCCGTTATCTTTCACGACTGAGACCTCTGTCGGATTATCGCTCCTCGACATCGGCTGAAGGTCACGTACGGCGTTCAACATCTTACGATTTTGCGGGTTTTGAGTCGAGTTCAACTCGAACATCGTAGCATCGGAGAGCCAACCGAAGTTAAAGATACCTGGGGCACCAGCGATATCGTTGTTGTTCTGGCCTGTGGTCGCGGCGAAGGTAAAACTTGTCGGAGTGATTGAAAGAATTACCCAACCACCGACGTATGTACAGTTGGATGGGTTGACTTGAAGAATAGAATTGTAGGCTGAGGAAGTTCCTGTTGTAGCGACATTACCGAGCATAAACACGGTATCGCCAACGATAAACGTATGGACCTCAAGGGTGTTGACAGTCACTATACCAGCCGCTACGGTGATAGCGTTATTCGCGGCGAGGGAAATGGCCGCACCAGCCGACCGTGCACCGAGGATGAACGCCGAAGCACCCGCGATGAGATAATCCTGCTTCCCCGACTGGGTCATGAACGTCGGCATCTCAAAACGATTGCACTTGAAGGCGAGTGGGCCAGAAAGCAACTCTTGGATAGTGTCGTTGCAGAGACTGAGTGCGGGCTCATCCTGAAAACCACCGACCCCAGCCAGAGGCATGAGGTCGGTATGGGTAGCCGCGAGATTTACAACTTTTTGGAGGGTGATGTTCAGACTCATTTTGTCCTCTGGTTAGTAGTCAAACAGTTGCGACCGTCCAACCATCGCGAAGTGTTTCTGAAACAATTCTCGACGTGCGATGTCTGGCTTGTCAGTATCTTTTCCATTCTTGTCTTTCAACATCGCGCTTGGACGGATGACATCCTGACAACGCTGACAGATGAGATAGTTCCCGTTCTCGACATAAACCGTTCGAGAAGAACCGTCACGTCGGATATGCCCACACATCGCTTGCTCTTGAAGCTTCTTTGCTCGCTCTAGAGTGATGATAGCGGCGTTATCAAGGCGGGTCTGCTGGTCGTTCTCCAACTTCTTTTTGTCGGAATCCGAGATAACAGGCTTTTTCGCTTCGATGAGTAAGTCTTTCAACTGTTCGAAGGTCAACGTAACCGGTGTTCCGCCGGGCGCGGGTGCTGCAGGTGCCGGTGCTGGTGTTTTAGATACTTCTTGTTCGGGACCTTCTTCGTACACGGCTCCGATATCGTCAATGCTAGTACCTGCTAAGGCATTTTTCATACTTCTCCTCTTCTGGACTTGCTAGTCCTTCTATCCCTTCTACCCCTTCTGTTCACGCAAAATTTCGTGCCAACGTCCACCTCGGACGCCGTTTGGTTCACCAAAAACATCAACTGCGTCTTTGTACGAAACAACACCTTGTCGGATACACGCGAGAACGACGGTACGCCATCCTCGATTCTCACGAACTGCGAGACCGTGTACGTCAGTGCTCACGCTACTGAATTCAGGAAGAACCTCTTTGTAAAAGCCTGTGACATACTTCAATCCGAATACGCCGTCCTCCTGCATCGCGGGAAAGCGTACGGCAACGGCGTTTGCCATCCCACCGTCGACGCATTTGATATCAGGATTCATCTTCTCTAGCAGACGGACTAAGTCCTGCCAAGCCATCGGCTTTCCGACGGCTATTTCTGCATTCTCCAGCATCGCTTGGCCGGGAAGTTTGAACTTCGCCGCCATACGTATGTTCTCTTCTTTCAACTTCTGAAGGTTATCGAGAGCGTCCAATCTCTTCTGTCCCAGTTCTTGAGAGTCTGTGATTACGATGGGAGATTTATTGGGTTGCATTCTGTGCTTCCTTTCGCTTGTCGTTGATATAGAGTTTGTTTAGTCTGACCAACGTACTACTTACCATTAACCGTGTTGGTCACTAGATAAATCAGCATCTTTCTCTCCGTCCTTACACCCTATGACCACGATAAGTGCGTCTGATTGTTCAGAAACGATGGTAGCGACTTCGTACGCCCTGGAGAATGGAAAGTTCCAGAGAGTAACAATGTCGCAATCGAACTTTTGTGCAAGAGTTAGGTCATCCGGCTTCATCACAATGACGGCGAGCTGTGGGTTGATCGCACAGTGATCAATGACACCCTGAAATTCATCGTCAGTCGTCTTG
>ODAK010003955.1_pt1 | contig 15281 bp, 15 predicted proteins | sample 1539591 | NCBI WGS metagenome assembly ODAK01 (sample SAMEA3539303, study PRJEB22396) | soil metagenome | biome: tundra; feature: field; material: soil | place: USA | collected 2010-05 | depth 0.15 m | reverse complement strand
TCTCTTTCTGGTAGGACTTGAGCAGAGGCTTGTCGCTCCACTTGGGCGTAAAGCTCGGGGTGTCGGCCACCAGCGAGTTCAGCCGGTTGTAGACAACCCATCCGCCCTTGGCAGTCTGAACCAGAAGTTTTTCGAATACCTTTGCGCGCTTTGCCATGTGTGTGTTTCTCCTGAAGGAAGGTTGGTCAGTGTGAGCCGGGCGCAATTATCCGCGGCGGCAGCAGATGGAGGCGAGCAAGTGATTCAAGAAACCGGCAGATGGGTGGGATGTTACTGTTTCGACGGGCGATCCTGCTACCAAGTGAGCTGCTCTCCAGTTACCAGAGTACCCACGCGGGGCCAGGTTCCGAAGGAGGTATTAGCGAACGGCAATATGTTGCATTGAATGGGGAAAGCGGGCGGCGAATGGAGCGCCGGAGGGCCGACGGATGGTGTGTTACGGGAGGAATACCGGTTGCTGGGTACCTGGTTGAGGATGCGCTGCGCGAAGATGACGCGGACCGTCGCGAATGGGTTTTGGTTTGGGGATGAACTGGGCCGTGAGCGCAGGTGAGTGCAGTTGCATCTGGCGGATGGAACCGGCATCGCGATTACCATTCAGGCACTGTGCCCTCGATAACACGATTCCCGCATTGACCCGCGCTTTTTGGCATCTACATACTGGATAGTGGAGAGGTGCGGGCCTATGTCGAACGGCGAGCCGAGAAGCTGGGAGCAGCAATTGCGGGAGGCGGCCGCGCGCGCCGAGGAGGAGCTTCGCCGCGTTCTGACCTACATTAACGACGAGGTGGTGCCGGAAGTGCGGCGCAACGGGTCAGAGGCGCTGCGGGGCGCAGCCATCGAGTTGCAGAAGCTGGCACAGCGTATGGACGATCGCCGGGCCGCGGCCGCAGCAACAACATCCCCGCCGGATAAGGACCAACCGAAGCCTTGACTCCCATTGCATACTGTCGCCGTTCGAGAGCCGCCGGGCCGGGCCGGGTGTTCGTACGGACGAGTGGAACGACACTGTTTCTGGTGCTGGCGCTGGGTGTCGCGGGTTGCCACCACAAGACTGCGACTGCGAATTATCCGCCGCCTCCGCCGCTGACGCCGGAGAGTAACGGCAATGAGGCGGGAAGCGCGGCGCCGAGCCGTCCGGCCGCGAGCCATGGAAACGCGCCGAGTCAAGCGGCGGGAACGGCGCCTGCCAATGCGCAACTGGAGCCCCAGGGGAAGCCAATAGCGATCGAGGTTGGGTTGGCGAGCTGGTACGGGTCCACCTCCGCCAACCGCAAAGCGGCCGACGGCAGCATCTACGACCAGAACGCAATGACGGCCGCACATCGCACGTTGCCCCTCGGATCGATCGTCCGCGTGACGAACCTGACGAACAACGAGTCGGTGATTGTACGCATCACCGATCACGGGCCGTTCTTCGGCGACCGCATCATCGATCTGTCACTGGCCGCGGCCAAGGCGTTGGACGTCTATCGACCAGGCACGGCGAAGGTGCGGGTGGAGGCATATGCGCCGGCTGCTGGGTACGATCCGGTGGGCAAGTGGTGCGTGCAGATCGGCGCATTTCTGGATGAAGCGGACGCAATCCAATTGAAGAACGACCTCATGCGGCGCTACGCGACGGCCAAGGTGACTGAGTTTGCCGGAGACACGGGCCACTGGGTGCGGATCGACCCGAAGGACCGGGACAAGGCGACCGCAAGCCAGATTGTGGACAGCATTCACATTCCCGATCCCGGGGTACAGCCATACATCGTTCGACTTAACTAGGAGCCAGTTCCGCTGCTATTTGCTGGGTGCTAGGTTGAGCGCCGGTGGGCCGTAGTAAGGCAGCTTCTGCTGCTCCAAGGTAGCGCGCTTGACGCCGATGTCGTCGAAAAGAAGGCTGGGCGCGATGGTGGTGGCGGGTATGGTGCCGAGCGAGTTGGACACGTACTCGTCAACGCCGGCGGCGACGATGTCGGAGCGCAGGCTGCGGGTATCAAGCTCGTCGAAGACCGCTCCGCGCACCAGCTGGCGGGTGCCGTCGGGATGCACCAGATAGAGCAGGCGCGGGGCCAGCGCTCCGCCAAGCGTTTCCACCGCGTAGACATCGCGGTCCTGTTCCTTGGCCATCGCGAGCAGGCGCGCGTTCATTTCGGCGGCGCTCAAAGGATGAGTCGACTTGAAGATCATGACGCCTTCATGCGCGTGCGCGGCTTGTGCAAGGGCTGCGCGGCCGTGTCCGTTCGACTCGGGAAAATCCCGGATCGGCGTGCGGCCGATGAAGTAGTTTTCCAGCTTGCCGTTGACCGCAACGCCTACCGCCTGCGCCGGCACGCCTTCGTCATCTACCGCGTATGCGCCCAGCAACCCGCGGCCGGCAAAGGTCGTGGTTAGCGGGTCGTCGGTTGCGTTGAGGAAATCAGGCAGCACGCGGGCATGGAAGCTCGAGGTGTATGCCCCCTGGGTGCGCGCCGTGGTGCCCATCTCGGGGCGGTTGGCCTGCACGTTGGGAACGAAGAGCGAGTTCATCACATCGGCGGCCGCGTCGCCGCTGAACAGCACCGGGCCGTGGTAGTCCTCGGCCGAGACCACCGGCGCATTACGCAGCGCCTGCAGACTCTTCAGGTTGTCGATGACGCGACGGCGGAAGTCGGGCCCGGATTCCAATTCCTTTGCGGTCACCCCCACGGTGCCATTCTCCCGGGTGAGTTCCATGCCATCGGCTGCCTGGCCGGCCACGGAAATATTGGCGGCGTAGCCCGTGTATCCCTGGCGCACAATTGTCCCTTCGGTATTGACCAGGTAGCGATTCACGGCCAACCCGCGCACGTTGGCGTTGGAATCCTGCACGTCCGCAGCCGAGGCGTTGACTTCGGGGTCGGAGGCATAAAGGCCGCTGGCTTCCACAATGCGGCGTTTCCATTCCGTACGGTCGATGTCGATGGAGACGAGCGGACCGATGTGCACGACCGGCTTGGCCGGGGCAAAATCCTTCTCAGTGGGCGGCGTCTCGAAGCGCTTCAACGCCGCCTGCTTGGCCGCGTAGCCGCGCAGGGCATTCTTGTAAGCTTCGTCGGTCGCGGTCCAGAGGCAGTAGCGAATGGCCTCGGGGTTGTTGTCGATCGGCGCCAATGCGATGGTACCGTCGCCGCGGGTGCTGCTGGAGTCAGTCTCATAACCACCCATGCGGACGGTGACGCGCACCACCCTCTGGCGGTTGGATTGCTCCTGCACCAGCGCACCGTAGTTGGCGATGGCCTCGTAGGTGGCAACGTCATCCAGACGGTACTCGATGAAGTAAGGCCGCTCCATGCCGGGCAGCAGCAGTTGCGCCTGTTCGCGGTCGAGCTCGGCCTGCATGGCGCGCAGCACCGGGTCGTCCTTTGCCGCATCCTGCGCGTTTGCCGCATATCTAACGGTCGATGCCGCAACCAGGATGCATGCTGCGTAAACGCCGACTCGGAAGCTTCTCGTGGGTAACTGTGCCAGGAGCATATCGACTAATTCGTTCCTTTCCTGGAGTTTGAATCGGCTGCCGGATGGGGGGGCGGAGAGAGAATTGGCGGGCGGGCCGTGCCCTGGGCTTGGCGCTGCGTCTCGATCGCGCTGACCAGCATCGCGGGGGCCACTGCACTCACCGGAATATTGCCGGACTCCGCGCCGCAGACGCCGTTGAACACGTCCCGCTTGTCGCTGGTCGCCAGGATGCTGTTGAGCGCGGCCTGCGGCGTGCCGACGATGCTGACGCCACGCACCAGCTCGTCCGGGCGGCCGTTGACATAGACGCGGTAGACCACCAGGGGAATCACCTGGAAGGCCTGGGGCGAACGGCGCGTGGTGACCGCGAAGCCTGAGGAGATGTCTTCGAAGTAGAGACCATAAGGCTTGCCTTGCTTCTTCGCCTCGGCGATCAGCAGCGCGCGCAGTTCGGTTTCCGGCACGGTCTTCGATGAGGTAACGATAAGATTGCCCTGGCGTCCGGTGGGCATGTGGCCCACTTCGGCACGTCCGTGGCCGTTGCTATGGGAGACGCTGGCGATGGGCAGGCGCGACATCAGAAAGGTCTCGAGGACGCCATTCTGGATCAACTCGACGCGCCGCGCGGCCTGGCCCTCGTCGTCGTAGTCGTAGTGGCCGCTGAGCCATGTGCCCTGAAATGTGGCGAGGGTTGGGTCGTCGGCGACGCTGAGGAACGACGGCAGAATGGGCTTGCCGAGCAGCTTGGTGAACGTCTGGCCCTCCTCGTCGCCCCGCTGACGCTGGCCTTCAAGCCTGTGTCCGAGCACTTCGTGGAAGAAGACCGCTGCGGCGCGCCCGCTGAGGATGGCCGGTCCGTTGAATGGCTCCGTCACCGGCGCCTGGCGCAGGTCTTCCAGGTTCTTTGCCATCGCGACGGCCTTGTCCGTCAGCGTCTTCTGGTCGGGCAGGTGGGCGGGCGAGTCAGCCTCGAAGGTCTCGTCGCGAAACAGATCCATGCCATCGGCGGCGCGCGTGTGAGCGACAATCACGAGCCTGGCTACGTGGCTGGGGTTGTTCACGCGCGCGCCTTCGGAGGAAACGAGGTAGTCGGTCGCGTTGGTGGCCTCAAACTCCACCTGGTCGGTAAAGATGTCGGGGTATTGCGAAAACAGGCCGGAGATCTCGCGCAGGCGCCGCTCCCACGCGGCGCGGTCGACGATCAGCGCGGGCGCGGGCGGAAGCAGGTCTGTTTTCGGCTGCTCTTCGCTGAAGTCGGCCGATGCGTCTTCCTCTTTCGCGCGCACCTGCTGTTCGGTCTTGACCTTGAGGTAGCCATCGAGGGCGCGGGCGTATCCGCGGTTGGTCGCGTACCAGAGAGAACGCGCAATAGCGTTGGAGTCATCCGTGAGGGGAAGCGACATCGTCGTCAGCGCGCTGGTGCGGTGATCGCCATGGGTGTTGTCTTCGCCGGGGCTGCCCAACCGCACCTGCACGTCGACCGAACGGCGACGGATCTCGTTTGAACTGACAATCGCTCCGTACTCCGCCGCGATGCTCACGGAGGTGGCGTCGTCCACCGCAAAGCTCAGGAAGTAGGGCTTGGGCTGTTGCGCTGCCGCGGCTCCGTCGGTTCCCAGAGAAGACATCGCCCGCTTCAATTCGGCATCCAGCGCGTTCACCAGCGGAGCTTCGCCGGCGACGGAGCTGGAGGTTGCTGCGGCGCTCGCGGGCGCGGCATCGGAGGCGGCCAGCGCAGTATGCTGCGGAGCCAGCGCCACAGCGATGAGCCCGGCAAGGGAGGCGCCGGCAAGAATCAGAGTTCGATTGGTGGTATGGGTCTTGCGATGTTCCATTGGGCCTGTCTTAGGGTTTAACCTGTGTTTACCAGCTTACGGGAATGCTACACCGGATTCAGCGTCGGGCGCTTTGCTTCTTGGTACGGCGATGCGGCACACTGGGACTCGCTCTCGCGGAGATCGACAAATGCGGTATCGCGGCATCCTGGTCCTGATGGTCGCGCTGGCAGCAGGCCTTGCGCTGGCCGCCAGCCGGCTCGCTTATACAACGCCCAGCGAGGCCCGGGCGGAGCAGTTTGCCGCGCACAACACAACGGCCTATACGCTGCCACCCGGAGAGTTGGAGAGGGCGATCGCGCTGAACCGCACGCGGATGACCCTCGAGGTGGCGGGGGACATCTGGATGCTGGTCGAGCTGCTGTTGATCCTCGCAGTGGGCGCGGCGGCGCGCATGCGGGACGTTGCGGTTGGGGTGGCGAAGAGCCGGTGGGCGCAGGGATTCAGCTTCGTGTTTTTGCTGCTCCTGCTCACTCATCTGCTGAATCTGCCGCTCGGCATATACGGGCATCGAGTTGCGCTCAGCTATGGGCTTTCCGTGCAGGGGTGGGGAAGTTGGCTGGCGGACAAGGCGAAGCTGTTCGCGCTGGAGTGGGGAATCGGCGGGCTGCTGGCGATGCTGATGTTCTGGGTCATGCGCAAGTCGCCAACGCGCTGGTGGTTCTGGTTCTGGATTCCCGCAGCGGTCTGCGTGATTGCCGGAGTATTTGTTACGCCGTATGTCATCGACCCGATGTTCTCGAGCTTCGAGCCGCTCGGCAAAACCGATCCCGCGCTGGTTCAGCGGCTGGAGCAGGTGGTCGCGCGCGGAGGCATCGCCATTCCGCCGGATCGAATGTTCCTGATGAAGGCGAGCGCCAAGTCGACCGAGCTGAATGCCTACGTCACGGGCTTCGGCGCGTCGAAGCGCGTGGTGGTCTGGGATACGACGATAGCCCGGTCAACTCCTGACGAGATTGCGTTCATCTTTGCCCACGAGATGGGGCACTATGCGCTGGGCCATGTGGTGCTGGGCACCACCATCGGGTGCATCTCGCTGCTTCCCTGCTTCTGGCTTGCGTACTTCGGAGTGCGCTTGCTGCTGGGGCGATATGGGGCGGCGTGGAGGATTCCGTCGCAGCAGGACTGGGGCGCGCTGGTGGTGCTGGCGCTGGTGCTGCTCACGTTGTCGGCGATCTCCGATCCGATTGCGAACGGCCTCAGCCGCATGATCGAGCACAACGCGGATGTGTATGGGCAGGAGGCCGTCCACGGCATTGTGGCGGACCCGCAGGCAGTGGGGCTGCGGACTTTTCAGGTGCTGGGCGAAGATTCGCTGGACGACCCTACACCGCACCCGCTGTTCGAATGGTGGTTCGACACGCACCCAACGACGCGCTTCCGCGCTGCCTTTGCTGAGGCGTACGATCCGTGGGCTGAGGGTGAGCGGCCCAAATATTTTGCGAAGTGAGCAAGGCTACGAAAGGCTTAACACCGATCAAGGCGGATGCAGTACCGATTTATCGATCTTCAAGAATGCGATAATTCTTCGCCATTCAATCGGTGTCATCGGTGCAGATCGGTGTTAAGGTTTTCTGTATGAGTGCTGATTGTCTGTTCTGCAAAATTGTCGAGGGAAAGATCCCGGCGAAGCGGCTGTTTGAGGATGATCAATGCCTGTGCTTCGCGGACATCAACCCGCAAGCGCCGACGCATCTGCTGATCATTCCCAAGGAGCACATCGCCTCACAGGCGCACGCGGAGGAGGACCACGCCGCGCTGCTCGGACACCTGGTGGCCAAAGCTGCCGAAATGGCGCGCAGCGCAGGGCTCGAGCGGGGGTACCGCGTCGTCATCAACACGGGTCCGGACGGCGGACAGACCGTCGACCACTTACATCTGCATCTGCTCGGCGGACGGCACATGGGCTGGCCTCCGGGCTAGATAAGTCTGAGAGTTTCGAGATAGATAAGGGATAATAAGAACGGTTACGCGGAGTATGCCGTGCCGTGGCTGCTCTCCGGAGGGAACGACTCTTGTCTTTGGAATCGGCGCCATCGCAATCCGGTTCTGTTGCTGTGGAAGCGGCGGCCTCCAGGGTCGACGGCCCGGGGGATCGGGCGGCGCCGACCGTTCCCCTCTGCGTGGACCTGGATGGCACGCTGGTAAAGTCGGATACGCTGCTGGATACTGTGGTCGTCCTGGCCCGGCAGAGTCCCGGCTCGCTGCTGCACTTTCCCTGGTGGATCAGCCAAGGCAAGGCGGTGTTCAAGCGACAAGTGTCGTCGCTGGCAGCGATCGATGTCGTGCATCTGCCCTACAACCAACCGCTGCTGGAATACCTTAGACAGCAGCATGCTGAAGGGCGAGTGATTTACCTCGCGACCGGCGCGGACACGCTGCTGGCCGAGCGCGTCGCCGCGCATCTCGGCATCTTTGCCGGCGTTCTCGCCTCCGATGGCAGCGTCAACCTGACCGGGCGCAATAAGCTGGCGGTATTTCAGGAGAGGTTTCCGGCAGGCTTTTGCTACGTCGGAAACGCGCGGCCAGACCTGCCATTGCTGACGCATTGCGTGCAGCCCATGTTGGCGAATCCGCACCGCAGCCTGCGCGCAGGACTGCGTTCGGCCGGGGTCGAGCCAGTGCGGACCTTCAGCGATGCGGTCTCACCGGTGAAGGCCTGGCTGCGCGCCCTCCGGCCGCACCAGTGGGCCAAGAATGTGCTGATCTTCCTGCCGCTTCTGCTGGCCCATGTGCGTGCCGCAGGGCCGATGGTCGATGTGTGCCTTGCGTTCCTGAGCTTCGGGCTGGCGGCGTCGGCGACCTATATCTTCAACGATCTGCTGGATCTGGAAGCGGACCGCCATCATCCTCGCAAGCGGCGGCGGCCGTTTGCCGCGGGAGACCTGTCGCCGATTGCAGGCGTGGCTACGGTGGTCGTGCTGCTTGCGTTGGCGTTAGCCATCGCCGTGCTGCTGCCGCGCGCTCTGCTGACACTGTCTCCCCAGTTTCCGGCGAACGGCCAGGGCAGTTTTCTGGATTGGCTGGTCATCTATGTGGTATCGACGACGGCGTACTCGCTGCTCCTGAAGCGGATGGTCCTGGTGGATGTGTTTGTGCTGTCAGGTTTGTATACCATCCGGATTCTCGCGGGTGCGGCGGCGGCCGGCGTGGGGATGTCGCCATGGCTCGCGGCGTTCAGCATCTTTTTCTTCCTGTCGCTGGCGTTTGTGAAGCGCTTCGCCGAGTTGGAAGGCCTGCGTTTAAGGAGCGAGGCCGCGGGGTCGATTGCCGTAAAGGGCCGCGGGTATCGGGTCTCCGATCTGGAGCAAATCCGCAACTTCGGAACCGCCAGCGGGTACGCCTCCGTCGCTATCTTCCTGCTGTATGTCTTTGAGGTCGCGCAGGATCTTTATTTACACAGCACGCGCCTGTGGCTACTGGCTCCAGTTCTTTTGCTTTGGATCAGCCAGCTATGGCTGCTGGCGGCACGCGGCGAACTGCACGAGGACCCCGTGGTCTTTGCGATCACGGACAAACGCAGCCTGCTGCTGGGCGCGGTTGTGGTGGCGATTGTGCTGTCGGCGCTATAGCGATCGCCCGCGGTACACTAAAGAATCAAACCATGAAAGAATATGCCGTCATCTTCGAGAAAACCGCCACCGGTTGGAGCGCCTATGCGCCGGACCTTCCCGGACTTGGTGTCGCCGGTCCCACCTACGAAGCAACTGAACAACTCATTCGCGAAGGCATTGCGTTCCATATTGAAGGGCTCCTCGCAGACGGCGAACCTGTCCCCGAACCGACGACGCGCGTAGCGAGCATGCCAATCTCTGCTTAAGAAAAAGACCATGTCAGAAATCAATCTTCCCGAGCTACATGAATACTCCGATGCTTCACTCAAAGCATTTTTCAGTGAGGTGAAGAAGATATTCTCCGAGTCGCTTGCGGTTCTGCTCGGTGACCATAACCGTACTCCGGAAGATTGGGAGGCATTCCGTATTGCCTGGACTGGACGGAAGCAGGGGGTTCTAACCCGAATTGGCGAGTTATTGAAAACCGCTCCACCTGATCGTCGTCGAGCGGTTGGAATCGGGTTCAATGCACTTAAGAAAGAAATCGAAGCCGAGATTGCCTTTGATGTAGCAGTTGGAGTCTCCGGTAACGTGCCTTCTACCCCTGCTCTGATTGCAGGCGATTATCCAAAATCTTATAGAGATATGAAGCAGCGGGAGATTGAAAAGAACCGCATCGACATCACGCTGCCGGGAAGCGTGCGCACGCCGGGGATTGAGCACCCGCTGCTGAAGACGATGAACCAGATCGTCGCGGTATTTCATCATCTCGGCTACTCCACCGCGGTGGGGCCGCAGGTGGAGAGCGATTTCTATAACTTCGAGGCGTTGAATTTTCCGCCAAACCACCCCGCGCGCGATACCCAGGACACGCTGGTGCTTGCCGGGCAGCAGGCTAAGCCGTCGCGCGACCGGCTGCTGATGCGCACGCATACATCGCCGGTGCAGATCCGGACGATGATCGCCAATCCGCCGCCGATCCGCATCGTGGTCCCGGGCAAAGTACACCGCAACGATGCCGCCGACGCGACCCACTCGCCGGTCTTCCACCAGGTGGAGGGCCTGTGCGTGGACACCAACATCACCTTCTCCGATCTGAAGGGAACGCTCGACCACGCCATGAAGGAGCTGTTCGGCTCGGACGTGAAGACGCGGTTCTTCCCCAGCTTTTTCCCGTTCACCGAGCCGAGCGCGGATGTGCAGATCAGTTGCATCTTCTGTGCGGGCGAAGGCTGCCGCAAGTGCAAACACTCCGGCTGGATTGAGCTGCTGGGCTGCGGAATGGTCGACCCCGCGGTATTCGCCAGCGTGGACGAACAGCGAGCCCTCCAGGGCCATGCGCCGGCCTATGATCCGGCGCAGGTCAGCGGCTTCGCCTTCGGCATGGGCGTCGAACGCATTGCGATGATCCAGCACGGCATCTCGGATATTGGCCAGTTCTACTCGGGCGACATGCGGTTCCTGGAGCAATTCGCGTAGTTATACCCGGTCCATTTATATCGAAATTAGCAAAGTTATTACTATGGACTAATATCACTAACTTTGATATAAACAGGTATGGATGCAATTCGGAATCCGTACTCGCCCGGCGCAGGCTCACCACCGCCAGCGCTTGCCGGTCGCGATGTGCTGCGGGAGCAGGTTCGGGTTGCGATCGAGCGTATTCGCATCGGCAGGGCCGCCAAGAGCGTTCTAATGGTAGGACTGCGTGGCGTGGGGAAGACGGTGTTGCTAGAGCAGATGCGGACCGATGCGGCTGCTACAAATATATGCACCCTGCGCGTGGAGGCCCCCGAGAATCGCTCACTTCCTGCAATGATTGCACCTCAGTTGCGCCTTACTCTGCTACAGCTCAGCCTGATCGATTCTGCCAGGGACAAGGCGAGGCGGGCACTCCGGGCACTTGCAGGTTTCGCGAAAAGTCTAAAGCTCAAGTACAACGACATCGAGGTGGGCTTCGATGCGGATCCCGAACCGGGGCTTGCGGACAATGGTGATCTGGAGGGCGATCTCTCTGTACTACTCGAAGAGGTGGGCCGAGCCGCTCAGAGTGGAGGTACGGCTGTTGTTCTCTTTCTTGATGAACTTCAGTATGTCGAACGGAACCAGCTTGCCGCTCTGATCTCGGCTTTGCACCGGAGCTCGCAGGCCAGGCTTCCAGTTACGGTTGTTGGCGCTGGGCTGCCACAGCTTCGCGGACTATCAGGCGAGGCCAAGTCATATGCAGAGCGCCTCTTCGACTTCCCCATGATTGGGCCACTCAATGACTCCGAGGCAAAACTCGCACTTCAGAAGCCTGCACAGGATGAAGGTGTGGAGTTTACGAACGAAGCCTTGGCTGAAATTATCGAACAGACCAAGGGCTATCCATACTTTCTGCAGGAGTGGGGAAAGCACTCCTGGGAGGTTGCCGGCGAGAGCCCCATCACACTGGAGAATGTTAAAACTGCATCCGTGCAGGCCATCGCCGCGCTCGATGAGAGCTTCTTTCGTGTTCGTTTCGACCGCCTTACACCCACCGAAAAGCGATACCTTCGAGCGATGGCGGAGCTTGGCCCAGAGCCGCTCCATCGCTCGGGAGATATTGCTGCCAGTATTGGAAAAGCGGTCAGTACGCTTGCTCCACTGCGTCAAAACCTCATCTTGAAGGGCATGATATGGAGTCCGAGTCACGGCGATACTGCCTTTACCGTTCCCCTCTTCGATGATTTCATGAAACGAATTATGCCCGGAAAAGAGTGGAAGTCTGATTAGCCTGATCGTCCCTATAATCGCATGAACATACTCTCTAAATGGCTCCGCAGCTATGTTCCCGGTATCACGGCAGACGACCGGCAACTGGCTGACGATCTTACCCTCCGCGGCATTGCGGTGGAGGGCGTGCACGCGCTTGGACCCGGCAACGGGCACTTGTTCGAGATGGATATCACCACCAACCGCGTGGATGCGATGAACCACTATGGCATCGCGCGCGAGGCGGCGACCATCTACAACCTGCCGCTGGCACCGCTGGATAGCGGGCTGCCTGCCGCAACCTCCGGTGCGAAGCCGTTTTCGGTTGCGATCGAGGCTCCGGAACTGTGCGGTCGCTTCACGGCTCGCGTTCTCCGCAACGTGACCATCGCGCCCTCAACCGGTCGGGTTGCGGAGTACTTCGCCCTGCTCGGGTCGAAGCCGATCTCGAATGCTGTCGATGCATCCAACTTCGTATTGCAGGGCATGGGCCATCCGACCCACGCATTCGACCTGGACAAGATCGAAGGCGGAATCGTTGTGCGGCTCGCGCGCAAAGGCGAACGGCTGAAGCTGCTCGACGGGACCGAGCGCACGCTGGAGGCCGACGATCTGGTGGTCGCGGACCACGCGAAGCCGCTGGGCGTGGCCGGCGTCATGGGCGGCTGGGACTCGATGATTACCGCAGAGACCAGGAACATTCTGGTCGAAGCCGCGTGGTTCGATCCAGCCAGCGTGCGGCGCAGCTCGCGGCGGCATGGGCTGCACACGGACGCGTCGCACCGCTTCGAGCGCGGCGCGGACTTCAACGCCTGCGGCGTGGCCAATGCTTTGGTCGCGAAGCTGATTCTGCAGGCGGGCGGCGCGGCCGAGGGCGAACTGGTCGACATCGTGGTGCCTGCGATGGTTGCGCGAACGGCCGGGCGTCCGCCGATTGCGCTGTCGCTGGGGCAGGTGCAGCGGCATTTGGGCGCGACGCTGGACGATCAGCCCAACCGCTCCGCGTTGACTGCGGAACTGATCCGCCAATACCTCACCGCGCTGGGATGTGCACTGACGCCGGCGGATTCAGATGAGCAAGGCTTTCAAGTCAAGCTGCCGAGCTGGCGGCTGGATCTAGAGCGCGAGATCGACCTGGTGGAAGAGATTGCACGTGTGTACGGGTACAACCGATTTGCCAACACGCTGCCGACCGCGCTGCCCGTGACCGCGCATCCGCTCGCAGCCGCGGAGGCGGCGGTGAGGACGCGCCTGCTGGCGCTGGGTTACACGGAGGCGATTTCCAGCTCGTTTGCGTCGGAGGCGGACGGCGCGGTGTTCGCGGCGAAGCCGCGCAGCGTGATTGCGTTGGAGAATCCGCTCTCAGATGAGGCACGGCTGCTGCGGCCTTCACTGGTGCCGGGAATGACTGCAATGCTCGCCCACAACCTGAACCGCGACGTGCGTGAGGCACGGCTGTTCGAGCAGGGCGCGATATTCACCGGGTCGCCGGAAAAGGTGGTCGAGTTGCACAGCCTGTCGCTGGGGCTGACTGGTGAACTGCCCGCGACCCGCGTGCACTGCGGGAAGGATGTGGGCGTCTTCGAGTTGAAGGGCGTGATTGAGTCGTTGCTGTCGCTGTTTGCGGTGTCGCCGGACGCGCTGAGTACCAGCGCCGCGAGCCGGCTGACGTTCTCCGCCGATGTGCCCGCCTGGCTTGACCCGGGTCGTGGTGCAACGGCATTGCTGGACGGCATGCCGATTGCGTGCTTTGGCGAGCTGGCGGCGGCGGAGCGGGAGGCGAGGAAGCTGCGCCAGCCGGTGTACCTGGCTGAGGTCGATCTGGATGCGCTGTACAAGCTGCCGCTGCGGCGGGCGACGGCACGTGAGCTATCGCGGTTCCAGGCGGTCGAGCGAGACTTCTCCTTCGTCTTTCCCGACGCCGTCTCCTGGGGTGCCATCGCCGATGCCATCGAGTCGCTTGGCATCTCCGAGTTGCGCAGCCTCAGGCCAGCTGAGGTCTGGCGCGATCCGAAGAAATATCCTGGCGTGTATTCGCTGCTTCTTCGTGCCGTCTTCCAGTCGCAGGAGCGGACGCTGCGCGAGGAGGAGTTGACCGAGTGGTCGACGAGGCTGATCGCGGCGCTGAGTTCGCTGGGCGGGGTAATTCGGGCGTAGCTGGACGAGCGCGCGGTCTTTTTGCGGCTTTTGTCCGATGAAAGCCGCATTTTGCACAGTTGCTGCAGAACCGCGGGGGAGCGACGGCGCGAATCCGCTCTATACTTCGGGTATGAGTTCCGGTGTGAGTGTGGATGAGTTTCAGGCGCTCGAGCAGAAGGTGCTGCGGGCAGTGGAAGTTGTGAAGCGTGAGCGCGGGGCGCGCGCCGCGGCCGAGGCGGAATTAGCCGCGCTGCGCGAACAAATTGCGGCGCAGGCGAAGGGGTCGGAGAGCCAGGTTCAGGCCGTAGTGCGCGAAAAAGATGCGGCAGAGAAGCAGGTCGCGGTGCTGAGCCAGGAGCGTGACGCGGTGCGGCAGCGGGTCGAGCGGATGCTGCAGCAGATGGACGAGTTGCTGTAGGTCGGCGAGCCGGCCGCCCTGCAAGTCGGCGGCTGGGGATGAGTGAGGTCGCGATGGCGGAGACAAAAGGGAATCCGGACGGATTGGGCACGATGGATGGCGCCGCGAGCCCGGAGGCGGTGAGCGTCGACATCTACGACCAGGTGTATCACCTGCGCGGCACGGACGTGGAGTACATCGAGCGGCTGGCGGGGCTGGTGGATGCGAAGATGCGAGCCGTGGCGGCGCATGGCAGCACGGTGGATTCTCTGCGCGTCGCGGTGCTGGCGGCGCTGAATATAGCCGACGAGCTGGTGGCATTGCGCGGGCGCTACGAAGCGCTGGCGGGCAGCGTGGACCGGAGCGAGGGCAGCATGCGATCGCGGGCGGGAACACTGGCGGGAATGCTGGACGAGGTGTTGGAAGACCGTCGCGCCGGGTGATGGGCGCTTGACGTTGATTGCCGAATTGGCGTAACTTCGGCTTCTCCCCAAGGGCCTTGCATCTAAATCCAATTATCCAGGAACCGCCGGCATCAGCCCGGCGGCAGGAGAACCCCATGCGCATGATCATGCACGTTTATATCCCCAACGAAGTCTTCAACACGGCCGCCAAGGACGGCACCGCGGGAGCCAAGATGCAGAAGATCCTTGCTGAACAGAAGCCCGAAGCGGCCTATTTTACGGAGTACCACGGCCAGCGGTCGGGAATTTTGATTGTCGATCTGAAGAATGCGTCTGAGATTCCGAAGTTCGCTGAGCCGTGGTTCCTGCAGTTCAATGCGAAGGTCGAGCTGCATCCGGCGATGACGCCGCAGGACCTTGGGGCCGCGGGGCTGGAGGCGCTGGGGAAGGCGTGGGGATGAGGGTTACCCTCCGTCCGAAGGCCCGGCCGTTGGTTGGCTGGGCCTTCGGGTTTCGGATAGAGTCGTTGGGATCAGGCAGCAAAGGAGGTCGACATGGCGCTGAGTTTTGCGACGGATATACGGCCGCTGTTCCGGGAGGGGGATGTTGACTGCATGAAGTCCATGGGGGTCGAGCTGGATGATCCGGCGTGGATGTGCGTGCGGACGAACGCGAAGAGTGTCTACGATTCGGTGGCTGGGGGCTCGATGCCTCCGGATGAACCGTGGGCGGCGGAGCGGGTGGCGCTGTTCAAGGC
>ODAK010003953.1_pt1 | contig 15287 bp, 13 predicted proteins | sample 1539591 | NCBI WGS metagenome assembly ODAK01 (sample SAMEA3539303, study PRJEB22396) | soil metagenome | biome: tundra; feature: field; material: soil | place: USA | collected 2010-05 | depth 0.15 m | reverse complement strand
CTCCGCGAGCCACCCCGCCGCGTCCGGTCTTGAAATCGTCTTCCGCAACGACCCGTGCGTGCTCGACGGCCGTTTTGCGAACAACGGCTGGCTGCAGGAGCTGCCGAAGCCGATCACGCGGCTCACGTGGGACAACGCCGTTTTCGTGAGCCCGGCGACCCTGTCGCGTCTCAACGGCCGCGGCTCGCCGTCGTTTCAAGGCGGCGAGCACGGCCAGATCATCAGCGACCTCGTGGAACTGCGGTACCGAGGCCGCGCGGTGCGCGGCCCGCTCTTCGCCGTCGTCGGCCATCCAGACGACTGCGTCACCGTTCACGCCGGCTACGGGCGCACGCGGGCCGGCCATCTCGGCACCGGGCCCGGCTTCAATGCCAACGCGATTCGCACGACCGACGCGCCGTGGTTCAGCGGCGGGCTCGAGATCGCCGCGACGGGCGAGACTTACTCGCTGGCGTGCACCCAGTATCACCATCTGATGGAAGGGCGCGGGATGGTGCGCGCCGTCACGCGCGACGAATTCATCCGCGATCCGAAGTCGGTGCACGAGGGAGACGAGACGCCGCCGAAGATCATCACGCTCTATCCCGAGGTCAAGTACGAAGGCTACAAGTGGGGGATGGCCATCGACGTCAACTCGTGCATCGGCTGCAACGCGTGCGTCGTCGGCTGCCAGGCGGAGAACAACATCGCGATCGTCGGCAAAGATCAAGTGCTGCGCGGACGCGAGATGCATTGGATTCGCATCGACACGTACTACCGCGGCCCGGTCGACCATCCCGAAACCTATTTTCAGCCGGTGCCGTGCATGCAGTGCGAGAACGCGCCGTGCGAGGTCGTCTGCCCGGTCGAGGCCACGGTGCACAGCGCCGAAGGGCTGAACGACATGGTCTACAACCGGTGCGTCGGCACGCGGTACTGCTCGAACAACTGTCCGTACAAGGTTCGCCGGTTCAATTTCCTGCTCTATCAGGACTGGAATACGCCGAGCCTCAAGCTCGGACGCAACCCGGACGTCACCGTGCGAAGCCGCGGCGTCATGGAGAAGTGCACGTACTGCGTCCAGCGGATCAACGAGGCGAAGATTGACGCCGAGAAGCAGGACCGTCGGGTCGCGGACGGCGACATCAAGACCGCGTGCCAGCAGGTCTGCCCCGCCGACGCGATCGTCTTCGGCGATCTGAACGACCCGAAGAGCCGCGTCGCGCAGCTGCAGGCCGAGACGCGCAACTACTCGCTCCTCGGCGATCTCAACACGCGGCCGAGGACGACCTATCTGGCGGCCGTGCGGAACGTCAACCCGGAGTTGGGAGAATGACCCCGGCGGACCAACATCCCAACCGCGCCGGCGTCGGCTCCGGCACGCCGCCCGTGATCGCGCCCGGGCATACCTTTGGCTCCGTCACCGACAAGATCAGCGCGATCGTCCTGACGCGGAAGACGCCGAGGGGCTGGTGGTTCGGTTTTCTGATCGCCTTCGCGCTCATGAACGTGATGATGGTCGCCATCACGTATCTGTTCGTGAAAGGCACCGGCATCTGGGGCATCAACATTCCCGTCGGCTGGGGCTTCGCCATCGTCAATTTCGTCTGGTGGATCGGGATCGGCCATGCCGGCACGCTCATCTCGGCGATTCTGCTGCTCCTCAAGCAGACGTGGCGCACATCGATCAACAGGTTCGCGGAAGCGATGACGCTCTTCGCCGTGGCGTGCGCCGGCATTTTCCCCATCATTCACACCGGCCGCCCATGGCTCGCCTATTGGCTGTTCCCGTATCCCAACACGATGGGCGTGTGGCCGCAGTTCAGGAGCCCGCTCGTCTGGGACGTGTTCGCGGTGTCGACTTACGCCACCGTCTCACTGCTCTTCTGGTACGTCGGCCTGATTCCGGATCTCGCGACACTGCGCGATCGATCGCAGTCGCCGATCGGCCGTGTGGTCTACGGCATGCTCGCGATGGGATGGCGCGGGTCGGCGCGCCACTGGCATCGCTACGAGACCGCGTACCTCCTGCTCGCCGGCCTCGCGACGCCGCTCGTCGTGTCGGTACATACTGTGGTGAGCTTCGACTTCGCGGTCGCGATCGTGCCCGGCTGGCACACGACGATCTTCCCGCCGTATTTCGTCGCCGGCGCGATCTATTCGGGGTTCGCGATGGTGCTGACGCTGGCGATTCCGATCCGCGCCATCTACGGGCTCGAGGATTTCATCACGCTGCGCCACCTGGAGAACATGGCGAAGGTGATGCTCGTCACCGGCCTCATCGTCGCGTACGGCTACACGATCGAGGCATTCATCGCCTGGTACGGCGGCAACAAGTACGAAGGGTTCATGATGTGGAACCGGATGACCGGACCGTACGCGCCGGTCTACTGGTTGCTGATTTGCTGCAACATCGTCATCCCGCAGGCGTTGTGGTCCAGGCGCGTGCGGACGAACACGAAGGCGCTTTTCGTCATCGCGATCATCGTGAACATCGGCATGTGGCTCGAGCGATTCATCATCGTCGTCACGAGCCTGCACCGCGACTTCCTGCCCTCGTCGTGGGGCATGTACAACCCGACGATCTGGGACTGGGCCACCTTTGTCGGCACGATCGGGTTGTTTTTGACGCTGCTGTTCCTGTTCCTGCGCTTCCTCCCGATGATCTCGATCGCTGAAATGCGCGCGATTCTGCCAGAGGCGAAGGTCGACGAAGACCTGAGGGTGATTTGAGGATCTCGTCCACGCTCTACGGACTCATGGCTGAGTTCGACGATGCCAATGCGCTCGTCGCGGCGACGCGGCGCGCGCACGACGAGGGGTATCGCCGGATGGACGCGTACTCGCCGTTTCCGATCGAGGAGCTGCACGAAGCGCTCGGGAGCCATCATTCGCGGCTGCCGCTCATCGTGCTCATCGGCGGTCTCTGCGGCTGCGTCGGCGGGTATGCGCTGCAGTACTGGGCGGCCGCGATCGCGTATCCGCTCAACGTCGGCGGCCGGCCGTTCAACAGCTGGCCGTCGTTCATTCCCGTGACCTTCGAGTGCACGATTCTGGTCGCGGCGCTGTCGGCGGTGCTCGGCATGCTCGCGTTGAACGGCCTGCCCATGCCGCATCACCCGGTGTTCAACGTCCCGCGCTTCGCGCTGGCGAGCCGCAACCGGTTCTTCCTCTGCATCGAGGTGAAGGATCGGAAATTCGACCTCGAGAGCACGAGACGATTCCTCGAAACGCTGGAGCCGCGGGAGGTCTCGACCGTTGCGGAATAGAGATCAAAGCCACAGCGCAGAAACCGCGGAACACGCAGAAAAAAGAAGCTCTGCGATCTCTGCGTGCTCTGCGCTTTGGCTTTTGCTCGTTCTTGCTGGCCCGGCTTGCCGGCAGGACATGCACGATCAGCCGAAGTACATCCCGCTCCGCGAGTCGACCTTCTTCGCCGACAGCCGCTCCGCGCGACCGGTGGTGGCGGGCACCGTCGCCCGCGGCCAGCTGCGCGATGACCCTCAACGCTATACCGGCAAGGTGAATGGCGCGGACGCCGACGTCTTTCCCTTTCCGGTCGACGCCGCGATGATGGCGCGCGACCGCGAGCGCTACGACATCCACTGCTCGCCGTGCCACGGCCGCACGGGCCAGGGCGACGGCATGGTCGTCCGCCGCGGCTACCGGCGCCCGCCGACCTATCACCAGGATCGGCTCCGGAACGCGCCGGTCGGACATTTCTTCGACGTGATGACCAACGGCTTCGGCGCGATGCCCGACTACGCCGCGCAGATCACCGTCGACGATCGCTGGGCCATCGCCGCCTATATCCGCGCGCTGCAGTTGAGCGAGCACGCCACGATCGCGGACGTGCCGCCCGCCGAAAGGGGCACGCTCAAATGACGTCGCTGCGCCAAACGGCCGACCAACTGATTCCCGAGCTGGCGCCGCGCCAGCGGCAACTGCTGATGGCGGGCGGGGTGGGGCTCGCCGTGTCGCTCGTCGGCCTGTTCTTCAATCCGGCGCAGTTCCTTCAGTCGTATTTGATGGCCTACATGTTCGTGCTCGGCATCGCACTCGGATGCCTCGCGCTCGGCATGGTGCATCAGCTTTCGGGCGGCGCGTGGGGCGTCGTCATCCGCCGGCCGATCGGGGCGGCGGCGCGGACGCTGCCGCTCCTGACGCTGCTCTTCCTGCCGATCGCGCTCGGCATGCGGCATCTCTACGTCTGGACCGACGCGAGCCTCGTCGCGCACGACGAAGTGCTGCAGCACAAGCACGTCTACCTCAACGTGCCGTTCTTCCTGATTCGAGCCGCGATCTACTTCGCGGTGTGGAACGCGCTCAGCTATTTCCTGAATGCCTGGTCGCTCGAACAGGACGAGACCGGCGATCCGCGCATCGCACGGCGCATGCAGAGGCTGAGCGCGGGCGGGCTGCTGGCCTATGGCCTGACGATCACCTTCGCGTCATTCGATTGGCTGATGTCGCTCGAGCCGCACTGGTTCTCGACGATCTACGGCGTCCTCATCCTCGGCGGCCAGGGCCTCTCGGCACTGGCGTTCCTCATCGCCGTGCTCGTCTGGCTCAGCCGGCGCCCACCGCTCGACGACATCATCGCGCCCGAGCACTTTCACGATCTCGGCAACCTGATGCTCGCCTTCGTGATGCTGTGGGCGTACTTCGCGTTCTCGCAGTACCTGATCATCTGGTCGGGCAATCTGCCGGAGGAGATCGCGTGGTATCTGCACCGGCTCCAGACCGGCTGGCGCTTTGTCGGCCTCTCGCTCGTGCTCTTTCATTTTGTGGCGCCCTTCTGTCTGCTCCTCTCGCGCGCCGTGAAGCGCGAGGCGCAGATGATCGTCAAAGTGGCCCTCGGGGTGCTGATCGTCCGCCTCGTCGATTTGTTTTGGCTGATCGCTCCGGAGTTTCACACCGCGGGCGTCTGGGTGAGCTGGCTCGACGTCGTACTGCCCTTGTCGCTCACCGCCATCTGGCTCGGCTACTTTGTCTGGCAGCTTCGCGGCCGCGCGATTCTTCCGATGCACGATCCGCAATTCGACGAGGCGCTCGGCCGGATTCTCGAACGGGCCGGTGAACGGCCGTGAGCGACATGATGGACCGCCCCGGCGACCCGAAGGCTCGGCACGAAACGAACGACATCAACATCCGCGCCGTGCTCGGCTTCGGCCTCGGTCTGATCGTCGTCGCCTTCGTCCTGCATGTCGGGATCTGGCTGCTCTTCATGGCGTTCGCGAGCCGCGAAGCGCACCAAGGCGCTCCGGAGTTCCCGCTCGCCGTCGGCCGGGAGAGCCAGCTGCCGCCGGAGCCGCGGCTGCAAACGAACCCGCGCCAGGATCTGAAGGATCTGCGCGCGGCAGAGGACGCCATCCTCGACCACTACGGCTGGGTGGACAAGAGCACGGGCGTCGTGCGGATTCCGATCGGCGACGCGATGAAGCTCGCAGTGGAAAGAGGATTGCCGACGCGCCCAGCGCAACAGGAGAAGCAATGACCCGCGCCGATTCACCACAGAGGACACAAGGGACACAAAGGTCAAGACGGTTATTGTTCTTGGTGGCCTTGGTGTCCTTGGTGGTGAATTCAGCGCCGCTATTCGTGATGAGCCCGGCGCCGCTCTTCGCCCAGATGGCCGGCGGCGCTGTCACCCCGGGCTACAAACAGGATCCGGGGCTGCCGGCATCTGCCGTCCCGAAGATCCTGCGGGAGATCGGCTTCGATCAGAATCTCGGCCGGTCCGTCCCTCTCGACATTCCATTCGTCGACGAACAAGGCCGCGCGGTCCGCTTCGGCGACTACTTCGATGCCGGGGGCACCCGTCCGGTCGTGCTCGCGCTCGTCTATTTCGACTGCCCGATGTTGTGCACGACCGTGCTCAACAGCCTCACGAGCTCGCTGAAACTTCTCTCGCTCGATCCCGGCAAGGACTTCGACATCGTCGTCGTCAGCTTCGATCCGCGGGAAAAGCCGGCGCTCGCCGCGGCAAAGAAGGCGACCTACCTCGCGCGCTACAAGCGGCCCGGCACGGAAGCCGGCTGGCACTTTCTGACCGGCGCGCAGCCCTCGATTGACCGGCTCACCAAAGCCGTCGGTTTCCGCTACGTGTGGGATGAAGGCCTGAAGCAGTTCGCGCATCCGACGGGCATCACGGTGCTGACGCCGCAAGGCCGGCTGTCGCGGTATCTGTTCGGCGTCGAGTACGGCCCTCGCGATCTGCGCTTCGCCATCGTCGACGCGTCCGCCGGCAAGGTCGGCAACCCCGTCGATCAAGTGCTGCTCTACTGCTATCACTACGACCCGGAGACGGGACGCTACGGCCTCGTGATCATGCGCATGATCCGTCTGGCCGGCGCCGCCACCGTTCTCGCGCTCGCCGCATTCATCGTCGTCATGGTGCGGAGAGAACGACACCAGCCCCCAGACCCCAGCCGCCAGCCACCAGCCGCCGCGGGAGGCGCCTGATGCCCGCGCTCTTCCCTGAAAGCGCCTCGACGATGGCGCCGCGCGTGGACGCGCTGTATTTCTTCCTGATCGCGGTCGCGGTGTTCTTCTCGGTGCTGATCGCCGGCCTCATCGTGTATTTCGCGGTGCGGTACCGCCGCCGCACGCCGGAAGGCGTTGGCGTGAACATCCACGGCGGCCTCCTGCTCGAGATTGCGTGGACCGTCATCCCGGCGCTCATCGCGGCCGTGATCTTCGTCTGGGGCGCGAGCGTCTTCTTTGCGATGTCGCGCCCACCCGACGAGACGCTCAACATCTACGTCGTCGGCAAACAGTGGATGTGGAAATTCCAGCATCTCGACGGCCAGCGCGAGATCAACGAGCTGCACGTGCCGGTCGGCCGCGCGGTGAAGCTCATCATGACCTCGGAGGACGTCATCCACGACGTCTTCGTGCCGGCGTTTCGCGTGAAGGCCGACGTGCTGCCTGGGCGCTACACGAACATCTGGTTTCAGGCGACCAAGCCCGGGCGCTATCACCTCTTTTGCGCCGAGTACTGCGGCACGCGCCACTCAGGAATGATCGGAGAAGTGATCGTGATGGAGCCCAGCGAGTACGAGGCGTGGCTGAGCGGCAGCCGCGTTGAGGGCTCGCTGGCGTCGACCGGCGAGAAGCTCTTTCAGGATCTGGCCTGCATCACGTGCCATCGCGCCGATACGCAGGGCCGCGGGCCGGTGCTCCAGGGACTCTTCGGAAAGACCGTGCAGTTGCAGGGCGGCGAAACGGTCGTGGCCGACGAAGCGTACATCCGCGAATCGATTTTGCACCCGGCCGCGAAGATCACCGCCGGCTATCAGCCGATCATGCCGACCTTTCAGGGGCTCATCAGCGAAGAACAGCTGCTGGAGCTCGTCGAGTACATAAAATCGTTGAACACGCAACAGTCGCCGGCAAAATAACCCATGCGCACCCTCGTCCTGCCGCCTCACCATTATCTGAACGACGGCTACGGCATCAAGTCGTGGCTACTGACGCGCGATCACAAACGGATCGCGCTTCTGTACCTGGCCGCCATCACGTTCTTCTTCTTCCTCGGCGGGTCGTTCGCGGTGCTCATCCGGCTCGAGCTGGTGACGCCGCCCGGCGACCTGGTGTCGGACGAGACGTACAACAAGCTGTTCACGATGCACGGCGTGATCATGGTGTTCTTCTTCCTGATCCCGTCGATCCCGTCGACGCTCGGCAACTTCCTTGTTCCGCTCATGATCGGCGCCAAGGACCTCGCCTTCCCGAAGCTGAATCTCGCGAGCTGGTACATCTACGTGCTCGGCGGTCTGTTCACCATCTACGCGCTCGTCAGCGGCGGCGTCGACACGGGATGGACCTTCTACACGCCGTACAGCACCGTCTCGTCGACGACCAGCGTGATCCCGGCGGCCATGGGGATTTTCATCACCGGCTTCTCGTCGATTCTTACCGGCTTGAACTTCATCGTCACGATCCACCGGATGCGCGCGCCCGGCATGACGTGGTTCCGCATGCCGCTGTTCCTCTGGTCGATATACGCGACCAGTCTGATCATGGTTCTCGGGACGCCGGTCCTCGCGATCACGATGCTGCTCGTCGCCGCGGAGCGCGTCCTGCATTTCGGTTTCTTCGATCCGGCGCTCGGCGGCGACCCGGTGCTCTTTCAACATCTCTTCTGGTTCTATTCGCATCCCGCGGTCTACATCATGGTGCTGCCCTCGATGGGCGTCGTGAGCGAGATCGTCGCGGCGTTCTGCCGCAAGCAGATCTTCGGCTACAAGTTCGTCGCCTTCGCGAGCATGGCGATCGCCGTGCTCGGATTTCTCGTCTGGGGCCATCATCTGTATGTGGCCGGCGAATCGGTTTATGCCGCCATGATCTTCTCGGCGCTCAGCTTCATGGTGGCGATCCCGTCGGCCGTCAAGGTCTTCAACTGGACGGCGACGATGTACAAGGGCTCGATTTCGTGGAAGACGCCGATGCTCTACGCCATGGGCTTCATCGGTCTCTTCACGATCGGCGGGTTGACGGGGCTCTTTATCGCGGCGGTCGGCTTCGACGTGCACGTGACCGACACCTACTTCATCATCGCGCACTTCCACTACATCATGGTCGGCGGCGCGTTGATGGGCTACCTGGGCGGCCTGCATTACTGGTGGCCGAAGATCAGCGGCCGGCTGTATCCCGAACCCCTCGCGAAGCTGAGCGCCGGAATTATTTTCCTCGGTTTCAACCTGACGTTCTTCCCGCAGTTCATCCTCGGCTATCTCGGCATGCCGCGCCGCTATCACGCGTATCCGCCGGAATTCCAGGTGCTGAACGTGCTGTCGTCGGCTGGCGCGTCGATCCTCGGCGTCGGCTATCTGATTCCGATGGCGTATTTGATGTGGTCGCTGCGCTACGGACAAATTGCGGGCGCGAATCCCTGGGGCGCGAGCGGTCTCGAGTGGACGACGACGTCTCCGCCGCCGACGGAGAATTTCGTCCGCACGCCGATCGTCACCGAGGAGCCATACACCTATCCGATCCGTGCGGAGGCCCACCTTGGCTGAGATCGTACACCCCAGCCCGGCGCCCTTCGACTCCGCTCAGGGCAGGCTCGCGCATCAGTTCGACAACCTCGAACAGCAGAAGGAAGCGTCGACGCTCGGCATGTGGGTCTTTCTCACCACCGAGGTTCTCTTCTTCGGCGGCCTGTTCGTCACCTACTGCATCTATCGTCTCTGGTATCCCGCCGCGTTTGCCGCCGGCAGCCGCGAGATGCTCATCTGGGCCGGGGCCACCAACACGGCGGTTCTCATCACCAGCAGTCTGACGATGGCGCTGGCGGTACATGCGGCGCAGACGGGCAATCGGCGTCTGCTCATGAGCTTTCTCATCGTCACGATGCTGCTCGGGTGCGTCTTCCTCGGCATCAAGGCCTTCGAGTACCACACCGAGTTCGCCGAGCATCACGTGCCCGGCGCCGCCTTTGAGTTCCAACCGCAGGCGCTCCGGCAGAACGCACAGCTCTTTTTTTCGCTGTACTTCGTGATGACCGGGCTGCACGCCCTGCACATGATCATCGGCCTCGGGCTCATGTCGTTCATGCTCTGGTGGGCGTGGAACGGCACGATCACGAAGGAGTACTACAACCCGATCGAGGTCAGCGGGTTGTACTGGCACTTCGTGGACATCGTGTGGATCTTTCTGTTTCCGCTCTTGTATCTCATCGGCCGTCATGTCTGAGCACATCGTCCCGACGCGGACCTACTACACGATCTTCGCCATCCTGATGCTCTGCACCGGGCTGACGGTCGCGATCGCGTTTGTCAATCTGGGCGCAATGAACATCGTCGCCGCGCTGACGATTGCGGCGTTCAAGGCGACGATCGTCGTGCTGTTCTTCATGCACGTGAAATACAGCACGCGCCTCACGTGGGCGGTCGTCGTCGGCAGCCTGTTCTGGCTGGGGATTCTGCTGACGCTGACACTCGGGGACTACCTGACGCGCGCCTGGAAAACCTAACAGCAGGGCCGGTATCCGGGTTCATTCGAGCGCTGACGCACCACGCATTACACCATGGACACAAAGATCTGAATGGGTATTTACCTTTGTGTCCTTGGTGTCCTCTGCGGTGAATCAGCCCCCCGAGCCCTACGAGCTCACCCTCGACGGCGGGAGGACCTGGAGCTACCAGTCGGACGCGCGGCTCGCCGACGCGCAGTTCGGCGTCCGGCTCGCCGCCGGCCGCGCATGGTGATGTGGTGACGACGAAACGTCTGAACGTCTTCGAGCGCTACCTGAGTCTCTGGGTCGGGCTCTGCATGGTCGCCGGCATCCTGCTCGGCAAGACCGTTCCCTCGTTCATGAACGCGCTGCGCGGCCTCGAATTCGGCGCGGGCAGCCAGATCAACATCCCGATTGCCGTGCTGATTTGGCTGATGATCACGCCGATGATGATGAAGGTCGATTTCGGCGCCATCCGCAACGTCGGCCGCCGGCCCCGCGGCCTCTTCGTCACGCTCTTCGTGAACTGGCTCGTGAAGCCGTTCTCGATGGCGGCGATCGCGTACGTGTTCTTCCGTTACATCTTCGCGCCGTGGATTTCGGTGGCGGATGCCGACCAGTACATCGCGGGCTGCATCATCCTGGCGGCGGCGCCCTGCACGGCGATGGTGTTCGTGTGGAGCTATCTGTCCGATGGCGATCCCGCCTACACGCTCGTGCAGGTGTCGGTGAACGATCTCCTGATGCTGGTGCTCTTCGCGCCGATCGTCCGCTTTCTCGTGAGCGGCGCGTCCTCGCTGCACGTGCCCTTCGAAGTCCTGCTCTATTCGGTGCTGGTCTTCATTGCGATTCCGCTGACCGCCGGTGTGCTGCTCCGCTGGTGGCTGATGCGTGCCAGGGGGCGCGCGTGGTTCGAGGACGTACTGCTACCCCGGTTCGCGCCGCTCAGCATGGCCGCCCTCCTGGCCACGCTCGTCCTCATCTTCGCCTTTCAAGCCCAGAACATCACGACCAAGACATTGCACGTCGCGCTCATCGCCGTGCCGATCCTGATTCAGGTCTACTTCAACTCGTCGTTGACCTACGGCCTGATGCGGCTGTTCGGCGTCGAGTACGCGATCGCGGCGCCTGGCGCGCTGATCGGCGCGAGCAATTTCTTCGAGCTGGCCGTCGCGACGGCCATTGCGCTCTTCGGGCCCCAGTCCGGCGCCGCCCTGGCCACCGTCGTCGGCGTGCTGATTGAGGTGCCGGTGATGCTGTCGGTGTGCAGCGTGTGCAACCGGACACGCCACTGGTTCCCCGCGCCGGCGAGCACAACGAGCTGATCGCGCTCGTCCGGAAGCTCTACAGATCCGCTTCACGACCGCTCGGAAGGGAGATAATAGGGGGCTGGAGGCCTTATGTCCGACAAACCGATTCTGACGACGGAGAGCGGCGCACCCGTCGCCGATAACCAGAATTCCCAAACCGCCGGCCCGCATGGTCCGACGCTGCTGCAGGACCAGTACCTGATCGAAAAGCTGGCGCGATTCAACCGCGAACGGATCCCCGAACGGATCGTGCACGCCGTCGGCACCGGCGCGTATGGCTACCTCGAGGTGACCAGCGCCGACGTCCCGAAGTGGACGAAGATGAAAGCCTTCGAAAAAGTCGGCAAGAAGACCGACATGTTCATCCGCTTTTCAACCGTCGCCTCGTCGCGCGGCGGCCCGGACGTGGCCCGCGATCCTCGCGGCTTCGCGATGAAGTACTACACCGAAGACGGCAACTGGGATCTCGTCGGCAACAACACGCCGGTCTTCTTCATCCGCGACGGCATCAAGTTCCCGGACTTCATCCACTCGCAGAAGCAGGACCCGTACACGAACCGGCAGGAGCCGGACAACGTGTGGGACTTCTTCTCAAACTCGCCCGAGGCGACGCATCAGTTCGTCATCCTGTTCAGCGACCGCGGCATCCCGGCGTCGTACCGCTGCATGGACGGATTCAGCTCGCACACCTATCAGTGGATCAACGCGAAGGGCGCCCGCATCTGGGTGAAGTTCCACTTCAAGACCAACCAGGGCATCAAGTGCTTCACGTCCGAGGAAGCGGCCGTGGTGGGCGGGAAGAATCAGTTCCACTGCCACAAGGATCTCTACGACGCGATCGAGCGCAAGGACTTCCCGTCGTGGACACTCAGCGTGCAGGTGATGCCGGAAGCCGACGCGGCGACCTACCGCGTCGATCCGTTCGACGTCACCAAGGTCTGGAACCACAAGGACTATCCGCTGATCCCCATCGGGAAGATGGTGCTCAACCGGACGCCGGACAACTTCTTCGCCGAGACGGAGCACGCGGCCTTCGACCCCGGCCATTTTGTCCCGGGCATCGGGCCGTCGCCCGATCGCATGCTGCAGGCGCGTCTGTTCGGCTACGGCGACGCCCACCGGTATCGTCTCGGCATCAACCACATCGACATGCCGGTCAACAACCCGAAGGGCGTGAAGGGCGGCGCGCAGAACTACGGCCGCGACGGCGCCATGCCGGTGCACGCGCCGAACGGCCGCGAGAAGAACTACGAGCCCAACTCGTTCAACGGTCCGGTGCAGACCAACCAGGAGCTCTACGCCGGCCTGGGCGTGTCGGGCGCGTCGGGCCACTATCCGCAGGTGCCGCGCGAGGTGGACGACTTCAAGCAGCCGGGCGATCTCTACCGCCTGATGCCGAAGGATGCGCAGCAGCGGATGGTGGACAACATCGCGGGCAGCCTCTCGCAGGTGTCGCGCGACGACATCATCACGCGATCGATCGCGCACTTCGCGAAGGCCGACGCCGAGTTCGGGCGGCGGATCACGGAGGGCGTCGCCGCGCGGCGCGGCAAGGCTCTGGCCGGAGTGAAATGACCGAGCCGCTCGCGGCGGCGACATGGAGACGTTGGAGCGATCGCTCGTCGCAGGGGTGGCCGTCAACGCGGCCACCCCGCGCGGCGAATTCGTGAAGTTTTGGAGCCGCTAATCACTAGATATTGATACGGATAACTGGATCGGCCTGTCCTATTTCGGCCTCCATTGCCCTTTCCCGTCGTTTTCGGGTTGACGCCCCCAGGAGAAAAGCGTAGTGTCTGCCCCACTGCCATATTTGTAAGATTTTCGTTACCTTTCTGCAGGGAGTTTTGGATGACGCACAGGCTTAAAAGATCGGTCTCGGTACTGCTTTGCACCGCGCTGATCGCCATGGTCAGCACGGTCGCCGCCTTCGGGCAAGGCGCGGCGACCTCGTCGCTCTCCGGCACGATCGTCGATACTTCCGGCGGCGTGATTCCGGGCGCCGACGTCTCCGCCAAGAACGCCGCCACCGGCGTCGAGTACCGCACGGTGTCGGACGACAAGGGCGTCTACCAGCTGCCCTCACTGCCTCCCGGCACGTACACGGTGACGGTCAGCTTGATGGGCTTCAAGAAAGACGTCATCCCGAACGTCGTCCTCAACGTCGCGTCTCAGGCGACCCTCAAGGCGACGCTCGAAGTCGGCGGCCTCGAGGAGGTCGTGACGGTCACCGGCGGCGCCGACATCGTCCAGACACAGGCGACCGTGGTGTCGACGACGATCAACTCGAACCAGATTTCGAACCTCCCGATGGTCAGCCGCGATGCGATCAACGCCATCGCGATGCTCCCGGGCGTCGACACGGCGTCGTCCAACCGCAACTCGACGGTCAGCGGCCTGCCGCGCGGCACCGTCAGCATCACGCTTGACGGCGTCAACACGCAGGACAACAACAACAAGTCGACCGAAGGGCTCTTCTCGTTGATCAGCCCGCGTCTCGACGCGATTGAAGAAGTCACGGTCTCGACGGCGACGGCGGGCGCGGATTCGGCCGGCCAGGGCGCCGTGCAAATCAAGTTCATCACCCGCTCCGGCACCAACAAGTTCCAGGGCAGCGCGTACTTCTTCCGCCGCGATTCGGCGTGGAACTCGAACTACTGGTTCAACAACCGCGACAAGACGCCGGATCCGGTCACCGGGCTGGCGCCGAAGGACACCGTCAAGCTGAGCGAGCCCGGCTTCCGCGTCGGCGGGCCGGTTATCAAGGACAAGGCGTTCTTCTTCTTCAACTTCGAAGAGTTCCGGCAGCCCGGTTCGGTCCCCCGCCAGCGCGTGATCCTGACGCCGGCAGCGATGTCCGGTCTCTTCACTTACTCGGGCCATACGGTGAACCTGCTCCAGCTCGGGGCGGCCAACGGCCAGACGTCGGTGCTCGATCCGACGCTCGCCAAGGTCAATAGTCAGATCACGAGCGCCGTCAACGGACAGAACCTCACGGCGTTGACCGATCCGAACGAGCTGCAGTACACGCTCACGAACCAGACGAACAATAACCGGTACTATCCGACTTTCCGCGGGGACTACAACCTCTCGCAGAACAACCGCGTGTCGTTCTCGATGAACTACCAGAAGTACTACTCGACGCCGGACTCTCTGAACAGCATGGATCCGTCGTTCCCGGGCTTCCCGGTCATCGGCAGCCAGAACTCGATCCGGCGCACGTGGGCGACGAGCCTGCGTTCGACACTCGGCCCGAACGTGGTCAACGAAGTCCACGGCGGCTACACGAACTCGCTGGTGCAGTTCTTCCCCGAACTGACCGCCGCCTCGTACAGTGGCGCGACGGTCGGCGCCACGGGCCTCTACCGGGTGTCATATAGCGGCGTAGGCAGCACGGCTAATGGCTTCGGGACCGCGCTGACGAACCCGCAGCCGGGCCTCAACACGCAGGGGCGCGAGAACCCGACGATCTCGATTGACGACACGTTGAGCTGGCTGAAGGGCTCGCACAGCGTGAGCATGGGCGGCAGTTTCACCCACATCGGTCTCCACAGCTACAGCCAGAACGTCGTGCCGACGGTGACACCAGGCATCCCCACGGGCGACCCCGCGCTCGGGATGTTTACCACCGCCAACTTCCCCGGCGCGTCGACGAACAACCTGCTCGAGGCGCAGAACATGTACGCGCTGCTGACGGGTCACATCCTGAATCTCACCAGCTCGGCAGTCCTGGACGAGACCTCGCTCCAGTACTCGTATCTCGGGAACGCGGTCAACCGCGGCCAGCAGACTGAGCTCGGCTTCTTCATTCAGGACTCGTGGCGCGCGAAGAAGAACGTCACGCTGAACTATGGGATCCGGTACGAAGTGCAGACCCCGTTCATCCCGCGGAACAGCGTCTACTCGACCAGCAACAACCCGTATGGCCTCACGGGAAGCGCGGACAACTTGTTCAAGCCGGGCGTGATGCCGGGTACCAACACCCAGTTCATCGCGTTCCCGGCCAACACGCAGGCCTACAACACCGACTGGAACAACTT
>ODAK010003952.1_pt1 | contig 15292 bp, 17 predicted proteins | sample 1539591 | NCBI WGS metagenome assembly ODAK01 (sample SAMEA3539303, study PRJEB22396) | soil metagenome | biome: tundra; feature: field; material: soil | place: USA | collected 2010-05 | depth 0.15 m | reverse complement strand
GCCACTCCCCCGCAGACTCTCGCAACCGACGAGGAGCAGTCTCGAGAGACCGCGGCTGACGCTCGGAGCCAGGCGAATCGGACGGTGGTGGGACGGAGAGCCGGAGCATGCTCCTAGGCGATGCGGTCGTGCAGCGCCGACGCGCCAGAGCCGAATCGGGACGCCTCGTACGTCGCCAACCCACCCGCGACGTTGGTGCAGGCCGGACTGCCAACGCGATCGTGGGACGTTGGTGGCGTGCTCGGAGACCACACGTCGCCGCGGGCTGTTGACGTGCGCAACGGCAGCAGCTTGTCGTGCTACACACGGTGCCCGGCTATGAGCGAAGGCTCCGAATTTCGTTCGGCCATCACGCGCCGCGATGTCATCAAGGGCGCAGTCGCGTTGGCGACGCTCGGCGCAGGCTCGCCGCTGGCGGGTCGCGACGCTCCCGCAGCGGCCGCCTCGCTGGGCCACCGCACCGGAGGCGGCGGGCCGAGATCGCGTCGACACCGCGTGGCCATCATCGGCGCGGGTGCGGGCGGCGTGACCGCGGCCTACTTCCTTGCCGGCGCCCTCGACGTCGACCTTTTCGAGGCGAGATCCAAGATCGGCGGTCACTGCGATTCGCACGTGATCGACTACAAGGGACACCGCGTCACCGTCGATCTCGGCGGCCAGTTCTTCCATCCCGACACGCACCCTATTTACGTCACGCTGCTGGAGGAGCTCGGCCTTTACGATCCTGCCCACCCCAACGCTGATGACACGCTGGAGGCGCCCGGCAGCCTGTGCATCTTCCCGACCGCCGGGGGGCCGCCGATCTTTTCCTCGTCGCACCCGTTCACAACGCTGCAGCGTTCGATCGAGTTCGCCAAATACACGCAACTCGCGCGAGATGCGGTTCTGGCCAACATGTCGTGGGAGACCACCGTCCACGCGTGGATCCGCAGCCTGCCGATCAGCCGGTCGTTCAAGAACGAGATCGCGTACCCGTGGACCACGGCGTTGATCGGGTCTCCGCGGGCCGACGCGCTGCGGACGTCGGCACGATCGATCCTGCAGACGTTCGCGTTGTCGTTTCCGGCCGACATCGTCCAGGGCGCGAGCACATACAACTCGAGGATCGGCCTGCAGGGCAACCTGCAGCGCCTGCTGGACCGCAGCCCGACGGTGCGGGTCCACCTCAGCACGGCCACACAGTCCCTGGCGCGTACACGCGCCGGTTGGTTTGTGGAGACGCGGGCAGGCCAACACGGGCCTTACCGCTTCGTCGTGTTGAACGCACCGCCACGTGCCGGACGGCACCTGCTGCACGCCTTCGCGCACCTCACGGCGTTACTAAACGTGTATGAATACTTCGACTCGCGCCTTCTCGTTCACACCGACCCGGCCTACGTGCATCGAGATCGCAGCAACTGGGCGGCCTACAACGCCGGAGTCTATGGTCGTGAATGCGAGGGCAGCGTCTGGTTTGGTGCCCTGCACCACAAGCTTGCCTCGGGCGGGACGATCGACGTGTTCAAGTCGTGGGCCGAGCGCCGACGCGCCGACCCGACGCACATCCTGCTGGAACGACGGTTCAAACACCCGCTGATCAGCCGGTCAACGATCCAGGCTGCCCGCGCCTTGCGGCCGCTGCAAGGGCACAACGGCCTGTACTTCAGCGGCCAGTACACCACCGGCTTTGACTCGCAGGAGTCAGCGGTCTATTCGGCCATGAAGGTGGCCGAGTCGTTGGCCCCCGGCAGCCGGACCCTGGCGTCGCTGCAGACACTCTTGGCGGCGCGCGGACGCGCCGGCATTTCCTACGAGCTCTGAGCGTCCGCCACAGACGCCTGCCGGCGCGCGTCGCCGATCGAACCGGGAGATCTACGCGCCGCCCGCGCCGCGCAGCTTCGCCGGACAGCTCGTGGTCGGCGCCCAATTCCGGACCGACCCCCAGGTGAAGAAGCTGATCAAGGTTTTCTTCGATCCCCGGGTCCAACCGTATCTGCGAACCACCACAAACCCGCGGCTGGCCGATCAGCTCACCCCGGTCGCCGGATCCTGACCCGGGCCGAACGTCGTCGCGTCCGGTGCGCCCGAGAGCGACTGACGGACCTCGCTCTAGATTCTCCCCGGCGCCGCTGGCGGGCGCAAGACGCATCTGCGACGGCTTGCTCCGAAGGTCAGTTCGCGGGGCTGGGTCAGACGATTGGCATGGTCATCTGGAGCTTTCTATCTATTTCTATCGGTTTAGTAGTATTGGAAGGCAGCCTCTCCCTATCTGCTGCCTTGATCACAGGTTCTTGCTCTTGACCCGCGGCCTCCCTTGGTTTCGCACGTGACCTCAACGAAACTGGCCAGCCTCGATCAGCTGCGCGTCTTGGAGGCCGAGGCCGTACACATCATGCGCGAGGTGGTGGCCGAGCTTGAGCGCCCGGTCCTGCTGTTCAGTGGCGGCAAGGACTCCATCGTGCTCCTGCGCCTGGCCGAGAAGGCGTTTGCGCCGGTAGCGCTGCCCTTCCCGGTGCTGCACGTCGATACCGGCCACAACTTCCCCGAAGTCATCGAGTTCCGTGACCGGCGGATCGCCGACGCCGGCCATCAGCTGATCGTCGCCTCCGTGCAGGAGTCGATCGACGTGGGCCGCGTCCGTGAGGACGATCCCACCGCCTCGCGCAACAAGCTGCAGACGCGGACGCTGCTCGACTCCCTGGAGGCGGGTCGCTTCGACGCGGCCTTCGGAGGCGGGCGCCGCGACGAAGAGCGCGCCCGCGCCAAGGAGCGCGTCTTCTCCTTCCGCGACGAGTTCGGCCAGTGGGAGCCACGGGCGCAGCGCGCTGAGCCCTGGGCGCTCTACAACGGCCGGATCCGCCGCGGCGAGCAGATCCGCGTATTCCCGATGAGCAACTTCACCGAGCTCGACGTCTGGAGCTACATCGCGCTGGAGGAGCTCGAGCTGCCCTCGATCTACTTCGTCCACGAGCGCGAGGTCGTGCACCGTGACGGAATGCTTCTGGCCGTCTCATCTGTCGTCTCCCCGGGCGAGAGCGAGACTGTGGAGAGGCTCAGGGTCCGCTACCGGACAGTCGGTGACCTGACTGTCACCGGGGCGGTGCTCTCGACCGCTACGGACGTGGCGTCGGTGATCGAGGAGGTCAAGGCGTCGGAGATGTCCGAGCGGGGGGAGACTCGCGCCGACGACCGGACCTCGGAGGCCGCGATGGAGGACCGCAAGCGCGAGGGCTACTTCTAGTCATGGCACCCGAGACCACGGCCGATCCTCGGGAGCTGCTGCGGTTGGCCACCGCCGGGTCGGTTGACGATGGGAAGTCGACGCTGATCGGCCGGCTGCTGCTCGACACCAAGCTGCTGCTCTCCGACCAGCTGGCCGCGGTGTCGCAGGGCCGCGACGGGACTCCGGATCTGGCCGCGCTCACCGACGGGCTGCGCGCCGAGCGCGAGCAGGGCATCACGATCGATGTCGCCTATCGCTACTTCGCCACGCCGCGGCGCGCCTTCATCCTCGCCGACACCCCCGGACACGAGCGCTACACCCGCAACATGTTCACCGGGGCGTCCACCGCTGACCTGGCGCTCGTGCTGATCGATGCCCGCGCCGGCGTCGTCACACAGACCCGGCGCCACGCGCAGATCGCGGCGCTGCTGCGTATCCCTCACGTAGTGGTGGCAGTCAACAAGATGGACCTGGTCGACTTCTCTCAGGAGCGCTTTGACGAGGTGGCCGCGGAGGCCCAGGCGCTCGGCGAGAACCTCAGGCTGCCCGAGTTGCAGATTGTCCCGATCAGTGCGCTCGACGGCGACAACGTAGTCGATCGCAGCGAGCGCATGTCCTGGTACGACGGGCCGCCGCTGCTGGAGATCCTGGAGACCATTGATGTGGCCGGCGACCGCGATACCGACGAGTCGCACCTGCGGCTGCCGATTCAGTGGGTCGCGCGGCCGCAAGACGGGGGCCGGCGGGTCTACACCGGGCAGCTGGCCGCGGGCACGCTGAGTCCCGGCGACGAAGTGGTGGTCCTTCCCTCGGGCGCTACCACCACGGTGACCTCGGTCGAGACGCTTGACCCCGATCGCCACGAGGCGGTCCCGCCGATGTCGGTGGGCGTCACAGTCGCCGACGACATCGACATCGGTCGCGGTGACCTGCTGGCGGCACCCCACAACCGGCCGCCGGCGGCCCGCGAGCTGGACACCACGATCTGCTGGATGGCCGAGCAGCCCCTGGCGCCTGGTCGCCGCTACGCGCTCAAACACACCACGCGCACAGTGCGAGCCACGGTGCAGGCGATCGACGACCGCTGGGATCCCGAGACACTCGAGATCTTCTCCGAGCCCAGCTCGCTCGGGCTCAACGACATCGGTCGGGTGAGCCTGCGCACCAGCTCCCCGGTGCTCGCCGATCCGTACCGCCGCAACGGGGTGACCGGAGCCTTCATTCTCATCGACGAGCACTCCAACGACACCGTCGGCGCGGGCATCATCCGCGAGGCGCGGGAAGTGAAAGCGGAGATCGAGGGGCGCCGTGACGTCACCTGGCACCCCTCGGCCCTGGATCGCTCCAACCGCTGGCGGTCGCTGCACCAGACCGGGGCTACCGTGTGGCTGACCGGCTTGCCGGCCTCGGGCAAGTCAACGATCGCGGTCGCGCTCGAGCGCCAGCTCGTCTCCAGCGGCCAGGCCGCCTACCTATTGGACGGCGACAACATCCGTCACGGCCTATCCGACGACCTCGGCTTCGCCCCCGGCGATCGGGCCGAGAACGTGCGCCGGGTGGGTCAGGTGGCGCGACTGTTTGCCGATGCCGGGGTGGTGGCGGTCGTCTCGCTGGTCTCGCCGCTGCGCTCGGACCGCGAGGTTCCGCGTCAGCTGCACGACGCTGCCGAGCTGCCGTTCATCGAGGTGCACGTCGACACCAGCGTCGAGGAGTGCGCGAAGCGTGATCCCAAGGGCCTCTACGCGCGGGCGCGCGCCGGAGAGATCAAGGGCTTCACGGGAGTGGACGCTCCCTACGAGGCTCCGCAGGACCCCGAGATCCGTGTCGACACCGCCGAAGTGGACATCGGTGCCGCGGTGGCACGGATCCTCCAGGCGCTCGACCGTTGTCACGGTGCCTGAGCGGGTCAGCTCCTATCTGGTCTGTGCTACGCAGCGCAGTGGCAGCACGCTGCTCTGTGAACTGCTCGCGGCCACCGGTGTTGCCGGGCGCCCGGAGGAGTTCTTTGAGGCGGTGCGCGACACGGGGCTCCCTCCCCATCCGGGCGACTACCTCGTCGGCCTGCCGCGCATGGGTGTCGGCATCCGCGACGATCTCATCCCCTCCGAGGGGCCCGTCTATTCCTCGCTTGCGGGGATCGACGATTACCGTGACCACCTCGAGCGGACGTTCGCGTGGGGAACGACCGAGAACGGGGTGTTCGGCGCCAAGCTGATGTGGAATCAGCTACCCGAACTGCGGACCCTAGCGGGTGAGCTGCCGGAGTTCGCGGGGCTGAAGACAGCGCAGCTATTGGAGCGCCTGTTCGACGGCCCCCGATACATCTGGGTCTCGCGCAGGGACAAGGTGCGCCAGGCCGTGAGCTTGTGGAGGGCCCTGCAGAGCCGGAGCTGGCGCCACGGAAGCCCCGGGAATGACCGGCTCGAGCCCCAGTATCGCTTCGAGGCGATCCACCACCTCGTCCGTCGGCTCGAGTCAGACGATCGCGGCTGGCGAGATTTCTTCTCCGAGCACGGTCTCCAGCCGCTGGCGATCAGCTATGAGGATGATCTGGAACGTGATCCTGACGGCACGATCGGCCGCGCGCTCTCGTGGATCGGGGTGCAGCCACCCGAGGGGGACAAGGCCCGACCGCCGCTGAGGCGTCAATCCGACGCGCTCTCCGATGAGTGGGCCGTCTCCTATCATCGGGACGCGTCCTGCTTGACGGGCGTACCGACCGGCCCCCGCTGAGCTCCCGCTCCCCTCCGCTTCACCGTGCCTGCGAAGCCTCCGAACATCCTCTATCTCAACTCGCACGACACCGGGCGTTACGTGCAGCCCTACGGCAATGCCATCCCGACGCCGAACATTCAGTGGCTCGCCGATCAGGGCGTCATGTTCCGAAACGCCTTCTGCGCGGCGCCCTCCTGCTCGGGCAGTCGTGCTGCGCTGCTGACCGGCAGCTACTGCCACAACAACGGGATGATGGGCTTGGCCCATCGCGGCTTCGCGCTGTATGACTACGGTCAGCACATCGTCCGCACGCTGAGCGACGCCGGTTATCACACGGAGCTGATCGGCGAGCAACACGTGTCCGTGGACCCCTCGATCATCGGCTACGACGTGGTGCACGAGATCGAGAACACGACCGTGAACTCGGTCGCGCCGGCGGCCATCGAAGCACTGGGGGGTGGGATCCCGGAACCGTTCTTCATGTCGGTCGGCTTTTTCGAGACCCATCGCAGCTTCTTTGCGCCCAGCTCAGTGCGCGATCGCGTGTATTCGCTGCCGCCTCCGTTCCTGCCCGACACTCCAGAGATCCGCCAGGACATCGCCGCCTACAAGGCGAGCGCCCGCTCTCTGGATCACGGCGTCGGGGCCGTGCTCAACACGTTGCACGAGACGGAAATGGACCGCAACACGCTCGTCATCTGCACGACCGATCACGGCCTGGCCTTCCCCACCGCCAAGGCGAGCCTGCTGGACCGCGGCATCGGTGTGATGCTCATCATGCGCGGACCCGGGATGCCGACCGGCGTGGCTCACGACGAGCTCGTCTCCCAGATCGACGTCTTCCCCACGATATGCGAGATCGCCGGCATCGACGCGCCGCCGTGGCTAAAGGGCCGCTCCCTCGTCGGCCTCGTCTCCGGCACCGAGGTGGCGGGAACCCGGTCGGAGATCTTCGCCGAGCTGACCTACCACGCCGCGTACGAGCCCCAGCGCGCGATCCGTACCGAGCGTTTCAAGTACGTGCGCCGATTCGACGAGTATCCCTTCCCGGTGCTGGCCAACTGCGACGACAGCCCCAGCAAAGACGCGTACCTGGCGCGCGGATGGGGCAAGCGGACGGTTGCGCGAGAGTCGTTGCATGATCTGTTCTTCAACCCCGGGGAAGGTCGCAACGTGATCGACCATCCCGATTACGCCCCCGTGGCCGCCGACCTGCGCGGCCGGCTCGATCGGTGGATGAAGGAGACGTCGGATCCGCTGCTCGACGGGCCGGTGCCGGTACCCGTGGGAGCGGTGGTCAACGCCCAGGACCAGCTTTCCGCGCAGGAGCCCACCCATCGCCCGTCGGGCCCAGATTCCCACAGCGGAGTCACCCTCTCGCAGGGGTAGCGGTCTCCGATGGCTGCCGGTGCACCGACCTCTGATCTGCAGAGCCATTCGGTTCACTCCGATGGCGTCCTGTCTCTCGCCGGGGTCGTGTCGGCTGCCGCGGCCGCCGGCGTCGAGCTCCTCGCCCCTGACCCAAGGGGCGGGTCTCGCGGCGATCGGGCAGCGGCGGGTGGCGAGTTCCGGCGCGACCGTTGGATTTGGCTACTCGACCGGATCTCTACTGGAAACCGCGGCGAGTGCGCCCGCGAGCCAACCAACAGGAGGACGTCATGACAATCGAAGGCAAAACAATCTTGGTCACCGGCGCCAATCGCGGCATCGGACAGGCGCCGTTCGTACCGGCAGATGCCGTCGCGGCGTGAGCGAAGGGAGGGACACGGTGCAACTTCGAGTCGATCAGGTATCGGACGGACGCCGCCCCGTGTCCCTCTCCGCCGTCATGACGAGCGCGAGGAGCCCCGCGACGGCGGCCGCGTTGGCGGCGACGCTCGGGCTGGCCGCCGGATCCTGGGTCGTCGCGGTCCGAGAGATGGACGGGATGATGGACATGGGTGTTGCGACCCCCGCTCGGTTCGTTCGCGTTCTTTGTCGGCCTGTGGGTGGCGATGATGGCGGCGATGATGCTGCCGGGAGCTGCCCCGGCAGTCTTCAGACGCGCTCTTGCTAGCGGTCGCGTGCGCGCCGTGCCGCTGGTCGTCGGGTCCTACCTTGCCGTCTGGACCCTCGTGGGCGTCGCCGTGTATGCGCTGTACCGCCCGCACGGGACTGTCGCCGCCGGCGCAATCGTGATCGCGGCAGGCGTCTACGAGCTCACCCCGCTCAAGCAGCAGTTCCGCCGGCACTGCCGTGAGAGCGCCCGCTCTGGACTTGGGTTCGGGCTCTGCTGCGTTGGCTCGAGCATCGGACTGATGCTGATGCTGGTGGCGGTGAGCGTGATGAGCGTCACCTGGATGTCGGTGATCGCCGTCCTCGTCCTCGCCCAGAAGCTCCTGCCCGCGAAGGCCGCCATCGATGTGCCGGTGGCGCTGGCGATCATCGGACTCGGGATCCGGATCGTGATCGCGCCCTCGTCGGTTCCCGGACTTATGCCACCGATGTGAGACGTCATCGATAGCCCGGGTCACGCCAGCTGTTCCAACGACAAGAAAGAGAGAAACAATGACCGATCACAGGACCGGAACACGTGAAGAGTGGCTGGCTGCGCGGCTCGAGCTGCTCGAGGCCGAGAAGGCGCTGACGCGGCGAAGCGACGAACTCGCGCGCTCGCGGCAGGAGCTGCCCTGGGTTCGAATCGACAAGGAGTACCGCTTCGAGACCGACGAGGGCACAGCATCCCTCGCCGACCTCTTCAAAGGTCGCTCGCAGCTGCTCGTCTATCACTTCATGTTCGGGCCCGACTACACGGCCGGGTGTCCGAACTGCTCGGCGATCGCGGACGGCTACAACGGCTCCGTCGTGCACCTCGTCAATCACGACATCGCTTTCTATGCGGTGTCGCGGGCTCCGCTGGCGAAGCTACAGGCGTACAAGCGGCGGATGGGCTGGAGCTTCCCGTGGGCGTCTTCGTTCGAGAGCGACTTCAACTACGACTTCGGCGTGTCGCACACCAAGGAGGAGTGGCAGTCGGGAGTCGTCGACTACAACTTCCGTGCGTGGACCGTGCCACAGGCCAGCGAGCAGACTCCCTGGCTCAACGAGCTCGGGTCGAGCGTTGGCGCGGACTGGCCGACGTACAGGCAAGAAGGGCCTGGCATGAGCGCGTTCGCGCTCGAGGATGGCGTCGTCTACCACACCTACTCGACCTACGAGCGGGGGGTGGACGCCGTCTGGGGCATGTACCCGTGGCTTGACCGCGCGCCCCTCGGCCGCAACGAGACCGGCATCTGGTGGCGCCGCCACGACGAATACGACAGCCGGTGAAACCGTGACCGAGCCCTTGCGACCCGCCCTAGCAAATCGACCCGAGGAGCAGAATGTCGACGTCGTCCGCAGACTTCAACGGGCAGATCATCGAGGAGTTTCACGCCAACCAGGGGCGCGTCGGCGGCGTATTCGAAGGTGTGCCGCTGTTGCTGCTGCACCACGCGGGTGCGAAGTCCGGCAAGTATCGCATCAACCCCCTCGGTTACCAGAGCGACGGCGGGCGATACGTGGTGTGTGCCTCGAACGGCGGAGCGCCAAGGAATCCCGACTGGTACTACAACCTCAAGGCCCACCCCAACGTCACGATCGAGGTGAGGACCGACACGATCCCGGTGCAAGCCAGCGAGGCGTCCGGCGATGAACGCGACCGTCTCTTTCGCATGTCAGTCGAGCGCGCTCCACAGCTTGGCGAATACGAGAAGCAGGCCGGCCGCACGATTCCGGTGGTCGTCTTGACGCCCACCGGCGTTCAAGCGATTCCAGGCGACCATTGATGGGTGCTTGGACGAAGGGCCGGTCGCGCGAGAGAAATCCAGAACATTGGCTCCTATCACCCTGCTGGGCGATGAGAGCTGACACTGAACGCACGCGGCCCGGCGCCACCAAGCGCCGAGCCGTGAGCAGCAAATTCGCCCCGCCCGACGCCGTGTGGACCGGCACGTTGGAGGACTACGTTGAGGTCTCCCGCATCGACGAGGCGACCGACCGGGCACGCAAGCTAGGGGCAGCAGTGCTGCTTGCGCCGCGTGAAGGCCCGGCGGGCTGGCGCAGCGTGATCGCGACCCCCGAGGCCGGAGAGATCGCGCTCTGGCAGCAGAAAGGCTGGCGGCCGTGGCGAACGACGCACAAGAGCTGCTCAAGGCCGCCCGCCACGGCGACGAACGTGCATTCGGCCACCTGATCGCATCACATCGCCCGGCGCCGCACGCCCACTGCTATCGGATACTCGGCTCGGTTCAGGACGCCGAGGATGCGCTCCAGGAAACACTGCTCAACGCGCGGCGAGCGTTGCCCCGATTCGAAGGCCGCAGCTCGCTCAAATCCTGGCTTTGCACGATCGCGCCAAATGCCTGCCTCAAGGCGGTCGAGCGACGGCCCAGGCGAGTGCTCCCAATCGACTACGGCCTCGCGGCCGACCCTCACGATCCACTCGCGCAACCGCTCCTCGAGTCCGTGTGGATCGAGCCCTACCCAGACATCGGCATCGAACGCGAGGACCGACTCGCCTCCCCCGAGGCCCGACACGAGCAGCGCCAAAGCGTCGAGCTAGCGTTCGTCGCAGCCCTACAACACATCCCCGCCAGGCAGCGCGCCGCTCTGATCCTCCGAGACGTGCTCGGGTTCGCGGCAAGAGAGGTGGCCCAGACGCTCGAGATGACACCCGCCGCGGTCGACACCGCCCTTGGAGTCGACGTCTGTCGCGTTCCCAGGCGTCGACGAAGCCGTCGACGATCTCGCGCAGCCGCTCGTCTTCGAGTGCTTGCAACGTGGTCTGCATTGAGTCCTGTTGTCACACAGCTTGCTGGGGTCCGCTCTGTTGTGCGATGAGAGTGTCGTGCCGGAGGTATGACGGCGCGCGCGGTTACGGCTCCAGTCGTTCCGGGAGTCCGAGCTGGGCGAACAGCCCTGGGCCGCGGAAGAGCAGCGCGCGCACAAGACCGTCGACGACCGACTGCCCGCACCAAGCCACCAGAGGAGCAACAATGACTGGTCGCAGGATCCGAACACGGGAGGAGTGGGCAGCTGCTCGCGGGGAGCTGCTCGCCCGCGAGAAGGAGTACACAAGGCTGGGTGACGAGCTGGCGCGCCAGCTCCGAGAGCTTCCCTGGGTTCGGGTCGAGAAGGAGTACCGCTTCGACACCGACGATGGCACACGGACGCTGGCCGAGGTGTTCGACGGCCGCTCGCAACTCGCGGTCTACCACTTCATGTTCGGGCCGGACTACGAGGCTGGCTGCCCGACCTGCTCGTCGATCGCGGACGCAGTCAACGGCGTCCTCCCACGCCTGCATGCGCGCGACGTGACAATGCTCTTCGTGTCGCAGGCCCCGCTCGACAAGTTGCAGGCGCACAAGCGGCGCATGGGCTGGAGCTTGCCCTGGGTGTCATCAGCCAACACCGAGTTCAACGTTGACCTCGGTTTCTCGAGCACCGTGGAGTCAACTCGCGATTGGGTCGCGCCGATCCTCGAGGCCCTGCCACCGATCGCCGCGCGCAATGCGAGCGAGACCGGCACCGACACAGTGCGGTACCTGACCCAGCGCCAGGGTTTCAGCGTCTTCGGCCGCGATGACTGGGCCGCATACCACACCTATTCGACGGGCGCTCGGGGGGTCGAGTTCCTGATGGGCTATTACCCGATCTTGGACCACACTTCGAAGGGCTGGGACGAGGGCGATGGGTTCCAGCTCCGGATCCGCCCCCATGACGAGTACACAGCCGCTTAGTGTTCGAGCGCGGCCGGTCGACGAGAACAAGCGACGGTGGTGAACTGTTTGTCAAGCGAGCCGATGGCGCCAGGGCGCGCGGTGCTGATCGGACTGCTTGACGGTGATGTCCATTGCGGCGTAGCGGATCGCTTGGCGTGAGGTTCGCCGAACGAAGCGCCACTGGGATGCTCACGCGTGCCGTTGGTGCCTGGATACTCGTCGGGCTCCGGATCATTGCAGCGCGGGTCTGGTGGTCGGTCGCTGCCGCCATCGCCATCTTTGTGGTCACCGTGAGGGTGTACGTAGCGGCAGCGGTCCGCCACTTGCACCAGCACCGCCCACAACCCTGACACTGGCTGCAGTCAAGTCGGCCGAAGCCTGCTGACGGCGGGATTCAGGCAAGTCAATGTCTGCGGTCAGTGGACCTCGACGGACACGTCCGTGCTCAGGCTCTCACGATGCAGGCCGTTCATCGGCGGCTCAACCACGCGCGCAGCCTAGGGTGGCGCGCGGCCGAGATGCCGAGTGCGGTCACCACGACGATGGTGATGATCGAAACCGGCCACATCGGGCGGTGCCCACCGGCCCAAACCGGGATGACGACCGCCAAGACCACGGCGCCGAGGATGATCCTGTAGATGAGGCTGTGCAATGTGAACATGCTCCGCATCGCTCAAGGCTACGGCACCAAGTAGGCCTCCAACCGGCCGGCTCGGCCGATCCTCTATCTCAGCTGATATGGCGCGGCGTCGCCAAGGACCTCCATCGCGGCCACGGCACGGGCTCGCCTTACCCAGCGCGACACGATCTCCTCGTCGCAAAGTGTCGGCAATCAGCGGAAGGCTGCCGATCGCGGCCGGTCCGAATAGATATGGCGCCCGGCCGCCCTGGCCGCGCAAGGGAGGGCTGCCGTCCGCCGACGCGGGATACCCGCGCCGCAGTCAAGGCAGGGTCCGGCGCCGCAGGCCCGTTCCGGGAACCCGCCACCTGCGCGACGGCGCCCGTCCGCACGTAGCCGACGCTCGACGAGACGGTGCCCTGCGACGTCTTGCAGATCGAGCCGAGCGGCTCGACAACGACACGCGGGCAGACATCGGTTGCGGTCAGCGGTACTCGGTCAGTCGCTCCAGATCGATCCGGAAGCTGACCTGCGGCTGTTCGGCGAATTCGGAGGGATCCTTGCCGTAGCGCTCCGCTTGGGCCATGGCATCGGCCACCGCGCTGTCGCCCTCGTCCAGGACGGTTGCGGTTCCGCGAATCGAGACGTAGTGCAGATAATCGACCTGATCGTGGATGATGAGAGAGGCTCTCGGGTCCCGCCTCAGGTTTGCCACCCAGCGACGATCTCGGTGCCCGTTGATCAGCAAATCGTTTTCGCCGAGCAAGCAGTGGATTACGATCTGGCGCGGCGCGCCGTCTGCGGCGATTGTCGACAGCACCGCGCAGCGTGGCGCACTCAGGAAGGCACGCACCTACTCGATCAGGACGCCGCCCTCAGTCATGCACGGCTAAGGCTGTCGACACCGACGGCGGGCTGTAATGCCCGGCCGGGCCTTGGGCAACCGTGACGGAGACGGCTATCCGCGCAAAGGGGTGCGGCACCGGGGTGGTCACGAAGCGCCCTGCTCCTCGCCTCAGTGAGGGTCGGCGACTGAAGCGCGGCGGGTCATCGTCCACCACGTGCGATAGTGGCGGTTGGACATGGTTGAGCCGATCTCAAGAGTGTGCTGAACGGTGGCGGGTTATGCTGATGACCGGCTGCTGAGCGTTACGGAGCCGACGGTCCGTGTGTGGATCAAGGAGGGGAAGCTGCAGGCGCAGCGCGCGGGTGCTCGGCTCTGGCGGATCCGACAGTCCGAGGTTGATCGGATGTTGTCCGAGCTGGGCGGCGATCGGCCGTCGCCCAGCTCGGGCGGGCGGCTGGCGACGGCTGCGCTGGCGCGCGACCTGCTCTCGTCGCTGATCACCAATCCCGAGCAGGGCCGTGACAGTGGCCGTTGAGATCGCCACGATCGTGGAGCGGATGCAGGCCGCGGGACATGCATGGGAGTCGGCTCTCGACGCTCACGCGCTGGCGGCGCCGGACGCTGGGTTTCCGGGACGGCTCACGGCGCTCTCGATCGCGGCGGCCGAGCAGGCGAGGGCGTTCGAGCTCGCTGCCGAGGGGGGCTTGGGCTGGCGGTCGCGCACGATCGAGGCCGGCTTCGGACGAGCCGGGCTGGCCGGACGAGGCCCGCGGCAGCGGCGCGAGGATCGTCGATGACGTCCTCCGCCATGTGCACCTCGGCGCTGGCGCTGATGAGGCTCGATTCCGGCTCCAGGTCTCACGTTCGCGCTCCCTTCCGTGGCGAAGCGAGCGCGCCGGTCGGCCGGTAGGCGACGCGTGCTCCTGGGCGAATGCGCAAGCGGCGAGCCCGGCGTCGGCAGTCCGGCTGGCGCCGCTCGTTCCACGCGATAGCAGCGGCCAGCCGAGTGGCCGTCCGGGCCGCTGCTCTTGATCTTTGCGAGAGCCAGGCCGACGTCGCTGCGCCTACCGCTTCGACCCGATCGTTAGCAATGAGCCTGCAAGCACCCGCCTGCTGCTGTTGGCGATGAGCGGGGCTCCGAAGCACTGGGCTCAGCCCTGCAATCGGCGACCTTCGGGCCGGGCTCGGGGTCAGACGGGTGCTCGGCGCCGTCTTGCCCGCGTCATTGGCTTCCGGGATCGCTCCCAAGGTCGGCGACATCGCTAAACCCGGATCGCTAGCGCCGGCCAGCGTCGAAGCGGCGGCGGTCGCGCTTGGTCGGCCGCCCGCCGAGATCGACCGGCCCAGCGAGCCGGCGCAGCTCCGCCTGGCGCTCGCGCTCTGCGACGCTCTCCTCCGTCTCGTCATACAGGTTCGCCGCCTCTGCGGCCGACACGCGGCGCTCCGCCGCGCCGCGCACGATCACAGTCCGCCGGACGGGACCGAGAGCCAGCTCGAGTTCGTCACCGGGCCCGACCTCACGGCCCGGCTTGACCGCCACCCCGTTGACGTGCACGCGCCCGCCCTTGACGGCTTGCGCCGCCAGCGCGCGCGTCTTGAACAGCCGCGCCGTCCACAGCCACTTATCGACGCGCATCACCCTCCGGCAAGGACGGGCCTGTAGCCCTCGGCCTCCAGCATCTGGACCACCACATCGCGATGATCGCCCTGAATCTCGATCACGCCATTCTTCACCGAGCCGCCGACGCCGCAGCGCTTCTTGAGTTTCCCCGCGAGCTCCTTCAGCCCCACGTCGTCGACCGGCACACCCGAGACGGTGGTCACGGCCTTGCCGCGGCGGCCCGCGACCTCGCGCCGGACCTTGACGCGATCTCCATCGGCCCGCCGCTCCCTCAGCCCAGGGTCACGCGCCTTGCGCAGATCGCCATCGACCGTCGAGTACACCACCCGGGAGTCCGGCTTCATGGCCTCCACGGTATCGCCTGACCCGCGGCCGCGAAACGACCACACCTCGCCAGCCCAGCGATGCAACACGGCAACGCTGAACGACTCCGCGTCGGCTCCGGATTTGGCCACGGAGCGATCCCGGAGGCTCCACGCCGTGGCCCACACCCCGCGGTCTCTCGAGACTGCTCCTCGTCGGTTGCGAGAGTCTGCGGGGGAGTGGC
>ODAK010003951.1_pt1 | contig 15293 bp, 11 predicted proteins | sample 1539591 | NCBI WGS metagenome assembly ODAK01 (sample SAMEA3539303, study PRJEB22396) | soil metagenome | biome: tundra; feature: field; material: soil | place: USA | collected 2010-05 | depth 0.15 m | reverse complement strand
GACGAGAATGATCGCGAAGCAGACGATGCCGATGACGGGCGTCATGAACATCTCGAGCGCCGGCTTCATGGAGATGAACGTGATGGAGACGCCGGCGAGCGCGCCGAGCAGCGCGGCCTTGGGCGTGATCCTCCGGACGATCGGCGCCAGGAACCCGCCTGCCATCAGCACGAAGCTCTGGATGAAGACCCACGTCAGGCCGGCCTGCCAGCCCTTGATGGGATCGCCCGTCGCGAGCTTCACCGGCAGCATGATGACGAACGTGACGATGAACATGTGCGGCACGCTGATGCCCGAGGGCAGCGCGCAGACGTCGTCGCGGCCCGTCTTCTTCGCCAGGCGGTAGGCGAGGTTCGCGTAGTACATCGTGCTCATGCACATCATGAGCCCGGCGGCGGGCAAGATGCGCTTGAACACGAGGTCCGCCGGCATCTGCAGTACGAACCGCAAGAGGCCAGACAGGGTCAGCAGGTTGACCAGGATGTTGGTGCCGAAGCCGAAAAATGCGTTCCAGTCGCCAGGCACCCAGAGCTTCGGCTTGAAGCCAGGCGGAGGGGGGGTCGTCAGAGAGGTCATGGCCAGTACTCCCGTGCGCGTGTGCGGTGTTCTCGCGTTCCCAGGTGATTGCAGGCTACTCGTCTCGTGCGGCGTTCGACGTGTCGGCCAGGAGTCGGCACCGTTCGTATCGGTGTTTCGACTCTGTTTCGACTTGAATTCCGGATTGCGCGAGCCGATCGCCGCGAATGCTTGTGAGAGCATCTACTCGCAAGTTGCGCGCGCTGACCAGCGCCAATGCGCGAGCAATGCGCTGCTCAAATCAGCGCGCTCGGCGCCCGCCGGCGCGTCAGAGCTTCTCGAAGATCGCACGCACTTCTTCGGCGAACGACGCCGCAGCCACCGGCAACACGCGACCTCGACGGCCGGCGAACTCGAGCCGCGTATCCGCGAGCACGGGATCCGACAGTGGAATGGCCACCATTCCGGAGACATCGGCTTCGTGCCCGATATGGAACGAGAAGCACACTCCGTGGCGAGTACGCGCGAAGATCTTCGTCGTCTCGACGGAGTTCGAGACCAGCGCCGGCTCGAAGGTAATCGACGCGCGGTGCAGCGCCGCGTCGATGAACGCCCTCGCGGCGAGCGTCTCGTCGGGCATGGCGATTGGGTAGCCGACGCAGTCGTGAAGGCGGACGCTCGCGCGCGTCGCGAGCGGGTGCTCCGGAGCGACCAGCGCGCATAGCGGCTGCGCCGCCGACGCCAGCACCTCGATGGCGCGATCGCGGATCGGCGAGTGGGTGAAGATGAGGTCGACGGCGTCCTGCAAGAGCAGGGCGAGCAAGCGCTCCGGACCGTCGACCGTCACCGCAAATGCGATCCCGGGGTGACGCCCCTGATAGTCCGCGATGGCGTCCGGCAAGAGGCGGGTCGTCACCGATTCGGCGACGGCGATCCGCACGCGACCGCGAGCCAGGCCACGCAGGCCGTCGATCTGGGCCTCGAGCTGCCGCAGCTCCTTGAGCGAGCGGCGCACGTACACGAGAAACAGCTCGCCCGCTGCGGTCGCGCGAACGCCGCGCGGCAAGCGCTCGAACAATGGGAAGCCGATCTCGTCTTCCAGGTCGAGGATCCGCCGGTTCATCGCCGACGAGGCGATGTGCATCGTCTCCGCCGCCTTGCGAATGGAACCGCTGCGGGCCACCGCGTCGACGTAGCCAAAGATGAGGGGCGGCTCGAGGTGCGAGCGGCGCGGCTCCACCGGCGGCTTCGGCGCGGCCGGGGCTACCGCGGCTGTCTTTCGGCCTCTCGTCGACACGCTGGGGCGGAACGATACATGTCGCCGCGTTTCCCCGCAGTTACGTCCACTCGACGGGGCGAGCGGGGTGGCAAGGCACGGATGAACGCGCCATCGATGTTGCCGGCGCGCCGGAGCACGGGTCAGGTCGGCTCAATGGATGCCATAGCGCGCTTCGAGCGCCGCTTCCGCGGCGGCGCGCTCGTTGACCGTGAGCGCCCGGTCGTAGATGAGCGCTTCGGCGACCATGGCGTCGCCATAGCCTGGAGTGCTCGGCGTCCCGCTCACGGCGCCGACCGCCGTGAAATCGGCGGCGGAGAAGTCGACGATGGTCCCCGAGCCCGCCTTGAGCGTGAACGTCTGCGTCGCCCCGTTGACCCGGTAGTCGATGGCCGCGGTCACCGCGGTGCCGGGCATCAGCGTGGTCACCGTCAAGACATGCACGCGCGGCGACGCGCTGGTCGCCAGGGCGGTGTCGTACGAGTTGTTCGTCACGTAGACGCCCTCGAGGCTCCCCGCCGTCTGCCACGTGTTGGCGTCGATCCCCAGGTACGTTCCTGCGGAGTTGCCCTGCCCTTGCAGGATGGGGTGAAAACGACCCGTCGTGTTCACGAGCTCCGCGACGGCGATGAAGGTGCGCCCCGAGGTGGCGCCGATGCCGAGGAGATCGGGTGTATAGAGGTCGGTACCGACCGCGCTGAAGTGAATGGCCGGCATGCCCCCGACGCTCGTGCCCTGCCAGATCGGACGCGTAGACGCGGCGGAGAGGAGGCGGTCGTTGCCGCTCTGGTCCTTCCACGCGCACACCTCGCTCTGAGCCGTCATGTAGACGCCTCGATCGGCGCGCACCCAGAGGACGAGACCATCGGCGGGAAGGCCCGCGCTCGCCGCGGACAGGGGGGACTCCGTCCCGGGCGAGAGGCATCCCGCTCCGGCGTCGATGTCCGGGGCTGCGTCCGGCGCTGCGTCAGCCGACGCCTCGGCCGGGGTGGCCACGTCGGCGGCACCATCGGCGGCGCCGTCATCGCTCGCGTCAGCCGCGGCCTCGCCTGGCTCGCCGCCGGCGTCGGACGCGTCCGGAGCCACCGTCGCGTCAGCCTGCGGAGACGCGTCCGCTGCCGAAGCATCATCGCCAATCGCCTGCCGTGGCGCGGCCGGCGTGCTGGAAGAGTTGCATCCCGGCCCGGAAACCGCCGCCAGGAATCCAAGGCCTGCGCCGAGAAGGAGGCCCCGAACGTCGACGCAGCGCAAATGTCTCATGTCTCCCTCGGCCGTGCAGGCGAACTGGCGATCAAAGCAGCCACGGCTCGGTCCGTCAACGGACCTCCCCTCTCGCTCCGGCGGGGGGCGCCCGGCGCGGTTATGCTGCGGCAGATGGAGCGCATTCTCCCGTCCATGCCCGCAGAGGCCCGCGCGCCCCTGCGGCACGCGCGCGCTCAGGCCCTCAGCTACGGCATCCGCCTCCTCGCCTCGCCCGAGGGCCGGCTCCTCGTCGTGGTAGGCGAGGCGCACCTCAAGCTCGAGGAGGCGTCCCGGACCGGCCAGGAGCTCGTCGACGCGTTCGAGCTCCGCGGCGTCGAGGGCTTCCCACGTGACCGCGTCGTCGCCGGCCGCGCGCTCAAGGTCCTCATCGACGCGCCGCGCGCCCTCATCCGCGCGCTCTCGCTCGGCCTCGTCAAGGACAGCACGATCCTCGACGCGCGCAGCGCGAGCGCCGGACACACGGTTCCCCTGGAGAACGCGTCGCCCGTCCCCCTGTCGCTCCACGTGGCGTCCGTCTACCTGACGGCGTTCTTCGCCGTCGGGTTCACCCTGACGCTCCTCGGGCCGATCCGGAACGGCGTCCCCGACGTCGTCCTCGCGCCGCTCACGTTCTTCGGGCTCCTCTTCCAGTACCACCTGCCGGCGCTGATCCCCGCGCTGCTCCTCCAGCGGCGACCCTGGGCCTGGGTCATTCATCCGGCCGTCGCCATCCTGAGCGCGCGCAACACCATGATGGTCGAGGGCACGATGCGCATGCTGGCCGACCACCCGGCGCCCCGCGCCGCGCTCGTCATCATGGGCCGGGCTCACCTCCCCGGCTACCAGCGAGAGCTCGTCGAGGCGCACGGGTTCACACCGATCGAAGACGCCGGGTAAGCGCGCACGAACGCGATCTCTACCGAGGCGGCTCGTCCTTCGCGCCCGGGTCCTTGGAGTCGTCGCTCTTCGACTCCTCGGCGGTCTTGCCGTTGTCGTGCACGATGACGAGCGTGCCTGGGTTCGCGTCCGTCGCGTGCACGCCGTGCCAGCCGTCGGGCAAGCTGGGGCCCACCCACCCGAACAGCTCGTGGGCGTCGTGCGGGGTCATGTTCACGCACCCGTGGCTGCGCTCGTGGCCGAAGCGCGAGTGCCAGAACGCGCCGTGGAGCGCGGTGCTCCCGTCGAAGTACATGATCCACGGGACGTCCTCGATCGAGTAAGGCCCGTCGGTCGCGGTGTCGTTGTCCATCGTCGCCGCGATGTGCTTCTCGCGGACGCGGAACTCGCCGGGGCGCGTGTGGTGGTCCTTCGCGGGGTCGTCGTCGTGCCGGCCGCTCGAGATGAGCGTCGCGAACACCGGCGTCTCCCCCTCGAACGCGACGAGGCTCTGCAGCCCCAGGTTCACGTCGATCCATCGCTCGCCGGCCGCGAGGTTCCTGGGCGGCGGGCCAGGGTTCGTCACGGTGCCGTCCATCGCGCGCATCCACCAGCCGTCGGCGGTCTCCCAGTACGACTTCTCGTCGACGACCTGCTTTTTTCCCGTGAGCTGGACGATCGCGAAGCGGTCGACGTGCTCGTTACGGTGCATCTTCGCGTCGGCGAAGGTGTACTTCCACTGGTGCGGGTTGGTGATCCAGCCGAGCGGCAGGTGGCGCGTCTCGCCCGGCGCGTTGAGCCAGACGCCCTCGAACTCGACCTTCGGGTCGTGCACCAAGACGTGCTCCTTCGGCACGAACATGCCGCGCGTCGTCCGCCAGAAGGTGCCGGAAAAGGCGTGCACTTCCTTGTCGAGCCCGAGGTAGAAGCCCTTGACCATTCGCAGCCCGATGAGCGACGTCTCGCCCTTCAGGTCGTCCATCGAGATCTGCGATCGCCCCTTGTGCGTGAGGTACCAGGCGCTGTCGCCGTCGCCGTGCGGGCTCGCCGGCGCGGGCGGGGCGTCGTCGCCCTCCCCCTTGCGGTACGCGCGCCCCACGGCGAGGCCGTCTTCGTACTGCTTGCGCTCGCGGCGCAGCGGCGGCCGGCGGTAGAGGGGCGCCCCGTCGACGAGGTTCAGCCCGTAGTCGTAAGGCAGCGGCCCGGCCATGTTCGGCGCGTGCGGCGCCGCGGCGAGCTCCTTGTCGTCGGGATCGAGCGTGCCGTCCTTGCCGCAGACGAACCCGCCCGTGGTCCCCGGCGGGCTGCCCGGTGGAGGGAGCAGCTCGTACCAACCTTCGAGGCAGTTCGACTTCTTCACGAGCTGCGGCTTGACCGCGGCCGTGTCGCCCCTTCGCAAGTAGCCGAGCCGCATGGCGCCCTTGCGCTCGTCGCTCGCCGTGGCCGGATCGCGCGGAGCCCACTCGGGCATGTTCATCACCGGCGTGATGATCGCGAGCGCGTGCAGGATCGGACCGGACGTGCCGGCGCCGGCTCCGCCATCGGGGGCGGCGATCGCGACGATCTCCCCACCCTCGCCGAGATCGAGCAGCGCCGCCGCATCGGCGCTTCCGTCACCCGACGTCTTCTTGCACCCGGCCAACGCGACGGCGGCTGCGGCGAGCATCGCCAGCGCCAAACGGGGGAAGAGCCGGAACTGCGCCGAAACCCGAGCGTCCATGCGAGGCGGCGATCCTTGTCTCACCGACCGCCCTGCGGAGCAAGGTTTCACGCGCTCCGGGCGGCGGCCTCGCGCGCCGGGGTCTCGTTCACGCGGAACGTTGGCTCGAGGATGCCGTTGACATTCTCGAATGAGACACTAGATAGTGTCGTATGCAGGGAACGCCGAAGCTTGGCCATGCGCGGAAGGTGAGCTTGACCCTCGCGCTCAAGGCGCTCGTCGGGCTGGCGCGCGACACGAGCCGCACGGACCACGTGTTCACCATCATCGCCGCTCTCAGCGGGAACACCCATGAGCGCACGTACCAGGCGCTCCGCCGCACGCCTTACGGCGCGCGCCTTCTTCACGAGCGACCGAACCTCGCGGCCCTCCTGGCGGACGACGACCGGCTTCGCGCGATGCCCGAAGGCAGCCTCGGGCGCGAATACCTGAAGTTCATGAACCGAGCCCGCATCACCTCCGACGGCCTCGTCGCGGCCCAAGAATCCCGCGTCGATCCAAACGCCGACGTCGAGGTCGACGACGCGAGGACCTACGTCGGCGATCGCCTCCGCGACATGCACGACCTGTGGCATGTGCTCACCGAGTACGGCGCCGACGATACGGGCGAGATCGCGAACCTGTGGTTCTCGGTCGGCCAGTTCGGCAACCCCGGCATGGCCTTCATCGCGTTCTTTGGGATGATCGGCGGCAACTCGGGCAACTACGTCGCATGGCTTCGCTACTGCTATGGGGCCTATCGCCGTGGCCGCCGTGCCGCTCGCCTCGTGTCCGAGCCGCTCGAGGAGATGCTCCACTTGCCGATCGACGAGGTGCGCCGGCGCCTCGGCGTTGCGCCGACGGAGAAGGTGCATCCGGAGGGACTACGGCGCGGGTACCGGCGAGACGGGGCGCTCGGGGCGCTCGCGGGGGGTGCAGGACACAACGCATGACGCATCCGCGGGAGCAAAGCGTCTGACGCGTCGCCCTTCACCCGAGATGTCTCATTCACGCATCGCCCGCGAATCGAACACGGATACATCCTGCTCGACCCAAAAGCAGGGAGATCGCGGGTTGCCTGGGGAGCGTCATGAAGAAATCCGTAGGGGTCACATTCGCGGCCATGACGCTCGTCGCGGCCGCGTCCGCATGGGGTTGCGGGTCGAGTCACCCCTCTCTCGGGGCGGGTGACGACGCGGACGGAGGCATCGACGCATCGACGTTCGGTGGCAGCTCCGGCGCCGCATCGAGCTCGGGCTCCGGGACGAGCTCGGGCTCCGGCGCCCCTTTTGGAGCTGCGCCGGGCGGAGGGGGAAGCGGAGGCGGAGGCGTGCCCGTCACCTGCGACCCGACGTGCGCGGCGGCCGGCGGCACGTGCAGCGGCACGTCGTGCAGCATCGCGGAGAACCTGATCGCGGTGACCGCCGCCAACAAGATGGCGCTAGAGACCGGAGGAACCGGGGACTCGACCTTCGGCTGGCTCTACCCCTACGACAAGACGGTGTTCCCTCGCGGCATCGTCTCGCCGACGCTGCAATTCGCCGGCAGCGCCTCCGACGCCGAGTACGTTCGCATCACGGCCACGGGCCTCGACTACAAGGGTTACCTCGGCGGCGGTGCCACGGGCGCCGTCCGAGGGGCCTTGTCGCAGAAGGCGTGGGAAGCCGTCACCCACGCGGTTGGCGTCGCCAACCTGACGGTGCAGGTCTCCAAGATCTCCGGTTCGAGCGTCACCGGATCGATCACCGAGTCATGGAGGGTCGCGGCGGGCAGCGTGCGAGGCACCATCTATCACGAGACCTACAACTCTCCGATGGCCGGCGCCGTAGGCATCATGCGGATCCAGGCGGGGGCCACGCAGCCCACCGTGCTGAAGAGCGGCTGCGGGAACGTCTGCCACAGCGCCAGCGCCGACGGATCCACTCTCGTGGCCGACACAACGATCACCACCAGCGCCAGCTACGACCTGAAGCACGGCGCCTCGCTCCTCTATAGCAACTCCGACGACTCGTTCGCGTACGGCGGCCTCTATCCCGACGGCAGCATCCTGATGTCGTCCACGAATTATCTCGGCGGGATCAACTCGACCTCGAAGCTCTACGACACACACACGGGGTCGGTCCTCGCGGCCACGGGGTGGGATGGCGTCATCAAGGCGGGCGGGACGACCGCATTCTCTCCCGACGGAAAGCAGCTCGCGTTCATCCACGAAGACAAGGACAGCGGACACACCCTCGCGAGGATGGACTTCGACCGCAGCACGACGACCTTCGCGAACCTGATCGACGTGGCGACCGACCCCACCAACTACGTGGCGTGGCCGGCGTTCACGCCCGACGGGGCGTCGATTGTCTATCACCTCGGCTCGAGCGCCACGTTGCAGGCGGGGTACGGCACGACGGCCGACCTGTACGTCGTGAACCTCGCGACGAAGGCCGTCCGGCGCCTCGACGCGCTCGACGGCTACAACGGGAGCGGGAGCGCGACGTACTTGCCCTCGATGGACACCGGCCTGAGCGCTACGCCGACGGTCCTGCCGGTCGCGGTGGGCGGCTACTTCTGGGCGGTGTTCACCAGCCACCGCTCTTACGGCAACATGCTGGCCTCCAAGGCCAGCAACGGCTCGCTCGGCAAGCTCTGGGTCGCGGCGATCGACATCGACGCTCCGGCCGGCACCGACCCGAGCCACCCGGCGTTCTACCTCGACGGGCAAGAGCTGAACGCAGACAACCTCCGCGCGTTCTGGACGTTGCCGCCGTGCGAGGCGAACGGAACCGCATGTGGATCGGGCGACCAGTGCTGCACGGGCTTCTGCCGGGGGACGGGCAGCAGCCTGGTCTGCGTGCCGCCGCCGTCTGCCTGCGCGAACGAGTACGAGAAGTGCACGAAGAGCTCCGACTGCTGCATGTCCACGGACCAGTGCATCGGCGGGTTCTGCAGCCAGTCCGCGGCGCCTCGATGACGTGAGCCGCGGCTCGCGGCGAGAGCCAAGTGGCGCCGATCACAATCGGAAGTCTTCCCTGATGATGCGCTCGATGTTTCGCTCGGTAAGCGCCGCGACCGTGAGGGCCGGATTGGCGACGATGCCGCGCGGGATCAGCGATCCGTCGGATATGTAGAGGTTCTGATACCCCTTGACGCGACCGTAGTCGTCCGTCGCCTCCCCGAGCGGGCAGCCGCCCACCGCGTGGTACGTCGCGGTGTCCTGGAACTCCTTCCCGCCGAGCAAGCCGCTGGCATACGAGCTCCCGGTGGCCGCGTTGATCTTGTCGAAGACGTACTGCGCGCTCTTCACCGCAGGCGCGTTCTGCGACTCGGACCAGTCGAGCTCCGCCGCGTCCGTCACCGGATTGTACCGGAAGGTACCGGACTCCGGATTTTGCGTCATGACGATGCTGAAGCTGATGTACGTCTCGATGCCCGCGGGGAAAGGAATATCCATCGAGAAGACCGCCTTCCCGTCCTGATCCGTCGTACGAAACCCCGTCGCAGGCACGGTGGACACCTGCGAACCCGTGGGGTTCGAGTTCGTGTTGCTGCGCATCAAGAAGATGTCGCTGTTCGGGCCCCAGCCGGTGCCGATCTGGTCGTTCAGGTTCGGCAGCCCGCCCGTGTCCCGCGCACGAACGAGGAGCTCGCTCGTGCCCATCGACCCCCCGCACATGAACAAGCGATTGCAGGTCAATTCCTTTCGCGCCAGGAGGTTCCCGTCGACGTCGATGGCGTTAGCCAGGACGAGATACGTCCCATCGGGATTCTGTTGAATCTGCTTGACGATATGGAGACTCTGGATCGTCAGCTTGCCGGTCGCGATCGCGTCGGCGATGTAGGTCTTGTCGAGGCTCTGTTTTCCGTAGTTGTTCCCGAAGCCCGCCTCGTCGTTCAGCGCGGATGCCGGAACCGTCCCCGCCGCCTCTTTCGCCATGTAGCCGTAGTCGTAGCCGGAGGGGAGGAACTCCGCGTCGAAGCCCGCCGCCAGCGCCGCCGCGTGGCCGACGCGCGCGTACTCGTACCAGGGCGTGGTGGTGAAGAACGGTTGACCGACCGTATTGGCCTTGAGCATGGCGAGCGCGCGCGGGTAGTACGTCGACATCATCTGCGCCGCGTCCACGCTCGGCAGTACGGACTGCAGCACGGCCAGGGGAGGCGTCACCAGCATGGCCATGTTGACGAGAGAGCCGCCTCCGACGCCGCGGCCGCAGAACACGTCGATGTCCGGCGTCTCGATGACGTCGAGAACTCCGGCTTGCTTTGCGATGGGCGTACTGACCGCGACGGGAGACATCTTCGCGCTCACGACCGAGATGTTGTCGCGAAACCAAAGCGCGCGGCCGTCGGGGTTCTTGATTCCGCAGAATACCTTGCCGTCCGATCCCGGAGTGTTCCAGAAGCGCCCCATTTCCAGCATCGTCACGGAGACGCCCTTCTCCGTCAGTCGCTTTGCGATCACGGCTCCGCCATACCCACTGCCGATGATGATGACGTCGAAGTGCCCGGTCGTGCCGGCCTCGGAGCCCGCGTCGGCCGCCGGGGCCGACGCCTGCTGACCGCCGACCTCGCCGCCCGCCTCCTGGCCATCGCCCGCATCGAGCGGAGGGCTGCCCGAAGGGATCGAGGCGCTTCCCTTGGGCGTGACCGACGCGCCGGACGAGCCGCCGCATCCCGCCAGACCGAGCGCCGATCCGGACGAAGCCAGCTGGACGATGCGAGACCCGGCGATCGACCGGAACCCGAGCGCGGCGGCCATCTGCAGGAGCCCTGCGCCGAACTGGCGCCTGTCGTGTGTTTTCATCGCGCACCTCGGACGAGGTTCTACGGCGCGCGACATCGTCCGAACCGGCCATCTTCTGCTCGCGTCGGCCAAGCCGGATCAGTGACCGCTGCGGGCGCGCCGGTACTCGCCGGGCGTCATGCCCGTCCACCGCTTGAAGGCGCGGTGAAACGCCGCCGCGTCGGAGAACCCGAGGCCTTCCGCGGTGTCCTTGATCGTGCGGGTCGGGTCCTGGAGCATGCGACCCGCCGCGGCCTCGAGCGCCGACCGGACGACGTCGCGGTACGACGTCCCCGCCGCGGCGAGGCGCCGCCGCAGCGATCGTTCGCTCAAACCGAGATCGCGCGCGGCCGTCGATATCTCGGGAATGCGCGACGGCGGCGTTGCGAGCAGATACTGACGGAGGCGAGTATCGGGCGGCGCCGCCGTGCTCATGCGGTCGAGCCGCCGCTCCGCCTCCGCTTGCAAGAAATCGTAGAGCTCGGGGTGCTGATGCATTTGCGGCTTGTCCGCGGTCTCGCGGTCGAAGGTCAGCGACGTGACGCCCTGTCCGAAGCGCAGGTGATTGCCGAAGATGCGCGTGTACTCGCGGTGATAGCTCGGACGCTCGTGCTCGAAGGAGGCGAGCCGCGGCACGGCGGTCGGTCCGGTGAAGGACCGGGCCAGTCGGATGAGGCCCGCCGTCATGAACTCGGCGAGAACGCGATCCCCGAGCGGGGTCGAGCGCGGGATTGCGTACCGGACGACGAAAGCGTCGTCTTCCTCACGCACGACGAGCAGCACCCCATCCATCCCGAGGCCTGCGAACCGGGAGGCCATCTTGACCGCTTCGCGCAGGGTGGGCGCGTGCGCCGCGAGATGCGCGAGCAGATCGATGGCGCCCTCGGGGACGTGCTCCGCGATGTGGAGGCCGAGCGCCGCGTCGCCCGTCGCCCCCACGGCGATCGACAGCACCTGCGCGAACTCCTCGAACTCGACGCGAGTGTCCGGCTGCTCGAGGCGCTGCCAGTCGAAAGGGATCCGGGCGCGCAGGTCCGCGCGCTTGGCGCCCGCTCGCTCCGCGGCCTCGACCACTGCGCGCACGAGGAAGATCGAGACGCTCATCCACCGAACCCGGGTCCATAGATACTACAAAAGGGCGGGTAGTCGCGCGAATGCCCGCGGGACGCCGACGGGACGCCAACGGGACTCGGAGGTCGCCCGCTTGGGATGGCGGATCGATCGCGCGTCCAGGTTGGCCGGAAGGGACAAGGAATGCCCGATTCAGACAAGAGAGCGTGGAGTAGAGCCCTGCGAGAGGTGTTCGATGGCGATCGGTCTGGTGCGTCCCATGGTTTTTACGTGCCTCGTCCTCGCCGGCTGCGGGCAAGGATCCAGGGACCCATCGCCTTCGTCGCCACCGGGCGCGGAGAACGCCGCGTCGCTCGCCGACGAGAGCTGCCTCGGGTTCACCCTCGTCGGCCTCAAGTACAGCCCCGGGGGCAGCACCCTGCCCCATACCTGCAAGCCGTTCGACGCCGTGACGAACAACCCGTATGCGATCCGCTGTATCGACGCGATGCCCAGCTACAAGACGCCCTGGGCCAGCGACGAGTTCTGCATCCTCCCGCCGCCGCCCGACAAGGGCTTCCAGCTCGGCGTTCACCCTCAAGGCGCCGCGTACTGGGAAAAGATGTACGCGGGCGACTACTCGGATTATTCGAATGCGGCGCTCACGAAGCCCTTCGTCGTCGAGCCCGACACCGAAGTGGTCCAGACCTACGACGTGACGGCCCCGAACCCTCAGGCAGAGAACTACTTTCGCATCGTCTCGCGGATGCGGGCGGGCTCGCACCACCTCGCGTCGTGGTTCAACGCCTCGCCGGTCGCCGAAGGCTGGGAGCCGGTGAACCCGAACACCGGATTCGGCGCCGGCACGAGCTTCTTCAACGCACAGAGTACGCATTCGGACCGGCCCAGCTCCGTCGACATCGCGCCGGAAGACGAGGGCCTCGGGATCTCCCTCCCGGCCAGCGCGTCCGTCGCCATCCAGCTTCATCACATCAACGCCACCTCCACGCCCGTGCTCCGGGAGGTCTGGATCAACCTCTGGTATCTCCCGAGCGGTGAGGCCATCACGCCCGTGGCGGCGAACCCGGTCGGCGCTCCCGTCGACTATCCGCCGAACACGGTCATGGACAACGTCTCGTCGGCCACGGCCACCGGCGACACGCGCATCGTGACCGTCTTCGGCCACCGGCACGCGTGGACCACGCGGTTCAGCGCCCAGATCATCCGGGCCAACGGAGAGACCGAGGAGATGTACGACTCGTTCAACTGGCTCGAGATGCCCACGTACAACCTCGACGACGTCACCACGAACCCTCGTCCCGACGCCGCGGCGCAGACCGACGGGGCGTCGTCCGGTCTGACCGTGCTCCACGCGGGAGACAAGCTGCAGTTCGACTGCCACGTCGACACGACGGCGGCGCACGCTCGGGAGCTGGGAGTTCCCGTCCCCACGGGCAATCTTCACTTCGCCAACCAGGCGTTCGGCGCCGAGATGTGCATTCTGTATCTCGAGACGACGGGACCCTCGCTGGTGAGCACGACGCCGCTTCTGTGACCCGTCGACCCCGCGAGGCCCTTACAAATGAATCGGTTTCACGCCAGTAGTTTGCTGATCATCGCCACATGGACCCTGGGGGCGGCGTGCAGCAGTTCGAGCCAGGCCCCCGCGGCCGACGGGAGCGGCGGAGACGCGAGTGATTCGAATGACTCCGGACTTCATCCGATCACCGAGGTCAACGGTGACGCCGGGTCGGGAGCCGCGGTGTCGATCATGTGTGGCGGCGCGATGTGCACGGTGCCGAGCAACGGGCTGGTTCCGCTGTCGCCCTGCTGCTTGCCCGACAACGGGTGCGGCGCGACCTTCGGGTCGGCGCTGGCGATGTTCACGGACGCAGCCGGCGCCGCGAGCACCTGCGTGAACCCCGCGGCGGGAACGCCCGACCCCGCGTGCCCTTCGCAGCTGGTGATGGGAATGATGCTCGCGGGCTGCTGCTCGGTGAGCGGCTCGTGCGGCCTGGATCTGTCCGCCGCCGGCCTCGGGTGCAACGGCTTGAGTGCCCTCTCCACGCTGCCGTTGGGGGTGGACGCAGCCCCGCCTCAGTCTTGCTCGGTCGCAGCGGGCGACGCGGGCGACGCGGGCAAGGAAGCAGCCAGCGATGCCGGCGGCGGATAGCGCGAAGTCGGCGTCGTTCTCCTCGGCGCGCGCTGACCGTGGGAGTCAAAAGTAAGAGCGCAAAATTACAGCAATAAAGGCGAATGAGCCGAGCCGGCTGTTTTGGGTCACATCATGTGGCATGAGACAGTCTCGTGGAGGTTTGGGCATGCCTGTCCTGTCGACGACGCGCAGCGCGTTTGCCGTCTTGCTCTGCGGGACGTTCGCCGCAGGTTGCTCCGGGGCTTCGACCGGCGCCGGCTTCGGCTCCGAAAGCCAGGGCGACGACTCGGGCGTCGTGTCCACGGCTCCGGCAGACGGCGGGAGCGCTTCCGAGGACGCGAGCGCAGTCGCCGATGGCACGGCGGCGAACAGCAGCGGGCCCGACGCGAGCGCACCCGCCAGCGGGAACCCCAAGGGGCGGCCGGACGCCGGCGGAGCGGGCAGCACGTCGACGCATGACGCCGGGACCGGCATGTCGAGCACCGGAGGCGACGGTGGCCCCTGCACGGTGAACCTCGGCTGCGTGATCGCCGCTGCCCCGAGCACGGGCGACCTTCGTCAGGACTGCGTCAACCGGATCAATCAGTTCCGGACGACCTGCGCCTGCGTGAAGCCTCTGGCCCGATGGACGGCCGGCGAAGCCTGCGCCGATATGGACGCGCAATACGACGCGATGATGATGGTGGGCCACGCGGGGGCCAAGGCAAACATCTGCCCCTGGGGCGACGCGCAAGACGAGTGCCCTGGCGATCCCAGTAACCAATACGTCATCGGCATGTGTCTCCAGCAGATGTGGAGCGAGGGACCGCCGCCGGCGGGAACGACCATCTCGCAATGCGAAAGCCCCCAGATGATCAACACGTGTTACGAGGCCCACGGGCACTTCATCAACATGTCGAACCCCGACGTGACCAAGGTCGCGTGCGGCTTCTACACGACCTCGAGCGGAGCCGTATGGGCCGCCCAGAACTTCTCTCCCTGAGCAGCATTTTACAGCAAACCTGTGCAGTTACGGCGTGACCTGCTGGGTGCCCGGCGCCGATAGCTCGGAAAATACCCATGCGCAGACAAGGTGCGCGCCGCCGGCAAGACGCTAGCGTTCGTGCGGCATGCCCGGCACCGGCTCCCGCGCTCCGGCCATGGCCATGTCGCCGGCACACGCCAGGCCGGCGAACGATCGGAACCTCGTCGCGGGCATGGTCGATGGCGACCGCGACGCCATCGGCGCCCTCTACGATCTCTACGCGCCGGTCATGATGGCGGCGGCGGTCAAGATGCTCGGGGCGCACCGCGAGGCTCAAGATCTCGTTCATGACGTCTTTCTCGAAGCGTGGCTCCACGCGGGCGACTACGACCCCGGAAAGGGGTCGCTGCGCTCCTGGCTGCTGCTCCGGCTGCGATCGAGGGCGCTCGACCGGCTGGGGACGGCCGAAGCGACGCGCACCCGATCCCTCGACGAGGGCGAACCGCCCGTCGCCGAGCCGAGCCTCGCGCCGGCGATCGAGCATGCCGATAGCATCGGGCTCCGAGAGGCCATCGGCCGGCTCGACGCCAGCCTGCGTGAGGTTCTGGAGTTGACGTACTTTCGCGCGTTCACCGCCCAGGCGATCGCCGATCGGATGAGCATCCCCGTGGGTACCGTGCGATCCCGCCTGGCGCGCGCTCTGCGAGAGCTACGCGCCGCCCTGGATCGCCTGGATCGAGGCCC
>ODAK010003950.1_pt1 | contig 15293 bp, 15 predicted proteins | sample 1539591 | NCBI WGS metagenome assembly ODAK01 (sample SAMEA3539303, study PRJEB22396) | soil metagenome | biome: tundra; feature: field; material: soil | place: USA | collected 2010-05 | depth 0.15 m | reverse complement strand
GGAATCGCCATGCCCGGCGAGAGCCAACCGGCGTTGCCCCACGATGATCCGGCCGCCACGTCGGCGCGCTCGAGCACGGTGACCTCGACGCCGTACTCCTGCAAAAACCACGCGGTCGCTAGCCCGAGCATCCCCGCACCTACGACGACCACCCGTTTAGGCGCGATCACACCTGATGGTTCGTGGAAAGACGAGGACATGATGGTCCAATGTACGCCTCGTTGAGCACCCACTCGTCACGCGACAAAACGCTACGCCAGGCGCTCGGCGGCGCGGTCGCGCGCGGCCCTCAGGCGCTCGGCCTGCTCGGCCTGGGCCGCCGGACCCGATCCTCCCGGCGACGTGCGAGCGTTGAGCGACGCGCCCGAGGTAAAGAGATCGGCGAACCTCGAGAACTCCTCACTTTGTTCCACGACGTCGAGGAGCGAACCGCCCCGACGAACGGCCTCACCCACCAGCTGGCCGACCTGTTCGTGGGCCTGACGAAAGGGGACCCCCTCCTGTACCAATCGTTCGGCAATGTCAATGGCCACCAGATTGGGATCGTCGGCCGCGCGACGGGCCGTCTCGGCGTGAAACGTCATCGAACGGTAGGCGCCGGCCAGGGCGTTGATCATCAAGGTGACGTGGCGTAGAGAGTCAAACAGAGGCTCCTTATCCTCTTGCAAGTCTCGGTTGTACGAAAGCGGCAGTCCCTTCAAGGTGACCAGCAATCCCGTCAGGTTCCCGACCAGGCGACCGCTCTTGGCCCGGGCCAACTCGGCAACGTCGCTGTTCTTCTTTTGCGGCAGCATCGATGACCCCGTAGTGAAGTCGTCACCCAGGGTGGCGAAGCCAAATTCCTCACTCGTCCACAGCACCAGCTCCTCGCCCATGCGCGAAAGATGGATTCCCACCATGGCCAGCGCGAAGAGCGTCTCGGCGACGAAGTCACGATCGCTCACGGCGTCCAGGGAGTTGGCGAAGGGTTCGCGAAAACCCAACAGTTCGGCGGTGAAGGCCGGCTCGATAGGCAGCGACGTGCCCGCGAGGGCACCGGCGCCCAACGGCGATACGTTCATGCGCTCACGCGCGTCGATCAGTCGCTCCACGTCACGCAGCAACGACCAGGCGTGCGCGCCCAGGTGGTGAGTGAGCAACACGGGCTGGGCGCGCTGGAGGTGGGTGTAGCCGGGCAAGTACGCGCCGGGGTGGGTCGCACCGACTTCGTCGAGCGCGTCCAGCAACGTGAGGATGTCGCGGGCGACCGAAGTGACGGCGTCGCGGGTAAACAGTCGCAGCGTGGTCGCGACCTGATCATTGCGACTGCGCGCCGTGTGCAGTTTGGCGCCGGTGGCGCCGGCCAGCTCGGTCGCGCGCCGTTCAATCGCCATGTGGATGTCTTCATCGCTCTCGTCGCGAATGAACGTTCCGTCTTCAAATTCTCGGAGAATTGCGTCGAGTGTCGTGAGCAACGCAGCGCACTCGTCGGCACTGAGCAGCCCGGCGTGCGCCAGGCCCCGCACGTGGGCCTGGGAGCCGGCGATGTCGTGGGCGTAGAGGACGTGATCGAAGGAGTAACTCTCCGAGAGGTCCCAGAGCGACTTCGCCATGGGCGACGAGAACCGTCCGTTCCAGAGCGTCATGGCTGGGGCGGCGTCGCGTTCTTGGCCCCCTGGCGAGCGGCCCACGTCTTGATGGCGAGTCCGTAGATCTTGACGAAGCCCTCGGAGTCGGCGTGGTGAAACTTATCTCCGGCGTCATAGGTCGCCAGACCGTAGTCGTAGAGCGCGTAGGGACTGCGACGGCCTTCGATGCGCATGAAGCCTGGCGGCGCGAAGGACATTCGTACGTCGCCCGAAATGTGGCGTTGGGTCTCTTCTAAGAACGAATCCAGCGCCTCCTTGAGCGGCGAGAACCACATGCCGTCGTAGACCAATTCAGCCCAACGAATCTCCAACCTGGCTTTCTCGTGGTGCACGTCGCGCTCGAGCACCAGATCCTCGAGATCCGAGTGCGCGGCGATGATGGCCAGGGCGGCGGGACATTCGTACACCTCACGACTCTTGATGCCCACGCGGCGGTTTTCGACCATGTCGAGTCGCCCGAATCCAGTCGACCCCGCCCGGTCGTTCAATGTCTTGATGAGCTCGGCCAGCGACATCGACACGCCGTCTATGGCGACCGGCAGGCCGGCGTCGAATGAGAGCGTCAACTCGAGTCGCTCATCCGTGCGCACACGCGTTAACGTCATCGGCTCCTCCGGTGGGGCCGCCCAGGGGTCCTCCATGGCGCCGCATTCAATGGCCCGGCCCCAGAGATTCTCGTCGATCGAGTAGATCTTCTCCTTGGTGGCCTTGACGGGCACTTCCCACTTGATCGCGTAGTCCACCGACGCGTCGCGACTCATGCCCCAGTTGCGCGCCGGGGCCAGTATCTCGAGGTCCGGCGCCAAGGCGTGGGTGCCGACTTCAAAGCGGACCTGATCGTTGCCCTTGCCGGTGCAACCGTGCGCCACCGCGTGCGCGTGGAACTTGCGCGCCTGGTCTACCAGGTGACGTACGATCACCGGTCGCGAGAGGGCCGAGACCAGCGGGTACTTGCCCTCGTACCTGGCGTTGGCGATAATGGCCTTGGCGCAGAACCCCTCGGCCATCTCGTCGCGCGCGTCCACGACAACGCAGTCGAGCGCACCGGCCGCCATCGCGCGGGCCTTGATGTCCTCGAAGTTCTCCGACTGATCACGGTCCTGGCCGACGTCGACGAGCACGCAGACGACTTCGACTCCCCACTCCTCGATCATCCAGCGCACGGCGACCGACGTGTCCAGACCACCGCTGTAAGCCAGCACCACTCGCTTAGCCATGGCTACTTCGCCTTCTGCACGGTAACCAGCGCCTCGGAGAATCCCGCCAGGGCTCGAAATTCCGCGGCCACCGAGTCCCCGCCGCGCGCCTCACTAGCGATCACCAGGATGGTGTCGTCGCCGGCCACGCTGCCCAGCACGCCGTCGAGCACGCTGCGGTCGAGCGCGGAGGCCACCACGTGCGCACAGCCCGGCGGCGTACGTAGCACCACCAGGTTGGCCGAACAGTCGACCGAGACCACCCACTCGCCCATCATGCGACGCAGGTGGTCCAGCGGCGCCGCCGTCATCTTGGGCGCCATCGCGATGACGATGCGGCGCGAGCCGTGCTCGTCACGAACCTTGATGGTGCCGAGTTCCTGCAAGTCGCGCGTCACGGTAGCTTGCGTGGCGGAAATGTCTTCGGACTGCAAGCGCGTGACCAGTTGGGCCGCGGTCGAGATCACTTCGCGTTCCAGCAGTTCGCTGATGCGATGTTGTCGTTGGGTCTTGGTCATTCGTTCTCCTCTTTAATCCATCGAAGCACGCCGATCATCGCCGAGCGCCGGTGAAACACTTGACGCCAGACCAGTGAGTTCGGCCCGTCGAGCACCTCGTCGGTAATTTCGTCCCCGCGGTGCGCCGGTAGGCAGTGCAGCAGTACGGCCTCCTTGCGGGCTTCGTTCATGAGTGCGCGGTCGACGCGAAAGCCGGCCAACTGGCCGCGGCGAAGGGAAGTCTCGTCTTCCTTGCCCATCGAGACCCAGGCGTCGGTGTAGATGACGTCGACGTTCTTGACGGCGTCGTGTGGCGAATCGGTCATGCGCAGCACTCCCCCGCCGATGACGTCGGCGGCGTCTTCCGCTCCGCCCGGTGTCAACTGATATTGCGCCGGCGCGCCGACGTTGACGTTGACGCCGAGCCGCAGCAGCGCCACGGCCAGCGACCGAGTTACGTTCGTCGCGTCACCGATGTAGGCCACCTCGAGCCCGGCCAGTTGACGTACGTCACCGCCGCCGAAGTGCTCGGCCAGCGTCAGCACGTCGGCGATCGCCTGGGTCGGGTGCGCCTCATCGCTGAGCAAGTTGATGAGCGACATGCGTTCGCGCGTGGCGTGGCGCATGCGATCAAAGACAGTGTGGTGGCGCACGCGAAGCGCCGCGATGGCGTATATTTCGCCCAGCGTGCGGCCCACGTCCTCGGCGCTCTCGCGACTGTCCAGGCCAATCTCCTCGTCGCTGAAGAAGGTGCTGTACCCGCCCAACTCGTGCACGGCGCTCGAACTGGACGCGCGGGTGCGCAGACTCGGACGCTCGAAGACCAGCGCCACGCCCTGGCCCTTGAGCGTTTCGTCATCGAACGGCGACACCGCGCGGTCGTAGATGGTGGCCAGGTCGACCTCGCTCAATTGTTCAATCGTTATGAAGTGTCGGGTCACGCGACCACCTCCGTGATTGGTACGTCGCCCGCTAGCGCCCCGGCCAGGGCGTGCGCCCGGGTGCCATTGGCGATCAGGACGCGTTTGGCCCCGCAGCTGAGCGCGTCGAGCGCCGCGAGCATCTTGGGACGCATGCCGTCGCGCGCGTCACCCGAAGTCAGCAGCGACTCGACCTGGGCCCGGGTGACCGACTCGAGTGACGTCGCCTCATCATTGGCCACCGCGCGAAGCTGATCGACATCGCTGAGCAACACCAAGACGTCCGTCTCGAGCGCGCCGGCCAGCGCGCCGGCGGCGGTGTCGGCGTTGCAATTGACCAACTCACCCCACTCATCGACGGCGACGGGACTGAGCACCGGCGTTATTGCCACCGACCAGAGCGTGTTGATGATCTCGACGCGAACCTTGGGCACGGAGCCAACCCGGCCCCACGGCTCGCCCAACGACGACGCACACAGTAGCGTCGCGTCGGCTCCCGAGAGGCCCACGCAGCGAACGCCCAATTGATTAAGGGCGGCCGTGATCGCCAGATTCACTTGGCCCAGCGCCATCGCGGTGAAGCCCATGGTGGCGGCGTCGGTGATTCGAAGTCCCTCGTGAAAATGGCTTTCCAACCCGACCGCTTCCAGCAGCGTCGCGATCTGGGGCCCACCGCCGTGCACCAGGGCAACGTCAACGCCCTCGGCGCGCAACTGATTAATGTCCTGCGCCAGGTCCACGAGTAGTGGTGAGCGTGGACGCAGCGAGTCGAGCGCGTGGCCACCGAGCTTGACCACCACCCGACTCACGGTGTCACGCCCGATAGCGGCAGACCAGCGATCTCCACGCGACCAGTGGCCACGTTCCACGCCTGAATTGCCTGGCCCGCGGCGCCCTTGATTAAATTGTCGAGCGAACTCATTGCCACCAACCACCCGGTGCGCGGATCCACTCGCGCGCTCACCAAGCAGAGGTTGCTACCCACCGAGTCCTTGAGCGTTGGCGGCTCATCGCTCACCACGACAAACGGATCGTCGGCGTACGTCTCGCGCAGCAGCGACAGGGCGTCATCGCTCGTGATGTTCGCCGAGCGAAGGCGGCCGTAGGCCGTGACCAACATGCCGCGACTCACCGGGATGAGGTGGGGCGTAAAGAGCACTTCGGCATTGAGCTCTTGTTGTATTTCGGGCGTGTGGCGATGCGTAAGCAGGCCGTACGCCTCGGCGTTGCCCTCTAGGCGCGTGAACTGCAGCCGTTCACTGACGGCGCGACCGGCGCCCGATACGCCGCTCAAGGCATTGACGACGATGCCGGTCCTCTCCACGAGCTCGGCGTCGAGGAAGGGCCCCAGGGCCAGCGCGGCGGCGGTGGGATAGCAGCCGGGCACAGCGATTAACGTCGCGCCGACGAGCTCCTTGCGGTGTCGTTCGACGAGTCCGTAGACCGAGTTCGCGAGCAGCGCGGGCGCCGCGTGAGACTGGCCGTACCATGAGTCGTACGCCGTCGCATCCTTCAAGCGAAAATCAGCACCCAAGTCGACGACCTGCAGTCCACGCTCGAGCAGTTCGGGCACGAGACCCTGACTGTGCCCGTGCGGCAACGCCACGAACACAACGTCCAACGGTTCTTCGAAGATCGCCGCGGTGGGCGCGAACACGGTCGAGGGATACGACGCCGCGAGGGCCGGCACGTGCACGGCGACGCGCTTGCCAGCGTTGGACTCGCCGGTGGCGATAACAATCTCCATGTCGGGGTGATCGGCACCGAGGCGTAACAACTCCGATCCGGCGTAACCCGTCGCTCCCACAATGCCGATGCGCATATGCCATTTTATGCACACAGAGTGATAAAAGTGCAAATATTCCCTCGAACGATAGGCTGGGCCGATGTCGAAGCGCGGATGGCTCCTCTTCCTGGCCATGGCCGTCATTTGGGGCATTCCCTACCTTTTAATCCGGGTCGCCGTGCGCCAGCTCGATCCCGGCGTCCTCGTGCTCGGCCGCACGTTGCCGACGGCCCTCATGCTCCTGCCGCTCATTGCGTCGCGCGGACAACTGCCGCTGCTGCGGAGGAATTTCTTCTGGATTGCCACCTTCGCCGTGGTGGAGTTCGGCGTCCCCTGGTTCTTGATGTCGACGTCGGAGAAACACATCACGAGCTCACTGACCAGTCTGCTCATCTGCGCGGTGCCGCTGTTCGCGGTGGTGGCCCAACGAATACGGCGCACAGAAGATCACATCAACGCGCGCCGCATCGTCGGGCTCGCCATCGGGGCGCTCGGCGTGGCCTTCCTGGTGGGCCTCGATCTCCGCGGAGGTTCGCTCAAGTGGATCAGCCTGATGATGATCGTCGGTCTTGGCTACACCATTGGACCGATCATCCTGGTCACCAAACTGGCGCACGTGCCGGGGCCGGTCGTGGTGGCCGGGGCCACCTCCTTCGTCGCCCTGTGCTGGGTGCCGTGGAGCATCACGCACTGGCCGCAGCACATTTCAGGCGAGACGTGGAGCTGCGTCGCCGTGCTGTCGGTGGTCTGCACGGCCGGCGCATTCCTCACCTTCTTCGAGCTAGTGAAGGAAGTGGGTTCCACGCGCAGCGTGGTCGTGACCTACTTCAACACCGCCATCGCCGTGGTGCTCGGCATCGCAATTCTCAACGAGCCGCTCACCGCCGGGATCATGGCGGGCTTCCCGCTCGTGTTGGTGGGCTGCATCCTGGCGACGAGCAGGAACAGGTCGCTCACCGCGGCGGTGTGAACTCACCCGAGACGCGCACGTCGCCGTCGACCGTGAGCCAGAGGCGCCCCGGCGCCGTTCGCATCGTCACTTGATCGCTCACCAGGACCGGTCCGTGAAAGATCAGCACCGCTTCACGCAGCGTCGCGCCGACCACCTCATGGACCGCCTGCCACACGGCGGCGTTGTTGACGTGGTCGATCACGTCGATGTCGGCGCGGCGAAGGGACCACGACCGCGAAGGAGCGTCGCTGGGCGGCACGCTGCGCTCGACGCGGCCCGAAACCTTGCGGCCCTGGGCCGCCAGGCCGTAGAGATCCAAGAAGCTCTGGGGAATCCGCTGGGGCTGGCCGGCCTGGTTGACCGGGACCCATAGGGAGGCCGTTTCGATGACGTCGCGGTCGTTGACGGCCAGGTTGGTGCGCCGTTCGGCCCACGCCGCACCCGTGCCCCCGCACCACGTGGTCAGACGCACCCGCTCGCCCAGGGTGGGCCAGCGACCGCCGTCAACGAGTCGTACGGCCGTGCGCCGCACCACCCACGTCAGGGTCGAATTAGCGCCCACGTCATCCCAGTCGTCGGTGCCGACGTCCTGGAGATAGCGGGCCACCCCGTCGAGACGAAAGTTGCCGTCCGGACCGCAATCCGAGAGTCGGACCTGACGTTCGTTGCTGAAATGACGACCCTCTCTTGGTCGCGCAACGTACTCAATCACTTATATAAATTAGTCGTAAAATTATGGTGGTTCGGCCATTCGAGCTCCCACCAGGTCCGCGTCGCACCCATAATGTGGACCCAATGCCACGCGTCGGGTGCCCATGATCCTGCTCCTGCTCATCGGCTTCGTCGCCGGTCTCATCGCGGGGATCTCGCCGTGCATCTTGCCCATTTTGCCCGTCGTGCTGGTTGGCTGGGCCGATCCCGTGACAGGCACCAGCCGTCCCCTGGCGGCCCGGCGCCGGCGCGCCGTCACTGTCGTGCTGGGACTGGTGGTGAGTTTTGCGCTCATCACCGCCGCCGGTTCGGCCGTGCTGAGCGCGCTGGGTCTGCCCTTGAATCTGCTGCGCGACGCCGGCATCGCGCTGCTCTTCCTCTTCGGCGCGGGCCTCTTACTACCGAACCTCGAAGCGCTGCTGGAGCGACCCTTCGCCCGTCTGGCTCGGTCCGGCGCGCGCGTACACGGATCGGCCTTCGTCTTTGGACTTGGTCTGGGCGCCGTGTTCGTCCCCTGCGCCGGTCCCGTGCTGGCGGCGATCTCCGTGCTGGGCACGCGACACCAGGTCAGCTTCTACGGCGTGATGTTGAGCTTCCTGTTCGCCGCCGGGGCCGCCGTGCCGCTCTTGTTCATCGCCCTCGCTGGGGACCGGCTGATTGAGAAGAATCGCCGCCTCGCGCAACGAGCCCGCCGATTGCGGCCGCTCGGCGGTGCCCTGCTCATCGTGATGGCGCTGGCGATTGGCCTCAACTGGACCAACGGACTGCAGACGCTGCTGCCCGGTTACACCAACGCGCTCCAACAGCACGTCGAGGGCAACTCCTTTGCCTTCAAGGAACTCAACAGCCTTAAGCACGTTTCGCATAGCGACGGCTCCCTGCTCAAGTGTGAGTCCTACGCCGCGCAGGGCTACTCCCAGGGCCTCTCCAAATGCGGATTGGCCCCGCAGTTCACGGGCATCACCAAGTGGTTCAATACCACCGGTGACCAGCCGCTTTCGCTCAAGGCGCTGCGCGGCCACGTGGTGCTGGTTGACTTCTGGACCTACTCGTGCATCAACTGTCAGCGCACGCTGCCCCACGTCGAAGCCTGGTACCAGCGTTATCGCACCGCGGGCTTCGACGTCGTGGGCGTCCAAGCGCCCGAGTTCGCCTTCGAGCACGTGCTGAGCAACGTCCGTTCGGCGGCGGCGAGCCTCGGCGTGAAGTACCCCATCGCGGTGGACAACAACCTGGATACGTGGACGGCCTACCAGAACAACTACTGGCCCGGCGAGTACCTTATCGACGCCCAGGGCGTGATTCGCCACGTCGACTACGGCGAGGGCAACTACACCCAGGACGAGAGTCTCATCCGCCTGTTGCTGAAGCAGGCCAACCCCAATGCCACGTTGCCACCCGCCACCAATGTGGCCGACCTCACCCCGAAGGTCATGACCAGTCCGGAGACCTACCTCGGCGCGCATCGCTCGCAGTACTTGGACGGCGCCGAGCCGGTCGACGGCGAGAACGTCACCTACCGTTTCCCGGCCTCGATCCCCCTGTACAGTTACGCGCTCTCGGGTCGGTGGTTAACGTCCAATCAGGAGATCACCTCCGAGGGCAACTCGCAACTGTCGCTCAACTTCCTGGCCCAGGACGTCTACCTGGTGCTCAACGGTCAGGGCACGATTCGTGTCTCGTTAAACAGCGCGTACCTCAAGACCATCGACGTGTCCGGTTACGCGCGCCTGTACACCCTCGTGCAACAACGCTCCAGCGCCAGGGGCCTGTTGAACTTGCAGGTCTCGCGCGGCGTGCAGGCCTACGACTTCACCTTCGGCTAACGGGCCTAGCGACGAGCCTTCGTTAGCGCAGCGCCGCGCCGAATTGGGCGGCCCGGTCAATCAATGCCTCGCGCGCGCCACTGACCTCCTCGTCGCTGAGCGTGCGATCGGGCGAAGAGAATCGCACGCTGTAGGCCAAACTGCGCGTGCCCGGCGCCAGGTTGACGCCGTCGTAGACGTCAAAGAGCACGACCTCCTCGACCAGTTCTGAGGCACCGCGCAGCGCGTGGGCCAAGTCCTGGGCGTGCACGCTCATCGGCGTCACGAGGGCGAGGTCCACCACCGCGCTCGGGTAGCGACTCGCCATGACCACAACGTCGCTGCGCCTCGTCGCGAGTGACGCATCGGCCAGGGCGTCGACATCGAGATCGACCAAGCCAACGCGGCGGTTGATCACCGAGGGCACCAGGGTCGCGACGAGTTGGGGATCGACTTCACCGACCCAGCCGAGGCAGGCGCTCGACGCCCGATCAACGAGGGCGGCCGAACGAGTGGGATGAAACCCGCGCGGCACGTCGTCGCTGGTACGCACCACGACGTCGGCGAGTCCCAACCGCTCGAACAAAGTGGCCCACAGCGCCACGGCGCTGGTCGCGTCGTCGCCCCCTCGCCCCAGGACAATGGTGAAGCGCTCGTTCTCTCGCGGCAGGCTCAGGGTTACGTGACCGCCCTCCCCGCCCTTGGTCGCGCGCGCCTGGTCGGTGATCTCGGGATGGGCGAACACCGTGCCGATCTCGCCGAGCACGACGTTGCCAGTGCCACGCTCGATGTTCTTGCCCCAGGCCTTGACCAGTCCCACCAGCATGCTGGCTCGCAGCACCGACTCGTCGGCGGCCAACGGATTGGTGATGCGTACCCGGGGGCCGTCGTCGGCCAACAGGTCAAAATCGGCGTCACTGCCCAAGGTCGGCGTCCAGGCGATGTTGGCGCCCACGTCAACCGCCACGTCCTGGATGAGACGGCGCAGCCGTTGACGATTGTTCAGGCCGCCCGGCTCGGGCCAGGTCGGCGTGTGGCGCGGCAAGCGTAGATAGCTGTACAGCCGCGCGATCTCTTCGATCACGTCGGCGCGCCCGGCGACGCCACCGCGAACATCGAGCCGTGACGAGGGCGGCGTGACGAAGAGGCTCGTGCCCCTCGCCTCGACACGGAAGCCCAAGGCGCGAAGGATGACGCTCGACTCATCGAACGAAATTGCCACTCCCAGGCCGCGTTCAATGTCACCGGCGCGTAGTTCAATTACCGGCGGCGTCGGGACCTCTCCCCACACGTCCAAGGGATCGGCCAGCCATTCCAGTGCGGGGCTGCTCTCACGCAATAGTTCGACGAAGCGGGCGACGGCTCGTGGGGCCAGATTGGGATCGACCCCGCGCTCAAATCGGTTGGAGGCCTCACTGCGAAGGCCGTGACGCTTCGACGCGCGCGCGACGGTCATGGGGTCAAAGAAGGCCGCTTCTAACAGCACGTCGGTGGTGGTGTCGCTGATCTCGCTGGAGGCGCCGCCCATGATGCCGGCGAGGCCGAGCAATTGATCGTCGCCATCAGCGATGACGCAGTCGTCCCCCGTGTCGCCCAGTCCCCGACCCACCTTGGCCAGATCGCGCGTGACCCCGTCCAGGGTTTGCAGCGTCTCGCCCGCGTGAGCGCGGCGCACGCAAATGGTGTGGCCAGCCACGTACGCGGCGTCGTACGGGTGGGTTGGTTGGCCGAGTTCGAGCATCACGAAGTTCGAGGCGTCGACCACGTTGTTGATCGCTCGCATGCCCGCGCCCTCGATTCGCTGCACCAACCACGCGGGCGAGGGCGCCACCTTGACACCGCGCAGCACCGACACCGTGAGGCGCCCGCAGAGATCGGGGGCGTCGAGCAAAGCCTTCGCAAACGTGTTGCTCTTGGTCTTGACGTTGGGCGTCGCCAGCGCCGACGAGCGCAGCGAGCGGCCCAGTCGCGCAGCGAGGTCGCGGGCCACCCCTTCGACGGACCACGCGTCGGGACGATTGCCCTCGACCGAAATGTCAAAGATCACGTCGCGCGCAATGCTGAGCGCCTCCATGAGGCCCACGCCAATGTGTGGCGTAACCATGTCGTCGAGCACCAACAGCCCACGATGATCATCACTCAGTCCCAACTCGCGACCCGAGCAGAGCATGCCGTTGGACGTCACGCCGCGCATGGTGCGTTGGGTAATGACGAAGTCGCCCGGCAGCGTGGCACCGACGGGCGCCAGCGGCACGTGGTTGCCCACCACGAAGTTCGTCGCCCCGCAGACAATCTCCACGGGGCCCTCACCGGCGTCGACCACCACTAGGCGTACTCGGTCGGCACCCTCGATCGTTCGAATCTCATCGATACGCGCTACCACTACGTCATCGAGACCCTCGCCCACGTGCTCGATGCCCTCGACCACCAGACCGAGGTCGTCGAGCGTGGGCCGCAGTTCAGTGGCCGACTCGGGCAGGTCCACGAACTCGCGCAGCCAGTTCAGCGAGATCTTCACGTGAACTGCCTTAGAAAGCGGGTGTCGTTCTCGATGAGCGCTCTCATGTCGCCGATCTGGTGGCGCATTTGGGCGCAACGATCGATGCCGAAACCGAAGGCGAAGCCACTCCACTCCTCGCCGTCAATCCCCACCGCGTCCAGCACCGCGGGATCCAGCATGCCTGATCCCCCCAGTTCCAACCAGCCGGTCTGCGAGCACGTGCGACAGCCGTCTCCGCGACAGATCGTGCAGGTGATTTCGAACTCGGCCGACGGTTCGGTGAAGGGGAAGTAGCCGGGCCGCAATCGCGACGCGATGTCGGCGCCGAAGTACGCGCGCGTGAAGGTCTCAATGACGCCGGCCAGGTCGGCGAAGGTGATGCCGCGATCAACGACCAGCCCTTCGATTTGGTGGAAGGTCGGCAAGTGGCTCGCGTCGGGCGTGTCGCGGCGATAACAGCGTCCGGGCATCACCGAATGGATGGGCAAGGTGGCGTTCGCCACGGCCGCCTCCATCAGGTGGATCTGGGTCGGCGAGGTGTGCGTGCGCAGTACCACCGTCTCGGGCTCGCCGAGTTCGACGTAGAAGGTGTCCCACAGTCCGCGCGCGGGGTGGGCGGGCGGAATATTGAGCGCCTCGAAGTTGTACCAGTCGCTCTCGACTTCGGGACCGTCGGCCACGGTGAAGCCCATGCCGACGAAGACGTCCTCGAGCTCACGTTGCGTGGTCGCGACCAGATTCGGGTGACCCTGCGATGGCGGCACGCGAACGGCGCTCACCACCACGTCACCCAAGTCCAGACGGTCGGCTTCGAGCAGCTCGACGCGCGCCGAGCGCGAGAGCATCTCGCGGCGCTGCGCGAACACGGTCTCCACCTCGCGCCGGGCCTCTTGCAACAATGCCCCGGCGTTGCGGCGCTCGTCGGGCTCAAGGGACCCGAGTGACTTTTGCAAGGCGGCGAGAATCGAGCGTTTGCCGGTAATCGCGGGCTCAGCCTCGCGCAGGGCGTCGAGCGTCGGGAGTGACGAGATCGAGTCCAGAAGTTCAGCCTTTTGCGCGGCCAGGTCGGCGAGAGGTGGGGACGTCATGTCCCCGTAAGGCTAGGTGGTGGTGACGCGCCATTCGCGTCTTGACGTTGCCAGAGGGCCTCGAAGGCTATGAGTGACGCGGCCACCCCGGCGTTGAGCGACTCATTGCGACCGGCCATGGCAATGCTCACGCTCGCCTGACACTTGGTGATGGTGTCAGCGTCGAGGCCGTCGGCCTCGTTGCCAATTACCACGACTGAGGCCTTCGTAAAGTCGACCCGGCGATGGTCCTCACCGCCGCGCACGACCGTGGCGAACGTCTGGGCCCCCGCGGCCACGAAGTGCTGCAGTGCCTCGTCGAACGAACTCACCGCCACGGGCAGGTGAAAGATCGAGCCGGCCGTCGCGCGCAGCGTTTTGGGATTGAAGGGATCAACCGACTGGCCGGTGAAGACCACGGCGCTCACGCCGGCGGCGTCGGCCGAACGAATGACGGTGCCGGCGTTACCGGGGTCGCGCACGTCGTGCAGAACGAGGATGAGACCCTGGACGTCAATCGCCGTCACCGGCGTGATCGCAAATCGCACGGCGGCGAGCAGGGGCTGGGGCGTGCTGGCGTCCGCGATCTTTTCGAGCACGCCGCTCGCCAGCGCGAACACGCGCACACCGGCCTTCGTCGCGCGGGCCACGGTTTCGCTCGTCGCCGGGTGGTTGGTCGCCGCCGCGTCCACGTACAGGGCTTCGAACTCCACCGCACTGTCGAGGGCCGCCTCGACGAGATCGGGACCCTCGAGGACGCACACCCCTTCACTCCATCGCAGCGAACGCTTTTGCACGAGGCGTCGTAGACGACGCACCCGCTGGTGTGACGACCCCAACGCCTCGATCAGAACTGCCTACTTCGACAGTGCGTCGCTGGCCTGGGCGACAATGGCCCCGAAGGCGGCGCTGTCATTTACGGCCAAGTCCGCCAGGATGCGGCGATCGACTTCGATGCCGGCTGCGTTGAGACCGGCGATGAAGCGGCTATAGCTCATGCCGTGCGCCCGGGTGCCCGCGTTGATGCGCTGAATCCAGAGCTTGCGAAACTCGCCCTTGCGTGCTCGTCGGTCGCGAAAGGCGTAGACCCCGGAGTGCTGGACCGCCTGGTTCGCGGCGCGAAAGGTGCGGCTGCGATCCCCGTAGTAGCCCTTGGCCTCTTCGAGCACTGCCTTGTGGTGCTTCTTGGCGTTGACCGCCCTCTTCACACGTGCCATGTTGGTTCCTCTTTCCTAACTGGGTCCCTAGAGACCCATCAACTTCTTGACGTTCTTTTCCTGGCCGGGCGACAGGTCGGTGTCGCGACCGAGTCGACGCGCGCGCACCGACGACTTGCCCTCCATGAGATGACCGCGGAACGCCTTGCGACGGCGAAGTCGACCCGTCCCGGTCACCTTGATGCGCTTCTTGGCACCACTGGACGTCCTCATCTTCGGCATCTCAGCCCTCCTCTAGCGTTACTTCGGCCGATACATTCGGCGCGACTTCTTGTTGCACGATCTCTTGGGGCGCGGACACCGCCGCCACCACCACTGGTTTGACGACCGACCTGGCGCCATCGTCAACCTTGGGCTTGGACTTCTTGTCGGGCCCGAGCACCATAATCATGTTTCGCCCATCCAGTTTCGGGGCCGACTCAATCTTGGCGATGTCGGTCAACTTCTCGACGATGCGGTCCAAGATCCGGGCACCCAATTCGGGGTGAGCGGACTCGCGTCCGCGGAACATGATGGTGATCTTCACCTTGTGACCTTCAGTCAGGAATCGCTCGACCAGTCGGGTCTTGGTGTCGAAGTCACCGGGTCCGATCTTCGGGCGGTACTTCATCTCCTTGACCCCAACGTTGAGGGTCTTGCGACGTGATTCCTTGGCCTTTTGGGCCTCATCGAATTTGAACTTCCCGTAGTCCATAATGCGGCACACGGGTGGATTCGCGGTAGGCGCGATCTCCACTAAATCCAGATCCAGACTGCGGGCCAACTCCAGCGCTTCGCGCGTTGCCATCACGCCACGTTGATTTCCTTCGTGGTCAATGAGACGAATGCTGTCCACTCGGATGCGTTCGTTGACTCGGTGGTCTCCAGGCACTGTTGCGATAACTCTCTCCTCGCTCTACGCGACACCACACTGGTGTCGCCACGGCAAGCGGGGCACAAAACTCCTGGGAACCCGTGCACTCTTCGTGCCTAGGTGGACGTCGGCATTGCCAACCTCACTTGCTGAACTGCTCC
>ODAK010003947.1_pt1 | contig 15296 bp, 19 predicted proteins | sample 1539591 | NCBI WGS metagenome assembly ODAK01 (sample SAMEA3539303, study PRJEB22396) | soil metagenome | biome: tundra; feature: field; material: soil | place: USA | collected 2010-05 | depth 0.15 m | reverse complement strand
GCCTGGCCACTTGGGCCTCCAGGCCCTCGACCCGATCATCGAGGTGACCCAGGTCGGCACTGTTGCATTGAGCCGCGCGACCCGACGTGAAGCATCAGAAGGGCCGAAGACCTCGTATTGAGATGCAGCGTGAATGCATGGGCGCCACGGGATTGACGTTTAGCCATGGCGCCGATGGATGCGGGTTCAGCGTCGTTCGCCCTCAATGCAACAGTGCCCTCGAGACCCGGGAGGTGGCGGTAGAGCTCGGTGTCGCGCATGGCCAAATCATGCCGCTCCTGGCGGGATCCGGGTTGATGTCACCCACGGAGAATCCGGAAGAGCCGATCAAGGTAGCCGGATGACATTCTCGGCACGCACAAGGTGACGATGACCTCGTACTGAGACAGGCACGCAGCGCGACCTTGCAATGAGGGTGACTGATCCCGGGCCCAATGGACCTGGTGAAATGCAATCCGAGTCTCTACGCGATGGCCGGCTGTACCTGTCCATTCCCCAACATGCACACCTGGTCTCCAACAGCCGCATGGCCGCCACCACGGACATGGCCCCGGTGACGGTCCACAGGATGGTGGCGATCCACCAGGGCAGCCTGCGCTTCTCACGGCTGTGGCGGTGCCGGGTCCGTGTGACGGGAGGAGGGGCGCTGTGTGCCTCGACCGTCAACGTTCAATGGCACGGCCTGGTCCGCGACAGGTGGATACATGGACGGGTCGCGCGGGCACGAGATGCGCACAGGGCGCCGGGCGCGTGGGAGGGTGCGAACGGCCCTGCTGACAGAGGGGCGTCACCTTTGCTTCATGATGGGTCCCTACTGTGTCCGATCGTGGAACCATGCGCGTAACCCGTCGGATCACATCGGACCGGCAGTGACCAGAGCACGGCGGACCGGTGGCCACTGACGACCGCCGCCGCCGCACCCGTCGGCACGCCCGGTTCCCGGTGACCATCGTCCTGCTCATCGCCGTGGCCGTCGTGGCCGGTCTGGTGGGGACCAGCAGCAAGATCGGGCCCCTGTCGACCGCTCCATCGACCGCCGGCGTCCCGCTGGATCCGTCCACCTTCGCCACCGGGGCGTGCATGGCCTTCGGCCCCACCAGGGGCGACAACCACAAGACGGTCTTCCTCGACGCCGGCCACGGCGGGATCGACCCCGGCGGTGTGGGCACCACCCAGTCGGGGGCGTCGGTCGACGAGTCGACGGTGAATCCGGCCATCGAGTTTGATGCCACGGCCATCCTGCGGGCCCACGGCTACCTCGTGGTGGTGTCGCGCACCGCGAACACGACCGTCCTGCGCCTAGGCCCGGTCGACACCGACTCGGGGGTGCTGTCGATCCAGGGCTCCCACGACGACGTCGTGGCCCGCGACACCTGCGCCAACCTGGCCAAGGCCGACGCCCTGGTCGGCATCTACATGGACACCGGCGGGAGCCCCCAGAACGCGGGCAGCGTCACCCTCTACGACACGGCCCGTCCCTTCGCCGCCGCCAACCAGCGCCTGGCCGGTCTGGTCCAGTCCGACGTGATTGCCGCCATGAACGCCCAGGGGTGGCAGGTCCCCGACGACGGCACCCTCCCCGACAGCGGCTTCGGCTCCTCGGTGGGCGACGCCTCGGCCGGCGGGCTGGCCGCCGCCTCCGCCAGCTACGACCACCTGCTGTTGATCGGGCCGGCCCTGTCCGGCTACTTCTCCACCCCCAGCCTGATGCCCGGCGCGGTCACCGAGCCCCTTTACCTGACCGATCCCTTCGAAGGCTCGATCGCCGCCAGTTCCGTCGACCAGGAGATCATCGCCCGGGGGGTAGCTGCGGCTGTCGAGCAGTTCCTCGGGCCACCCCCGGCCGCTACGACCACCACCGCCGGCTGACGTCCGTCGGTCTCGTCTGGATCTACCCCGTGGCCGCGGACAGGGTAATGAAGTCCCTGGCCCACCACGGCTGGAAGTATCGGTCCGGGGTGCCGGTCATGCCGGGCAGCAACTCGGTGCCGTTGGCCGGAGTGGCCTGGCCCGTGGCTGCGGCCGGCTGGTAGGTGCTGAAGTTGACCCAGTCGGTGTTGATGTCGAGCTCCATGGCCCGCACCGCGCCGGCCCGGGCCAACAGGTCGGCCAGGTCGGTGATGTTGAGGCCCGGCCCGCCCACATAGACCAGGGCGCCGTCGGCGGTCACCCCGAGCCCGGAACGCCACACGTAGACCTGGTCGCCCAGAGTGGCCCCCCACTTGGTGGTGTCGGCGGCGTCGAGCCCGGGCACCGGCGCCCCATTGTCCACCACCAGGTCTAGGTTCTGGCGCACCGACACCACCTCGGGCGTCATGGTCACGTCCCGGCCCCACACCCCCACCGTAGAGGTGCCGTTCCTGTAGACGACGAAGGAGGCGGCCCCAGAGCGGAGCGGGATGATCGTCCTGCCGTCCGTGTAGTAGCCGCCGTTGGCGTTCGACATGAGGAATCCGGCGTTGAAGGCGGCCACCAGGCTGGTGGCCGCGCTGGGCGCGATCGGGGCGGTGTGGGTGAAGGGGCCGCCGCCGGGGACCTGGCTCCCCGAGTAGAGCGTGGCCTTCAGCAACGAGGTGTCCATCCACGCCACTCCCACCACGTAGCTGGTGTGGACGGCGTCGGGACGCAGGGTCGTCTCGTACACGGCAGGGATGCTCCGCACCAGCCGTCCGGCCGGCGACCACTGGCCCTCGCCGGGCAGGGCGGGACTGGCAGGAGGCACGATAGCCGCGGGCGCCGGAAGATGGGTGGGGCCGGCAGCGACGACGACCGGCGTGCCGCTGGGTCGGCGGATGGCGCCCGCCGGCGGTCGTCCGCCGACCGGCGGCGGGTGATGGCTGTACCACTCGCTCTCCACCCAGTTGATGATCCCCGAGCCACCGTGCCCGCGGGCCCACTCGGCTAGGCGCGCTCCCGGTGAACTGCCGAGGGCCGGGTTGGTCAGGGCCCCGCCGAGGGAGACGGCCAGCCACACCAGCACCACCGTCAGGACCAGCCCGACGACGGCGATCAGCCTGCGGCGGCGGTAGCGCTTCTGCTTCCGGATCCGCCGGCTGTGGTGCACGGCGAGGGGCAGCCGTTCGTCGACGTCGTAGGTGTCGGAGGTGTCGAGATGGTCGTAGCCGTCGTAGGGGTCGCGGTCGATGGTCGATCCCCGGTTGGTCATCGGAACCCCAACGGACCGGCCGCCAACCACGGCCCCACCTGCGGCACCACGGCGACGGCCAGCACCAGGCCGATGGCCACACTGCTGGCGATGGTCCACTGGCGCGCCCCGGCCCCCTCCACCTGGCGCCGGGTGCGGCGCAGCCAGTCACGCGGAGCGAGGCTGGCCGTGTCGGCCAAATGGCCGAGCACGTGGAGGCCCATTACGCCCAGCCACACGACGAAGCTGGCCTTGTGGACAAAGAGCAGGGAGGACCGCCACGAGAACGGCCCGAACAGCAGGGCGATTCCGCTGATGAACACGGTGAGGGTCAGCACTACGACTACCGGTCCGAGGAGGCGAAGGGGCCACACCGGCGGCCCCTCTTGGCGGTAGGCGGGCACCCTCAGGTAGTAGCGGGCGAACTTCCAGAAGGTGCTGCCCATCTTGAGCAGGATGGGCGGGACCAGCAGCATCCCGATGAACACGTGGGGGGTGAGCAAGCGGCCGATCTGGAGGATGGTCACCCCCTCGGCCGCCAGGAGGACGAAGATGACCGCGGCCACGGAGGTGGTAAGGCGGGCGTTGCCCTCGGTCTGGTCGGTGCGGGCGCGCCGCGTCGGGCTGGCATCCAAGCTCACCGGGCCATGATGCGGAGTGATCCTGACGAGAGAATTACGACGGACCAAGACTCGACGCCCGGCCTTCATCCCTGTCCACGCCGATGTCGAAGTTGCGGGCAGAGGTCGGAGAGTTCCTGCAGAAATCGGTGGAATGCCCTGACTGAATCCGGAACGTCGGGGCGACCGGATCCTCGTCGTCCGACGTGCTTTGCTTCGTGCGTGGGCCACGCACTCCCCTCCGTCGTGTGGCGACCCGCCCTCGTCGCAGTCGGAACAGTCACCGCTGCCCTGCTGGCCGCATCGTGCTCGTCCGGCCCAGGCGCGGCCCCGGCACCCACGACGAGTGGCGCTCCCACGACCACGACACCCGAGCACGCCGGATGGACAACCCTCAGTCGGGACGCACAGGGGGTAGCGATCGAATCTCGGACCGTGACCGAGAAGGACGGCACTGTAATGACCGTCGTTCGCTTCCTCGGAGGCCACGTCACCTACGACCTTCACATCGGTAGCCAGGACCCGCCGACCGGTGCCGCCGTCATTGGTCCTCAGTCCGGTCCGGCAATCAGTGCGGCCGAGAAGCCAAATGTGCTCGCCTGCTTCAATGGCGGATTCAAAGCGAAGGACCACCCGGGTGGCGTGGTGACATGGGGGCAGGTCCTGGAGCCGCTGGTGCCAGGGTTTGCGAGCTTCGTGATCGACGCCGATGGAAACGGTTCGGTCGGCGTCTGGGGACAAGGTGTTCCATCGCCACGCGACCCCGCCCTCAATGTGCGACAGAACCTTGCGCCGCTGATCACCCATGGCCGCGTGAGCCCGAACGTGAACGACATCGCCGCGTGGGGTTATCCCCTCGGTGGTGCCCCGCGGGTCCCCCGGAGCGCCCTCGGTGAGGATTCGGCTGGGAACCTCGTCTACGTCGCTGGCATGGCCGCGATTCCGGCGGATCTGGCAACTGCGATGCTCACCGCCGGCGTCGTCACCGGCATGCAGTTGGACATCAATCCGTACACCTTCCAAATGGACACGGCGGCCTCCCCGGGCGGACCTCTCGTGGGACAGGTCCCGGGTCAGCAGCGACCTGCGGACCAGTGCCAGGTCGGCTGGACGTGCGATTTCATCGTCGTGCTGGCCAAGACACCGCTGACCACCACGGCCAGGGCGGCCCACCGTAGCCTGGACCAGCCCCTGGTGACAGGCTGCGTAGCCGCAGTGATCTAACGGGCCCCTCGACGGTCATGTATTCGCAAGTGCGGAACCGTCCGTGGGGATCAGTCTCTGCAACTTCTGTTGATTCTCGAAGTAGGCGTCGGACCATGCATGTTTGAAGTCGCCGCCATCAACGAGAATCGCTAACTCGACTGAACCCGCCATCGCCCGGAGATAGACGGCTGCTTGTTCTGCCTGTTCGGGGGTCAGATCGAGTTGCATCTATAGGGTCCCTTCCTCTACGGGCCGGACTTCCGAATCACCGGCTTCAGACCTGTGGTCCCTGGCCAGCTGAATCCAGTGTGGCAGCCGAGCCTGACGGCTTCGTCATAAGACGCGGGCCCTTGAGGCATAGCGATCAAGTGATCCGCCGGGCGGCGTCGATGTCGGCCCGGTGAACGATCGCAGGCTTCGACCGCATGTCGGAGCGTCGCTCTAGTTGTATTGGCAGTGGTATCCACGCCGATCCTCGCTGGCGGCAGGGTGGGGCAGCAAGGGAGGCCGGGGACACGTCCGGCCAGCTTCTGGCTTGATTGTTGCTGCGCCCGCAACCAGGCACATGCGGGCACCCTTTGAACTGACGGACGGCGTATGGGATCGGACACCGGCGATCTGGAAGCACTCTGCTCTGTTGAGTTCGTGCTTGCCGTAGTTCGTGGTCCCGAACCATGTCATCCACAGCGGATCATCATGAAATATGCAGGCTGTTCCCAGCCTGGTCACAGAAACCAGTCGCAGACTGCCGTCGCGCCGCCGGTCGGGAAGGAGGCAAGCTGATCGCCGATTCGCTCGCAATACCTTTCTCGACCGGAAGGCGCACCAACGGCGGCACGGGCCGCTTTTGAGTTTGTCAGGCGACAGATCTGGAGTTCGAATGGTCACTACTGTCGACCGTCGTGATCCTTGTGCGGCATCCGATCGCGCGTCCTGATCATCGGGCGAGCGACTACCGCTCGTGACCAACCGCACCAGTTCCCGATCGGGTCGGTTCTTGCCCTGGGCCGTCGTCCTGGTCGCGCTGCTGTGCGTCTTGGTGGCGGCGGGGCTGGTATTTCCGGCTCTCCGGACTCACCTGCGACGGTGGGCCTCGACCACGATCCACCTGGGTGGCTCCGCGAGCGCCGCCACATCCCTCGACCCGGGAGCGTTCGCCGCAGGCGCCTGTGTGGCCTATACGCCCACCTCGGGCAACAACCATCAGACGGTCTTCCTCGACGCCGGTCACGGTGGGATCGATCCGGGCGGGGTCGGAACGACCCTCTCGGGACAACGGGTCGACGAGTCGACGGTCAATCTGGCTATCGAGCTCGACACCATGGCCCTGCTGCGGGCCCAGGGCTTCCGGGTGGTGGTCTCCCGCACCCAGGACACGACGGTGGTCCGCCTGGCCCCAGCCGACACCTCGGACGGGGTTCTCTCCGTCCAGGGCGTGCATGACGATGTCGTCGTACGGGACGCGTGCGCCAATTTGGCCCACGCCGATGCACTGGTCGGCATCTATATGGATGGGGGCGGGAGTTCGCAAGATGCCGGAAGCGTGACCGTCTACGACACAGCGCGACCGTTCGCTTCGTCCAATCTCCGACTGGCCGGACTACTCCAGACCAACATGCTCGCCGCGATGAACTCCAAGGGCTGGCAGATCCCCGACGACGGGACCATGCCTGACAGCGGCTTCGGCTCCTCGGTGGGTGACCCGTCGTCCGGTGGCCTAGCAGCGGCGGCGGCTGCGTACGACCACCTGCTTCTCATCGGCCCCCCGGCAGAAGGGTACTTCTCCTCGCCCAGCCTGATGCCGGGAGCAGTCATCGAGCCTCTCTACCTGACCGATCCCTTCGAGGCATCAATCGCTGTCAATGCGGACGACCAAGCTGTGGTGGCCCAGGGAATGGCCACTGCCATCGCACAGTTCCTGAAGGCTGCACCCGCGTCTTGACCACGCCGTGACCAAAGGTGTCGTTGCCGGAGGTGCCGAGCCAGGCTGATGACGAGCAGGGCAAGTGTCCTTGCGGGTCTTCAGCGATGCCGGTAGTGCCTCTCAGGGTAGGTTCATGCGCCATGGAGGGCGCCATACAACAATGGTTCCGTGGCGCACGCAGCGAAGTTATCGGTCTCCGTAACGTCCGGAGGCCCGGCCTCTCAAGCCTCTCTGCCGGTTCCCTACTCCCATCCGTTCAAACCAGCACCAGCGCATCCACCATGAGCCGGCGGTCTGGAAGGCTCACCAGCTCACGAGTCCGTCCCGGCGACGGGGAAGATCACGCGCTGGTAGATGAAGAACTTAGTGAGCCAGAACACGATGCTCACGAAAAGGAATCCGAAGCCGGCGACGGCAAGGTGGAATGGGTGGCCTGCCGGGGCGAGGTCGGCGATGGCGCCCGTCGCCAGGCTCGTTCCCACAATGCACGCGCATGATGTAGCCCAGTAGAGAACGATCTGTCGGCCCACTCGAGTGCGAGGTGCTTCCTTCCAGATCCAGTATCGACTCATCAGGTACGAGGGAACCGTGGCGACGATGTTGGCAATGAACGCAGCCACGGTCGCGTCGACGACGCCGCTTCCGTAGAGGACGAGCAAGGTCGCTTCGCTGACGCCGAAGGCGAACACTGACGTGGCTCCGTAACGTACGAGGCGCTGGATACGGGCGCGCCGTAAGGATAGGGGAGCCCGCTTTCCGATCGCGACCGGCGCGATGGGGGCCTTCCGGGCGGACCGAGCATGCGTGTCCGGTGCGGAGGTGTCATAGTGCAGTGTCATCGTCGGCTATCTCTCCGATCTCGCTATGCCGTGTGCAATCCGCACTCGGTCCTTCCGCTACCCGGCCAACGGCCGGCGCGCACGTCTTCGTCCGGTGTCACGGGTCGTGTGGTCGGGCTGCATCCGATGGAGAGGTAGCCCCTACCTCGCAGGGGATGGACGGGGAGGCGGTGGTCGGACTCGTAGCGAGCGAGGTCGTCATGGCTCCAGCGAGCCAACGGATTCACTTTGATCATGCCTCGGGTGGTGTCCCATCCAACGACCGGAGCGTGGGCCCGCGCTGGTGTGTCGACACGCTTCAGGCCTGTCATCCATGCCGTCCGGTCAGTGAGGGCCCTGTCCAGCGGGAGCACCTTCCGGAACTCACAACAACGCTCCGATCCGCATGGCCACGTGTCGGCATCGGCACCCGGGGTGATCACTTTCAGATTCAGGCCGTAGCGCGCCTGCACGTCCTGGACGAAGGCCAGCGTCTCCACGAAGTGCGAGCCGGTATCGAGGAAGATGACCTCGACCTGGTCGTCGATCCGGGTGGCGATGTCGATAAGGACGCAGTTCTGGAAGGAACAGACAAGCGGGCATCCCGACCCGAACAGGCGCAACGCCCAGGCTACGACCTCTTCGGCGGGTCGGTCTTCGAACCACGCAGCGATGGTCGGTATCTCGGCCTCCGAGGGCCCGTCGCCGCTCAGACGTGCACGCGCTAGTGGATCCGGTTGGACCGTGGGGTGAAGGGCCGACTCCGGCCTGGTTCGCTCTGCGAGCACCATGTCGTCGATCACCTCCCGGTCGGATCTGCGGGTCGAGACCCCACTCAGCAATTCCAGCGGGAGGAACGACCGTCGTTCTCCCTGCGGCTGCAATCGGGCCCACGGTTAGGCGGCATGCGTTGCAACCCCACCAGGACCCACGCGATTCGAGGTCGCCGTCCACTGGACGCTCGGCCGGAAGAGGCTCGGGTCGGCACGTCCCTTGTACCGGTCGGCGATCGCGAACAGGGATCCGATGAGGGTGTCGCTCAAGAGATGGGGCTCCAGGCCGAGGTCGATCAGACGCGAATGTGCTGCGTGGTAGTAGTGGTCGGCGGCCTCGATGCGCGGGTTGTCGATATTCGCGATTCTCACAGGCCCGGGGTAGGCGTCGCGGATCAACTCCGCGATGGCACGAACCGAGAACTCCTCCGTGAACTGATTGAACACCCTGAACTCCCCGGGTTCTGCAGGATGTTCGACCGCCAGCCGAATGCACTCGACCGTGTCCCGAATGTCGAGCATTCCCCGGATTTGGTGCCCGGCACCGTAAACCGTGAGGGGATGGCCGCATACCGCTTGGATCACCATGCGATTGAGCACCGTGCCGAACACTGCGTCGTAGTCGAACCTTGTGGCCAACAGCGGATGCATGCGGGTCTCGTCGGTCTCCTGCCCGTAGACGATGCCCTGGTTCAAATCGGTTGCCCTCAGGCTCCATGTGCGGCATGCGAACTCAATGTTGTGGCTGTCGTGCACCTTGGAGAGATGGTAGAAGGAGCCTGGTCGCTTGGGGTAGAGAACGGTGTCCGTCCGTCCCTTGTGGGTGATCTCCAGCCATCCTTCCTCGATGTCGATGTTGGGGGTGCCGTACTCGCCCATGCTCCCGAGCTTGACCAGATGGATCTCCGGATCGACCTCCGCAATGGCGTAGAGAACGTTGAGCGTTCCGATGACGTTGTTGAATTGGGTGTAGACGGCGTGCTCTTGATCGATCATCGAATACGGTGCCGAGCGCTGCTCCGCAAAGTGGACGATCGCGTCAGGACGGACATCGCCGACCAATGCGCGCGTGAACACCGGGTCGGTCAGGTCCCCGACGAACATCGGGATCTCGCAACCGGATGCCTCACGCCAGGCCGCCACTCGACGGTCGAGGCTTGCAATCGGGACGAGACTGGTGGCACCCAGTTCGTCGTCGTAGGCCCGCCGGGCGAGGTTGTCGGCGACCACGACGTCATGGCCGACCGCGGACAGATGCAGGGCGGTCGGCCATCCGAGATATCCGTCGCCACCCAGGACCAAGATGCGCATGGCTCCTCCAATCTGCACAAACGTCGAGAGATTGTGCCGCTCTTCGTCCATTGATATTGAGGTACCACTCTGCCTGATAGGGCCAAAGGTCCCTGCGCACAGGATTCACAGGCAGCGCACAGGATTCACAGGCAGCGCACAGGATTCACAGGTTGCACACAGGTGTGCGAACGTGAATTGCATTGACATCAGCTGTGGCGACCAAGTCCAATGTTCCGCCAGGCCATCATGGCCTCCACTCTGTGTTCGGGATCCTGTGGCTCACGGGCTGGAACCCGGCCGGCATGCCCGCCGGCACAGGCCGTAGTCAGCTGACCGAAAGCGAGGTCTGCATTGGCGGCGACGCGGAGGAGTCGCCCACTCCCACCGTGTAGGTGCCCGGGACAGAGGTCCAGGCCGAGCCCTGATAGGACTGGAACGCCGATGTGGGGATGGTCAACGTCACCGTCTGCGGCGCGCCCGGGGTGAGTGAGACAGGCGCAAAGGCGACCAGCTGACCCGGTGGCTCGCCGGCACCAGCCGGGAAGGTCAGGTAGGCCTGGGCCACGTCGGTTCCCGTCCGGCTGCCGGTGTTGGTGACAACAACGGACACGTTGCAAACGTGCCCGTTGGGAGCGGCGGTCGCGTGACTGAAGGAAAAGGTCGTGTAGGACAGACCGAAGCCGAAGGGGAAGAGCGGCTGGATCCCGGTGGCGTGGTTGTACCGGTATCCAACGTCGAGCCCTTCTGCATACACCGAGGTCAGTCCGACTCCGGGCCACTGTGCCGCGGTGGAGATGGCCGACTGGTTCTGACTGGCCGGGAATGTCACCGGAGGTGGCCCGACGGGTTGACGTCCCCGCAGAGCACGGCGGGGATGGCCGCCCCATCCTGTTCGCCCGGATACCAGGCCTCGATCACCGAGGCGACGCTCCCCAGCCAGGGCATCAGGACCGGACCCCCGGTGTTGAGTACCACCACGGTGTGTGGATTGGCCGCGGCCACGGCCGAAATCAGTGCATTCTGATCGCCGGGAAGCGAAAGGCTGGGTCGATCGAAGGTCTCGCAGCTGTAGTCGGCGGCGAATACCACGGCAACCTGCGAGGAGCGGGCGGCAGCGACCGCGGCAGCGATGGCGTCACCGTCGTAGGACATCCCGAGATCGAGGACGCTTGGCATCCGGATGGCATCACCCACCGGGGTCCAGCTGAGGGCCAGGCGATACGGGTGACCTGCGACCAGGTTGATCGATCCCGCCCAGGTGCCTCGAGCGTCGGTGAAAGGATCGGTGACGGCGGTCGAGCCGTCGAGAGCGAGCGATGCCGATCCCGAGCCGGTGAGGGAAAAGGAGTACAGGCCGGTACGGGGTGGGGTCAGAGTGCCTGTCCAGGTCACCGCGGCACCGCCCCAACCGCGTGGAAGTTCAATGCCCGTACCACTGGCAGCGCTCGGGTCGAAGTCGAGGATCGATCCCTGACCGCTTGTTTCGGATGCCCCCTTGCCCCCGGGATGGTCGGCGGGCGGGTTCGAGTGCACCTCGTCCGGATCAGGTGCGGCAAGCGGGTGCGACGGGGAAATGGTGGCGGCGGCAACAGGGTCGATGGCAGTGATCGGTGAGCCACTTGCCGTCGCATGTCCGACGGTGAGGGTCAGGCCGTGGCCGGTGCCCGACGCCGGGATCAGGTCAGCTGCTGGGATGCCCGGAAGCAACCGGGTGGTGGACCCGCCGCCGGCGTACTGAACGGCGACCCTCGATCCCAGACGGGCCTCGATGCCGGCGAGCGGCGTGGAGGTGAACGGGGCGACGACGTGGGACGATCCGAACCCCGCGGTGACCGGAACGGTGGATGCATAAGCCCCGATCAGCGCCACCGACCGGATGTGGGTTGGGTCATGGGCAGGAGGTTCGACCGGTTCTGGGTCAATACGGCGGACCGCTCCGCCGCCGAGAGGGCAAAGGCGGCGTGTGCAGGCGTGTCGACCGGAGTCCCCGGGGCCCCGGTCGAGGTTCGCCCGACGAGGCCGAAGTCGAACATCCGGGTGAGCATCCGCTCGACGTCGACGTCGACGTCGGCGTCGACCGTGGACACCGGGACCAATCCATGGGTGACGCCCGCGGACAGGTCGGCGACCGAGGCCGGCTTCAGGAGGTCGGTGCCGGCCGCAACGCCTCCGGATCGTGGACGGCACCGAGATCGGAGCGGACGAATCCGGAGAACCCCCATTGCTTCAGGATCGGCGCCAGAGCGGGGTCCTCGCACTGGAATGTCCCCTTCAGCTCGGGATAGGCGCACATGATCGAAGCAACGTGCGCCTGCACCACCGCCGCCTTGAACGGCGCCAGATAGATCTCATTCAGCGCCGGGGAGGACACCCGTGCATCGAGCGCCGCCCGGTTGGTCTCTTGACTGTAGGCGACCAAGTGCTTGGCGTCGGCGAGGACGCCCTGGGATTGGATGCCCTCGATGTCGGCGACGCCCATGGTGGAGACGAGGAACGGATCCTCGCCGTACCCTTCGAAGGCGCGGCCGCTCTCAGGCACGCGATCGATGTTCAGGTTCGGCCCTTGGACGACGTCGATGCCCTGGCCCCGAGCCTCTGAGCCTTCGACTTGGCCGTAACGCCGCGCCAACGCCGTGTCGAATGTCGCGGCGATCCCGGGCGGAGCGGGTAACTGCGTGACGCCGGTGTCCCCGAATGCCAGGCCGACAGGACCGTCCTGCAGTGTGAGTGAAGGGACGCACACCCGGGCCACCCCGCTGTTCACGTTCTCATAGGAGCCAGACGAGGAAAGCACCAGCTCGCCGAGCTTCTCGGCCAGCGTCATACGTGCGACAACGAGTGCAGCGAGGGCCGAGGAGGTCTCATGTTGGGCTACGGCCGAGGCCAACCATGGGCAGTTCGAGAGGGCGGTGGCCTGAGTTGGCAGGCCGGTAGCCGTCGGAGTGGCTTCGGGTCCGGCGGAGCCGGTCTGAGAGGTCGTTGCGGTCAGCCCTTGCGCGGCCGATGGGAGGGCGACGACCAGGATGGCCAGTGTCGTCAGAACGCCGGCGATGCGTCGAGGAAGCTGGAAATAGTTCCGATCACGCGACAGCCGGGGTATGAGTTACTAGTCTCGGGGTGTTGGCTGGCAATTGAAAACACTCCGGTCGGGATCGTACGGCATCATGTCCAGTGGCTGTGAGAGAACCGATGAACGGGATGGCCCGGCGGCTTCGCGCAGTACCGCCCTGCCTCAAGAGCACTCACTTCAAAATTGGAAGCAGCGCCCATGGCAAGGTGAGGCAGCGTGGACCGATAGCCGGAACGGTGCGTTAGCATCGGAAGGTGGCACCACGATTCCTTCGGCAGGACGTTCGCGAACCTCGAATTCGTTCGGCCTTGCCCACGGGTGAGTACGTCAGGGACCGTGCAGACGATCGTCAGACCGGTCCACTCGAGTCGTAGAAGATGGGAATAGTGGCAATGGCGCCCGCAATCGAAATCAACGGCAACATGATGATCCAGGTCATAGCGCATCAAGCAGTTGGTCGGACATTCTGCTTTCCTCCTTCATAAACGGTAGGAACTTCGTTGGGGAGGGACCTGAGTCTGACCGTAATGCCAGCTGTGGATCGATCCCGGAATCTGCCGTGTACTGAGTCCGGTTCAGACGGTTGCATCGGCGGTGTGTGGGGACTGGCGGGACTCAGGGACGTGGGGACGGCGCGGCGCAGCGGCTGGGAGGTGGCCGTGGAGTTCGAGGTTGCCTGAGCCAGCGGGAAGAGCCTCAACCGGGTCCTTGAGTCCGCCAGTTGACAAGTCAACGTTGTCGGCCTGGAGTACACCATGAATCCTCTCGACCGGCTACTGGCCCTTTGGGCACTGATTGACCAGCAGGATTCCGACGTCGGTTGCAGATTGCCGATCGATGGCAGGTCGATCAGTTCGTGAACAATGTCAGGCTTGGGGGTCTGACGGTGCTCGACGGAATCAGGCATGAGCCGCCCGCCTTCTCGCTTTGGGCGTTCATATCCGATGGCGGGTTGCGGGGATGTCTCCCCACGTGCTGAGCCTGGCGGAATTGACGCTGAGAGCCAGGTCCAGCGCACGCCAGGAATATGGCTGACTTGCAGATCTCTCACGACTCGGTCCGACCTTTCTCATTCAGCTGGCAGGGATGTCGCCTTCCGAATCCACCGTGAAGCATCAACGTGAAGCAAGGATGACGCATTGATAAGAATCATCTAATCGTCGCTGTCGCGGAGGAATGGGAGCGGTCGAGGCTCCTGCTGGAGACGCAATCGAACACTCACGCGCTGGGATTGACCCCGTAGTGTCCGAAAACTCGAACCACACCTCGCCTCTGTCGACATAACAGCAAGGATCTGGCGGGCGAAGTAGTCATGCTCCGTCATGAGGGCGCCGTCCTGCGTCGCCAGGTGGACCGCCCAGCCTTGCGCCCACCTGATCGAGCTCTGCTCGCCGGGCTGAGTGGGCTCCTTGAACGGCGCCGTCGCGGAAGGTTCTTCGTCCAACCCGAGACTCTGCTCCGCTGGCACCGGGACCTGGTCCGACGGAAATGGATCTATGCCCACCGCCCAGGTCGACCGAGCATCCCCGCCGGCACGGTGGCGATCATCCTCCGACTGGCCCGGGAGAACCCCACCGGGGGCTACCGACGGATCCAGGGTGAGCTGGACCGGATGGGAGTCGTCCTTGCTCCCTCGAGCGTCTGGGCCATCTGGCGGCGCCACGGCATCGACCCTTCACCGATGCGCACAGACCCGACCTGGACCGAGTTCCTGCGTTCCCAGGCATCATCGATGCTGGCCTGCGACTTCTTCTCGGTCGACACGGTGCTGTTGAAGCGGCTCTACGTGCTGTTCTTCATCGAGCTCGACACCCGACGGGTGTACGTGATGGGGATCACGGCTCACCCGACTGGATCGTGGGCTGTCCAACAGGCCCGCAACCTCGGCGTGATGCTCGCCAACCGGGCTCACCCAGTCAAGTTTCTGATCCGAGACCGAGACACCAAGTTCACTTCGAGCTTCAACGAGGTCTCCGGTCTGAGGACATCCGGATCATCCGCACCCCAATCCGGGCTCCACGGGCCAACGCCTTCGCCGAACGCTTCGTCGGCACGGTGCGTCGTGAGTGTCTGGACCGGATGCTGATCTTCGGTCGCCGTCATCTGGAGCACGTGCTGGCCGACTACGTCGTCCACTACAACGACCACCGTCCGCATCGCGCTCTTGAGCAGCAGGCTCCACTAACGGTGGGGACGAGTCCGGCGTCGATCGGCGATCCAGACCTCGCCCGACTACGAAGAACCGACAAGCTCGGTGGTCTCATCCACGAATACGAACTGACAGCGTGAGGCCCTTGGATGGCATTTTCGGCACCCACACCCCCGATGCGTCTCCTGGCAGCCTTCACTGGGCTGAAAGGTGCCATAGGGTCGCGGCGTGCGGTACCTGGCACTCTTCGCCATCGTCTTCGGGATCAATCTCCTGCCGGCATTCGGGCCACCCACCT
>ODAK010003945.1_pt1 | contig 15301 bp, 14 predicted proteins | sample 1539591 | NCBI WGS metagenome assembly ODAK01 (sample SAMEA3539303, study PRJEB22396) | soil metagenome | biome: tundra; feature: field; material: soil | place: USA | collected 2010-05 | depth 0.15 m | reverse complement strand
GTCCATCAAATGAAGTTTTGCAGATGTATTTATGGTGGTAAAAAAGAATAGAGAAGAAAAGAAAAATAATATTCACCAATGGCAAAAATCTTTATGAATAATAAAATTTTAATGCGGGTATTAAAAATTTGTTTTATTATTATTGGATTAGCAATTATCTGGACTGGTTGGTATGGAGCAAAATTAATTTTAGGTCAAACTTGGTTAATCGTTGCAGGTAGTATTACAATGTTTATTGGCCTTGTCCTTACAAATGTGGCAGTTGTTTTTCTATACTCCAAAACTAAAAAAATATAGTTTCCATTCGCCCATTAAGTATATAGATTCCATAAATTGGCTGGAATAATTTTTCCGGAGTACAATTAAAGTAAAATCAGGGCTACCTGATTAAATCTCCATAAATATTAATCTTAGAAATCCGGATGTTCTTTTCCGTATTAAAATTAATTACAGTTTTAGAGCGGGGTTATTGCCAAGTTCCAATAATTTAATAAGATTTAATGGTTTAAATAAATCCCTGAAAAAATACTTACCATACTTCGTATGAAAGTAATTCATTCTCTTTTTTTATTCTTTTTCCTTCTTTGATAACATAAATGCAGGCTATAGTAGTAATAGCTGCGAAAGCTATAAAATAAAAAGTGCCTCTTCGTTTTTTACTTTTTTTAGGGTAACATGATTTATCCATGACTGCAATTTTCAGAGTTGTAGACTAAATTGTAAATTAATCAAATTCACGGCACGGGAAAAATCATTTTTTGGCTAAAAAGATTATTGGTTGAAGATATTAGCCGGCAAAACAATTTCCCATCGGTTGCTTCGGGTTCCGCCGAATAGATCTCTGTCAAATAAATGACTGTATCTTATGCCAATAGAAATGCTGGCTTCATTCCACCATTTTGTGTCAAAATAAATTTCTGCCCCTGCGGACCGAAAATTAGCAGAAAAAGAACTTCTATTTGTATAAAAATCGTTTACCCTGGTATAATCATAAAATAAATCAGCCCTGGCGCGCATAAGGTATAGTATATTTCCAAATCCTGCATCGGGGTACCATAATGGAAGTTGATAATCCAGGCCCCACTTATACATTTCGTACAAATTTATCGCGGCATATCCCCGCGAAAAAGGAAAGCCGCTGGTGAAGTTGATCTCTCCCAAAGTATCCTTCTGAAGAAAGGCGCCATTGATCAGAAAACTATGCGTATAAAAGAGACCTGGCAGGTAGATATTTCCATTAGCTACAAATTGAAAGCCTTTATATTTTGATAAAGGAGCCGAATAATTTATGCTAAGCGTTTGGGCAAACTGAGGAAATACCTGTTGAACGGCTTTTTGATTCTGGTGTGAAAATGATAAAAAATTGCTGCTGTAACCAAAAGAAATATTTCCGAGTGTATCCTTATATTTTCCCTGAAAATTGCTTTGGTTGAAAACATATTGGGATCCAAAATTTAGAAAAGTGAAGGAACGCCCCTTACTATAGTCTAAAGGAATATTAAATCCCAAAAAAGGCTCCAGCTCGTTAAATGCAACCTTGTTTCCATGATAGAAAGTGCGCCTGTCAAAAGTATAATTAAAGCCCGCGGAAAGAAATGGGAAAAATGCACCATAAGTTCCGCTGAAACCTATTCTTTTGTAATGTTCAGCGCGGTCATAGGTAAATCCAATCTGCGATTGAAAAGTATTTAAAATATTTTGGCCCGCCAGGTTTAAGGAATAATCAGGATCACTGGCGGCAGGCTCGATGCTGTGAAAATTAAAGAGCTTAAATGCTTTGGGATATTTGGTGATCGTAAAGGTATCGCTGGGTACCTGGTATAATAAATTTGCATTGGTTTTACCGAGGGCGGAAATGCCAAAAACTGAAAGATCAGTGCCTGCCAATGATGGGCTTATTTCCTGAAAGAGTACTGACTTTTTTGAAACCTCTTCAAGCCTATATCCTTCCGCAGTAAAAGTACTGTAAACAAGATGGTCATTATTCACAGAAGGTTGATATTTGCCCGTCCCCTTATCCGCGTTAACCCTGATATGCCATATTTTTTTGTCCGAAAAAGTGTAAGCGAATAATTCATCATTCTTCTGTTCAGAAGATGAGAAATAGAGCGTATCCCCTGTCAAAAAGGGAAATCCAACGACGTTGTAGGTGAAAGGAATCAAAAAGTCGGCGGCTCCATCAGCAGTATTAATAAGTGCTAACGACATCTGGCCGGATGTGTTTCTCACAGCAGATATTATCCGGGTATTGGAATAAAATTTTGGATACGTGTAAAACAAGTGGCCGGGATTGGGAATTATTTTTATGATTTTTCCGGTAAGGGCATCAATCAAATGCAGGGAACATTTCGCGTCAGGCGATTCCTCAACTGCAATAACCCTTTTTCCGTCTGCACTTATATCCGGTGAAAAATATTTGGTTCTGCTGGTCAGCGCCTGTTGTTTACCGGTAGCTACATCTATAATTCGTAAATCGCTATAATCCCGGTATCCCCACCTCACGTCAGTCCGGTAAGAGGCATAGACTATTTTTCCGTTTTTGTAACTGAACTGCGGATCGATTGTGTAATCACTGATCCTTATCCTTTTTTCAATGGCTCCCGTCCGCAGAACAAATTCCGGGATTTGCTTGTACCCGCTTTTTGCGAAAACAATGGAGTCGTTTCCAATATAAGCCGGATATGTTTCGTCAATATAGGTTTGCGTTTTTGTTTTTTTTGGTTTAATATTTTCCAAACTGAATTGCGTTTTAAAAAAATCCAAAGCTTCCTTTCTGAAAGTCACATAATCTGTTCCGGAGTATTTCTTAATAGCACGCTGAAAAGGATAAAATAAACCTTTGAAAGAAGCAGCGTCATGTGTAACATTTTTCCAGAACATATCGCCGTATTTTTCCCTGCCATAGGCTACCAGCAAAAATCCGAGGGGGTAATGATTTGGTACAAAATCTTTTAAGGACCCACTCCTGAGTTTCATCCAGCTGTAATTTTTTCCTTCCTTCCAGAGCGCACGGTATCCATCGTAAAAAAAGGGGAGTCTTCCACGGCCCTGCCTGCTTACATTAGTTTCATTGTAAACTGCATCTCCTTCAAAAAACCAATTGGAAATAGTAGCATTATTGGCAAATGCCTGCCCTTCCTCACCAAAAATATCATACATCACTTTGGAGAAGCCTACATTAAAATTGTTATACTGCTCCACATGCCTGTATTCATGGATAGCCAGTTGGTCTGGCCAGGGCAGGCTGCCGAGTTCAAAACTGTTTTGCAATGGAGTAATCAGGAATTCACTTCTGAACGGACCCAGACCCACATAAGCATTTGATATGGTTGTTTGATTTTGAACTACTAAATTTATCTTTATCGATTTGTTACCGATTGTATTTCTGGTTGGCCCACTGATAAATTTGATAATATTTGTAATCCTTTCACCTGTTGAATCAAGATTCTGTGGAATAATAACCCTGGAAAGGGGGGTATTTATTTGCTTCCATTTCAGGGAGGGCGGATTCCCACCAAAGATCTGGGCTTCACTTTGGCTATGAATCACCACCACAAGGATTGCAAAAACCAATATTTTAGGAAAAGATCGCATATAATATTACCCGATGAAGATAGGTAAATAGCACTTTAACTAACTATGAATTAGGTTAGAAAATTGTTTAAAATAGAGTTTAATCAATTTGGATAGAATTGATTCGAAATTATTAAGATGCTCATTTCAAAAGGTAATCCTTATAAAAGAAGGCCCGAACAATTACTGTTTTCTATCTTTTAGTGTTTTCTATCTTTGCAAGAAAAATAATGAAAATAGCTGAAGTTGCGGAATGTCTTGAAAATTATGCTCCTTTGAGTTTGCAGGAAGATTATGATAATGCAGGGCTTCTCATAGGGAGCGCTGACGAAGAATGTACCGGTATTCTTTCGGCACTGGATGTAACAGAGGAAATAATCTCAGAAGCCGCCCAGAAGAAATGTAACCTGATAGTGGCCCATCACCCGATAATTTTTAAAGGATTGAAAAAATTAAACGGGAAAAATTATGCAGAGCGCACGGTAATTTCAGCTATAAAAAATAATATCTCTGTTTATGCCATCCATACCAATTTGGATAATATTTTGCAAGGGGTAAATAATAAGATTGCGCAAAAATTAGACCTTCAGGATATTGCCATTCTTTCCCCAAAGCGGGAACTTTTGAAAAAGCTGGTTACTTTTTCTCCCATCGATTATTCCGAAAAAGTCCGGAATGCTTTATTTGAAGCAGGAGCAGGCAGTATTGGAAAATATAATGAGTGTAGTTTCAATATAGCGGGAGAGGGCACATTTAAGGCAAATGAAGGCGCCAGCCCATTTGTTGGAAATATCGGGGAAAGACATACAGAAAATGAGGTAAGGATAGAGGTCATTTTTCCGGCGTACCTGGAGAGCCGGGTCATCTGGCAAATGAAAAATGCACATCCTTACCAGGAGGTTGCCTATGATATTTATCCACTTAGCAATAAATGGGATGAAGCGGGAAGCGGGTTGATTGGCACTTTGAAGGAGCCTGTTGAAGAAAATGAGTTGCTAATTCAGCTGAAATCCTTATTCGGACTTTCAGTGGTTAGGCATACTCCATTATTGCACCAAAAAGTTAAAAAAATCGCGGTTTGCGGTGGAGCCGGCAGCTTCCTGGTTTCTGCCGCAAAAGCTTGCGGAGCTGATGTTTTCATAACCGGAGATATCAAATATCATGAATTTTTTGAAGCGGATCGGTCCATTCTTATTGCCGATATAGGCCATTACGAGAGCGAACAATTTACCATTGACCTGATTACTGAAATTTTACACCAAAAATTTCCTAACTTTGCGATCCTTAAAACAGAAATTAACACTAACCCGGTGAATTATTTTAGCTGAATTTCATTTTGAGGACTGGTATAATTTAATAAAAACTACACTTTTAATATGTCACAAGTAAAGGATTATTCTGTAGAAGAAAAATTATCATCTCTTGTAAAACTTCAAAAGATAGATAGTAAGCTGGATGGCATCCAGATTTTAAAGGGCGAACTTCCGATAGAGGTAAGTGATTTGGAGGATGAAATTGCCGGATTGAATGCAAGGCAAAACCGCATTGAAGAGGAAATGAACGGGATTCTGGAATTTATTGAATCCAAGAAGACGATTATTAAAGACGCCCAGGATCTCGTCAAGAAATATGAAAAGCAAAGTGACAGTGTAAAGAATAACCGGGAGTTCGAAGCTATCAATAAGGAGATTGAAATGCAAACCCTGGAAGTGAAACTTGCAGAAAAGCATATAAAAGATGCTACTGAAGAAATAGCTGAAAAAAGTAAGCAGCTTGAACTGGCAAAAAAAGCAGTAGCAACCAAAGAAGCAAATCTGAAAGGGAAGAAAGGAGAATTGGAAAAAATTATCGCCGAAACAGATAAAGAAGAAAAACATTACAATAAGCTGGCAGCGGCAGCAAGAGCGCAGGTGGAAGAGAGATTGCTGGTAAGTTATGACAGGATCCGGAAGAATTATCGCAATGGCCTGGCAGTGGTTCCTGTTGAAAGAGATTCCTGCGGAGGATGTTTTAATGCTATTCCTCCTCAAAAACAAAGTGAAATTAAGCAGCGTAAAAAAATAATCGTCTGCGAAAACTGCGGCAGGATTCTTGTCGATGATGAATTAAATAATTCGGTTGACGTCAAATAAAAAGAAATTTACATTTTGAAATTTATCCGTGGGTGGGGGGTGCATTGCACCCTTTTTTATTTTATTGATATTTAAAAAGAATCATTGAAGAAAAACCCCGTTGCGGAATTCAGACAAAAAAAGAATTGATGTAATTTGCCGGTATAAAATGTTACAACAATTACATATCCAGAATTACGCCATCATTGATTCCCTTGACATAGATTTTTCTTCCCATCTGAATATCATAACCGGGGAAACCGGGGCCGGAAAAAGTATCCTGATGGGGGCGCTAAATCTTATTTTGGGTGAGAGGGCAGACACAACCCTTCTGGCTAACAAAGAAAAAAAGTGTTTCGTTGAAGGGACTTTTAAGACAAACCATAAAGCCGTAAAAGAATTCTTAAAAAATAATGAGCTTGATGCTGATGAGGAATTGGTTATCAGGAGAGAAATTGCTGTCAATGGCAAATCACGTGCATTTATTAATGATACACCGGTTACAATTACCCAGTTAAAACAACTGGCTTCTTTGCTCGTTGACCTGCACCAGCAATTTGACACCCGTGAACTTGGCGACCTGGATTTTCAGCGGGAAGTAATCGATGCGCTTGCATTGAACGGTAAGGACCTAGAGCAATATCAAAACGTGTTTAAAGGTTACAGGCAACTTTCAAAAGAACTGGACCTTCTTAAAACTGAACAGGAATCCGCAACAAAGGAATTTGATTACAACTCTTTTCTATATGAGGAACTTGACAAAGCGAATCTTTTGGAAAATGAACTTGAAAATATAGAATCAGAGATCAAGCTGATCAGTAATGCAGAAAATATTAAAGCGACATTTTCTGAAATTTATTTTGAGCTGGAAGAAAGCGAGAAACCGCTCGTGCAGGAATTAAAAATGATGACTAACAAGTTGCAAAGCCTTGAAAAATACCATCCCGGTGTCCAAGCTTTGACATCAAGGATAAACGCTGTGCAGATAGAGATGAAAGATATCGCCTCAGAAATTGAGCTGATAAATCACGGTATATTTTATGATGCAGAAAAAATAAACCTGCTCAATGATAGAATGGCAGAAGGTTACCGGCTTTTGAAAAAGCACGGAGTATCTACAACTGCCCAGTTACTTGAGATAAAAGCCCAGCTGGCTGCAGCATTGGAAAAGGTGACCAATCTTACAGAAACTATTTCAGTAAAAGAAAAACTATCGCAGGAATTATATAAGCAAGCTTTGGCAAAGGCTCAGCAAATATCTGCAGGCAGGCAAAAGCAGGTAAAACCATTCGGGGAAAAAGTGAATACACTTTTGAAACAGGTTGGAATGCCCAATGCACGAATAAAGGTGTCTGTGGAAACTACAGATGACCTGAACCTTTTTGGAAATAATTTTATAGAATTTTTGTTCAATGCCAATGTGCCTGCTGGCACGCCTGCTGAAGCCCACCATTTTGAACCTCTGCGAAAAGTAGCCAGCGGGGGTGAACTGAGCCGGTTGATGCTTAGTATAAAATCCCTGGTAGCCAAAAGTGTTCAGTTGCCAACGCTGATTTTTGATGAAATTGATAGCGGTATCAGCGGAGAAGCCGCAAGGCAGGTAGGTATTATCATGAAAGAACTTTCCAAAGATCACCAGGTTATTTCTATCACCCATCAACCCCAGATTGCAGCCAAGGCAGAAACGCACTTTTTTGTATATAAAGAAATCAGGAACGATAAAATAATTACTGCAATCAGGAAACTGGATACCGACGAAAGAATTACCACCATTGCCGTAATGCTAAGTGGTGAAAAGCCCACCGCAGCAGCTTTCGAGAACGCACGGGAGCTGATTAGAAATTGATTGTCCTTAATCTGAAAGTGAAGCGCATGCAAATTCTGTTTTCCTTTTATAGAAGCTTATGTAAAATTAAAATACCAGCCTGTTCAACTTTTTGAAATGATTTTTTTTAAAAAGGTAATAATCGTGTTTCTAGTCGCAGGCGCAATGTATGTGGCCTTTTTTGTAGTGAGTTATTTGAAATCAAAAATAAATGTGCACAGGAATATGGGTGCATTTTTGATTCTGTTGGTTTTGTCATTTTCGGCTGTGTTTATGATTATTATTATTTTGGGATTTATCATTAGTCTATTCAGGAATTTTTTCTTTACCCCCTAAGTATCTTATTTTTACAAGTAGAGAATACCCGAATTGAACGAATTATAAGACACTTTCCAAAATCTAATTAACTTACTAAACATGTCATACAACTTACTCAAAGGAAAAAAGGGAATCATATTTGGTGCGCTTGACGAAAAATCAATAGCATGGAAAACGGCTTTGCGTTGCCACGAAGAAGGCGGAGAATTAATACTTACGAATGCCCCGGTGGCAATGAGACTGGGTGCCATTAATAAGCTTGCAGAAGAAGTAAAAGCAATCGTAATTCCCTGTGATGTGACCAGCAATGATGATATGGTTAATTTAATTACCAAATCAAAAGAACATTTTGGCGGAGGCGTGGATTTTATTTTGCATTCAGTGGGTATGAGCATCAATATGAGAAAAGGTAAATCTTACACAGAAATTGATTACCTGGCTAACCAGAAAACGCTTGATATTTCCGCGATCAGCCTTCACCGGTTGCTGGCTACCGCCATGAGGTTGGATGCAATAAATGATTGGGGCAGTGTGGTTGCTCTTACTTTTATAGCAGCGCAAAGGGTATTTCCTGATTATAATGAAATGGCCGATGCCAAAGCTTTGCTGGAGAGTGTTACCCGTAGCTTTGGTTATCATTATGCATTAAAGAAACATGTGAGGGTAAATACCGTTTCCCAATCTCCTACGAGAACTACAGCAGGAAGCGGCGTAAAAGGCTTTGATGGTTTTATAAGTTATGCCGAAAAGATGAGCCCTCTGGGAAATGCAAGCGCTGAAGATTGCGCGAACTATATTGTTACCCTTTTCAGCGATCTTACCAGGTATGTTACCATGCAGAATTTATTTCACGACGGCGGATTTTCATTTACTGGTGTGACGCAGAGTGTGATAGAACAAATGGAAAAATGATGGAAAGATTTTTATTAACAGATAATTATTGACTTCAACCTAAATTAAAAGCCGCTGGTATCATAGCGGCTTTCTTCATTTTACTTAATATTCATCTTCATTGAAGAAGAAATCCTCCTGGCTCGGGTAATCAGGCCATATATCTTCGAGGCTTTCATAAATTTCCCCGCCTTCATCCTCCAGTTCCTGCAGGTTTTCAACAACTTCAATAGGCGCTCCGCTTCGTATTGAATAATCGATCAATTCATCTTTGGTGGCGGGCCAGGGTGCGTCTTCAAGGTGTGAGGCTAGTTCTAGAGTCCAAAACATATTTTTTCCTTTAATGTCAATTTTAAATCCAAATTCGGGCTTCCAAATTTTCCGCAAAAGTAAAAGTTAAATCGGGATTACCAAATATTGTTTTGTGAATAATGCTTTACAGCTGGATGAATAATTTTATATAAACGATGCTTGGAAGCTTTTAATTATTTTTACCCCAATTTAATTGTATTTTAAACTTTTCATGAAGGCATGTTAAAAGCTACGGGCATTTATAAAAATTATGGTTCTTTGCAAGTATTAAAGGGGGTGGATATTGAAATTTCAAAAGGCGAAATTGTCACTATTTCCGGGTCGTCGGGTGCCGGAAAAAGCACGCTACTTCATATACTGGGAACCCTTGATCGTTCAGATAAGGGTGATTTAACTATTGATCAGGTGCCTGTTTTCAAATTGAATGGTAAAAAACTGGCTTCCTTCCGCAATAAGCATATCGGATTTGTATTCCAGTTTCATCATTTATTGCCTGAATTTACGGCCCTTGAAAATGTATGTGTTCCCGGATGGATCGCAGGAAGAAAAACTAAAGATGTACAGGAAAAAGCATTTGAGCTGCTGGAATTGCTGGGATTAAAAGATCGTGCTGAGCATAAGCCTGGGGAGCTTTCAGGAGGGGAACAACAAAGAGTGGCTGTTGCCAGGGCTTTGATAAATAATCCTTCGATTATACTTGCAGATGAGCCGACCGGGAATCTCGATTCTACCAACGCAAGGGAATTGCATAATTTGTTTATTGATTTGCGTAATCGTTTACAACAAACATTTTTAATAGTTACCCACAACGAAGAACTTGCTCAAATGAGCGATCGGATTTTGCATATGAAGGATGGAAGAATGATTTGAATTGATAAAATTATCCGCAAATAGGCAGCCCGGACTTGATGCAGATAAAAAAGATTTTGTTTTCATCATTAAAGGCACAAAGCCCTTTGACACCGATGAGTCTACATGCCGGTTGCGATAACGCTTCAACCAATAATAAAAACTATTGTGCGTCATATGATGTTGAACACAAAAATCCCTGGCAGTTATTTTATTATTGGTTTCAAATTCTTCCAGTAACTTAAAAGCATCCAGCTTGTTCAGCGGGGGTCGCCGCGAAATGATGTTTTGCTTTGCTTGTTCCATAATCCTATTTTTGATTTGAACCAACAAAACTATTTACCTAAATTGAAAAAATAAATACGGGTTGGTTGGATGCTTACAATGACTAAAAAAAGATCTGTTCCACAAATGAACAGATAGTGTATCAAAATCGTGCATTTTTTCCCCTTTCAAATTCATAACATATTGATTTTAAATCTAATAATTATACGGCATTTTTCTTGCACTTTTTTTTGACCTGTTAGATCTGATTAACAAGTAATAATACATGCTTTTATGTTTAAAAACTATTTCAAAACTGCCTGGAGGAGTTTAATGAAAAACAAAACCTTTTCAATTCTAAATATTACAGGATTATCAATCGGCGTGGCTTGTTCCCTTTTGATAGCTTTATATGTCCTGGATGAATTAAACTATGACAGGTTTAATACCCAGGCTGACCGTATCTATCGGATCGATGAACAGGTAAAATTCGGTGATTTCAATTACGACGGGGCACAGGTGGCGGCGATCATGGGGCCCGCTTTTATCAAGGATTTTAAGGAGATTGAACAATATACCCGTTTCAAAAATAGTCCCGGCATTGTTATCCAGAAGGGCGGCGAAAACATTCGGGAAGACAGAGTGCTCTATGCTGACTCTTCGGTATTTGATGTTTTTACATTAGACATGATTGCAGGTGACAAAAAAACTGCGCTTAAAGAACCGCACAGTTTGGTAGTTACCGAAAGCACAGCCAAAAAATATTTCAACAGTTTCGATATTATAGGAAAGTCAATTTTGGTAGATGGTACTACTAATTATAAAATTACCGGAGTAATAAAAGATATACCCAGGCAATGCCATTTTAACTGCGATCTGTTTATGCCCATTTGCGAATTGGAGAATAGCCGGAGTGACTCTTGGCTCACATACAACTTCCAGACTTACCTGCTTTTAAAGCAACGCACCAATATCCGGGAGTTTGAAAAAAAGATGAACAGGGCAATGGAGCAATATCTATCCCCACAGTTTAAGACACAGTTGAACACGAACAAAGATGATTTTAAGAAAGCAGGTAATTACATAAAGTGCAGCCTGATGCCCCTTAAGGACATACATCTGTATTCCAATCTGAGCGACGAACTTGGGATCAATGGGAGCATCCGGTATATATATATTTTTTCAGCGATTGCCATTTTTATCTTATTGATTGCCTGCATCAATTTTATGAACCTTTCAACTGCGCGTTCTGCCAACCGTGCAAAAGAAGTGGGAGTAAGAAAAGTTTTCGGTGGCCTGAAAAATAATCTGATCGCCCAGTTCCTGATAGAATCTTTAGTGGCTTGTTTTCTCTCATTCATGATAGCCATTGTGATGGCTGCCTTGTTTTTACCTCTTTTTAACCAGTTAGCCGGCAAGCAGATCAATGTATCCGTATTATTGAGCCCCTCCATTTTATCGGGCATTTTATTGCTTCTTATTTTAGTAAGCCTGATCTCAGGCAGCTACCCGGCATTTTTCCTTTCTTCTTTTAAGCCCATAAAAGTATTGAAGGGCACTTTGTCGATGGGCTTTAAAGGTTCGGTATTGAGGAACACGCTGGTGGTTCTGCAGTTTACCATTTCCGTTATATTGATGATCGGCACGCTGGTGATTTACACCCAGCTCCAATATATCAGGAACAAGGACTTGGGGTTTAACAAAGAACAGGTATTAATCCTGCAAAACACTTCTGCGCTGGATAACAATACAAAGGCTTTCACAAACGAATTGTTGCGGATGCCAGAGGTAAAAAATATAACCAGCTCAGGTTTTTTGCCTGTGACTGGGTCCCGAACTTCCCAAGGTTTCATCACTGTCCCCCCATTTGACGGCAAAAATTTTACGCTGATGCAAACATGGCCCGTTGATGAAAAGTACCTTCCCACATTTCAGATACAATTGAAAAGCGGAAGGAATTTCTCTGCACAGTACCCAACAGATTCCACTGCTGTAATTATCAATGAAACTGCGGCAAAATTATTTGGGGGAGTGGATCCTTTGAACAAAAGGCTCTACCAGATCGATGACCTTTCCACAGGAAAATTAGTTGCGTACAATATTATTGGTGTGATAAAGGACTTTAATTTCAACTCCCTGCGTGAGCAGGTAGCGCCATTGGTATTAAACCGGCAACAAAACAACGGACGCATAGCGGTGCGGATCAGTAGTCGCGATATCCCAGGTTTATTGAATGAAATAAAAACCAGGTGGAAATCAATGACGTCATCCCAGCCATTCAGCTATGCTTTCCTGGATGAAGAATTCAATAAACTGTACAGCGTAGACCAGCGCCAGGGAAAAATTTTCCTGCTATTTTCAATCCTTGCTATTCTTATTGCCTGCCTGGGCTTATTTGGCCTTGTAACTTTCGCGGCACAACAGCGTATAAAAGAAATTGGCATTCGAAAAGTATTGGGAGCCGAAAGCACGGATATTTTTGAGATGCTATCCAAAGATTTTGTAAAACTACTCTTATTATCCGTTTGTATTGCGTCACCTATTGCTTTGTGGGCGATGAACAAATGGTTACAGGATTTTCCCTATCGAATCAGTATCGGCTGGTGGATGTTTGTGGCAGTTGGTGCCATATGTTTGCTTATTGCACTTGTGACTATAAGTTTCCAGGCAATCAAAGCAGCAGTTGCTAACCCTGTGAAAAGTTTAAGGACCGAGTGAACAATTACTGTATGAATTTTTCATCGACAACTTCTTGCATACATTATCCCCTCATCAAAAATTAAAGGGTTGAATTATTTTATTTTGGTATGATTTATTATTTTTGAGAAGTAAACATGCTCTTTATTTATCCTGCGGACAGAAAGGCGAACAAGGAAAATATTTTCTAGCAATAACTTGACTGATAAATTATTAAAATCCATTGGTGCGTTTTGCCGCCCCGTTTTTTGGGAGTGGTGGATTTGTGCACACGCATATGGACAGCTATCCTGGTGTGAGCAGTGATTTTGCAAACTCCCCTAACTTTACATAAGTCTCTATTTATTAACATTTTATAAGAGAGTAACTTCATTTTAGCATATTGCTAAAATGAATTTTATACTTAAAATAAAAGTATGTGGAAAAGAGCTTTGGTTTATTATTTAACCTAAAAAAAGAAAATAAAAATAATGATAGCGAATTGAAAGTTTAAAGGAGAGTGACAGTAAATGGAAACTATGATGAAATCAGTACTAAACGGAAATGCCATCCGCGTGATTGGAGATTGACCGAAAATTCTCAATAAATAATCTTCAAAAAATAATACAACAGCGGCAGTCAGCGGAATTAATAAAATCACCGGCAGATTCATTTTATATAAAAAGTATTTCTCAAAATAAGCAACCGGAAATTATTAAGAAGCTGAGTAAACAAATGAATATTCTAAATGAAATGATGAAGCCAGATCAAAGAGATCTATCGCTGCCATCCGAATGGAGGTTACAAAAAAAGAGAAAGAAAAAATCAAAGGGAATGCGTATGTAAAATGAATAATAATGAGTGAGATATTATTACAGGCTATAGTAGAGAAACGGGAAGCACTGGAAATTGTTTTATTAAAACAAGATAATCCGGGTAAAGACGGCGAAGCATTCCATGAATTAGAGCGGCAGTTAAATCAGTTCTATCTGAATTTATAAAGTTTAGTTCCATCATTAAAGCAAACAATGAAAAGGTAAATAACTTATCTGAAGGAATACATGCCTTAAGATTAAAGTCAGATAATTCTAAACAAAACAGGGTTAAACACGCGCATCTTTTTCATAACCAGGTATGGCTTATCATTAGTTTGTTTATAATTTCTTTATTGCTTGCCTATGGATGGATCAATTGCAATAATGAGAAGAAATCTTTTAAGGCAAATGATATGAAGTATAGATTTTGGAAAGCTAATGGCAATACCAACTTGTTAAAAATTATTTACTATACCGTCAGCTTATATAACCTGGATAAGGACCATTTTATACAACAGGTTGTCCGGGCAGAACAACAAATAGCTGAACTGGAGGAAATGCCCCGGCTTGCTGATGAGAAGAAAAAAATAAGTGATAAAGTATCTCACTAAACATTAGTGGAACAATTATTTTTTTGCAGAACCCATGTAGTATATCATATTTTCTTGTGATTCACTATATCCTTCCGGTATTTCAAATAACGATGCGGGAAAACTTTTATTCAGCGCTTTTATGAGTTCCATTACCACCATGGCTTCTTTAGCAGAAGACATCATTTTTACAATATAACCACCGCAGTTATTTTGTTCAAGTGCCTGCATCATTTGCGGCTTTACATTTTGATCAAGCATTATTTTTCTCATCAACGCATAGCCGGGTACATCTTCGCTTGTCCAAATATCCATTGTGGAGGATGATCTAAACATGCCTTTGCCTGTGGTTGATTTTAGTTTTGCATGCGTACAGTTGTAACCATTAACAGTTTCATTACCCATCTTAGTAACCTCGTATGTTTCAATATTTGAATTGATAAGAGATGTATCAATTAAATTTAAAGCATACGTTTTTGATCCGGGATATATCATAACAGAATACCTTGGATTAGCTGCATGGCCTAAATTTATAAAATTAACATCTATCGCTCCGGGAATATGCATGCCCATCTCGGCACGGCCTTCCCCGGAAGAAGCCATGTACATTTTTGAAGTATCTTTTGACGATCCGTTCTTGGTTGTGACGGTGGTCACAGACTCGTAGTAATAGCCACTACCTCCTTTTGCAGTCATAAAACCTTTGATAGCAGCAGCAGAATCAGCAGCGGAAACGCCACCTCCGCCTATTAAGTTCCCCAGGGCTTTCATAGTCAGGTCTGCAGAAGAAGTATCACCTGGATTTTGTTGAGCCGCTTGTGCAAAAGCGCCTAATACTTTATTGGTAGAGGCATTATCCCCTGCCTGCATTGAAGAATTATTCGTATTAGAGGTTGAACCACTGACTGTTTTGTCTATCGTCGAGTTGGTGCTTTGGGCCGCCTGATCATTGGCCCTGTTTTGTGCGGTATTTTTTACAGTGTTTATAATCTTTTTTAAAAACTGCGCCTGTAAATTATTTGAATAAAAGCATATCAACAGCATAAAAAAAATTGTAGTGCAAATGCTTAACTTTTT